>Ga0073907_1003190_pt1 | contig 14404 bp, 18 predicted proteins | sample GluameincwithD2O_FD_65483 | JGI IMG/M metagenome (GOLD analysis project Ga0073907, IMG submission 65483) | Mouse cecum microbial communities from Vienna, Austria - Glucosamine amended microcosms incubated with D2O | ecosystem: Host-associated > Mammals > Digestive system > Large intestine >... | reverse complement strand
CTTGATCCAGACCTTGCCGCCGCGCTTGGTGTGGCGGGTCATGGCGATACGGGCCGCCTCGATCTGGTTGCTGGTGATCCACGCGGGCTCAGTGGCCATCAGGCCGAACTCACCGTAGGTTACGGTGTTGCCGCGGGTGGCCTTGCCCTTCATACGGCCGCGGTGGACGCGGCGGTATTTCACTCTCTTGGGGAGCAGCATTACTGAGCGCCTCCTTCCTTCGGGGTGGTGTTGGCGGGTCCCGCAGGACGGGGGCCGCGGTTGTTATTGAAATTGCCCTGGCCGGCGGGGCGGGGGCCCCGGTCCCGGTTGAAGCCGCCGCCCTGACGGTCCCGGTTGAAGCCGCCGCTGCGGCCATCCCGGCGGTCCCGGCGGGGACGGTCCCGGCGCTCCTGATAGGGCTTGCTGGTATCCAGGGTGCGGGGGGTGGTGCGCAGGGCCTGGGTGAGCACCTCGCCCTTGTAGATCCACACCTTCACGCCAATGCGGCCGTAGGTGGTGGCCGCCTCGGCGAAGCCGTAGTCGATGTCGGCCCGGAGGGTCTGCAGGGGGATGGTGCCGTCGTGGTAATGCTCGGTGCGGGCGATCTCCGCGCCGCCCAGACGGCCGGAGCAGCAGGTCTTGATGCCCCGGGCGCCGGAGCGCATGGCCCGGCCCATGGCGTTCTTCATGGCCCGGCGGAAGCCGATGCGCTTCTCCAGCTGCTGGGCGATGTTCTCGGCCACCAGCTGGGCGTTCATATCGGCGTTGTTCACCTCAATGATCTTCAGGTCCACGGGCTTGCCGGCCATCTTGGTCAGCTGGGCCTCCAGGCGCTTGATGTCCTCGCCGCCCTTGCCGATGACCACGCCGGGCCGGGCACAGTGGAGGTATACCCGCACTTTAGCGGTGTCCCGCTCGATCTCGATCTTGGGGATTCCGGCGGAGTACAACGTCTTTTTCAGATAATCCCGCAGCTTGAAGTCCTCCACCAGCAGGTCGCCCACCTTCTCGTTGCGGGCATACCAGCGGGAGTCCCAATCCTTGATGACGCCCACGCGCAAACCGTGGGGATTGACTTTCTGTCCCATATTGTTCCTCCTCCCTTAGCGCTCGCTCACCGCGATGGTGACGTGAGAAGTGCGCTTGTTGATCCGGTACGCGCGGCCCTGGGCCCGGGGCATGATGCGCTTGATGATGGGGCCGGGGTTGGCGAAGCAGGCGGACACATACAGCTTCTCAGGGTCCATCTGGTGGTTGTTCTCCGCGTTGGCGGCGGCGCTTTTCAGCAGCTTGAGCACCGGCTCGGAGGCCGCCTTGGGGGTCTGCATCAAAATGGCGGTGGCAGTGGCCACATCCTTGCCCCGGATCAGGTCCAGGACAATCTTGACCTTGCGGGGAGAGATACGCAGGTATCTCAGATTTGCTTTCGCTTCCATTTGTTTCTCTCCTCCTTACTTGCCGGTCTTGCTGCCCGCGTGTCCCTTAAAGGTGCGGGTCGGCACGAATTCGCCCAGCTTATGGCCCACCATGTCCTCGGTCACGTAGACGGGCACGTGCTTGCGTCCGTCGTGGACCGCGAAGGTGTGGCCGACGAAGGCGGGGAAGATGGTGGAGGCGCGGCTCCAGGTTTTCAGGACCTTCTTCTCGCCCTTCTGGTTCATTTCATCCACCCGCTTCAGCAGCTCAGGGGCGCAAAAGGGGCCTTTTTTAATGCTTCTGCTCATCTTTTACACTCCCTCCTTATTTGCTGTTGCGGCGCTTGACGATGAACTTGTCGGTACGGTTCTTCGTCTTGCGGGTCTTGTAGCCCAGGGCGGGCTTGCCCCAGGGGGTGACCGGGCCGGGACGGCCCACGGGGCTCTTGCCCTCGCCGCCGCCGTGGGGGTGGTCACAGGGGTTCATCACGGAGCCGCGGACGGTGGGCCGCCAGCCCATGTGGCGCTTGCGGCCGGCCTTGCCGATCTGGATGTTGGCGTGGTCGGTGTTGCCCACCTGGCCGATAGTAGCCTTGCAGTTCTCCCGGACGTAGCGCACCTCGCCGGAGGGCAGGCGGACCTGGGCCATGCCGTTCTCCTTGGCCATGAGCTGGGCTGCGGTGCCGGCGGAGCGCACCAGCTGGGCGCCCTTGCCGGGGTAGAGCTCGATGTTGTGGATCATTTCGCCCACGGGGATGTTGGCGATGGGCAGGCAGTTGCCGGGCAGGATGTCGGCGTCGGCGCCGGTCATGATGATGTGCCCGGCCTTCAGGCCGGCGGGAGCCAGGATGTACCGGCGCTCCCCGTCCTCATATTCGATCAGCGCGATGTTGGCGGACCGGTTGGGGTCGTACTGGAGGTTGATGACCGTGGCCTTGCCCTCCTTGCTGCGCTTGAAGTCGATGATGCGGTATTTCTGCTTGTTGCCGCCGCCGTGGTGGCGCACGGTGATCCGGCCGTAGCTGTTGCGGCCCGCGTGCTTCTTCAGCACCTCGGTGAGGGCGCGCTCGGGCTTGGCCTTTTTATCAATCCCCTCGAAGGCGGACACCGTCATGTGGCGGCGGGAGGGGGTTGTGGGCTTATAGGTTTTAATCGCCATTTCTCAATTCCTCCTTACACCATACCCTCGAAGAACTCGATGGACTTGGAATCGGCAGTCAGGGTGACCATGGCCTTCTTCCAGCTGGGGCGGCGGCCGGCGGGCCGGGCGCCCATGCGCTTCTCCTTGCCCTGCATATTCAGGGTGTTCACCTTGGCCACCTTCACGCCGAAGATCTCCTCCACCGCCTTGGCGATTTCAATCTTGTTGGCGCTCTTGGCCACCTCGAAGGTGTAGCGCTTGCCCTCGGTCTGGGACATAGACTGCTCGGTGATAATGGGGCGCTTAATGATGTCATACGCCTGTGTCATTACGCAAACACCTCCTCAATCACGGCCAGGGCGGCCTTATCCACCACCAGCCGCTTGGCGTTGACCACGTCGTAGACGTTGACCAGGTTGGCGGTGGTGGTCACCACGCCGGGGATGTTCCGGGCGGACTTGACCACATTCTCGTCCAGCTGGGCGGTGACTACCACGCACTTGCCCGCCTCCACGGCGTTCAAAAACTGCTGCATGGGCTTGGTCTTGATGGCGTCCAGATGCAGGCCGTCCACCACCAGGATGTCGCCGGAGGCGGCCTTGGCGGACAGAGCGGACTTCAGGGCCAGACGCTTCACCTTACGGTTTACGGTATAGCTGTAGTCCCGGGGCTTGGGGGCGAAGGCGATGCCGCCGTGGGTCCACTGCACGGCCCGGGTGGAGCCCTGCCGGGCGTGGCCGGTTCCCTTCTGGCGCCAGGGCTTCTTGCCGCCGCCGGAGACCTCGGCGCGGGTCAGGGCGCTCTGGGTGCCCTGACGACAGTTGGCCAGGTGGTTCTTGACCACCTCGTGGACCACAGCCTGGTTGGGCTCGATGCCGAAGACGCCCTCGGAGAGCTCGATCTCGCCGACCTGCTGGCCGGCCATGTTAAACAAATTCGCTTTTGGCATATCTCACACTCTCCTTTCCTTAGCCTTTGCGGGCGGAAGCCTTCTGCGGGTTGCGGCCGGAAGCCTTCTGCGGGTTGGCGCTGATGCCGGACGGGCCCTTCTTCTCCACATGGACCTTGGTGGTGCTCTTCAGGAATACCACGCCGCCCTTGGGGCCGGGGATCGCGCCGCGCACGGCGATGAGATTGTACTCGGGGTCCACCTTCACGATATCCAGGTTCTGCACCGTGACCTGCACGTTGCCCATCTGGCCCGCGCCGTCGCGGCCCTTGGCAATGTGGCCGGGGGTGGTGCCCGCGCCTAAAGAGCCCTGGTGCCGGTGGACGGGGCCGCCGCCGTGGGTGTTGCGCTTGACGGCCGCGCCGTGGCGCTTGACCACGCCCTGGAAGCCGTGGCCCTTGCTGATGCCGGTGACGTCGATGAACTCGCCGGCGGCGAACACGTCAGCCTTCACCTGCGCGCCCACCTCGTACTGGGAGCAGTCCTTCAGCTTGAACTCTTTCAGAACCTTTTTCAGCTCGGTGATGCTGGCCTTCTTCTGGTGGCCGGTCTCGGGCTTGGTGAGCTTGCGCTCGGGGACGGTCTGGTAACCCAGCTGAACGGCCTCATAGCCGTCCTTCTCAGCGGTCTTCTTCTGCACGACAGTGCAGGGGCCGGCCTCGATCACCGTAACGGGGATCACGCGTCCGGCTTCATCGAAGATCTGGGTCATGCCGATCTTTTTGCCGATGATCGCTTTTTCCATCATGGAACTTCCTCCTATTTCAAAAGGTTATTGGTCGGCGGAGTTGTCCAATGGGCTGACATTGCTCCGGCGACTTGACCCGTCCGCCTCAAAACGCGGCGGACCGCGGTGCAAACAGGTTTTTTACAGCTTGATCTCGATCTCCACACCCGCGGGCAGCTCCAGGGACATCAGGGCCTCCACAGTCTTGGGGGAGGGCTTCTGGATGTCGATGAGGCGCTTGTGGGTGCGGCGCTCAAACTGCTCCCGGCTGTCCTTATACTTGTGGACGGCCCGCAGGATGGTAACCACCTCGGTCTTGGTGGGCAGGGGGATGGGGCCGGAGACGGAAGCGCCGGTGCGCTTGGCGGTCTCCACGATCTTCTCCGCGCTCTGGTCGATGAGCTGGTGGTCGTAGGCCTTCAGGCGAATGCGGATCATTTCTTTCTGAGCTGCCATTTTGGATTTCCTCCTTAAAATACATACGAAAGCTGAGTGTTTCTGCTCGCCCTCCGTACGGTGAAGAAGTCTTGCCACGTTTCCGTGCGTATCACTCCCTGGCACGAAAGAAACCGGCATGAAAGCAGGCCGGTTTCCGCCATGCAGGGCGATATACGCCATAGCAGGGCTCCTTCAGCCGCCCGATTGTCGGACATACTCCGCGGAAGTTACCTCGTTTCCGAGCAATCTCCCGCATCATCGCAGATTGCGCGCTTCTCACGCGCTCACATATGGTACCACACTCTCCCGCGTGTGTCAATCTTTTTTTCAAAAAACTCTTTAATTAAAATGCCGAAAGAGGAGATGGACAAAACTATGAAAGCTTACGGCCCTGCCGCTCTCTTCTGATCCTCTGCTCCGCCGCGCCTTTCAGAAACAAAAATTCCTTCGTCCTCCCATATGCAGCCCAAAATGCCAGATTAGGCGCCGCCGCGCAGATGAATCCTTTTTTCAAAAATCCGGCAGTCCCGCTTCCCGTCAGTCCGCACAGCAGCCACGTCAATGCCCCGGCGGCCGCGGTAACCGCCAGATTGAACGCCGCCTCCACAATCGACTTATGGCAGTCCTCCCAAAAGAGGCCCAGGACGCTCTTGGTATTGATCACAGGGGTGCGCATACAGGTCACATAAAAGTTTGCCACAATCAGCACCGCCGCCGGGGCGGGCAGCAGATAGCCCTTTCCCAGCCAGAGGTCAATGAAGGGATCATAGAGGCAGAACAGACAGATGCTCATCCACCCGAAAAGCCACGCGGAGAAAAAAGCCAGGCGGCGGAAGGCCGCCTTGTTTCCCTTCCACAGTCTCTGTTGCGGCCAGATTCCCCAGGGCGGGCGTGATCACGTCAAACAGGGCCCCGACCATGATGTTAAGAAAGCCCCGTATCATGACGTAATTGGAGTACAGGCCCGCTGCGGCTACTCCCACGAATTTGGAAATCAGCAGGTTATCCGTGTTGAGCACTGCTACTGCCCCAATCCGGTGGAGAACCATGGCCCGCACATTGCGGCGTATCTCCCCCAAAATCTCCGGGGGCAGGGGGCGGACATTCTTCTCCCGCAGGTAGGGATAGAGCCGGTCCGCCTGCAGGGAGACGGCGGCGTTCTGCACAATCGTGGCCCCGATGGCGAGCAAGAGGTAATATATGTAGTTCCGGGTCAGCAGCAGCACCCCGGTCTGCGCCGCCGTGGCCCCCAGAGACACCGCGGCGCGGATGGCTGTTTCCACATACTTTTTCTGGTGCACAAAAAGCAGAGTGGACTTATAGGCAAAGAAGTACGAGATGCTGGCATTGACCAGGTTCAGTACATAGATCAGCGGGATGCAGGGGATATCCTCCGGCATCTCCTTCACAAAAAAGCTTAAAAACGGAGTCAGGGACAAGCCCGCCGTCAGCACTGCTATACCCACGGTCCGGTAAACCCGGCGGTAAAGCCGGACAAGGGACTTGATTGTCTCCGCATCCCCCTGGGCCACCGGGCGGTAGAGGCTGTAGGTAATGGAGGCGCTGAACCCCAGCTCCGCCAGGGAGAGCATGGAGAGCACATCGGCAAAAAGCCCGTTGAGCCCCAGGTACTCCCGCCCCAGCAAAAGGACAAACACCCGGCGGGACAAACATTTCAGTACGGCCAGAAGCAGCTCCCCGGCCATGGCGAATTTTAAATTTTTCTCCATAGGCGCTGCTCTGTCCATTGGATTCCTTCACTCCGTCCTGCTCCTCTGCACGCGCTTTCTTTGCCGGTAAAGGGCTGCCATTGCCTGAAAAACCGGCGTTCCGGCCCAGAGGGCCAGCTCCGCCGCTGGGGCAAGCACCCGGGCAGGGCCGGGTTTCAGCCGCAGCCCTTCGTCCCCGCAGATGCTGATGTCCGCACGGTTCTCCTCCAGAGCCCGGTGCAGCGTTTCCAGCAGGCCGGGCTCCACATAGTCATCCGAATCCACAAAGGCGACATAGTCCCCCGCCGCCCGGCGGACTCCCGCGTTCCGGGCGGCGGAAAGTCCCTGGTTCTCCGGGAGGCGCAGGACCTGAAACCGGCTGTCCCGGGCGGCCCAGGCGGCGCAAATGGCACCCCCGCCGTCGGTGGAGGCGTCGTCCACCACAATGACCTCCATATCGGGATAGGTCTGCGCCGCCAGAGAGGCCAGGCATTTCTCCACATACGCCTCCACGTTGTGCACAGGCACAACTACACTGATTTTCCCTTGCTTTTCTCCCATCACCACCGGCCTCCCAGGCGCTTAATCCAGGCAAAAGCCGCCGCCGCCATCCGGAACCCCCTTGCGCTGGCGCACAGGGCCAGCAGCGCCGCCGCATCCCGCTTCCGGGGAAGGCGCAGCTCCGCCCGGTACAGCTTTCCCCAGGGCACCATGTTGAAGGGAACGCCCCGGGCCAGGCAGCCCATCGCTTCCTCCCGGGTATAGACGGCGGCGGGGCACCGCTCCAGGCAGTCCTCCACATTGTACACCGGCACAATCACGCTAATCAGCGGGGTTCCCTGCCCCATGCCGAACGCCTCCCTCCATGACCTGCTTGTAGTACTCCGCCAGGCGCAGGTGCATCCGCCGGACGCTGAAGATCTGCTCCGCCTTTTCCCGGTTCCTCCGGGCCATGCCCGCAAGCAGCTCCGTACTGCCGCTGCACCGCAGCAAAGCGTCCGCCAGGGCGGGCACGTCGCCGGGCTCCACCAGGATGCCGTTTTCCGGGCCCACCACCTCCGGAATCGCCCCCACAGTGGTGCTGATGATGGCCTTGCCCGCCGCCATCCCCTCCAGGATGGCCATGGGCAGCCCCTCGTGACAGGAGGGCAGGACCACCGTGGCCGCGTCCCGCAGGCGGCGCAGCTTTTCCGCCTGGCCAATCCAGCCCGGCACGGTAATGTTCTTCTCCAGCCCCTTCTCCTTCACCAGGGCCCGGACCTTCTCCACCTCGCCGTCTCCCGCCAGGCAGACGGTAAGCGCCGGGTTCAGGCGGACAGCCCGCTCCACCGCAGCAATGAGGTCGTAGGTCCCCTTCCGCTCCCCCAGGCGGCCCAGCATCAAAAAGGCGTTCCTCCGCTCCGCCGGGTCCGAAACCGCCCCCTGAAGCCGGGCAGGGTCCACGATGTGGAACAGGTCGTATTTCGATAGCAGCCAAGAAACCGGAGATATCCGTAAACGGAATACAAAAGCCGCACCGGCAGGCTTCCGTCTATGCAGGAGGGAAAGCTGTCCACTTCAAACGCCCGGCCCAAAATCTCGCTCTCCCGGATGCCCCGGATTACCTCAGACATCCCGCCCCGGGCCCGGGTCTCACTGGGGCCGATTTCCAAAACCTTCATAAATCCTCCTGCTCAAAGGGCGCAGATGTCCCTGTCAAGGGCACGGAGAAACGCCTCCGTATTGGAAGAAAACCGGGCGGGGCTCTGGTCCCGAACGGCCCGCAGGGCCTCCGGCAAATCCTCCGTGTCCCGGCAGGCGTAAACCAGGTTCATCTTGTGAAGCTGCTCCGTCAGCTCCAGCTGATGGTCGTCCACGTGCTCGCCGTACCGGGCCCTCGGGTAGTATTCCATCAGGGGCCGCACCATCAGCCAGCTCCAGAGCCAAACCCAGTATCCGATCAAGCCGATGTTCAGGTACATACGCAGGAAATCGTTGTGAATCTGCGTCTGTGTCCGCAGGGGGACGGAGCTCTCCACGCCGGTGAACCACTCCACAAAGCGCTCGAATCCCGTTCCACGGCCCATATAGGTAAAGCTGATCTCATAGTAGGGGGTCACGTTGCCGAACAGCAGGGCCACAGCGGGGATGGCGATCCGCTTCAGGCCAATCAGGAAGAAGATGGCCGACAGGCCCAGCCACAGGCCGGGATGGGGGGACTTCTTCCAATGGAGCAGCAGATAGATGAGAAAGGGACCGAAGGCAAAGGTCAAATCGTGGGTTTCCAGCCGCTCCATCAAGGGGCCGGTCTCCTTGCTGAATGTAATCAGCAGGGTGCAGAACTCCTTAAGGAAAGCGCCCAGCCCCCCTTCATAAATGACCGCCAGCACACCGGCAAGGTTTGCCGCGCACATGGCCCCCAGGCAGTACCAGATTCCCCTGGCGCCGAAGAGATACAGCGCGGCCGCCGCCTCCAGAACGGCCAAAAGCTGAGGAATTACCATGGTGACGCCGTTTAAAACGGCGTCACTCTCCGCTTGCGTTCCCACCCAGACGACGGAGGAAAAGACCAGGGGCACCAGACAGGGAAGCATCTGCACCGCCGTATGGCGGGACAAAATCAGCAGGCGGTCCAGCCGTACCGTGACCGTGAGGTTCAGCAGGGCCAGAAACAGAATCGCCAGCGCGCAGGGATTTTTGAGACTCAGCTCCATGCCGCCAATGGAAAAATAGGTGTCCTGGAAGAAAAACATACCGGTGGCCAGAAGCATATAAAGAACCGCGCACAAGCCCCATCCCCCCTTTCCGTTTTCTCACCCGGCCGCGGCCTTGACCGCTCCGGTCCGCTTCATGGCGGTGGAAAGAAGCTCCCGGATGTAATAGCGCTTCTCCTTACCCGCCTGGGCGCAGCCGCTGTGCAGCTCCAGCCGGTAGCCCTGTTCCCGGGATTTCTGCTCCAGGGCCACGCCGGCCTGGAACAGGGCCGCCTCCGCCTGCTCCCCACCTAACGACTCCGCAAAAATCAGGTACTGCCCCGCGCCGTTGTTCCCCACAAACAGCCTGTCGGAGGTTGGGAATACAGAGGTCAGAATCGCGGAAAAGTCTTTCAGCATCCGATCGCCGGCCTCCCGGCCCAGGCGGGCATTTTCCGCCTGTAGATTTGTCAGCCGGCACACCACGCAGGTGAAGCTCTCCGGGAGCGGTCGTCCGTCCCGGGAGGCGATGAACTGGTCGCACTTGGCCCGGTTTGGCAAGCCGTCCACCTTGTTGCTAAAGGCGTAATATTCGATGAAGTCCTCAATCCGGCCAAAGAGGGCCGCCCCGGCGCAGCCCAGCGCCCCGAAGATCACCACAATCAAAACGGTGAACAGCCCGATGGGGAACCGCTCCGCCACCCGGACGCTGGAGCGCATCAGGATGTTCTGGGCTCCCAGGTACTCGTTGTACTCGTCGTTGGTCTCATAGTAGACGGTCTGGAGGGCATTGATTTTCTCCGCCAGCGCCGCAATCTCAGCCTGGATTCGCTCCTGATCCGCCCGGGAAGAGCTGGCGGGCGCCTGCTCAAAGACGCTGAGAATATAGTTGTTGTAATCCTCCTCGATGATGTTGTGCTCATAGAGCGTCCGGTCCTCAATGTATTGCCGCAGCAGCACGTCGTACTCTGCCGTCCGGTCCACCGGGGCCCAGCTTCCGTCCTCATACCGGTCCTGGTCGTCGTATACATTGGGCAGCACGTCCCGGTCCCGGGTGATCCGCCCGGCCAGAATCTCGGAAAAAAGCTGCCGGACCTCCACGTCCCAGATAAACGCGAACTCGTCCATCAGGTCCTGAAAGCAGCGGCCCGTCCGGCTGGAGCGGAACTCCCCGTTCCACCCGGCCTTGTTGGCCAGATCCTCCGTGAGATTGGTAAGGGTGTCGTCCATGACCTCCGCCATCTCCAGGTAGTCATAGCCCTTACTGGTCAAATCGCTGACCGGGTTGGCGGCCAGGGCGGTGTTCACATGGGTCTTTCCGTAGTAGCTTCCGTACTCCTGCAAAAGCTGGTTCAAAACCTTGCGGGGGTAATCCTTCCCGTTTCCCACGCCGCAGCTGAAGGACACCACATACTGGGTGGGGTTCAACTCATAGTCCTCCTCGCCGTTGTTCAGCTTGGATTCCCGCACCTGGAGATCCTCCTCCGTGATAACCGGCTCCACATGAATGCCCATGCGGATGCCGTCAATAGTAGACTCCGTGTAGCCTATATCCAGGGATTTCATAGCCTGGGTCACCAGATTGGTGGAATAGATTTCAGAGGGATCAATGGCGCTTCCGTCCGGCGAGAGCCCCTCCGCCGCCCGGCTTCCGGTGTATTCGATGACCGCTGCGCAGTATACTGCTGGACATAGAACCGGGCGGCCAGGTAAAAAACGGCCCCCGCCAGAATAGAGATTCCCGCAATCACAGCCCGGTATTTTTTCAGATAACGAAAAACATCCAGTTCTTTCACGCTTTGTCTCCTTTCCGGACCTTGCTTTTGGGGCGCTTTCTCGCCAGGACGGGGCGGCCGTTCCGGTCTTCCCGGTAAAAGGGCTCCAGGACGGCGTTCCCTCCGGCTCCGGCCACCTGCGCGGAGGCGTAGGCATTGTGCTCCATCGCCTCCCCCAGCCGGGTGGCGGAGGCCAGATGCTCCTTCGCTTCGTCCGCAAAGTAGTCCACGCCCACCTTGGTCCTGGACATATAGAACTCGTCGTCCACATCGTAGGTGGGAATCAGCACGAAACTGGTCATGAAGGCGTCGTACATATTGATCGCCTCAATCCGCACATCATGGGCCGCCAGGTTTTTTCTCCGGTCAGTCTCCAGGAGGCGGTTGGCGTACTGCATACGGGACCGGTAGGTGCTGCTGTCCCTGGAAAGGCCATGCTCCAGGACAAACGCCTCATAGCGCTCCAGTTCAATGGTAATAAATTTTTCAATTTTCTGAGACAGGGAGGCAAAGGTCTCCCCGCTCTGCGCGGACCGGAAGCTGCTGCTCTCCCGGCTGTAGCCCGGAAGATAGTTCCGCAGCTTCCGGGCCTGCATCTCCAGAAAATCCTTCACGTCCAGATATTCCATTCCCTCCAGCTCCTGGAAGGACAGGTCCAGCACGCTGTCATTTTCCGCGTAGTTCCGGACAAAGCTTTCCCAGTATACGTCCGCCAGAAGATTCAGTACCGTTTTGGGCGTCGTATGGTAAAGCGTCACCTTTTCCGAGCAGCGGACCTGGTACTCTGTGGAAATCTTCAATGCCGACGCCTGGGTCACGTCCAGCTTTTCCGCGTCCAGGGGCGTGGACAGGGTAAGGCACTCCGCCAGCTGTTCCGCGCTGAGCCTGAGATCCCCCCGCTGGACCACCTGCTCCAGAATGTGGTCGGAGAGGATGTCGGATTCGTTGAACCGGGTGACATTGGGGTTTTGCCCCCGTGCCGCCTCCTCATAGTTGAACACCATCAGCATATTGGGCGTGTAAAAGCCCTCTGCCAGCCGCGCGGCAAAGCGCACCAGAAAAAACACCACCCCCAAAACCGCCAGCCGCCGCCGCTTCTGGAATACCAGCTCTATTCCGCCCCGGAGCCCCGGCAGCTTCGCTCTTACAATCAAGAAGCGATAAACCAGCATAGCCCACAAAACGGCCTCCTGGCGGCCGTTGATGTCGATCACAGCCAACTCGGGCCGGTTGTTGATGCGGGGAAGCCCGTTGTGCCCGCCCATTCCCCTGGAAACGAACAGGGTTCCGTTGGCAAGGCGGTACAGTCCGCCGCTGTACTTGGGAAACAGCCCCGTATCGTTATGGTACAACCCGCCCAGCAGGGGCAGGCGGACCTGTCCGCCGTGGTAGTGGCCGCAGATGCCCAAATCCACCGCCCCATCTGCCAGAGCCTCGTAATAGAGGCCGGGATAGTGGGCAATCAGCAGCTTGAAGGCGCCGCTTTTCTCATACTCCTGAAAGAACCCGGCCCCAAACGCGGCGTAGTCCTCCGGAGAGGCGGGTATTCCGCCAATCAGAAGGGTTGTTCTATGTATGGTCGTCTCCTCCGCCCGGTTGACCAGAACATGGACGCCCAGGTCCAGAAGCTGGCTCTCAATGGGGCTGCCCTGGCCGTACATCAGGCTGCTCTCGTGGTTGCCCGGGCAGTAATAAACGGGGGCCAGCTTTACCAGTTTCTCACAGAGACGCAAAATGACGTCAGGATTGCCGTTTTTTGCGTTCATCATGTCCCCCGCCACGGCGATGAGGTCCGGTTTCAGCGCGGTAATCCGCTCCACCAGCTCCCGATTGTCCGGGCCGAATTCCCGTTCGTGCAGGTCCGACAAAACCGCAACGCGAATATTCTCCCCGCTGGCGATTTTGGGGGAATACAGATGGTAAAAGGTTACCTCCAGCTCCTCCGAAGCCAGCCAGCCGCCGCCGGCCAGCAGCACGGCAGCCGCCAAAAGGGCGCACAAAATCCTCCGCCGGTTCCAAGGCATATATATCCGCATATCCAGATCTCCTTTTGATATTCAGGCCGTCTACTGGCCCTCTCTGCGCACAACCGCTCTGTTTCGGACGTCGTCGTACGCCTGCTCATCGGCGAGGGATTTTCTCAACGATGGGGATTGACAGGTGTGTAGCTTGTTTGGCCGGCTGCATGGCTTGTTGGAACCGGGATCTCTGTGGCATCCTATTATTTTTTGTCGAAGCGGCATTTGCGGCAAATACACTGATAAAAAAGTTCTCAATAAACAGAACGCAGCTGTTCTCATTCCCTTCCCGGAACGGATGGATGCACAGGAAATCCAAAATTACCCCCTATGTGTCCTGCATATATTGCGCGGTGTTTCTGCGTGTGATATACTGAAATACCAGCAGGGCCATCCGGCCGCGTTTAAGCCCTATTCCGGGGAGGAGAGCCGGGCGCGGACGGAGCAGTCCTTTCTGGTGCCCAAGGGTGAGATCGTGGAGAATGGCTGCGACCTGTTGATCAATAAGTACAAAAAAACGAGTATGTGCCCATGGAGTACCCGCCTGCCAGCGAGATTTTCGCCCGGCTCCGAGCACTGGAGGGATGGTATGATGGCAAAATTTTCAGACCTGTTTCTGGATGCAACAAAAGACGGCTATAAAATCCCTAAAGAGAACTATTTATCCAAAGGTAAATACCCGATCATTGACCAGGGGCAGAAATATATTGCGGGATATTCAGATAACGCGGAAGGATTATATGAAGACGTCCCTGCCATTATTTTTGGAGACCACACAAGAATTATTAAATATGTTGACAGGCCGTGCTTTCTTGGCGCTGACGGAGTGAAGCTTTTAAAAGCCAAAGATGCCGCTGCAAATTATAAATACCTGTATTACGCCCTTTGTTATGCAAAAATACCGAATACAGGCTATAATCGACACTTCAAGTGGTTGAAAGAGGTTGATATAAAACTCCGGGATGAACATGAGCAGCAGCATATTGTCGAGGTATTGGACAAGCTCACCGGCCTGATTTCCCTGCGCAGACAGCAGCTTGCCAAGCTGGATGAGGCGGTGCAGTCTCAATTTATCGAGATGTTCGGTGAGCCGAAGAAAAATCCCAATGTAGTAAGCTTTGAGTCCGCCTTCACGATTCGTGACGATTTACGTAAACCCATCAACAGTGCTGTACGCTCGAAAATGCACACTGGACAGTTATATCCTTACTATGGCGCTAACGGACAGGTTGACAGCATCAATGAATATCTTATGGATTGCGACGCCATCTGTTTGGCGGAGGATTGCGGTGCATATGGTGCCGGAGAAGCGACTTCTTTCATCGTTTCCGGCAAATGCTGGGTAAATAACCATGCCCATGTGCTCATTCCGAAAGAATGCTGCAATATCGAATTTGCAAATGTATATTTCAGAATTCTGGATATGTCCGAATATGTGACAGGCACTACCAGGCTGAAATTAACCCAGGGACAGATGAAAACCCTGCCTATGATATTGCCGCCAATGGACCAGCAAAAGCGGTTCGCCGCCTTCGTCCGCCAGAGCAATCAAGCGAAATTCGCAATTCAGCAGGGCTC
>Ga0073907_1003167_pt1 | contig 14514 bp, 18 predicted proteins | sample GluameincwithD2O_FD_65483 | JGI IMG/M metagenome (GOLD analysis project Ga0073907, IMG submission 65483) | Mouse cecum microbial communities from Vienna, Austria - Glucosamine amended microcosms incubated with D2O | ecosystem: Host-associated > Mammals > Digestive system > Large intestine >... | reverse complement strand
TTTTCCTGAATTGCACTTTGAATAGTGGCCAGCTTAAAGAAGTATTGACCACCTTGCCACATTACATTATCCCCATCAGCATCAAACGAAACCGCACCATTAAAGTTACTGATTGCATATGGCACTTCACCCAAAGTTGGCATCATCTCTTGGACATCCTCTGGAAATAATTGATCGCCATCTTCAGTTCGATTGAGTGCCATGAATGGAATGTCTTGGTAGTCATCATGCACAAAAATAGGTGTACTTAAGCGGAAGTTTAATTGTGATGTTGTATGTTTATTAACTGTTAAGTCATAAAATGCATACTCATTTAAATTAAATTGCTCTTGAGTATTAATATTTGCTAGATTTGTAATTTTAAAAGGAAATTCAACACGGTAAGAACTATTTGGCAATAAAGAGCCAAACACCATAACCGCTGTTACTTTTTCCCAGTTAAAGTCATCACGTTGCTTAAGGGTATCAATAGTAAAATACTCACCTTCATGGCCTTGATAACTATAGGTAATATCAAATCCTGGAATTACGTTTCCCTTTTCATCTTTGTACTCAAGGCCGTCAAATTCATTAATCCGCGCCCCATCAAGTACAACTTGTGCCGTTCCTTGCTTTCCTTCAAATGTAGGCAGCGTATAGACAACTTCAACTGATTTGGTAGTTTCTGTATTATTTTTTAAATGACCATATCCACTAAAATCAGTAGCTGCGCGATAATTAACTAATGATGCCGTTTCGCTCATTGAATTACGACTTACAAGCGAACGATCTTCAGCATGGCTTTCACTATTAGTTGCCTGTAAGTAAGTCCCATGCATTAAGCCACCTAAATCATCAATTAGTTGATATTCACCTAATGCTGGATTATTTTTTATTACCGGTTCTTGGCCGTTCAATTTTTGTTGTTGAGCCGCAAAATTTGGCGCTGCTTTAAGCATTTTTTCCAATAATGGCGTTCTATTGAGTGAAGCAACGCTTGAAGCAGATTTTTCCCCTAATTTTACTTGTCCGCCAACAGTTTCAACCGGGGCAAGCTCAACACCAAGTACCTCATTTTTTTTGATCTCATCTGTATCAAGCATCTTTTTTCTCCCCCTTAAAGACTTTTATAATTCGATAACTATTATTTAGTATTGAGTATAATATACTTCATTCTTATTTCAATACTGATAAATTATTCAGGAATATATTTTTTAATATTTTCTACCTTTTTATCCTTGATATATCAATATTTTTTCCACCGTTAATGATAATAGAAAAAGAACAAAAGAATAATTTTTCATATGAAAAAATTATCTTTTGTTCTTTTAAAAATAGTTTATTCTTTTATCATTAGATATTTAATTATGAATAGAAATTAATATTGTGGACCATCGCTAACATAGCCATTGTTTTCTTGACTATAGGCAGGAGTACTTGATTCTTGCGCAGGAGCAGTCGGCGTACTGTTACCAGAGGTCCTATTTCCACCGCCATTGCCACTATATCGTGGACGAGAAGTATTGTAGTTTCTTGAGCTTCCTCCATTATTCGATGAAGCTGCTGTTGTGCTGCTTGAACTTTCGCTGTTACTTTGCGCCGTGGAAGCAGTCGAGCTTGAAGACGAGGAAACCGTACTACTACTACTTGCTGAGGAAGCGACTGAAGAAGAACTAGAACTTATCGAACTGCTACTTGATGAACTTTCTTGAGTATTATCGTTGCCCTTAACCTTTAACTGCTTGGTCACCTTTTGATCACCGCGTTCTGCAATAATATCATAAGTGCCAGCTACATCAAATGTATAAGTATGGTTAACTAGTGATTCGCCCTTACTTGCTTTAAACGTCTTAACAATCTCTTTGCTCTTATGTCCCCGGATTGTCAAAGTAGTTTGTGGAGAAACCTTAAACTTAACTTTTGCTTCTCCATTATCATTTAAAGTAACTTTCCGATCAAACTGAACTGAGACTTTTCCCAAATTATCACTGTCGGAAGCAGCGTATTCAACATTTTCGGTCTTATCAGTTTGAGCTGGCTTTGCTTCTTGGCGATGTGAATGAATGCTACCAAAAACTATTCCCCCAACACAAATTACCAAGACAGCGACCAATGTCCAGTTAAAAAAGACACGGCCCCCACTTACGAAATTATTACCGTTGCGGTTTTTCCGTAACTGAGAAAAATATTGAGCAGCTAAAATAATAATCGCAATAACTGCTAATACTATCATTAAATTCATTACTCGCATAATTAACTCACCAAATCCATCCTATTCTTTTTCTATTTACACAAATCCATCATAGCATCAATCAAACCTTTTCTTAACGCTTTTACTAAATTTGTAATATAAATAAAAAAGTCTGTTACCAAATGAGTAACAGACTCAATCATATTCACCCGCACGGGGATACTAACCCCTTGATATATCAGCGTCTGCACTCTGTTTTTCCGCCATTTTTCCGCAACTCTTATAATTCCGCCAATTTATCAATGATTAAGGTGTCATTTTTAGCCTTATATTCATCAATCAAATAAGAATAAGTATTTAAGGTTACGGTAATATTTGAATGTCCTAGCCGTTTACTAATAGCGTATATATCAACGCCTTTACTCAGCAAAAAGGCTACATGAACGTGGCGTAACGAATGAAAGTGAAAACCTTGCTTATTGATGTTACTATCATTCATAATAGAGTGTAAACACTTATTCAATGCGTTACTTGTAGGGATTGTCCCTAACACGTTTTGAAAGACCATAATACTATTATTAGCTTTTAAGTCTTCTAATCTTTTGAGCAATTGTCGATTTACCTTCACAACTCGCTTGCTTGATTCTGTTTTAGTGGATTTAAAAGCTTTTTCTTTTTCATCCCACGACTTAGAAATGCTAATTGTCGAATGTAGAAAGTCAATATCATTCCACGTAAGCGCCTGTATTTCACTCTTGCGCATTCCAGTATAAATTGCCGTAAGGATCATATAACGGCTTGTATTATACCTTTCTAGCTTAGATACTACATTCTTTTTTAGTGTTTGAAGCTCACTAGTTGTTAGATAATCAACTTTTCTCTCCAAAGCTTTATTATACGTGATATTAACATTATGCGTAAAGTCCTTATTGATAATATCATCATCAATTGCATAACCAACGCATGACCTAATAGCACCATTTAACTTACTAACTGATTTATAAGCGTGATTGCTACCGTACCAATTAATAAACTCTTGATAGTCTGAACGCTTAATTTCTCGTAGTTTCGTATCAGCGAAATACTCGTTAATAAACTTTTTCATTATGCGGTATTGGTTTTGAGCGCTTGCGCTTTGAGCTTTGCTACTCTTGTATAAATCAAACCACCGCTTAAAGTAATCAAATAAGGTTACATCTCTTAAATCTAAATTAACCTTGTTTAATTCACGCTCTAACTCATCCCCTGCTTGCAATGCTTCACGTTTCAGCTTGAAAAAGCCTGCTGATTTTTGATGACGTTTTCCGTCCTTGTCTTTAAACTCTGCTATTCCGTAATAGCCCTTTTTTGCTTTCTTTGCATAACTCATGTATATAACCTCTTTCTTTCGCACAGCCTGTCAGCATGGATATTAGAGGTATGTACTTGAATTAGGAGAGCTCAATTTTGCGCCCTCGTCATTTGAGGATATTATACGCAACAAGCCGAATTTTCGGCTAATTGAGATGTATCTAGTTTTGGGTAGATGTAATAACTTTAAGAACGGGCGCAATTTTACGCTCGTTAATTTTTAACTCTGATACATAAAAAATGGTAAGAAGGTGAGTCCAATTTTGGACTGACGTAATCAGCTACCTAATTAAGGGAGAATATTACATAAAACTTCTATAACTATGTTTGAGATGGTATCAAAGATATTAATAACTAAATTTTTCATTATCTTTCCTCTTTATTAACAAGTCCAGTTTTGGACTGGTTGAGATATACCCAATTTTGGGGAGATGTAGCAATTATTTTAACGGGCTCAAGTCTGTGCTCGTTAATTTTCTTTATTCTGATACATTAATAAGCTGGTAAGGAGTTAAATTTTACTCAGTGTATTAATTAAGATTAAAATGTTTATTTTAACAATTATTCTTTATACTTATTTTTTAATTTTTTTAGTTCTAGTTCATATTCAGTTCGCATTTGACCAAGCTCTTCAATAGCTTTCAATTGCCAATCGGATAACTTAGCTTGATAGGTTGCATCTAAAATTTTTTCAACAGGCCATTTAGACATATAGTTATCTTTATCTGCCTTAATCTTTTCGACACTATCGTTAAAAACTAAAAAAGAAGGTGATATTTCTTCCAGGCTATTCAGATAAATTCGAGAATATCCTAAAAAAGTTACTGCTTTTCGATTTGAGGATAGTCGAAACCATTTTTTTAAGCTTTTAAGAATAGCAATATCATTTTCATATTTTAAAGTGTTTCCCAATAGTTCTGAAATTTCAGTAAAATTACTATCAATAGCTCCTACCGCTAAATCTAATTTAGCATTGGAGATAATCTCATCATTACTCTGTTTTAATTTTTCATTATAAGGCGCACCATTTTTTATATTTCCAAAATCAGTTGCAATCAAAAGATAATTTTCAACATCTTTGTTTTCATCTAAAATTGATGATTCACTACTTAAATCATTACGCACAAGATTATCTAAATAATTATTTAAATTTCCATACTTCAAATAATTAACAGACACATTAAATTCAGAAGCAATGGCTTTTAAAAACGAGGGACGAGGTAAAGTTACCCCTTTCTCCCAAGTATTAATAGTACTTTTCCCACCTGCACCAATTTTTTTCGCTAGGTCGTCCATACTTAAATTTTTAGATTTTCGCAGATTAAGAATTCTGCTTCCAACATCTTTCTTATTAATTTTCAATATTCATTCACCACTTTTACTTAATATAATATTTCATAGTACGTGAAAAGTACAGATATTTTCGTTTACATTCTTATTTTTTAGTATATAATAGTACGTAGAAAGTACGAGCTTTCTTTTTTTAGTCAAAAAGTACATAAAAAGTACGGCAATGAGGAGGTGCAATTGCAATAATGAAAGAATATTTTAGCTATCAAGAAGCCATGAACTATATGGGTTTTAAAACACAAGATACATTGAGAACCTATATTAAACAAGGACTACCAACAATTAAAGTTGGTAAATCTAAACGTATTGCAAAGTCTGATATTGATAAATTTATGGCTGAACACCGTGTAGTAGCAACACAAAACAAATAAGGGGATGTCAAATTGAATAATATTGTAAAAATGAAGCTTCCTAGTGACTTACAAGATGCAATAAAGCAATTAATTCGTTCTAGCGTTGCTCAGATTGTCGATGAGACGCAACGAAAATATAATTACCGTCCCTATATGAACAAACAAGAGACAGCCGAGTATTTACACATTTCGCCTAAGACGCTTCTTGATTGGGAAGCAAAATATACTGACATCCCCACCATCGAGATTGAGGGTGTCAAAAGATACCGTAGAACTGATTTAGATAACTGGATGGAAACACACAAGATAAATAAATAAAATTCACAGCCTGTCAGCGTGGATATTAGAGGATTAATTATGAAACTTTTATCATCTATCGACAAACATATTCTTAATTTTTGGTATACAGCGCCTAGTGAGCGTTTATGGGCTTATCTAGCAACGCTACCAGCTTTACTACTAATCATTGAGTGCTTAGCACAATTATTTTAAGAGGTGATTATATGAACCAACTTAGCAAAGATGAAAAACGTGTACTTAGACTTATTCCCAAAGGAAGCACTAACCCACGACCACAGAAAGAATTAGTCCGGCTTACCGGCTTTAATGCTAGAAAATTGCGATTAATTATTAATGAATTAATTGTTAAACACGGCATACCAATTGGCGCACAGTACACTAAGCCAAACGGCTACTACATTGTTACTAATGAAGACGAAAGAGGCAAAGCAATTGTTCCACTTGTTTCACAGTATGGCGAACTCTTCAAAAGAGCGCAATCAATCTATAACGCAGATTTACAGCGTTTTTAGGGTACAAAAAAAGCCGTTAACGCTGACCAACTACCACATCATTCAGCATTAACAGCAAGTAACATAAGCAAGACGGCAATATAACCGCCTTGCTTATTCTAACACGTAACTAACAACATAGGGGCTTTCATCCCCAATTTACGGAGGAATAAACAATCATGAACAATAATTATCAATTTCTTTTAGCAGATGACCACAAAGGAAATAAGCTATTCGCAATTATCAAAGGTGATTTTACCCCAGCTTTAATAAGTCACACTAAAACAATTGCTAACAATAGCATTGATAAAAAAACAGCCATTCAACTTCAAAAACTCATTGACTCAATGACAATCACTGATAAAGGCGGTGAATAGTATGGATATGCTAACTCACGCTCTTAATTACGCTTCAAGCGGGTATTCAGTCTTACCAATTAAATCAAACAGTAAGACGCCATTAATTGTATATAGAAATCGACCACCGCTTACTAAAACAGAAATAGAAGAATACTGGACTAAATACCCTAATGCAAATATTGCATTAAAAACAACTGATTTTTTTGTCATGGATATAGATACTAAAGAAGCACACGGCATTGACGGGATGAAATCTTATAAAAGGCTTCCTAAAGGTGCTGTAATTCCCACTCAGACGCAACGAACAGCAAGCGGGGGCTTACAGTTATTCTATAGGAAGCCTAAAAATGCTGATATAAAGCAAATCATCGGTTTTAAACCAGGTATTGATATTAAAGCGCATGAAAATAATTATGTATTAGTTCCGCCATCACGAACCAGTAAAGGTAAATACGAGTGGATAACAGGTTTAAAAATGGTTGAGCCTACCCCGCTTCTAATTGAGTTGATAAATAATCACCATCCACAACAAATAAACGCTCAAAACGGCGCATATCATCGCTCTATCGAACATAAGAAATGGACAGGGTCACTTTTAGATAAATTAGTTGAAGGTGCACCAGAGGGACAGCGTAACGATTTCTTAACTCGCCTTTGCGGTCAACTACTTTATACCAAAGCAGACGATAGAACAGTATGGGAATTATTGAATTTTGCTAATAATCATAATCAACCACCTTTGGGACAACAGGAAGTTAGAAAAATCATGACTAGTATTTTAAAGAGGGAGTTAAGTAAATATGAATAAATCGCTATATGGAGAAATACCAGCGGAATTAGAAGCCCTTTTCAAAGCACATCAAGATAAAAAGGCAACCCAGACATCCCCCGCTTCTACTAACGATGTAATAAAGATTCTTAGACAGAAAGGGCAAGAATGGCGAGACGATCATACAAAGACACAACACCATAAAGATGGTACTCAAAGTGAAATAACTCGCCGAGTACCAGCCCGAACAATTGCAAATTACATTAAAGATGTGGTAATAACCGCCGTAATTGGTGATACTCAAAAAGAAACAGATCAAGCACCACTTACTCTATACAACAATGACACGGGGCTTTATACCAATAGCGAAAGATTATTAAATAAAATGATTCTCGCAGTTGATAATACCACTAATAAACGTTTCAGAGCTGAAATACAAAGTTGGTTAAATATTGAAGCACCATCCCGAAAGCGTGAAAAAGATATTAACCTTATTCCTGTTGGTAATGGCGTATATAACAAGATAACCAACAAACTATTACCTTATAGCCCTAGTATGGTATTCACTAGTAAGGTGGCCACTAACTACAATAACGAGGAAATATCAGAGCCTAGCTTTAATGGCTGGAAATTTAGCGAGTGGATAAAGGAACTATCAGACGGCAACAAAGAAAAGGAAAAATTGTTGTGGCAACTTATCGCCTGTGTTATTCAAAACCGTTTTTCTAGCAACGTGTTGTTTTGTTTGATGGATGGCGGACAAGGGCGAACAGGTAAAAGTACCTTTGAGCAGTTATTAATGAACCTTGTGGGTAACGACAATTACACCTCACTTAAATTAGAAGAGTTCGACAAAGGCTTTCTATTAGCACAAGCATTCGGAGCAAGCTTAATAATTGGGGATGATAACAACCCTAAAGGCTATATTGATGATGGTAGCACTCTAAAAAGTATTGTTACTAATGAGCTTGTACTTGTTAATCCTAAAATGCAAACCCCTTTTAGTGCTCGTTTCAATGCTACCATCGTTCAATCTATGAACGGCTTCCCTCGTTTCAAAGATACCAGCGGTGGATTATATCGGCGGTTTAGGTTAATTAAATTTAACCATCAGTACCCAGACACTCCAGCAGGGCGAAAGATTAAAGATGAGTATATCTATAATCAGCAATTACTAGAATGGATTCTTAAAAAGGCTATTAACATCCCTGTTGATACCATCATTCAAACAAAGGAAAGCCAAACCGCCCTTGATGATATTCAATTAGAAAACGATATTGTACTTTCATTTGTCAACAACGAATTACCAGAGTTAAAAAGCACTAGGCTACCTGTTAAGTTCCTGTTCAACCTATTTCGTAAGTATTCAGATGATAATAACACGCCTACTAAGATGAGCCGTGCTACTTTTACAAGGCGAATTAAGCCCCTTATGGCTCAACGTGGGTGGGAATATAAAAAAAGATATCGACCTGGTGAATATTTTAAAGAATCAGATGCCGATTTATTAAAGAGTACCAATTATTATGACTATAACAACGCCTATAAAGATAGGTTAAATATTCAAGTTGTATTTGTAAGAAGTGATTAATTTGTACACTTGTATACTTTGTTGTTCACACATAGTACGTAATAAGTGAACAACTAAAAAAGCTATATATCAAGCTACTAAGGTTATTTGTCTACTTGTTCACCTTGTATTAATAAAAGGTATATAAAAAATATGTATAAATACAAAATATATATAAATAATTTACAGGCAAAAAATAGTATACAGGTGAACACAGCCAATATAAGTCTTATTAAATCAACAATTAGAAACGTACACTCACAATTTCAAAGAGTGTAACCCGTTCACTAAAAAGTGGCACAAAACGGAATAACTAAAAAAGCGATGGTGATTTTATGACAATCCACTACCGCCCACCACCTTATAAATAATTATGAAGGAGCGGAAATAATGCTTATTTTTCCAGAAATTGACGAAAAACAAACACTATCTAACGTTAAATCTTTTTTCAAAAATGATTTTAAAAAGATAGAGCGGTTATCCGGTTACGATGGCGTTATATCATCCCCTAGCTTTGATGGTTTGCCACATTCAACCAATAACCAAAGCCCAGATAATTTCTTTATCAAACACGCTTCTTATGCTGAATTATTCAAAGCGGTTGTAAATGCCATTAACAAATGCACAGAACACCACCGGATTATCCTAAAGGGCTATTACTTAGATGGCTTAAAAGGATTTCAGATACAGCAAAGGTTAGTTATTAGTAAATCCGCTTATTATGAACGGAAAAATAAAGCTGAATTAGAGTTTGCGGACAGATTACTAGTTACCACAGCAAAATTAGGGGATGAAAATATCATCGACTTACACGCCTATAAAAAATGATGTTCCTAGTCTTGAAATATCAAGCATTTTAGGACACTTAAAGTGAAAGTAATATAATTTAGTGATTTTATATTAAATGCTCTTAAAACAGCTTAGAAAGTAAAATAAAAAGGATGGTAATATTTATGAACGGTGAACAAAGAAATCAATCACTTCAAAATGGTAGTTATAAAATGGTTGTTGAGGACGGCAAAGTAACCGTTACACCAGAGCAATCACAGCAACAATCAGAAGAGGAAAAAGCCCTAATCCAAAGGTTAAGAGAAAAGATTGGAACTAAAGTAAATGATTTAAGTTTACTGTATACCCTTGATGAGGCTAACATCGGGTATGAAGACATGGATATGAACAAAAAAACAGCTAAAGACGTTCAAGACTTTGTGGAATATATCCAACGCCTTAAATCTGAGCGCTACGACCGTGATTATATCCGCCGTCAAGCAAAGGAAAAAGCAAAAGAATTAGAAGAAAGATACCACAACAACGCTAAAGAAGAATTGAATAAATGGACTAATTGGCAAAATGAGGTAATTAAACGCTTCAAAGAAGATAGATTAATTGCTAATAGTCGTTTTGAAGATCCACAAGCTGAGATCCTCAATCGTCAAAACTTTAACGCTAAATTAGGCGCTATGACCGATAATGAGTTCACAAACTACATCAATGATTTAACTATTGATGACCAGCTTTCAGACTATGAACTCAACACCCTATTCGCAAAAGCAGGCAACAATGACCGTTTAAGAAGTAAACTAAAGCAATATGAATACAACACACGGAAAGGCTATGAGGTCTTACCAGAATGGAACAATGTTAAGAAATTAATTTCATTCGCTAAGAACTGGACTAAAAGCGATGTGAGATATTACGATAGCAAAGGATTTGCACACACTTTCTTTCCAGATGAAACTATTTTACGAGAATTAAAAGACTATACTGTTTATGACCCTTCACAACGGTAATTTAAGGATGATAATTAAATCATGAATAATAAGCCATATAGCAGTAAAAAATGGCGTGGAACGCTTGAAGAATTAAAATTAGGGTTAAAATCACATGAACCACTTACCCACGCTCAACAAGTAGAAAATGCTAATTTTCTTGCTAGAATCGAAAAAATTGTAAAAAGTAAAGATAAATAAAAATATGTGTATCCGTTATAAAAAGGGTGCACACAAAATAAAGAGGGTGCATACAAAAAGTGTGCACTCTCTTTTTACTGTTTTGATAGGCTTTAAAAGCCTTTTTCCTTACTGTTAAAACCTTGTTTAATGTTTGCAAATGCTAGCATAAAAATGCCAACAAATGCTAACATTAAAAATTACCTTACTTAACAAAAAAAGATGGCAAATGCTAACATTTTTCAAATATTTTAGTGTTCCATATTGCTATTATCAATACATATGTATATAATATACTTAGCCCCTAAGGAAAGGGGGTGATTAAATTGCGCTTAAAAGTAAATAAAAAGCCCCGCAAACTAAAGATAAGACTTACACTCAATATCTTTATAATGCTGGACTTCAAATTAACTATTAAGTGGTGATTAATCACCGCCCTAAGAGTTGCAAGTTTGGCGACTCAACTCTTAGGGGCTTTACCATATGTATAGTATAGCATTTAAAAGCGAGGGATGAAATATGAAGCGCCTTAAATATCAGTCAAAGAATAAACACGTTACTATTTCCCTAGATGTCTACTCTCCACGTGAAACGCTAGCAATGTGGAAACAAGACGTTAAGAAGTTCAAGACGTGGCTTCATACACCAAAGGACAAACGCAAGAAGCTATTTGAATTCAAGATTGAGAGGAAATAATATGGCACTCACTGAATCACAACACAAAGCAATTAACAGGTACCGTAGCAAGAATAAAGCACAAGTACAGTATATTAACCGCCGTTCAGTTGCTAAGAATTTCATCTTAAAGGACGCAACACAAGAAGACCTAGAAATGCTATCAAACTGTATCAAGAAACGACAACAAGAACTGGATAACTAACAGCTTTTTAAATTAATTTAGGTATGGTATACTTATTCATGTAATAGAAAACGTTGTCCCAAACAATGTATTATCCATATAGCATAAAGCACCTATCATAAAGACGGTGCTTTTTTTATTTCCGATGGCAAAATAAAAAGACTACTGTTTTAGTAGTCTATACCATGCTGACAAGTATATTTAGTTTTCCGCAACTTTTCCGCAGAATTGATAAATAATAGCTTTCATGTGATTTACTTTATAACATAAAACGCCTTTATATCAACGTTTTTCGTATCGCTAAAAGTTAGTTTAAAATAAAAAAATCACCCGCACGGGGATCGAACCCGTAACTCCGCCTTGAGAGGGCGACGTCTTAACCAATTTGACCAGCGGGCAATAACGTACAAATAAAAGTATACGTTAATTTTAATTTTTCGTCAACTTAAAATCAAATTAATTTAATATTCATTTTCAGTGTCAAGTAAAATTGATTCAGTTGCAGTAGCATCGGTCGGAGTACTTAAGGCACCCATCAGAAATGTTAGGGCTAGCGGAATTCCCAAAAGCGATACACTAAAACCCGCAAATACCGTTCCGACAATTACTAAAAGAACAGCCGTTTCAAGAATTTGTCGTAATCTTTTTCCAATCAGATTAATTCTCGTTGATTGCCCCTCAAAATAAATCAGTGGAGCTACTATATACATAAATATTTCTGTGTGGAAGGGAGGAAATCCGACCATTCAAAAAAGGAACTGAACCAATAATTAAGCCGACGAAAATACTAATATAATTAATTGAGAAGTGCGGAAAGAAGCTGGAAATAATACTACTTAAAACTGCCGCTACCATTAAAACAATCGTTGAAACAAGCACTATAAAACTCTCCCTTTATAGCAAATAAGCTGTGACACTTTTTGTCGCAGCTTAAATCGCGTTATTCAAATGATAATTCTAATAAATATACTTTCTTTTCTGGAATATGACAGGTTGTCGCCCAAACATCATGGTAATTTTTCTTCGTTCCATTGGTCATTGAAAAATAACTATCAAGAAGGTCGCCATTCTTTGCCACAAAATCATTTGACAAACGATTGACCATAAAACGATCAACAGGAAAATAAAATGAAGCATCGGCTATCTTTAAAGAGTCATCAAAAAGAATCAGAACCGTATTAGTATAACGTGGTCTAATGCTTTTGATTAACTCTGGATGATGCTTTAGTTTTGTTAAAACATAATAAATTGAATCAGAATTACTAGCCATATTCGTCCCCTCACTTGACTGTAATTATAGCAAATAACTTTCTTATCAACAAAAGACCTGCTAGCTAATCTAGCAGGCCTTTTGTTAGAAGTTGGGCATACTGGTCTCGAACCAGTAAATTATGGATTCAGAGTCCACTGCCTTACCAGTTTGGCGAATGCCCAATAAAATAAACTCACAACGATATATACTATACATGGAAGTGGCTTAATAGTCAACTCTTTTTTATCATTTCTCTTCAGCACGTAATCGTTGGTATTGGCGGGCACAACGCCATTTTGTAATCAAATCGATAACAGGATGTTTTTTAGCATCACACCAATAATCAACATCGGCCCAAATTTGCTTTTGCGTCCATTTATCATAATCATGATGTAAGAAATTATAGTTTTTTAAGGCCGATTGCTTTTTCCAGATGGTTGCCATTATAAATTGACTACGTGTTCGTTGCACATTTTCTTTAACCTGTGACGGATCAACTGCTTCCACCCCTACTACTTTTGCCGTTCCAATTGGCGGAATGGGCTGACCACTTGGCAAATACGGCGCTAAAGGAACATTGATCAACGCATCAAGAATAACCTCTTGCCAATCTTCTCGTGTCTCATAACGATGCATTAACCCCGGCTCAACATCATTAGCAATTAAATAATCGCACGTTTTTCCCCAGCTTAATCGAGTATGAACTAAAAATGCAGTTGCCATTTTAAATACTCCTCCATCATTTTTATTAATATTTTACCGCAAAATCCTTTTACTTTGTGCAGAATATAACAAAAAGAAGCTAAGAATTATATTTCTTAACTCCTTATAATCTTAGTTTAAGCTTGAACAACATGGTCTCCCGCAATCTTAGTTTTATTTAACAGCAGAGAAGAACTAACAACAGAAACAGAACTAAAGGCCATTGCTAGGCCGGCAAGCTCCGGACTAAGCGTAAAGCCCACAAATGCAAATAGCCCTGCAGCGATTGGAATACCAATGACATTGTAAATGAGCGCCCAGAAGAGATTTAATTTAATTCGGTTAAAGGTCTTCTTAGAAATATCAAGTGCCCGGACAACTCCTCGCAAATCGTTTTGAACGAGAACGATTCCACCAGAGTCAATTGCGATATCAGTTCCAGATCCCATTGCAATTCCAACATCAGCTGTCGACAAAGCAGGGGCATCATTAATTCCATCACCAACAAAAGCAACCTTTTTACCCTTGTCCTGAAGTTCCTTAATTTGTTGAGCTTTGTCATTCGGCATTACTTCAGCAATTACCCTATCGATACCAACTTCATCAGCTATTGCTTGGGCTACCCGTTTGTTATCCCCAGTTAACATCACAGTCATTAATCCACGTGCTTTTAGCTCCGCAATTGCATCTTTTGAACTCGACTTTGGAACATCTTGAATGGCAACTAAGCCGATTATTTCCCCATCAAGGCCAACATAAACAACTGTTTTAGCTTCGTTCTGTAATTTTTCCGCACGTGATGCCATTTCCCGGGAAATATTTACATCAACCAAAAGCCGATTACTACCAACAAATGCTACTTGCCCATTATAATCTGCACGCACACCCTTACCTTCAATTGCTTCAAATTTATCTACCTTTACTGGTGAGATCTCTTTATTTTTTGCCTTTTGAAGAATTGCAGATGCTAACGGGTGCTCAGACGATTCCTCAAGACTAGCAGCGATTGTTAATACTTTTTTAGCATCGCCAACAATATC
>Ga0073907_1003148_pt1 | contig 14609 bp, 1 predicted proteins | sample GluameincwithD2O_FD_65483 | JGI IMG/M metagenome (GOLD analysis project Ga0073907, IMG submission 65483) | Mouse cecum microbial communities from Vienna, Austria - Glucosamine amended microcosms incubated with D2O | ecosystem: Host-associated > Mammals > Digestive system > Large intestine > Cecum... | reverse complement strand
CTTCTGGCAGGTTCGTTCACCGGAAGCGTGGGCGAGGGTTCTGCCTTCGCCTTGAAGCGCGCAGAGGGCACCCCTCGTGCCACCTTCGCCGACATGACAGGCGCCTTCGATGGAGGAGCGGACAGTGCATCTTCCATGCCCTCCTATGACCTGTCGGGCTTATCCGATGCTCCTACATCCGGCAATCCGTCGTTCGCTTATGCCTTCCGCAACCTAAGCGCTGTGAAGTGGGTCACTCAAGCGAGTGCTGATGGCACCTCCCCTGAGAAGGTCTTTGGCCTTCCGGTCTCGGAGATCGCAAGCGTCGCTTCCGGAGACATCGCCCTTGAGGCTGGCTCAGGTCTCGTCCTGCCGCGTGAGTGGAACATCTCATCCACGCTCGACCTTCGCGGCATGTTCTTCGGCTGCACCGCACTCGAGGTAGCCTACCTCCCCGGCCTCATCCAGCGCTCACGCCCGGTGGCAGACTCCCTTTTCGAGGGCTGCACCTCCCTTTGGCATGCGGCCTTGGTCACACCCTTGTCCTCGACTGCCTCTCCCTCCTCTGTCACCTCCATGAAGCGGATGTTCGCCGATTGTCCGAACCTCACCGAAGTGGACCTCAGAGGGGTCGGCACGGCGTATGTGGACCTTGCAGGAGATGTGGATACGGGAGCCGGTGGCATGACAGATATGTTCAGAGGCTCTGAGAAGCTCATCTCCGCCACCGGAGAGCAGGCAGATCAGAACCTCTCCTCCCGCATCGTCATCGGCGAGGCCACATCGGTGATCGCCAACGGCTTCTTCGGAGAGAACTCAGGGCGCACAGTAGAAGAGGGGGATGACAAGGGAGCGCCCATCTTCGACTATGTGCTAGCCGCAAGCGTCTATGTCTTCGGCGGTCCCACCGAAGGGGCAAGCGTTGCCCTCTGCCCGGGTGCTAAGGCAACAGAGGTCGGCTCGTGGCCTGTGCACTTCCACTCCGAGAACGTCTACCTCATGGACTCCTCAGCCCTTAGCTTCCAGAACTCGGTCTGGACCGCACGCCTCTATCGCGGTGTCCGAAACGAATCCGGCATCTCCTCTAACACCTATGCATCAGGCTTCATAGGCCTCGGCTCCACCGATGCTCCGGTCACGATAGACGGCATCACCTATAACGGCAGATCCGTGGAGTGGATCCTCCAAGGGGATGTGGATGCCCATGCAGGCACCCTCATCATCCGCCCCTATGAGAACTCAGATACCCCTCCTGTGCTCCGCCGCTTCAATCCGGCCTCAGATGCCGCCCCCTGGGGTCCGGGATCTGCCATCGAAGGGCAGTTCTCATCTGTCGTGGTAGAGACGGCGAAGGGATGTGCCAACATAGCAGACGGCACCCGCATCACCACCTCAGGGGACTTGATGGCGATGTTCTACGGATGCGCCTCTGTCACCTCCATCGACCTCACCGAGCTCCACATCACAGAGGATGTGACCGACACCTCCGACATGTTCCGCTCATGCCCCTTGATCACCGATGTGGTGGCCTCATCCGTTGAGACCGCTGCCATGTCCGATGCGGAGCGGGCAGGCCATGTCATCTTGCCCGAGGATGGCGACTATGCCTCCATCAAGGATGCATCGGGGATGTTCGCTGACATGCCGCGGCTGGCAAGCGCTGATCTCACCGGATTTGAGAGCCCCTTCGCCGCGGTCAAGAGCGCGAACCTCTCCTCGATGTTCGAAGGCTCCTTCACCACCGATGACGCAGGGGATCCCACAGCCCGGGGACGCCTTGCTCTTCGGGCGCTCGGACAGGGGGCAGGAGCCGATCTCACCGGTCTTGCCCGTCAGGTGAGCGGTGAAGCGTCCGCCACCACCGGGCTCGTATCCTTAGCGCTCGAAGATGTGGGCACAGGGGCGGGAGCGAAGCTCGAAAACGCCTTCGCAGGCAACCGGGCGCTTGCGCAAGTGGATGCGAGCACATCTGCAAGTGGCGTGGGCGCAGACCTCACAGGCGCCTTCTCCGATTGCGCAAAGGACGTCTCTGGGACGAGCGAGGTGCGCTACGCGCTCACAGACACCGGTCTGAACGAAGGTGCTATCTGGACCCGTGCCTTCCAGGGCGCGTTCACAGGAGAGGCTGACGCGCTCAAGGGCTCATCTGTCGCCATCACGGCCTCACCTGATGCCACCCGGGGCCCTGTGGCGTCTTTGGCCTCTCTGTTCGGACACGCCGGCGAGCTTACAGGCGACGGGGCGGACAAGACATCCGAGCGCTGCCACATAGCCTTGGTCGATCTCACGGGCTTCGCAGGATGCGCTGGCTCTGCTGAGCGGCTCGCGTTCGGAGCAGATAAGATCACGCGTGTGATGCGGGGTGTGGCCACACCCGGTGCGCTCGTCTTCTCCGATTCCTTCTCCTTCGGTGAGGTCACGAACTTAGCCGAGGCCTTCGCTGCCATGCCGGCGCTCGAGCAAGTCACGCTCTCGGGGCTCTCGGCGGAAGGGTCAGGTGAGCTCACCTTGGAGCGCGCCTTCGCCGATGATCCCGCGCTCGCAACAGTGACCCTTCCCGCCTCCAACTGGGAGGGCAACGACCTCTACGAGCCTGTCTGCGACCCCAGGCAGATCTCCTCGATGCGCTACATGTTCGAAGGGGACTCATCACTCAAGACCCTCGACATCACCGGCCTCAATACGGCAAGCCCCTCTTTGGGGACAACCGATGAGGAGAACGTGATCTCAAGCGGCATGGACGGCATGTTCAAGGGCTGCACCTCGCTCACCAAGTCCTTCGGCGAGTCCCACGATGAGGAGCGCGGAGCCCAGATCACCATAGGCCCTGTCACCTCCAAGCTCTTGAACGGGTTCTTCTGGTGGCGCTCGAGCGTGAACGCCAACCCCGACTACATACTCGATGCCGATATCCGCATGAGGGCGGGTAGGAGCGCCTCAGGGGATGTGGCGCTCGCAGGTCCGGCCTCGGCGACAGACCTGATGCTTCGGCCCGATCACGCGGGCACCTACTATGACGCCACCGTAGCGATCGATGCCACCAACATGCCCCGCCGCGGCATCTGGCTCGAGCGGCGCTACCTCAATGTCTCTATCGACGGCACGCCGATCGATCCGGGCGAGGGGGCGCTTGTGGACTGGGGGCTGATCGGTGAGAAGGCAGCGCATCTGCGCCCGGACGGGACGGAAGTGGCGGCGGACGCCACCGGAGGGTCTGTCGCCTGGTCGATCCATGACGCGCCCACAGGTGAGGGCGATATCATGCGCACCCTCTACATCTTCCCCACAGAGCCGGGAGATACCGGTTGGGGAAAGATGCGCTCGCTCGTCTCCGGTGCCTTCGCTCCCTGGACGCGGGTGGCGGGCTCTGAGCACTACCGCACCCTCGAGCGGGCCGTCGTGAGCCCGGGCGTGCGTGCGGGGTCCTCCCTTGAGGCCATGTTCAACGGGTGTGAGGCCTTGACCTCCATAGACCTTCGGGCACTCCAGGTATCCTCTGCCACCACCAACATGACGGGCATGTTCCAAGGATGCGCCTCTGTGACGCGCGTCATCCAGGCAGGGACCCATGACCCGGTAGACACCCAAGGCGCGATCGTGCTCTATCCGGCAAGCGCTGAGGTGGCAAGCTCGCTGCAAGGCTCGTTCTTCGACACCTCAGGGGTATCGCTTGCAACGCGCCTCTTTGCCGACATGACGCGCTTGCATGAGGTGAGGCTCCAGGGGGGCACGGATGCAGAAGGTGCGCTCACCCCTGCCACCTCCCTCTTCCCCAAGCCCGGAGTCATCCTCTCCTACATGTTCGAGGGCTCCTTTGCGACGGCCTCTGGGGGGACCCCGAACTCCGTCACGCTCTCCTCTGTGGCCCAAGGCGCAGGAGCGGACGTGAGCAGGCTGTTCTCCGCGACCTCCAAGGGGCGCGCACCGGCATACCTTGAGAGCATATCCTTGAGCGATGTGGGATCGGGCGCCTCAGCCAAGCTCACCTATCTGGCAAGCGGCCTTCCCCGCCTCACATCCGCCACCTTGCACCGGGTGGGCAACGGCGCGGCTGCCGACCTCACGGGAGCCTTCGCGGGCGTGCTCTCAGAAGACGGCGCGCTCACGGGCGGCTCGGATGTCTCTCTCACCTTCACCGATGTGGGATGCGGCGGCACCCTCGAGGGCAACGGCGCCACGCTCACCTCCTTCTTCGAGGGCGCGTTCGTGAGCACAGACGTCGATCCAGAAAAGTCGAGCGTGCGCTTTTCCTTCGAGGGGGCAAGTGACACAGATCGCATATCAGAGCACACCGTCTCCTCCCTCTCCCGCTTCTGCTGGGCATCAGATGACGGGCGGCGCTCGCGCCTTGGCCGTCTCGATCTGCGGCAGATGCCTGCTGTGTTCGGTGAGGGGCGGATGGATCGGGCCTTTGCCGGCATGGGAGAGATCGAGCAGATCACCAACGTCTATGCAGGGGATGCGAGCTCTGACATCCCGGCTAGGTATGTCGTGCTCCCGACCGGCTGGGACACCTCCTCTGTCACCTCCATGGCATACCTCTGCGCGGACATGGCCTCTTTGGAATATGTGGAGACGCAAGACCTCGTCATGAGCTCGGCAGGCACGAGCGTCACCTATGCCTTCGCATCCTCACCGCGCCTCACCGCTTGCGTGCTCGATGTGTCAGGGGGCGGCGCGTTCACCTTCGATGAGCGCTCGGTGGAGAATTCAAGCATATCGCCTGGCACGAGGACGGGCACGCGACCGGTTGAGGTGCGTCCCGGACGGGCAAGCGATATGCGAGGGATGTTCGCGGGATGCGAGCGTCTGCGCTACCTCGACCTCTACGGCCTCGGCACCGCCCTTCCCGGAACCGATGCCACCTATGGCGCATCCTCTGGCATGGCGAACATGTTCGAAGGGTGTAGCGCCATGGTGCGCGCAGGCGACACTCCTGAGACCCCCGATTCCACAGACAGCCGCCTTGCCAAGTTCGCAAGCGAGCCCTCCACGAGACGTACCGCCGAGCAGATGGCCCTAAAGCAAGGAGAGCCTCCCGCCGGTGCCAATGCCGCCTCCTATGCCCGCTCCGCCCGTCCTGAGATCGTGGTGGGACCGGCATCGGATCAGCTGCTTGTCGGCTTCTTCGGCCAATCAGATGCAGAGGGCGGACCGTATTCCTACATCTCATGCGCCAACATCGATGTCTACGGCGGTCCTCAAGCCTCATCCGCACTCGAGCTCTGCCCCCAGGTGGCAGGCGAGACCCCGGCGTATTCCTACAAGGCCTTCGTGAACCTCGCGAACACGCGCGCCGTGGATGCGGTAGGTGCCTGGGCGCACCAGAGGTACATGAACACCAAGATGATGGGCACCTCTTCTGCCACCACCGAGGCGGGAGATACCGCCCTTGCCTCCGGATACGTCGGGCTCGAGGGGAGATACGGCGGGGTGGACCAAGACGGCAGCTCTGTGAAGTGGTCCATCGTCGAGAACGGCTCTTCGAAGGTGCTCCGCATCCAGCCGAACTTCGGGGATGAGGGCATCATGCGCGCCTTCGGCACCGACCGCGCCATCGCCGCTCCCTGGTCGTCCTTGGGCGAATACGGCCGCTACGCTCCCCAGATCGATCGGGTGGAGGTATCCGGCACCATCATCTGCACCGGCTCTCTCGCATCGGCCTTCCAAGGACTCACGCGTGCGAGCGTGATGGATCTGCGCGCACTCAAGATCATCGATGAGGACCCGCTCGTGGAGACGGGCTCTGCCATCAAGAACCCCGCCATCCCGGTGAGGTCGGTCTCCTCGATGCTTGCGGGATGCGAGAGCATCGAGCGCGTCGTCATGCAGGGAAGAACCGACGCCCAGGGCCGTCCCACCTCTGTCGGATACGGCACCTGCGCACTGCCCTCCGAGATGGAATCGACCGCCCTTGTGAGCGCCGATCAGATGCTTGCCGGATGCACCTCCCTTGCCGAGGTGGACCTTGCAGGCCTTGGGCGCGCAGCGTCGATGTCCATGGCAGAGCTCACCCGGGGCTGCACCTCCCTTGCGAACTTGCGCCTCACCGATGTGGCCACCGGCCCCCGCTCCTCTATCGCTTCTGCCTTCGCGGATCTGCCCGCCCTCACTGACGTGACGCTCTCGCGAGTGGGAGGCGAGCGGCTCGATGCCACAGGCGCCTTCGCCGGGTGCATCCGTCTTGCGCGCATCTCCGCTTCGAACCTGGGATCGACAGACGCTGACCTCACCCGCGCCTTCGCCCGCATAGCGACCGCCCCCTCCGGCCTCGATGCGCCTGAGATCGTGCTCACCGACACCGGATGCGCGACAGGCTGCATCCTCGATGAGATCTTCCAAGGCTCCTTCACGACCTCCGCCTCCGAGCCCGGGCGCGTGGAGATGGCGACGACCTTGGCTACCAAGTCCGCCGTGCTCTCGGCTAAGGGCATGTTCGCCGCGACCGACCTCGATCACCCAACGAGGCTCGGCCAGATAGACCTCACAGGCCTTGGAGGGGTTGCCCGCAAAGGCTCAGGTGCGACGGCCACAGGAGGCAGTGCGGCCTATGCCTTCTACGGATGCGCTGCCATGACCTATGTGGGATATAAGGCAGAGCCGGGCAGCGTCGGGCGCATCACGCTTGCGGGAGATGCCACCTGGAAGAATGCGACCGACCTGTCGTATCTCTTTGCAGGCTGCACCCGCCTTGAGACCGCCGAGATCGGAGGGATCGCCCAGTCAACGGCAGGGGTGTCGCTCGCCTCCATGTTCGAGGGATGCACCTCGCTTAGGCGTGCGCTCCTCTCGGCGAACATCCAGGTCTATGCCACCACCGCAGCCCAGGCGACCCAGCGTGCCACCCAGATCGGCTCTGCCACCGACATGAGGAGCATGTTCGCCGGATGCGCGGCCCTGACCGAGATCGACCTCACCGGTGTGGGCAGCTCCCAGATCCCGGGATCGGTGAACCAATGGGGGACGGCGGAAAGCGGCATGAAGGACATGTTCGAAGGCTGCACAGCCATGCTCTATGATCCTGAGGACCCTGAGATGCGCGCCTTCGAGCAGGCCAAGGCAAACGATGACACCGACAAGCTCGACGAGCTCGAAGAGACCTCCAAGATCACCATAGGACCTGCCTTCACCAAGGTCTTGAACGGCTTCTTCGCCTCCCGCACCTTGGCAGATGTGCGCCCCGACTACCTCATCACCTCAAACGTCTACGTCTACGGCGGCCCCTATGCGCCCGGGCGCACAGGCGAGGACGCCCAGGCGAGCGCCCTCATGGAGCGGCCCAATGTGGGCGGCTACAACTACTACGGGGAGGTCTCGCTTGTGGACCCGGCGGCCATCGAGCGCAACAAGCTCGGCGCAAGTGCCGGCCTTGAGCTTTGGACCTACCGCGGCTACTTCTCGACACCGGTGCCAAGCGTGTCTCTCACCTTCCAGACGGGAAGTGTGGTCTATGACGCAGACGGGGTGACGCCGGTGGGTGCGAACACCGGCTGGCAGGACGCGAACGGATACGATCTCACGGTATCCCCGGCCGCCCAGACCCGCTCTCTGAAGTCCGCCAAGTTCGAGGTCAAATACGAAGGCGACGGCGCTCAGAGGAAGTGGTGGGCGCAGCTGAAGAAGACGGGCAAGTCGGTGGCAGATGAGCAGATGATCTCCTCGCTCACGATGCCGTCTGCCTATGGCTACATCGCCGCCCGCTATCCTTCGAAGACAACCCCTCAGGTGCTCACTGCGGCTTCGAGCATAGAGGATGTGGGCTGGTACTTCGCCCGGGGCGGCTCCTTTGCCTACCGCGACCAGTCAGGCACGCCTGTTCTCTACACCTGGCAGGCAGGCGAGCGGACCACCAACCTCCAGAAGGCAGAAGGCCACATGGAAGGCGACAAGGTCATCTACGACCGCCCCTATGCGACAGATCTGTTCTACGAGAACATCTTCGGGCCCCTGCCCCTGTTCGACCGCACGGGCAAGCCGGTGACGGTGACCGGAGAGGACGGCAAGGAGGTCCAGCAATACGCGACCCCGCCCGCCTTCAACCTCTTCTGCCAGGCGACCGAGATCACCTATCCTGTGCAGTTCCAAGACACAGGCGTTGCCAAGAAGCGCGTGTTCAACTGGTCGGGCAACCGCAACGTCACGACCCCTGGCGGCTTCGGCAACCACGGAGAGCTCAACTTCTCCTCCCAAAGCTCAGGGCGCACGAGCTATCTGCGCCTCCCGAGCCCGGATAACCTGAACACTGATGCTTTGGGCAATGCCTCAGGCACACCTGTCGACTGGACGGCAGAGCATGCAGGGGAAGAGTTCTTAGGGTGGACCTTGACCGAGACTCCCACCTCCCCTGATGACTGGGTGTCTGCTACCTACAAGATGCCCGGCCAGATAGCAGGAGCGGCCCCTCCGGGTGAGGAGAGCGCCACAGGCGGTGCGATGGCTGGATACAAGACGACCGTCACCCTCTATGCCCAGTGGGCAGAGGTGCCCAAGGTCACCTACAAGGTGAACTCCTCAGACACCTGGCGGGCCTATGTGGCAAAGGACGGCCAGTGGGCAGAACCCAAGCCAGACCTTGATCTCATCGGTGAGGGAAGCGCGTGGGCCTACTACGTCCAAGGAGCAGATGTGCTCTCGGGGGCGAGCACAGAGCTTCCCGTCCTTCGGGGCGGCAAGGTGGCGGGGGTCGCCGTGAACAACGCAGATCCCCAAGAGGTCACCCATAGCGCTGTGACCGCCAAGGCGCGCCGGGTGGCAACACCGAACGCGAAAGCCGGTTGGGGGCATGTGGAGACCTTCGTGGTGGACGTCCCGAACGTCTATGTGGAGGGCACTCAGTCAGACAGCGGCTGGGCGATAGATGTTGCGGCCTCGATCGCCCCTGAGGGGCTCTTGTCCCAGAACCGCACCTGGGATGTGAGGAAGTCGATGACCCTCTACCGGGTGATCGGCCCTGCCCGCTACATCCTGAACTACGCGCCAGGGTTCGCCGGAGATGAGAACGCAGCACCCTCTGAGGTCGATGACACAGAGGCCGGATACACCCTCGCCTCCGCCTCGCGCATCTTCCCCTACCGCGGATACTCCTTCCGCACCTGGTCGGGCACCTGGGCGAGGAGCGCTGTCGGGGTGGAGATCACCTACGCGGATGCGTCGGTGAACGAAGCGCATGCCTTCAAGGGGGATGTCCGTGCGGGTGAGCGCTTCGAGCTCCACGACATGGCGCACTTGAACCAAGCCGCCATCGAGGCCCTCTTCCCGGCTGCGGCCGAAGGGGATAAGGAAAAGCCCTCGAACACCATCACGGCGAGCTGGGATGTGGTCACCTACACCGCCACGTTCAACCTGAACGGCGGCAGCTCGCCAGGGGTGGACGGGTCAGTGCATACCACCACCTATGATGTGACCCGCGACCCCGTCTTCCCAGAGGTCGAACGCGACGGATACACCCTTGCGAGCTGGTCGGGTCCGGTGCAGCTTGCAGAGGACGGAAGCTGGCGCTTGACCCCCGGCACCATCGGCAACGTGACGCTTGATGCGGTCTGGCAGGCCAACACCAACGCCATCACGTATGTGTTCGGATGCGAGGACTACTCCTGGGCAGGGGGGAGTGCCGGCGCCTCGAGCTACGAGACGGGCAGATCTGTCGAGATCCCCGCCCTCACGCGTCCGGGGTATAGGTTCCTCGGCTGGACGGGCGTGGGCGGCATCGAGCCCACCTCCCCCAAGACCACATACACCTTACCTGAAGGCTCCTTCGGGGATAGGGCCTATGAGGCCCACTGGCAGGAGGAGGATTACACCATCACCTACGACATGTCCGGAAAACCCGGAGATAAGGAAGAGGACTTCTGGAGCCCTGAGGATATCGCACAGGATAGGATCGTGCGGATATTCACGGTGAAGACCGGCGAGTTCATGATCCCCGATCCGGTGCGCCCAGGCTATGCCTTCGACGGCTGGACAGGAGGGCCCTTCGGGGCGACGGCCGCCAAGGGGGCACAGGCGAAGGTCCCTGCCCGCTACATCGGCTCGTTCACGCTCGTCGCCCACTGGACACCGGTGACCCCGCGCATCCGCTTCATCTACCAGGGCACGATCGCGGGCTTTAGCCAACCGGGCACCTTCTCGGTGAACACTCCTCCGATCGTGGTGGGGACCCCGGTCTACAAGACCCCATCAGGTGAGGCCATCTTCCGCGGATGGTCGGGCGGCAAGGGAGACCTTGCGGCGTGCGGGATCGAAGGCGGGCTTGCCGTGCCGGATGCCTCCGGCAACGTCACCTTCGATGTGGCGAGAGCCGCCGCTGCCATCCGGCCTCAAGACGAGACCCAAGACCTCGTGTTCACAGCCCAGTTCCAGATACGCCCCTTCTCGGTGCTGTTCGACCTGAAGAGCGCCTCTGCCGGTGCGGCATCCGGGATGGACATCTCAGCCCCTGAGGGCGGAGCGGACCGCTTCAAGCTCTTGACTGAAGGGTACAAGGGCCTTGAGGACGCATCGGTGAAGTCGATCACGCTCCCTGAGATGAGCTGGGGTGTCAAGTTCAAAGGGCACATGCTCATCGGGTGGGACACCGAGAACAAGACGGCACGGCCGGGTGTGGACCTCACCGCCCGCTGGAAGCCAGGAGAGGTCATATCGGTGAACGACATCCTAGCCACCGGCAAGACCGCGAACTCCAAAGGCGAGCTCACCTTATACGCCATCTGGGGAGACTCCACCCAGCAGGTGGTCTACCATCCGCTCACGACCGATGCGGCCGTACCCCCTGAGGCGGTGAGGACCTTCCTCGGCGAGGAGGGCATCTCAGCAGATGACGCCGGTCTCAAAGCGAGCCTCATGGGCGAGGGCGCGAAGGCGGGATACCGCTTCGCGGGCTGGTACGCATCCCCCACCTATGAGCCGGAGAGCTGTGTCATCGCCACTGCCGCCGATGCAGGCGCCAAGGGTGTCGGCATCCCGGCTGGCACCTACAACACCGTCGAGCTCTTCGCCAAGTGGGTATATGATGTGCGCTACGAGGCGGGAGCGGGCGTTGTGGACATATCGGGTGTGAGCCTGCCGAAGACGCGCACACTCACGTGGTATCCGAGCGGGACGTGGATGTCGGCAGAGCACTTGGGCGAGGCGTTCGGCGAGGAGATGGCCGCCTCGATCGAGAAGGCCGCCGCCACGACCGCAAGCAATGCCCTTAGCGGCGCCACCTCCGTCACCGCCCGCGGATACGGGATGCGCCAATACGAGCGGACAGAAGGGGACGCATCCACATCAGCGTTCGCCTGGTCGACGGTGGCAACGCCTCTGGGAGATGCGGCCGCGCGTGCGAACCTCATCTTCGAAGGGGATGTGCTGAACGGTCGCCTCGCCCCGGCTGCCGCCACCAAGACAAGCGTGCTCTTCGCCACCTGGGAGGCCAACGAGTACCTGATATCCCTTGCCACCGCCCCTGAGATCGACATGGAGGGCACCCCGAGCGAAGAGCAGATAAAGCTCCTCGAAGACGTCATCTCCTCTCTGAGCGAGGACAGCTCAGAGGGCGGGTGGCACGCTCAGGAAGAAGGCGGGCCGCTTCTGTTCCAGGCCACCTACGGGCGTCCCTGGACGACACCGGAGGCGCTGCCGACGGACGCGAGCGGTGAGTTCGGGTTCGTGGGCTGGTCTGCCTGGACACGAGATGAGTCAGGCGAGCCTCAGCGCTTGAAGCCCGATACCCTCTTCGGGGCGGCCACCTCGGTCGCTGAGGCCCTCGTCACCGACGAGCGCGGGGTCTACCTCAAAGCCCACTGGATCAAGACCGACTACCAAACGCTCACCCTCGACGGGGCCGGGGGGCAGATCAGATCCGACCTGCCAGAAGGCGCCAAGGCATCCGCCACCACGTTCGCGACCACCAAGGCGGGCACCACGGTGACCCTCCCCAACGACGAAGGGACCACAAGCGGCACCTTCCAGCCCTTCGAGCGGGAGGGGTATGTGTTCGCAGGGTGGAAGGTCACAGAGGGGGATGCCGAGCACACCTTCTCCTATGACACAGACCCCGCCACCTGGACCGTCCCCTTGAGACCTGTCACCGAGACCACCGAGGAGGGAGAGCAGGTCCGCGCCTCTGAGATCCGGGCCGAGGCCCAGTGGGCGCGTGCGGTCTATCGCATCGACTACCTCATGGCTGATGAGGAGGAGGGAAGCGGGTATAGGACGGTATCCTCTGTAGATGGCCTCACCTCGATCTCAGACGTCATCCCGCGGGGACAAGAAGACCTCACGAACAACGGTCAGTCCCTCGCCTCCTGGGCGGTGGATGCATCCGCCACCTCCACCTACCTGCCCGGCCAGAAGACGACTGTGGCCGACCTCGTGAAAGCTGCCGCTGCAGCCGGTGAGGGCATCCCCTATGTGAGGGGAGTGGAGAAGGCACCGGAGGCGAAGACCACCGGATACGTCCTCGATCCCGCGCCTGTCTCAGGGGCGAGTGATGAGGCATACCGCACATCGACCAGGGTCGTGCGCCTCTACTCCCAGTGGACCATGCAGCTCACCGGCTCTGTTCCCGCTGTCCTCACCATGCGCTTCGACCCCTACGCCTCCCCTGCGGCAGAGGGTGGCTCCTACGGGCGCGTGGATGCGGCGACAGGCGAGGTCAGGTCCACCACCCAGCAGCCCTTGCAGATAGCGACCCTGAAGACCACCTGGACGGGGTTGGATGACTATGCCACGCGCACAGGCCTTCGAGCGCTCTACCCGGCAGCCACCTGGACCCAGCTCGCAACAACGGAGCTCGTGGTGGAAGCAGAGGGGATCGCGAGCGCGATGGATGTGGCCCATGGGGGCGTGGTGTCGAAGATCACAGATACGCAAGGCAACGAGATCTTGATGGAGGGAGATGAGCCCCTAGAGACAGGATATGTGCTCCCTGCGGGAAGCGCTGCTGAGCCGAGTGTCTTGAAGCTCCTCTACAAGGTCATCCTCCCGACAAGCTGGATCGGCAACCCCACCACCACCGCACGCACCCTCGATGTCGCCAGGCTCACCTACACGGTGCGCCTGGCCACCCCCTCAGAGCCGGAACCGGAACCTGAGCCCGAACCGTAAGCCGTAGGGGCTGATCTAGATCAGCCCCACCCCCCCCCCGCACTTGGAGCGGATGCCGCTTCGCACGGAGGATGTGCGCCGGGTGAGGGTCATCTGACCAGCGACCCTCACCCGCTGCTTGGCGCAGCGGGGTTGTGGGGGTTGCGACCGGAACACGGATGCGGGGTCTTTCTGTGTCGTCACATCGGGCCGAACACGTTCGACCCCTACGGATCGTGCGCCGGGCTCCCATCGGGTGAGCCTTACCTGTCCGGTTGCCCGAGGGCGGCAGTAGGGGCTTGAGACACCGCATCGGCACCATTTGCAATGCATCTCCTATTATCAGTGTAGGGGCTGATCTGGATCAGCCCCATGTGACATCTTGGAAGGGATGCGCTATGGATGGCTAGATGTCGTTATCCACCATGAGGGCCTCAAGGGCATCCGGATCATCGGCCACAGATCCCAAGTCTGCGAGACGACCTTCTTGAGAGAGCTTGGCGATGAGGGCACTCATGCGCTTCTGGGCGAGGGCTTCCCCTTGGGTATATCCCTCTTCTCGGGCAGCATCCATGCGGGCGAGCGCATCCATCTCGAGCGTCATGAACCCCATGGCCTGCTCCTTCCATGCCTCTTCGGCGTTGGCGTGCCTCACCTGCTCTTCCAAGGTGGCGGCAAGGTCACCTTCCACACGCCCTGTATGGATGTATCTTAGCAGGTGGGAGAGCCTCTCGTCTTCAGCGTGCTCCCAAGCAGGAGCGCTCAAGACCACCCAGTGCATCCCGCTTGCCACCTCGACCCCCTCATCTTGTCTGCAGGTGTGCTCCAAGGTGTATCTAGGAAGGGAGTGTGCGAAGGGATCATGGTCGCAGATGAAGATGACGTAGCTCTCAGGGAGCCTCTCATAGCTTGCTCCCTCGGGGAGGGATGCAGTATCCATCACCGCCTGGTAGTAGCGCATGCGCCGCACAAGGGAGAAGTCAGGAGATGTCTGCATCTCTATGTCATAGACCGCTCCACCCGCCTTGGCGAACACATCCATGCGCACCCCATGCCCACCCAGGCTCGGCTTCTCGGCATGCTCATCGTCTATGTATTCGATGCGCCCTACCTCTATCCCGAGTATCGCTTCGAGCATGAGAGCGCACACGCAAGGGTCGCGCACCACCCGATCGAACATGGGCCAGTCTTTGATGGTGAGGTCTCTGGTCAAGGTCTTTCCTTCAGATCGAGGGGATGTATCTTCTGGATAAGACCCTAACGTGCGCATCTGATAGATACATGACAGATACGCACCGTTCGTTCGCAAGGGATCTGCAAGATATCCCTACAGATCCCCCTCCCATCCTGCAGGAGATGATCAGCGATCCTGAGCATCCTTGATCCATGGCATCTTCCCTGTCCCACAAGCGAAGCGGGCACCGGATGCCCAATGCCCGCTCTTGGTGATGCTCCTCCGAGGTCCCTACGGCTTACGGTTCGGGCTCTGGCTCCGGTTCGGGTCCTGAGGGGGTGGCCAGGCGCACCGTGTAGGTGAGCCTGGCGACATCGAGGGTGCGTGC
>Ga0073907_1003122_pt1 | contig 14742 bp, 16 predicted proteins | sample GluameincwithD2O_FD_65483 | JGI IMG/M metagenome (GOLD analysis project Ga0073907, IMG submission 65483) | Mouse cecum microbial communities from Vienna, Austria - Glucosamine amended microcosms incubated with D2O | ecosystem: Host-associated > Mammals > Digestive system > Large intestine >... | reverse complement strand
TAGATAATATGGGAAGTGATGAACTTATTGCAAACTTATTTAGAATTTCTCAAACAGAGCAAAAATTAAAAAGAGAACATATACAAACAGAAAAAGATGCTAATGATACACATTATGAAGTAGGAGCAAAAATAAGGAAAACTATAAAGGAGTTGGGAGGAACAATGCCAGAAGATTTGCCAACCCCTAAAAAGAGTTTAAAGCAATTAGAAAAGGAAAAAAAGAATACTTTTATTAAAAATTAATTAATTTTACAATTTTGATACAATTTTAGTTTATAATACTTACTGAGGTGAAAAAGGATGAATAAGATATTAATTGTAGAAGATGAAATTGCAATTAGTGATTTAATAAAAATGGGTTTAGAATCTCGGAGGGTATAAATGCGAAACAGCTTCTGATGGAGAAATTGCAGCAGATTTAATAGAAAAAAGTCAATATGATTTAATATTATTAGATGTAATGCTCCCTAAAGTGGACGGATATGAACTTTTAGAATATATAAAACAAGTTCAAGATACACCTGTAATTTTTATAACTGCTAAAGCACAAATTAAAGATAAAATAAAAGGGCTAAAAGAAGGGGCAGACGATTATATAACAAAACCATTTGTTATGGAAGAACTTTTAGCAAGAGTAGAAGCAGTTTTAAGAAGATATAATAAATTAAGTGAAAATATATGTATTGATAACATAATAATAAATTCAATAGCAAGAACAGTAAAAAAAGATAATGAAAAAGTTGATTTAACACCCAAAGAATTTGATTTACTTATGCTACTTGTACAGAATAAGAATACAGCATTATATAGAGAAATTATTTTTGAGAAAGTTTGGGGAGAAGAGTTAGAATTTGAAACAAGAACTTTAGATTTGCATATTCAAAGATTGAGAAAAAAATTAGAATGGAAAGATAAAATTAAAACAGTATATAGAATAGGATATATGCTTGAAATTTAGGGACGCTCGGAAAATTTCACCTAATTTTTAAATTGAAATTATTGGAGCGTCCCTAAATTTCAGAAAGGAGAATTATGAAATTTTGGATAAAATTAATGCTAGGCATTGTAATAATTATATCTGTTATCTTATCTTTTAGTAGATATATTACAGTAAGACAAAATTTTATAAATTCATTAGATAAAGAAATAAAGCAAAATGCTAATAAACATAAACTATCAAGATATTATTTAGATAGTAATATTATTGCTAAAATTCAACAAGGAGAAGAGTTTACAGAAGTGCATATGTATGAATATATAAAATCTTTATATGAATATATGGAAGATGATATTGAAAGTGTTGAAATATATACAGAAGATAATGTAAAAATAATATCTACCTTTGGAAAATCATATAAATTAAAGATAGATAATATAGACGATTTATTAGATAAAGAAGTAGATAAATACATTATAAGAGAGATAGAAAATGAAAATTACATGATATTTTCTTCATATTATACTGTAAGTAATTTTAGCATATATATTGTAAATATTTATGATATAACATCAATTTATAATGAAAGATCAAGACAATTAAAAGATATAATGTATACAGATTTTATTGTTTTAGCAATTTCTTCAATTGTTATAGCAGTTTTTGCAAAATTTTTAACGAAGCCGATTGAAGAATTGAATAATGTTACAAAAAAGATTTCTTCTGGAGATTTTAAAGAAAGAGTAAATGTTAAAGCAAATGATGAAATAGGAGAACTTGCAAACAGTTTTAACAAAATGGCAGAAGAAATTGAAAATAAAATTAACTCACTTAATTTATCAATTAAACAAAAAGATGATTTTATATCAGGATTTTCGCATGAAATAAAAACTCCTATGACAGCAATAATTGGATATTCAGACTTGCTTAGATTGAAAAATTATGATGATGAAGTAAGAATTCCAGCATTAAATTATATATATTCAGAATCTAAAAGATTAGAGGAACTTTCTTATAAACTATTATCTTTAATGGAAATTTCTGAAGATAAAATTGAATTTAAAGTTATTAATATAAAAGATTTTATAGAAAAAATATGTAGGAAAATTATTTTAGATAATATTGAATTAAAGTTAGATTTGGAAGAAGCAAAAGTAAAAATAGATGAAAATTTATTAGAAGTAGTTATGAGAAATTTAATTCAAAATGCCAAAAAAGCAGATCCCAAAGATAATTGCATTTATGTAATTGGAAAAAATATAGAAAATAGATATATAGTTTCTGTTATTGATAATGGAATTGGAATACCAAAAGAACATATAGAAAGAGTTACAGAAGATTTTTATATGGTAGATAAATCTCGTAGTAGAAAAAATGGTGGAACTGGAATTGGGCTTTCATTATGTAAGAAGATTTTAGAACTTCATAATTCTAAAATAAACATTGAAAGTGAAGAAAATTTAGGAACTAGAGTATTTTTTGAATTGGAGGTAATAGATTAATGAAAAAGAACTTTTTATTAGTATTTTTTTCAATTATAATAATTATTTTTTCTTTTGTTATGCCTAATTTATTACTTGGAGCAGAAGATATAGCACGAGAAAAAGAAATTTTTACAAGACAGAAAAAACAAAATAAAAAAATTGATGTTCAAGCAGAAAAAATATATTTAGTAACATTTATTCATAATATATATCAAATTAAAGATGAAAAAATATATAATGTAAAAACAAAAGCTACTTCATATAGTGGACCTGTAACATCGCGTATTGAGCAAGAATCTCCAACAGAAGAATTTAAAAATGAGATATCTAAATTAATTTCAAATGAAATATTAAATCAAATAAATTTTGATGAATATATAGATTACTTTGAAGTAGAAAACTATTTTCCGTTAGATTATATTGTTCGTTCATGTAGTATGCCAAAAGAAAATGGAGATTTTATTGAAATTAATATTGAACAAAAAACCGGAAAAATAATTAGTATTTATTTTTCAGAAAACTTTTTAAAAACGGATGCTGAAGTTGAAAAACAACTTAGAAATTATGCAAAATATTTGGATTTAGATATAATAGAAGATTGGGAATTTCATAATAATATTTTAGAATCAGAAAAAGCACAATTAACTATTATGTTAGATAAAAAAGAGAATTCTTATATGCTTACTATTGCTCCAATAGAAATATATGATGAATATGTTGCAGAAGATACTGCATTTAGTCATGAATATGAAATTGTCGAATCAACTAAAAAAAAATAGATACAACTTAGATACAGTAAAACTACAACTTTGATACAATACAAATACAATTTAGATACCTGTGAGTGCTATATTGAATATAGCACTTTTATTTAGTTATTGACATAACTAAATAAAAGTTATTAGGTGAAATTTAGGGACGTTTCTTAAATTTCATATAGGAGGTATTTATGGAATTTATTGCAAATGAAGGTAAGAAAGTTGAAATAGAAGTACAAGGAGAAAAGTATTTAAGACATGCAATCAAAACACGATTTGTAAATCAAGGAGATAGTTATATAGAGCTTTTTAAAGAATATGTAAGTCCTATATATGAATATGGAGATATTGTTTCAAGCAGTGAGAAAATTATTGCACTATGTCAAAATAGAGTTGTAAAAAGAGAAGATATAAAAATAGGATTTTGGGCAAAATTTCTATCGAAGTTTGCTTGTCACAAAAATAGAGGTGGTTATGGTGTTGGAATGACAATAAATATGCAATATGCAATTGATAAAGTTGGACTTCCTAAAGTACTATTTGCAAGTATTATTGGAGGAATTACTAAATTAATTGGAATTAAAGGGATGTTTTATAAAATTGTTGGACAAGAAGTTACTGGATTAGATGGTTTTTATGATGGAGCTTGGGACGAATATAGAGATATAGGGATAGAAATACCAGAAAATCCAAGTAAAGTTTGCAATGAAATAAAAGATAAACTGGGAATAAGTATGATGATAGTTGATTCAAATGATTTTGGACGTGAGATACTTGGAAAATCTTACGATATTGATTTACCAGATAATTATTTAAAAGAATTAATAAGAGATAACCCTGCTGGACAAGGAAAACAACAAACTCCAATTATATTGATTAGGAAAAAATGAAATTTAGGGACGTTCGAAAAATTTCACTTTTGAAACAAGGAGTATTTATGAAAAGAATTATAATAGTTATTGTTTTAGTGGTTGCTCTATTATTTGTTGTTAAAGAAGATCATAGCAAAACTAAAGAAATACAAATTGAAAAGAAAAATGTTATTGCAAATGAAATACAATTTGATGAGAAAAGTAAAGAAAATGATGATTGGAGACTTGTTTTAGTAAATTATGAAAACGCCTTGCCAAAGGACTTTGCTCCAGAACTTAGCGATATAGATAAAACGAGAAAATTTGATTCAAGAGCAATAGAATATTTGATGCAAATGCTTGAAGATATAAAGTCACAAGGATATAGAAATATATGGCCACAATCTACATATAGAAGTGTTGCAAGACAAGAAGAGATATTTAATAAAAAAGTGAATTCGTATATGAGTATGGGAAAAACAAAAGAAGAGGCAGAAATTTTAACTCTTCAAAAAATTAACAAACCAGGAACAAGTGAGCATAATTTAGGACTAGCAGTAGATTTTAATAATGTTGATTATAATTTTGAAAAGTCAAAAGAATATAAATGGTTAACGGAAAATGCTGAAAACTATGGATTTATACTTAGATATCCAAGAGAGAAAAAAGATATAACAAAAGTTGATTGTGAACCATGGCATTGGAGATATGTAGGTGAAGAACATGCAAAAAAAATGAATGAACTTAATATGTGTTTAGAAGAATATGTAGAATATTTGAAACAAAATTAAAAATAAAAGTAATTAGGACGCTCAAAAAAATAAAATTTTTGAGCGTCTAATGTCTTTTATTCCAAAAAGTGAAATTTTTGGAGAGTCCCTAAATTTCATTGATAATTGTTTACTTTTTTGATAATATATAATTTGAAAATACTAGAAGTATTAAAAGGTGCAACTTGAGGTAGCAAAGAAAATTTAAGTTGCAAACAATAGTTGGTAGAAAAAATATCTATGCAACTTTAAAATTGAATATAGGAGGTGTATAGATATGAGTTTTAATGAAAACTTACAAATATTAAGAAAAAAGAATAATATGTCACAAGAAAAATTGGCAGAAAAACTTGAGGTATCAAGGCAAGCAGTTTCAAAATGGGAAAGTGGAAGTGGCTATCCAGAAACAGATAAATTAATTTCTATTTGTGAAATATTTGAATGTAGTATTGATGAAATATTGAAAGGAAAGATTTCAGAAAATACTAATGAAGATAAAGCAAAATATGAAAAGCTAATGAATAGATTTAGTAAAGGTATGGCTTTAGCTGTTGGGCTTATATTAGTTGGTGTAACAATTTTTTTGTACTTTGCAGGGTTTGAGGAAAGATATTCTATAATTGGTCTTGTAATATTATTGCTTTTTGTATTAATGGCTGTTCCAATATTTATAATATTAGGAATGGAGCAAGAAAATTATAAAAAGAAGAATACTCGGACTTCCAAATATGTATACAGAAGAGGAAATTGAAAAATTTAATTCTAAATTTGCAAAAGCTATTGCTTTGGGAGTTGGACTAAATATATTAGGAGCAATACAATTAATTTTCTTATATGGAATGGAAATTTTTAATGATGAAAGCACAATACCAGTAGTTATTTTATTAGCGTTAACAACAATTGCTGTTCCAATATATATTTATTATGGAATTCAAAAATCTAAATACAATATTGAGTTATATAATAAAATGGCGTCAAAAGAACCAGATGATAAAGTAGGAAAAATTTGTGGTATTATAATGCTAATTGCAACAATAATTTTCTTTTGCTTAGGAGCATTTAGAAGTTTATGGAATGTTGCATGGATTGTATATCCAATAGGTGGTTTGATATGTGGGATTGTTTCTATAATACTTGAAAAAGATTAGCTTAAAAGCTAATCTTTTTTGCATAAAAGTAAATTTCTTGAAGAAAATAAACTTATGAGAAAAAAAGTTTTTATTAAAAATCCTGAAATTTTTCAAGGTGAAAAATTTCTAAATACAAGCAAAAATTATTTTGAAGGTTGGTATTTCAAATGCAATAACAGTGAAGAAGGAATTTCGTTTATTCCAGGGATAAATATAGAAGAAAACAGTAAGAAATCTTTTATACAAGTAATTACAAATAAAGAATCTTATTTTGTAAATTATAATATTAATGATTTTAAATTTAAAGACAAACCTTTTGAAATTCAAATTGGAAAAAATGCTTTTTCTAAAAGTGGTATGAATATAAATATTGAAGATAATTCTAAAAAACTAGTAATCAAAGGAAATGTTAGATTTTCAAATAGAATAAACATTGAAACTAGTTTACTAAATCCTAATATAATGGGACCATTTTCTTATATTCCTTTTATGGAATGCAATCACGCAATACTTTGTATGAAAAATACTACAAATGGCACTATTAATATTAATGATAAAATAATAGATTTAGATAATAGTACTGGATATATTGAAAAAGATTGGGGATGTTCTTTTCCTAAAAGATATATTTGGTGTCAAGGAAATAATTTTTCTAAAAAAAATATTAGTTTTATGCTTGCAATTGCAGACATTCCTTTTGGTTTATTTGATTTTAGAGGAATTATTTGTGATATAATAATAGATAAAAATGAATATAGGTTTGCAACATATAATAATGCAAAGATTTTAGAATATATTATAAAAGATGATACTGTAATTATAAATTTAAAAAAGAAAAATTATTATTTGAATTTAAAAATAATTTATGATAAAGGAAATAAATTATCTGCACCAGTAAAAGGAAAAATGTCAAAAGATATTTTTGAGAGTATTTCATCAATAATTCAAGTAACTCTAATAAAAGATAATAAAATTATTTTTGATGATACAAGTAAAAATTGTGGGTTAGAAATAGTTAAAAATTAAATTTAAAACTTGACAAAAGTATGAAATCGTACTAGAATATAAAAGTATGATTTCATACTTTTATTATGTTTTTGGGAGGGATTATGAAAGATATAATCAATAGAAAATGGGCAATTATAACTCAAATAAATAGAGAATTTGATGAGCTTTATCATAAAATAGCAGTACATTATAATTTATCAGATAGTTGCTTTTGGGTTTTGTATATATTATATGAAGCAAAGAGACCTTTAAGTCAAAAAGAGATTTGTGATTATTGGTGTTATAACAAGCAAACTATTAATTCTGCCATAAAAAATTTAGAAAATATTGGATATATAAATAAAGGTTATGAAGAAAATAATAAAATGAATAAAAAAATTGGTTTAACTTCATCAGGTTTGAAAATAGCAGAAAAAAGTGTAAAAAAAGTAATAGAAATAGAAGATAGAGCATTTATATCAGTAGATGAAAAGTACTTAGATACAATAATAGAATTAATGCAGAAACCACTTATGGCTTTTAAACATGAAGTTAATAAAGTTATCAAATAAAAGGAGGTTGCTAGATGAATAAAATTATAACAATAAGTAGAGAGTTTGGAAGTGGAGGAAAGGAAGTTGGTAAAAGATTATCAGATGAGTTAGAAATGGCTTATTATGATGAAGAAATTATAACTAAGCTTGCAAAAGAAACTGGAATGTCTGAAGAATATATCAAAAATATTTCTGAAAAAGGAATATATCCTCAAAATTTTAATTTTGGAAGAACATTTGCAAGATTTGGTGTACTTCAAAGCAATCAAACTGAAATATTAGTAAAACAACAAGAAATAATTAAAAAAATTGCTGAAAAAGGAAGTTGTATTATTGTTGGTAGAGGAGCAGATGTTATTTTAAGAGATTATAATACATTAAATATATTTGTTTACAGTGATATGGAATCCAAAATTAATCGTTGCAGAATAAAAGCACCAGAAAATGAAAATTTAAGTGAAAAAGAATTAGAGAAAAAAATTGTACAAGTAGATAAAAACAGAAAGAAATTTCATGAACTAATATCAAACTTAGAATGGGGTGATAAAAGAAATTATCATCTTTGTATAAATACAGCAGGGCTTGAAATAAAAGAAGTAATTCCTGCACTTAGTGAATATATAAGAGAATGGTTTAGGAGGAAAATATAAAAATGAAAATACAATTATCAGAACATTTTACATATAAAAAATTAATAAAATTTACAATACCAACTATTATAATGATGATATTTACATCAATTTATGGAGTTGTAGATGGAATCTTTGTATCAAATTGTGTTGGATCAGAACCTTTTGCAGCTTTAAATTTGATTTATCCTGCATTAATGGTTTTAGGAACTATTGGATTCATGATTGGTACTGGAGGTAGTGCTTTAGTCTCTAAAACAATGGGAGAAGGAGATAAGAAAAAAGCAAATGAATATTTTTCAATGTTAATATATTTGTTAATAATCATAAGTATTATATTTACAGTTTTAGGAGTGATATTTATAAAACCAATAGCAAAACTTTTAGGAGCTGATGAAAGTATGCTTGCAGATTGTATAATTTATGGTAGAACTTTAATGTTTTTTCTAGTTCCATTTGCTTTGCAGAATTCTTTTCAAAGTTTTCTAATTGTTGCAGAAAAACCTACTTTTGGTTTAATAGTTTCTATAGCAGCAGGAGTTACTAATATGATATTAGATTTCATTTTTGTATATGTTTTGAAAATGGGACTATTTGGAGCAGCTCTTGCAACAGGAATAAGTCAAGTTGTTGGTGCAGTTATTCCATTAGTTTATTTTATAAAAAATAGTAATAATACACTAAAACTAACAAAAGCAAAATTTGATTTAAAAGCAATTTTGCAAACTTGTGCAAATGGTTCATCAGAAATGTTAACAAACTTATCTATGTCACTTGTTACTATATTATATAATATGCAACTTATGAAATATGCAGGATCTGACGGAGTTGTGGCTTATGGAATTATAATGTATGTAAGCTTTATATTTGTAGGAACATATTTAGGATATTCAATTGGCACAGCACCTATTATTGGATACCATTATGGAGCTGGAAATAAAGCAGAATTAAAATGTTTGCTAAAGAGAAGTTTAATATTAATTGGAATAACAGCTATAGTTATGACTGGACTTGCGGAAATCTTATCAGAAATATTAGCATCAATATTTGTTAGTTATGATATAGAATTATTAGAAATGACAACAATAGCAATACGCTTCTTTTCATTATCTTTCATAGTTAGTGGATTTAATATTTTTGCTTCATCATTTTTTACAGCTTTAAATAATGGATTTGTTTCAGCAACAATATCATTTTTAAGAACTTTAGTATTTCAAGTTGCTGCAATAATTATATTACCATTACTTTTTGGAATAAATGGGATTTGGTTTGCTGTTGTAATAGCAGAAATCTTAGCATTGATTGTAAGTATAGCATTTTTAATTTGTAATAGAAAAAAATATAAATATGCATAGAAAAAAGGAGACCTTCAAGTGGCCTCCTTTTTTCTCTAAAAGTATTAAATTATTTTTGAATTCTTGAAATTATAGTTTCAAAAATATCATCTAAATTTCCTACTGCCGTAAAACCTGCTGAGTAGCTATGTCCACCACCTTTGATAAATTTTCCTTCAGCCACAAGCTCATTACAGATTGCATTTAAATCTACATTAGAATTTAAAGCACGTGTAGAACCTTTCCATTGTCCTTTATCATTCATTATGACAAAAATTAAAAAATCATATTTTATAGACTTTTGAATTTCTGCAATAATAGATTTATGATTTACAGTATTCAAATTTCTTTCAGAAATCAATAAATCTTCCTGCATCAAGTAAGTACAGAAGATTGAGCCAGTGAAAAATCCTCTATCTTTAGCAATTTCGGCAAGATTTATAGTACGCTTGCTTGGAGATGTGAGCTTGTGTATGATGAAGTCTATATCTGCACCAAATTCAAGCAAACTTTTGATAATCTCTTTACCAGTATTGCTTGTGTTTAATGTTAAATTGTTTGTGTCAGAAATTAAACCAGTTGCAATACATGTAAGAAAGTTCTTGCTGGTAGAGTTAAAATTTTCGTAAATAATGCAAGTGCAAGAAGGAGCGTTATGATTAATAATACCATAATTAAAAGGAATTGTAGTTTCATCATGATGATCGAAACAGATAATACAATCAGAACGATTTAAAATATCTTCACCTTCAAGTAAATGTATGCAAGCAACATCAACAACAACTACCACATCATATCTCTCTTTTGAAGGGCATGCCTTTAAGTACTCGATTCCTGGAATAAATGAGAAATCATCAAGAAATTCAGGAATAATAACCTCAATATTATCTTCCTGTTTTCCAGTACCAATAAGATGCCAAAAGATAGCTAAGCTACTGGAAATTGCATCTCCATCAGGCCGTGTGTGGGTAATAATTGCAAAAGTTTCTGCTGTAGAAAATACATTGGACAAGTTTTCAGTTGAAATAGTATCCATATAAAAGACCTCCTTTAAGTTTTTCGGGTAACATAATAACATGAAAAGATAGAATTGTAAAGTGGAAATTAAGGTTACGTGATAGATTTCATTTTTAAGAAAGTATTAAGAAAAAAATTTTGCAATAAATGCTATAATTTTATTTGAAAAGGTAAATATAATTATAGGAGATATTTAATTAATGAAACTTTGCAATTTGTACTCTAGGACTTGTTTGTTTAATAATGATTTTGATAGTTTGTAATCTTTAAGGAGGAGTATTCTTGATTTTAAATTCAATTATTTTGGCTATTATATATGTATGCATTTATTTGATATTTTTAAGAAGTAAAAAGAAAACACAAATCTTAAAAATATCAATGATGTATTTTTATTTATGTGCAGTGCTTTTTGTTACAATACTTCCAATCGATTTTACTTTAGATTTTAAATGGGAATATCATAGTTCTATTAAAGTTACTTATATACATTTCAAACCATTTAATGATTTAATTATGGGATATAGAGGAGCTGTAAGGCAAATAATTTTAAATATAATAATGACAATTCCTTTTGGATTTTTATGTTGTGTTTTAAAAAAGAATAGCACATTTATAGGAGTTGTATTAAAAACATTTTGTTTGAGTTTTACAATAGAATTTTTCCAATTAATTATGACCATATTCTTATTGCATCATAGAAGCTGTGATGTAACAGATTTAATTACAAATGTAATTGGAGGAATAATAGGATTTATATTGTATAAATTAATTAGATGGATTTTTAATAAGAAAGGAATTATAGTGCTATGGACGAAAAAGAAAAGATGTTAGCAGGTGAACTTTATGATGCAAATTATAATGAAGATTTAATGAAAGAGAGGCTTATAGCGAAAGATAAGTGCTTTGAATATAATAATATAAAACCTTCTAAAATAGAAGAAAGAACAGAAATTATGAAACAAATATTAGGAAAAACAGGAAATCAATTTTTGATTGAACAACCTTTTATTTGTGATTATGGTTATAATATAGAAATTGGAGAAAATTTTTATTCAAACCATAACTTAGTTATACTAGATGCAAATAAAGTTAAATTTGGGGATAATGTTTTTATAGCACCAAATTGTGGTTTTTATACAGCAGGACATCCTTTAGATTATGAAACAAGGAATAAAGGATTAGAATATGCAAAACCAATAGAAGTTGGAAATAACGTATGGATTGGAGGAAATGTGGTTGTTCTTCCAGGAGTTACAATAGGAGATAATGTTGTAATTGGTGCTGGAAGTATAGTTACAAAAGATATTCCATCAAATTCAGTAGCTGTTGGAAATCCTTGTAAGGTAATAAAAGAATTATGAAATTTTTCGAGTGTTCCTAAATTTCACTTGTAATTTTAATAAAAATGTTATATAATATTATCTAATATTTTAAGAAGGAGAAAATATGGATAAAATAATTGGTTTTATTGGAAGTGGAAATATGGCAAATGCAATGGTTGGTGGAATTATAAATGCAAATTTAGTTCCATCTATTAATGTTGTTTGTTCAGATCACTCAATGGCTAAATTAGAAAATATGCATAAACGTTATGGAATTACAATTGCAACTAATAACTCTGAAGTTGCAAGTAAATCTGACATTTTAATTTTATCTGTAAAACCACAATTTTATCCAGAAGTAATAAATGAAATAAAAGACCAAGTAAAAGAAAATACTATTGTTGTTAGTATTGCTGCTGGTCAAAAAATTGAGAGTATAAAAAATCTATTTGGAAAAGAAATCAAAATAGTTCGTGCAATGCCGAATACACCTGCTTTAGTAGCAGAAGGTATGGCGGCTTTAAGCCCATGCCCCATGATGCTACCCGAAGAACTAGATTTGATTTGTAATATTTTTAATAGTTTTGGAAAATGTGAAGTAGTATCTGAAAAACTAATGGATGTTGTAACGGGCTTAAGTGGTTCATCTCCTGCATTTATTTTTATGATAATTGAAGCTATGGCAGATGGAGCAGTACTTGAAGGAATGCCAAGAGATAAAGCATATAAGTTTGCTGCACAAACAGTTTTAGGTTCGGCAAAAATGGTGCTAGAAACAGGAAAGCATCCAGCAGAACTTAAAGATATGGTTTGCTCACCAGGTGGAACAACAATTGAAGGAGTATCTGTTTTAGAAGAAAATGGCTTACGAGCAAGTATGATAAATGCGGTTAGAACAGCTACTAAGAAGTCTAAAGATTTGTCAAAATAAAAATATATTAGAATCAAACTAGGGAATTGGGTTTTAAATACTCAATTCCCTTTTTGTATATAGGAGGAAAGAAATGAAAGATTATTGGGAAAAAATTAAAAGTAAGAAAAGAATTGTTATTAAAGTTGGCTCATCCACTTTAACTTACAAAGAAACAGGAAATTTAAATTATACTAAATTAGAAAAATTAGTTAGAGCAATTAGTGATTTAAAAAATAGTGGTAAAGAAGTAATATTAGTTTCATCTGGAGCAGTTGCAGTTGGAAGAGAAACGCTAAAAATTGGGAGAAGACCAAAAACAATGGCAGAAAAGCAGGCATGTGCAGCAATTGGACAGGGAAAATTAATTATGAATTACTATAAGCTATTTGCAGAATATGGATTAGTTGCATCACAAGTATTAATGACAAGATATAGCTTAGATCATCAAAAATCATATAATAATTTACAAAACACTTTTCAAGAATTATTAAATTATGGATCAATTCCTATAGTAAATGAAAATGATGCCATTGCAACAGATGAAATTGAATTTGGAGAAAATGATACATTGTCATCAATAGTTACAGCTATTACAGAGTCGGATTTATTAATTTTATTAACAGATACAGATGGATTATATACAGATGATCCTTTTCAAAATAAAGATGCAAAATTAATTGATATTGTAACTTCAGAAATAAATGATATTCAGAAAGTTGCAAAAAAATCTAGTGATAGTGATGTTGGGACTGGTGGAATGTATACAAAAGTATTGGCTGGAAAAATAGTAAATCCTCTAGGAATTGATATGATAATAGCTAATGGTAAAAATCCTAATATATTAAACAAAATTGTAAGTGGTGAAAAACATGGAACATTATTTGTTGGAAGAAAAACAGCTGAAGATAATATTAGACAATATTTGCTTTCAAAAATTGAAAAATAAAGGAGATTGAAAAATGGAAAATTTAGAAGAAATAGGAAAAAGAGTAAAAAATAGCACAAAAATATTAAATAATATGGGAAATATAGAAAAAAATATTATTTTGAGAAAAGTTGCAGAAGAAATTATAAAATCGCAAAAAGAAATATTAATTGCAAATGAAAAAGATATAGAAAATGCAATAAAAAATAGCATGAAAGAAAGTTTAATAGATAGATTAAAATTAGATGAAAAAAGAATTATAGCAATGTCAGATGGATTAATAAAGATAACAGATTTAGAAGATCCAATTGGAGAGATAATTGAAGGAAAGAGAGTGAAAAATGGATTAGAAATTTTGAAAAAGAGAGTTCCTCTAGGAGTTATTGCAATTATTTACGAGTCAAGGCCAAATGTTACATTAGATGCATTTGGATTATGTTTCAAAACAGGAAATGCAGTTATTTTACGAGGAGGAAAAGATGCAATAAATACAAATATTGCTATTATTAAAGTTATTAGAAGCGTTTTGAAAGAATCGAAAATATCAGAAGACTGTGTGTATTTAATAGAAGATACAAGTAGAGAAAAAAGCCAAGAACTTATGAGATTAAATAAATATGTTGATGTATTAATTCCAAGAGGTGGAGCTGGACTTATTAAAACAGTTGTTGAAAATAGTACAATACCAGTAATTGAAACTGGAACTGGAAATTGTCATATATATGTAGATGAATTTGCAGATTTTGAAATGGCTCTTTCAATTATTGAAAACGCTAAAACGCAAAGAACTGGTGTATGTAATGCTTGCGAATCTTTAGTTATTCATAAAGCTATTGCAAAAGAATTTATTCCATTAGTAGCTCAAAGATTATCAAATAAAAATGTAGAAATTAGAGGAGATGAAGATTCTTGTAATATTTCTGATAAAATAATTAAAGCAACAGAAAGTGATTGGGGTGAAGAATATTTAGATTTAATTATATCTGTAAAAACAGTAAATAATATTGATGAAGCAATTGAGCATATTAGTAATTATAGTACAAAACATTCAGAAAGTATTATTACTAGTAATTATGAAAATGCAGAGAAGTTTTTAAACGAAATAGATAGCAGTTGTGTGTATGTAAAT
>Ga0073907_1003121_pt1 | contig 14748 bp, 12 predicted proteins | sample GluameincwithD2O_FD_65483 | JGI IMG/M metagenome (GOLD analysis project Ga0073907, IMG submission 65483) | Mouse cecum microbial communities from Vienna, Austria - Glucosamine amended microcosms incubated with D2O | ecosystem: Host-associated > Mammals > Digestive system > Large intestine >... | reverse complement strand
CATAGGTGAAGAATTATATAAGCAAGCTGGATTGGAAAATAAATGCGATGATTTTAGAATTTGGATTTTATGGGCGACTGGGAAAAATTGTATGCATTATAAACGTGATTTTAAAAATGCGGAGCAAATACTGAAAAAGGGAATAACTTTAGCACAATCTACCCAAAACATACATCGTAGAGCGGAGTTGGAAATACAATACGGGGATTTGTTTGGATATTTAGAAAACAAAAGCGAAGCTATACGGCATTGGCGTAATGCCGCCGATTGCTTTTCGTCGTGTGAGCTTTATGATGAGATTCTCAAGCTTGTTTATAGAGGGAATGTTTTTCTGCTTGAAAAAAAATTGAGCAAGGTTGACGATATATTGCAGAACTTGAACGAGTTTTACGATAAGCCTGATTGCTATGCTTTTCTTAAAACGATAATAAACGACTTTTTAAGTAATTATTTGATTCTTTTCTCTATAAGCACTAATGCTTTTGATGAAACATTACATAATAATGTAAAATTAATATTAAGTCGTTACCGTTCGGTTGCACTCGCTTACAACACAAACAGCTATATGCTTGCTGCATATAAAACAGTGGTTTATCTAAAATACATATTGGAGTGCCATTCATTATCACGTAACGAAACGGCTGTTGTAAATGAACAACAATTGATTTTGATTTTATGCGAGGAGATAATTGCTAATTATAGTTGGGAATCATCCAATTTTACGTACTTCTTTCCGATTTTTAAAGATATTGCTGAAGTTGCTATCAAAGATTCTATGGTGTACAAGAGAATTATCGAGCGTATGCCGTCGGACAAAATCGAATTATTCAATATTTTGGCTCATAAATCGAGCTCTACACCGATTACTGCGCCGACATTAAAACACGGTATATTCAACGATCTCGATAATATTGTAAATCTATTGCAATTTTCTTATACTTGGTAGGCAATTACTTTGTCGTTATAACGATTTTTGTATGCCCACCAGATATCGTTTTTATCTATAACGTTGTTATCGTTGACAATATAAATAAAAGGAATATTTAATAATTGTAATTCTCCAAATATAACATCGCTTAATCTTATTTGTTTTTTATCCGAGTGAGCAGTTAGATTATATATGCCTTTTACCGTAATATGATGTTTGTTAGAGATATCTTTTATTTGAGATTCAGATAATCCAGTGGTAAAATCGAAAAGCAGACAGTCCGAATTAACTACATTTTTGCTATCTTCATAAATATCGGGGAGATTATCGATGTATAAATTAGGCATTTTTGTAGCTAAGCCTCCGGTTACTATATAATATTCACCTTTATCGCAAAATGTAAAATCGTTTATCATAAATGCGCTATAATTAGTTCGATCCGTACCCGAGTGAGACGAGTTCAAAGAATTGATTATCGACGAATATTTAATGCGGGGGCGCGACGGCAGTTTTCGTATTTTAACCTGTCGAGCAATACGGTAGCTTTCTTGAATGATTTTTACATATATTATTTCGGGATAGCAAAATAAATCCGTAGTTAAATAAACGCAATCAAACTGATGGTTGTTAAACGGCATTGCAAATCCCATGAGACCTAATTTGATAATTTGTGAATCACCATCTAAATATATAATACATCCGTCTGGATTTTTTTTGGAAACAGGCAAAATACACATTTCGCCTTTATTATTTAAATCAAAAGAATCTGGCAAATCTAATGCTATCATTTTATCTTTTATATATTTTAACGTTTCCAAAATATCGTTGCTCATGTGGAAGGCTATAAATATTTCAAGATAATGGCAAGCTTGCTGATAAAAGAAATAATATAGATTTTTTTTATTTGTTTGCATTATAGAATATAGGTCTCGATGATGTGAAAGATGGTAAGCATATGCTCCCGATATAAATTTAATGTCGCCGTGTTTTTCTAATCTGTATCCGAATTCGACATCCTCCGCTCCCCAGCCTAAAAAAGATTCATTGAATTTTCCGCAATCCAAATATGCTTTTTTCGTAGCGGCGCAATAACCTGTATAATAATATTGCCACTCGGATTTTGACAGAATGTTTTGCGGCACTAGTCCAGCTCGTTTATCGTATGCTAGATTATGTTTAAAGAAATCTTCAATTGTAGGATTACTTTCTAAAAAACGAAGGTAATCAAAGCCGGTCAGAAGATCCATTTGTTCCGGAGTATTTCCACCTTGTATGATATTCCCAAAAGCTCCAACATAACCACTAGAAAGAGTCATTCGTATTAAATGTAAACAGTTATCCATTAAAACGATATCACCGTCCACAAATAAAAGAAACGGGTTCTTGGCATGCGTAGCCCCAATATTTCGATTTCTTGAGCGATTGCCTATCTGATCAGAATTAAGAATAAATAAATCGTCGGTGTTGCTATATTTTAAAAGAATATTTAAATGTGATTCATCCGAATTATCATTCACTATAATTATTTCGTCGCCAGTTATTCTTTGTCTTAATAACGCATCAATAACGAGATTAAGCCTATCATTATTGTGGCATATAACTACAATGCTGATTTTGGTCATTTTTTCTCCAAATAATTACAAGTTATTGTAAGACTCACTATTAGTAAATAACTATATTTATGAAAGAAACGCGTCATGAATTTATATTGAAATTCTCGATCGAAAAATAGTGTCCCAAGATAATGTCAAGCTCATGTTTGCGTCTGATTTTATAGCGATAATTTTTTAAGTAATATTATAAGTTTGAGAAAATAATACAGTAATCAATGAAGATGTGTTATTAATTCTGTTATTCTATATAAAGTAAAAATAGGTTAAAATGTAACAGACAGTTATATAAAAATTAAAGAATAGATTATTGGTGTAAAGTTAGTATAATCTTTATTTGAATGCAATTAAAACCATCTATTAAGATAATAATAGCGCAAAATAACGCGGTTTATTGCGAAATTGGTTGTTATAAAAGATATTTTAATACATTACTTGTGACAAAATGGTAAAATACGGGAGGCTAACGGCTGTCTAGGCAAGCAGTATATCAATTTATTATTAACTAGTTGAAAAAGTATGCGGTGTTAATATTAAATAAAGAAACAATATAATTTGACAAACTTACATTTTTTATCTATAATGAAAGAATGGAGGATTAAATATGCCCTGGAGAGAACTAGAGAAAAATGTGCGTGAAGTTGCAGAAAAGCTTTGGAATAGAAGTGCACAATCTAAAGTTTTATGTGGCGTGCAAATAGATTGTGTTGTCGAGATACAAGCTGATTATGTTTGTCTAGTAGAGGTTACGGAAGAATATGATTTACAAAAAGTCCGAAATGATATTACTAAATTAGATACAGTTAGCCATGGATTATTAGCACAGAATATATATTCTAAGAAATTTATTGTATTAAAAAAAGAACCCACAAAAGCGATGTACGAGGCGGGGTACTCAATGCAGGTTGAGGTCATTTCGTATACGACTTTTGAAAAAATGTGGTTTAATTATAACGATTATATTTATAGGCGTAAAGGATGCGCGTTTGGTAGCGTTATAGATATTGAATCCGGATTGCCAGAGAGTTCGTCGATTTATGTGCCGGTATATTATTATGATAGCACCGGAGCAAAGTATACTATTGATGATATAGCAAAGAAATTACAGCAAAACGCTATTATCATATTAAAGGGGGGCTTCGGCACCGGAAAAAGTTTGTGTGTAAAAAATTTATTCGATATATTATCCCAGGTTCATGAAGTCAAATCTGTATATACTCTTGCGATAAATTTAAAAGAGCATTGGGGCGCAAAGGACTATAGAGAATTAATTCATAGGCATTTGAATGATTTATCTATAGAATCGGACAATTTCTATAAGGTTTTCGATAAGCCTAATATTATATATTTATTAGATGGGTTTGATGAAATGGGAACGCAGTCATGGAGTTCTGATGTTGATAAGTTGCGTATGATACGCAAACATGCAGTGATTGGTGTTCGAGACTTAATACAGCGTTCGCAAGGCGGTTGTTTAATAACCGGTCGTGAACATTATTTTAACTCCGATAAAGAAATGATAGATTGTTTGGGGCTTAAAGACAAGCGTGTTCTTATTCTTGAATGTAGGGAGGAATTTGACGAGCAACAAGTTAAAGACTATATTTCAAAAATATCAAATACACAGATGGAATACTTACCGCATTGGTTGCCTAAACGTCCACTAATAATTAATATCGCATTAAAATATATGCAAGATTTGTTTTTAGCAAATAATGCGTTTGATAATGAATGTGATTTTTGGAATTTATTTTTAAATTTATTAGCTAAACGCGAAGCTAAAATTAATGTGGCTTTAGATGATGAAACAATTAAAAATGTAATGATACGAGTTGCAAGGAAAACCCGTATTAAAGCAAAAGATTATGGACCTGTTTCAATAGAAGAATTATACCAAGCATTTGAGGAAGTTACAGGGGAGCGTCCTACTGAGGAATCCGCGATTATACTACATAGATTGCCAGGTTTAGGACGTGTTGATGCAGATAGTACTGACAGAAATTTTATTGATTCATATATTCTTAATGGTTTAAGGGCTGAAGATATTATTAATTCTGTAAATAATGATTTGCAGTCTATAATGCTAGAGAATTGGACGCAGCCACTTAATATTGAAGGGTTAAGCATACTATCAAACTATGTTAATTCCGACATTAGACGTATTAAACAAATGATTGGTTTTGCTGTGCGTAGTTGTAGGAAGCGTAATAATGTTTTAGCCGCAGATATAGTAAGTGCAATTTCGATGGTTGTAGATGGAGAAATAGATTTTAATAATATTCAAGTTAATGAAGCAAGGTTTTCGCGATTGGATTTTTCAAATAAAAAAATTAAAAATTTAGATATACGTAATTCAGAAATAGACGATTTAGATATAACGAATGTTGGTTTTGATGACACAGTAATTATTCAAAACTGTATAATTTCAAATATTTACGGAGTATCAAACAGCTCTGGCTTGCCCAATGTGTTCCAAAAGTGTGAATATGATAATTTTCAAACTATCAGTACTATAAGCCGAATCAAAAGGGCAAATCTAACTAGGGCGCAAACAATATTAATAACTATTATCAAAAAGATATTTTCCACTGTTTCAAAAGGAAACGGGAGAAAGGAGGAAGCGCTATTGCGTGGGTTAGGCGAAAAAGGTGATAGCAGAATTTGCGATAAAATTTTGAATATGATGATTAAAGAAGATATATTGAATAAACATAGAGGTGATGATGGTTGGATATATTCACCAAATCTAAAGCATACATCAAGAATGCTTAAAATATTATCAGATCTCACAAACAGCCATGATGTTTTATGGGAATATGCTAATTCATTATAATGGGCTATATGAATTATGAACAGTACTATTTTTCATAACGAAACATTGCGCAGTTCTTTTTAGTATACGGATTTAATTGCTCTTTGTTTGTGTTGAACTGTTTCGTGTTGAACACAATGTTTAGTTTTAAGTTTTTTTGCCATTACATCGATACTGTATTATCTCGGTGAAAATCTTGACTGTCCGTATATTTTATGATATACTTTTATTATGACGGAACAGCAAATAACATTAGAACAGATCGTTATGCGCGCTATAGATGCGTTTAATCTATGCGAAAATTATCTTGTTACGCACGATTTGAGTGAGAGATGTATTTGTTCAAAGTTCGCGCAGTATTTAGATCGAGAAATACAATGTTCCGGATTTACGGGATATAGTACAGATGTTGAATACAACCGAGGATGCGAGGGGAACGAGTATTCGGTAAAGCGTTTGGGCAGAGATAGAATAATCGTGGTCGATTTGATCGTGCATAAACGCGGCTATGATGCAAACTACGGGTTCGATAACTTAATATGTATTGAAATGAAATATTCGGTAAAGAGTCGCGGTTTCATTCCGATTTGGAGCGGTTGCGCAAAATGACGGATAATGATTATGGATTTTGTTATAAGATCGGGTTGATGATTGTTATAAATCGTCAAAGCGGGAAATTGGAAGTAAATAAAACACTCTATAATATGTATACGGAAAATTCATAAGTTTGATGGTCTTTGTTTATTATCGGGTAAAGCCTTTGTCAATAAAATATAGTTTTCAGTAACGCAAAGGTTCAACGATGTGTCAATTGTGTCCACCAGAAGGGAAGCGGTTGAACCGGTTCCGCAAGAAAAAGTCTCGGTTGCATAGCAATCGGGGCGTTTTTTTTACTTGAGGCTAATCGGCGGGCTTTTGGTTTCGGGATTATTGCGGTTGCAAAAATTCGGCTGATATTAAGGGGGAAAGTATCGATATATAGATAGAAAATTATGCGTATATAAGCAATGCTTTCGCGGATTATGCCATATACTAACAATAGCCGAACCGGTAGCCAATCGAAATATCAAGTCGGTATACTGACAATGGGCTAAATATGGATATATTGTTAGGGTTCAAAGATACGTTTAACGACTTGCTTATTGACAAAGAACTAACCGTAAAAGAATTCAGCAAACAATTGTGTACATTGCCGAGCGTCGTGTCCGAGTGGAAAAATAATCCCGTAAATCACAAAATGAAAACTGTCCTAAAAGTTGCGGATTATTTCAAATGCTCACTGGAATTTTTGTGTGGAAAGACGACGATATATCTGGATTACCAACCCCAATCATGTCCTGTTTTCAAAGACCGTATCGTACAGGTATTAAAAGAATGCAAATGCTCCACATATGCGTTATATAAGTACACGGATATAAAACCGTCGCAATATCATCGTTGGCGAAAGGGCGCAGAACCGTGGTTGTCGAGCCTTGGCATACTTTCCGATTATCTCGGCGTAACTTTGGATTATTTGATAGGCAGAGACAGTTAAGGGAAAAACTTCAGATTGAACAATATACAATTCGACCGCTGCTTGCAACGTATACGCAACGGTAATATGAACGGTCTGCGACCTATCTTCGACGGGTACTACGGAGCGCTGAAGATCACGGCGAAACGGATATTAAACAGCGATACTGCCGCGGATAATGCGGCGTCCGAGACGCTGTTCGAAATCGTGCGGTACGCGAGATCGCACAATCGACCGCATATAGAAAACGTCGGCGCGTACTTATACGACACCGTGACAAAAATAGCTGCGCATATGCTCGGCAACCGTGCGGCGAGCGAGTTTGAAACGGCTGCCGCGCTCGAATTCGATCGTGCCGACGGAGCAAACTACGAACATGCGTTCGCGCGATTGGATACGGTCGATTTTAATATCGCAGTCATGTATTATCTGTTCGATTGCAATATTACCGAAATATCAAATACCGTAAACGTATCGACTGCCGACTTAAAGTCAAAGCTGGACGACATAAGCGTGCGTTTGAAAAAGTATTTGATAAAGAATTGAAAAACTCGGCATAATCCCCAACTTTACGGCGCGCTCGAGCGTCTATATGATATACGACAATTACAAAGGAGAATGATAGATGAGAAGATTTTTATGCATAGCTATGAGTGTGTTGAGCCTTGCATATTTACCCGTTCTCGGTTTCGGAATTGGCGTATGCGCGCTCGCGACGCAGCAAGGCAGTCGCTATGCCGAATATTTCGTGAGCGACGGCGCTAGGCAGGGAAACGCAACTCGCAACGTGTATTATACGAGCAAGACCATAGAAGATTATGTCAATCCTTATGAAGCCCCGTCCTTCAAAGCGGGCAGGGTTAATACTTGCGTTGTGGACGCAGGCGGGAACGTTATGGTATACTACGACCGCATATTCGACGAGCTTGTACCCGACTATAAGCATAAGTACGTATGGGGTGTGTTTACATACAGTGCGCAAACCGAAGGCGTGAACAAAATGTTCGATACGTTATACGATATGATGGGGACTACTAATGACGGAACGAATATACCCGGGTTCAAGAAAGGAATGAAAGCATATGCCGCATCCAGAAGTCATGACATAAACCTCGCACAGTTTACGGGCAGCTATCACAACATAAACATTGAGGGATTGAAAAAGCAATTGAAAGCCGAAAAGCCTGCGGTCATATTCCTAAATACTTACTCTGTGACGTCTTTCGGTGACATCGTGGAAAATGTCGGACATGATATTATAGAGTATAGTACTTTCTCGGGCGCGCACGCGATGGTGGTATACGGATTCAAAGATATTTATTACTATGACGAGGATGCGCGATTAAAGCAGAGAGATACGTTCTTATACGTATCGACAGGTATCGGCAGTTTGCCGTTAGCTATGATCGATATAACGCGGCTGTGCATAGTTGACGATATATATATTACGGAGGTGATATGATGTCTTGGGACAGAAAACTAAGGAAACTGATAGCAGAACAAACGAAACCGAGAATAACGTTCAAGGAGTTCTGCGAAAAGCACGGGATAGAATTGCCCGCAAACTACGTTGCGCAAACGAACACGAACGAAAAGGTGAACGTATTTGCATTGCGCGTAACGTCGCTGTGCGTTTTGGGCATTGCCGCGATAATCGCGATAATGTTCGTGTTTATTCCCAAAAACAATTTTCAGAATTATCACGGCGATATGATTTTATATGAGCCGGTGACATACGAGACGTTTGTGACTTGGGATGTACCGCAGGTTTTGGACTTTACAAAAGTTGAGGATAACGGAGCAATTTATAAAGCAAGAGCAAAAGACAGGGATTTGCTTTTAGGCTATGAATTGCAAAATTTGCTTTACGGATTCGATAAAAACGGTAAACAGTATGCTTTTACGATAACGCAAATAATAAGATGTTATAAAGGATACTTATTCACGAAACATGAAAAATTCGAGTCTCTGCAATATAAATTCGGCGATACGTGTAGCTACGATATCGCGGATAACGGCGCAGAAGCGTACGTAGCGGTCAATAGTAACGGTTACGAATATTTTATAAGGTTGAGGGAGTTAGGCGGAATCACACCTATAACAAAGGAAAATATAGAGATATTCCTGCAAGAAATTTTGTAAACGATAGTTGTATTAAATAAACATTCGACCGAGATCCGTTTATCGAATTTACGAGTACGACTTGATGGTTTTTGCGACGTTTATCAGGTGGTCGGCTATGCGTTCCGCGCCCGCAGTCAGGGAGAGGAACTGCGCGCCGACTTCGGGCGAGCATTTGCCGTCGGTCATTCTCGCGATGTGGCTCTCGGTCATTTTGTTTGTTGTAAAGTCCACGCTTTCCTCTATGCGGAGCGCGGCGGCGAGCGCGTCGCGGTCCCCGTCGGCGTAGGCTTTGCAAACGTTTTCGTAGAGCTTGGCTATAAGCTTTTGCAGTTCGGTAATTTCCGCTATCGCATCTTCGGTAAAGCGTTCGTCGGCGGCTTTCAGCTTGTCGGCGTATTCGATCATGTTTTCGGCATAGTCGCCGATACGCTCGAGATCGGAAACGGAGCGAAACGCGGTGGACAGATACAATCGGTCTTTTTCGTTGAGATCGGCTTTGAGCAATTTTGCGGTAAACTTTGACAGCTCGCGGTTTATAAAGTCGAGCGTTTCTTCGTTTTTGCGGAACTCGTCGACGCCCGCATAGTCGAGCGAGCAAACGATACGGCACGCCGCGTCGAAGTTCTTTATTGCGATGTCCGCCATGTTTATTATCTCGCGCTTGACCTGCGCAACGGCGATAGGCGGGGTGGCGAGCATGTGCGTATCTGCGTAGAACAGCCGCGGCTCGTTCGGTTTTGCGTCGATCGTTTCGGGCATGTCCGCATCTGCGGGATTGCCGTTTTTGCTTTTTTTGCGGCGCGGTCCGTCGGGCACGATTTTGGTTACGAGCTTGACGAGCGGGTTTGTGAGCGGCAGAACGATAACGACCGTCAAAAGATTGAAAATCGTGTGGAACATGGCGAGCTGCATTTGCGGCGCATGCGGGAACATTTTTTCAAAAAGCCAGCCGTAATTTATCCCGCCTAAACTCATGAATAAGCCGATCAGCATGAACACGATAACGCCGCTCACGTTGAATATAAGGTGAATGAGCGCGGTGCGCTTGGCGTTTTTCGTGCTCGTAAGCCCCGCGATGAGCGCGGTAACGCAAGTGCCGATGTTCGAGCCCATTGTGAGGTAAATACCCTGATTGAGCGAGATAAGCCCCGACAGTACCATTGTTATAGCCATCGACGTCATGACCGACGAGCTTTGAACAATCGCCGTCATGAGCGCGCCGATAAGCACGAGCACTATCGGGTTTTTGAAAACCGCGAGAAAATTTTTAACCGAATCAAGCTCGGATATGGCGCTCATTGCGCCGCTCATCATTGACAGACCGACGAACAGCATGCCGAAGCCCGCCATTATACCGCCCGTTTTTTGCACCGCGTCCTTTTTGGCGAACGCGAGTATGAACGCGCCTATGCCGGCGAATGTGGCGAATATGACAGACGTGGATATTCCGCCGTCGCCGAACATGCCCAAGGCAACGAGCTGACCTGTGATCGTCGTGCCGATGTTCGCGCCGAATATGACTGTGGCGGCTTGCGCGAGCGTCATTATTCCGGCGTTTACGAAACCTATCACCATGACGCTCGTCGCGCTCGAGCTTTGTATTGCGGCGGTTGTGACCGTGCCGACGCACACGCCCAAAAGCTTGCTCTTGGACGCTTTTGCGAATAGGCTTTTGAGCCGTTTGCTGCCGAGCGCCTCGAGATTGGAACTCATCATGGAGCAGGCGATAAGGAATATCCCTATGCCCGCAACGAGCGTCAGTATAGCGGTCGCTATTTGTGTGGCGTTCATAAATACATCTCCGTACTTCCGTATTATTGTATTAGGCAGGAGCACCGATATTCCGATGCGCTTCGCCCGTAAAAAAAGTAAAGAGACCCTTACCGATATGATCGGCAAAAGTCTCGAAAATTAAGCGCCCCGGGCGATATGTTCGCCGAAATGACGGGGTGGGCACGCACTTATTCGGTGATTCCCGCTGTGCGCTTTCTACTCCCTTTTGTTATGGGAAACACCGTTTGCCCGTGATCGAGTGTGTTGACGAGCGGTGTTCCGTTTTTATTGTGCGGTCGCGATTCCGACCGCTTTAAGAATAACAAAATTCAGACGTTTTGTCAACGGTTTTACGAGACATACGCGACACATATAATATACCGTGGCTATTATCTGGTTGATCATGATGGCTGCGTCGCTCGGACTGATGTTGTTCACCGATCCGTCGGCTGCGGTCAGTTCGATGGTGACGGGCGCGCACGGCGCGGTCGAGCTTTCGCTCAATCTTTTGGCGTTGTACGCGTTCTGGCTCGGGTTCTTTTCGTTGATAGAAAAGCTCGGCTTGTCTCGAGGGCTTGAGCGGCTTTTGCGTCCCGTGATAGTTCGGCTGTTTCCGTCCGCCGATACCGAAACGCGAAAGTTCATAACAATGAACATCTCGGCGAACATACTCGGGCTGGGCAACGCCGCGACGCCCATGGCGATAAACGCAATAAATCGAATGGACAACGGCAGTCGCAAAGCGTCTACGGATATGATAATGCTGACCGTGCTTTCCGCAACAAGCTTGCAGATATTGCCCACGACGGTGATAGGCATGCGCGCAACGGCAGGCTCGGCAAACCCCGCGGATTTTTTGTTCCCGTCGCTCGTAGCCACGGTGCTGTCCACGCTTATAGGCATAATCGGCGTAAAGCTGTGCTCGAAGATATTCGACAGAGACAAAACCAAAAGCCGCGAACGGCGCGAAAAACGCCGCGCGGCGCGGCTCGAACGCAAAGCCGCTCGGCGTGACAAAACGAAAAAACGCGCGGACGCGGCAGAGGTAAAAAATTGAGCGCGTATATTATTCCCGTATTGTTCTTGCTTGTGCTCGCCGCGTCGTTTATAAAACGCCGCGAGCCGTACGGCGGGTTTATAGACGGCGCGCGTCAGGCTGTCGATCTTACTATAAACGTTTTTCCGTATCTGCTCGCCGTCATGGTCGCCGTGGAAGCGTTCAGAGTATCGGGCGCGTCGGGTTATCTCGCAACCGCGATGGAACCCGTGCTCGGCGCGTTCGGCTTGCCTAAAGAACTCGCCGAACTCATGTTTTTGCGCCCCGTGTCGGGCGCGGGTTCGCTCGCCATACTCGACGGCATATATACCGCGTACGGACCGGATAGCTATATCGGCAGATGCGCGTCGGTTATTTACGGCTCGAGCGAAACGGTGTTTTATATTTCCACGATATATTTTTCGCAGTCGCACGTGCGCAGACTGCGCTACGCGATCCCCGTTGCGCTCGTCGCTACGTATACGGGCTGTATAGTAGGTTGCGCGCTGTTGAGATTTTTCTGAAAGCGAACTGCGGCTTTGCGCGCGGAAAGATCGCGGCTCGGTTGTGAATTTATTTGACAATTGCGGCGCGGCGCAGTATACTACATGTAAGTAATTGCCGCGAGGTGAAAATGTACAAGGCGTAATTCGATTCGATAGTTAGCTTGCCGCATAAAGTATGCGGTTGTTTGACGCTGTCGGGATCGGATCGCTCATTAAATCGTTCGTATGACGAATGATTTTTTTGCGCGTGATTTTTTCGGCGTCGTCTCGGTTCTTCGGTAAAAAGAAGAAAAGGAGAAAAAAAGAAATGCTCGAGATAAAAAATTTAAGTATAACGTTATCCGCCGACGGCAGAAAGCTTGTAGACGGGTTCGATTTTACGCTCGGCAGGACCGAGCGCGCGTGCATAATAGGCGAGGAAGGCAACGGCAAGTCTACGCTGCTCAAGTGCATTTACGACCGCGCGCTCGTGTCCGATTATTGCGACGTTACGGGCGCGGTAAGGACGGACGGGCGCATGGCGTATCTTGCGCAGACGCACGATCCGTCGCTCGACGACGTTACGCTCGCGGACATGTTCGACGCGGATTATTATTCGCATATAGATTGGGTGGAAAAGTTATGCTCGCTCGAGCTGATAACTTCCGAGCGCAAGTTCGGCACGCTGTCAGGCGGGGAAAAAGTGCGCGCGCGGTTGTTGCGACTGCTCATTGACGAACCGGACGTTTTGCTGTTGGACGAGCCGACGAACGATCTCGACATACCGACGCTCGAGGTGTTGGAAAACTTTTTGCGGAGCGTCCGTTTGCCCGTGCTGTTTATTTCGCACGACGAAACGCTGATAGAAAACGTAGCCGATACTATAGTGCATATGGAACAGCTTATACGCAAGACCGAATGCCGCGTTACCGTTGCGCGTTGCGGTTACGCCGAGTATATCGAGCGGCGCGCTCTTGCTTTCGACAAACAGCAAAAGCTCGCGCAAAAACAGCGCGACGATTACGACAAGCAAATGGAAAAATGGCGGCGCGTTTACAATCGCGTCGATCACGAGCAGGAGACGATATCTCGCGCCGACCCCGCCGGCGCGCGTCTGCTCAAAAAGAAAATGCACGCGGTGCAGTCCATGAAACGTCGTTTCGAGCGTGAAAAGGACGAGTTTTTGGATTTCCCGAACACAGAGGACGCTATTATAGCGCGGTTCGAGGCCATCGGCGTTCCGCGCGGCAAAACCGTACTCGATTTCAAAGCGGATAAGCTCGAGGCGGGCGGTAATGTCTTGGCGCAAAACGTTGCGCTGACTGTCCGCGGCGGCGAAAAGATATGTATAACCGGCGCGAACGGAGCGGGCAAGTCCACGCTGCTCGACGCGATCGTTTGCGCGCTCGAAAAAAGACGAGACGTAGTGCACGCATATATGCCGCAGGACTATTTGCGTGCGCTCGACGCGGAAAAGACGCCCGTCGAGTATCTCGCCGAAAATTATACCAAAGAGCAGATAACCAAAGCGCGCACGCTTATGGGCAGCATGCGGTTCACTCATACCGAAATGACGCAGCCCATAAATCGCTTGAGCGGCGGGCAGCGCGCAAAAATACTGTTTTTGGAAATGGTCTTGCGCCGCGCCGAAGTGCTCGTGCTCGACGAGCCGACGCGAAACTTCAGTCCGTTATCCGCGCCCGTTGTGCGCGAGAGCATACGCGATTTTCGCGGCGCGGTGATCGCCGTGTCGCACGACCGTAAGTTTATTGCGGATTGCGACACGGTTTACGAGCTGACGCAAAACGGATTAAAGCTCGTGCGCCGCGCCGCCGCCGATTAGCCGCGCGGAAAAAATATCAATAAAGAACCGTGCTTGACGGATATTTCCGCGCGCGGCACATTCGTTTTTGCGTCCGATGTTTCGTTTGACACGCCGATCGGAAAATCCGGCGTCAAAATCGCGTCTTTCAATTCGTATTTTAAGCCTTTGATGCAAACCCCCTCGGCGTCGCCGCCGTATGCGAGCACGGATACCGTGCCGCGGGCGTTTTTCGGCAGTGTGAATTTATCGTCCGTTATTACCGTTGCTACGGTGCGCTCGTCTATCAAATAACCTTGCGCGTCGAAACCGTTCAAGTACTTGAGCACGGCGAAGTTAGCCGCGGTGTGATCGAGCCGTCCGCCGACGCCGCCGTAAAGCACGAACGTGCGGCGCTCGCGGCGCAAGCCCGCTTTAACTGCGGCGAGCATGTCCGTGTCGTTTTTGTCGCGGCTGAGCTTTACGACGAACGCTTCGGTTTTGCTCGGGAGCGTGCCCGAATCGAAATCGCCTATTATCATATCGGGTTCCAACCCGAGCCGCACGGTTTTTTCGTATCCGCCGTCCGCGGCGATAACGAGCGCGTTTTTATCGAATTTTACCGCAGGTGCGAAAACGTCGCCCGCGCCGAATATTATGCAAAGC
>Ga0073907_1003052_pt1 | contig 15130 bp, 15 predicted proteins | sample GluameincwithD2O_FD_65483 | JGI IMG/M metagenome (GOLD analysis project Ga0073907, IMG submission 65483) | Mouse cecum microbial communities from Vienna, Austria - Glucosamine amended microcosms incubated with D2O | ecosystem: Host-associated > Mammals > Digestive system > Large intestine >... | reverse complement strand
GAAGCTGCGTCTCCATGCCAAACCGGTCCAGCACGTCGCTGACCAAATCCGCCTCGCAGCGCAGCACCGCCCGGACAGCCTCGCCGGGAAAGGGGTAGACCCGCGCCCGGACATACCGCTCCAGGTCCAGTCCGGGCGGCAGAGGTTCTATGAGCTGGTCCTCCAGCAAAACCGGCGACTGAATCCGGTCCACCCGATAGTGGCTGATGGTTTCCTTCCCCTGATACCGGCAGAGAAGGTAATAGTTCCCATTGGTAAAGAAAAGGCCATAGGGCGACACCCGATAGGGCTGCTCCCGGCGGGGATGGAGCCGCTTGTCCATGCCGTATTCCATGTATTGAAACTCCACCTGACAGCGGCGGGAAACCGCCTCCTCCAGCACCTCCACGGACAGAAAGGTCTCCTGATTGATACCGCGCCAGGGTATTCCAACGGACAGGGGGCGGCACTGCTCCCGCTGCCAGCGGCTCAGGCCCCGCCCCAGCTTCTTCAAAAGCCGCTCGCACTGACGCCGGGAAATGCCCGGAAAAGCGGAGGCGGCGTCCGACAGCAGCCGCACCTCCGACGGTTCCAACGGGCGGGACAAAAGCCGGTAGCCCTCGCCGTCGTCCTGATACTCCGGAATATGACAGCCCACGGCCCGCAGCTTGTCCAGGGCGGCGTAGACCGCCCGCCGGTCACAGCGCAGGCCGTACTCCGTCCGCAGCAGACGGAGCAGCTCCCCCATGGGCAGAGCGTGATCGGCGTCGGTATACTCCGAGAGGACCTGATAGACCCGGAAGGGAAGGATGTTTATGGACACGGCGGCGCCTCCTTTTCCTGATGGGTTATTGTACCATAAACGCGGCGCGGATAGCAACCATCCCCCTGTACTTGTTTTGGTACAGGAGGGTGTGCTAACATTGCGGAAAATCCATTTGAAGGAAAGGATTGTGCGTTTATGGAAAAGAGGCCAGCAGGAAAACGGCTTCTCAGAGAGACGGATTACGCGCTTTTGAAACGAGTGCTGTGCGGTGCTTCCAGTTTGATTTGCCTGGATGTGGATGATCTGACGGTTCTGCAAAAAGGCGAGGCAGCGTTCCTTTGGGAAAGCCCTCCTTGCGCGTCAATGGACGAACTGATAAGCCTGGCCCCGCTGGCAGCGGCGGAAATGGCGCCGGAGCGGGGCCGAAAAATTGTATCTGTAGTGCTATATGTCAAAGCACCTGGGAATATGAGCCTCGAAAACCTGGATGGACTATGCCGCGCAATCCAGCGGCCGGTTCCAAAAGACGCGGATATTCGATTCGGCTGCGGTTTTCACGAAGAAGCTCGTTTCCTGCTTGCCACTTCTGAGGAAAGAGCAGAGAAGAGGAGGAAAACGCGATGACCTATGTGATGTCGGATATTCACGGCTATTATGAAAAATACCGATCCATACTGGAGACTATTGAGTTTGCGGAGGATGACACCCTCTATGTGCTGGGGGATGTACTGGACCGGGGGCCGGACGGGTTCAAGATCCTGCTGGATATGGCGGCGCGGCCTAACGTAATTGGGCTTCTGGGAAACCATGAGCTGCTAGCCGCCGCAGCGCTGCCCTCCCTTTTGCGCACCATGCGCCGGGGCGAGGAGCAGCCTTTGACGAAAGCGGAGCAGGCGCAGATGCAGGAATGGCTTCAAAACGGAGGGAAGGCCTCCATCCTGCAATTTCTCCAGTTCAGGGGGGAAGAAATAGAGACCGTGTGCGGGTATCTGCGGTCATTGTCCGCCTATGAGGAAATCAGCGTACAGGGAAGGCGGTTTGTCCTGGTTCACGCCGGGCTGGAGCATTTTTCCGCCGCCCGTCCTTTGGAGGAATATGACCTGGAGGATTTCCTGTTCTGCCGCCCGGACCCTGAGACCGCCTATTTCCCGGACAAAACCCTCGTTTTCGGGCACACCCCCACCCGGCTTCTCTTCAAACAAATCGGGAAACCGGAACTGCCGGACCGTATTTTCCATCGCAGTACAATGATTGGCGTCGACTGCGGGTGCGCCTATCCCGGCGGACGGCTGGGGTGCTTATGCCTGGATACTATGGGGGAGTTTTATGTGTAAGCAATTTATAAAAAGAGTTCATTCGATTTGCCGCGCACATTTCAAGAGAAATTCCGCGCATAGGAAATCGGTGGAAAGGACGGAGCTGAGCTGCCACACAGACTTTACTCCGGGGGAGGGTATTCTTTCTCCGGAGGAGTGGATCAACAGCGCCCGTGAAACCGGCGTCCGGGCGATTGCGATCACGGATTTTCAAAATATAGGCGGGTTTATGGAGGCGGCGCGGGTTATAGAGAAACTGCGCCGGGACGCGGAACCGGGAGAGCTTGATTGCAAGGTGCTCTATGGCCTGGAAGCTGTGCTGGAGGACGGGTGCCTGATTCATCTTCTGGTACAGCATCAGGAGGGGTTGGCGCAGCTTTACCGGCTGCTGGAAAGCCGGAAGGAGCGTCCGTTTCTGCGCAAATCGGAGATCAACAGGCATCGAGCCGGACTGTTGGTAGGCTGTCCCGGCAAGGACGGAGAAGTTTATCGCGGGATTCTAAAAAATCTGGATGACGCCTGCCTGGAAGAAATCGCCGGATTCTACGACTATCTGTCGGTCCTGCCTCCGCAGCACTACAGGCTGCTGTCCATGCGGGAGCACATTTCCCGCGGCGAAGTCCTTCGGGCGGCGGAGGACCTGATCCTTAAAACCATTGCCCTTGGCAAGCGGTCAGGCAAACCAGTGGCCGCAGCTGGAAACAGACGAACAGCAAATCAGGATTGGGGTATGTTCCGAAGCAGTATGGCTTATCGCGCCCTGAAGGATGAGAACTTGGTCCTTGACCCCGCCTTCCTTGGCAAATGGCTGGGCAAACCGGCGGCCGCAGCTGGAAATACACCCACAGGAAATCAGGATTGGGGTATGTTCAGATGGGGTATGACTCATTATATTCTGAAAGGTGAGGATTTGGAGATATCCCTGCCGAACCACCTCTACACGGAAGAGGACGGGGCCTGGGATGTATCCCTGCCGGATCTCCTCTGCACGGATGAGATGTTGGACGCCTTCTCTTTCCTGGGAAAAGAATCAGCGGAAGAAGTCGTCATTCACGCGCCCAACCATCTGGCGGATCTCTGCGAAGAAATCCGGATTTTCCCGGAAGATCAACGATGTTTTCAGCCCATCCTGCCCCGCGCGTATCAGACCGCAGCAGACCTCTGCCGGAAGCAGCTCCGGATATGGTACGGCAGTATGATTCCTGAGACGGCGCAGGAACGGATAGATTATGAGCTTGCAATTCTGCAAAACAATGAATGGTTCTGCTCCGTTCTTCTGATTGTCCTCCAGCTAATGCAGGGGCTCCAGGGAAAGGGGTATCCGGTCTGTGCCATAGCTAGGTACTACTCGGACTCCGGTTATACATATTCGTATGCCGCATATCTGCTTGGAGTGACCGAAGTTGATCCTTTGGCCATACAGATTCCTCGTGAACGCTTCAGGATGCCTGATGCGCCTGAATGGCAATTTGCATTGAACGTTCCGGAAGAGTGTGTGGAGGAATGCTGGAAAGAGGCGGTTGCGATCCTTTCCCAAATATTTCCCCAGGGAATGGCGGTATCAATGCCGGAATCATATCAATCCAACGGAAGGATTTTCGTCCCCAATGCTGCGGAACTGCGCAACTGGCTGCCCTTGAAAAAGGTTGACGGAGAATATTGGATCCCTTATGGAGCCGCAGAGGATTTTCCCTGCCTGTTTCGGTTGTATTTAGTGCCCGCAAAGGGCCTGAGTCTGCTTCGCAAATTGGAACAATCAACCGGAACACCCCCATCCTCCATCAACATTGAAGAAGATGCGCTTCCGTTATTATTGCGGGATCAAACGGATATCCCAGAGCTTGGATTTTCAGATATCCAGGCGATCTGGAAACTGGCAGACCCCCAAACAATGGATGACATCATCAAGGTTTTTGCCCTGCGCCACTCTCGGGGCGCTTGGGAGGACAACGGTGAGGAGCTGGTGAAAAAGAAGGCCGTTCCATTCAGCGAAATCATTGGGGGCATGGATGATGTTTTCTGCCGTCTGCTGGACGCAGGATTGGAAATTGCGTTTGTATACCAGGTTACAGCGCAGCTCCAGAGATCTGAAGAACTGGGTGAAGAGTATATTTCTGTCCTGACACAAAATGGGATTCCGGAATGGTTTATCAATTCCTGCAACAAAATTATAAAACTGTCTCCAAAAGCGTATTGTGCGGCAGCTTTTGCGATACCGGCGCTTAAAGCGGCATGGTATAAGGCGCACTTTCCGAAGGAGTACGCGCAGGCGTATTCTGAATGGCATTCGACTTGTGTTGAACGCGCTGAAATAACGATCACGGGGAGGCCGGTATGAACGCTCAAGAAATCAAGAATATCCTGATTGCCTATCTGAGGGCAACCAACCGTGAGATTCGAATCTATCAGGAAAAAAGCATCGGCGACGCGGTGTGCGACCTGATGTCGGTGACAGACTGCCTGACGGGCTACGAGATCAAAAGCGATTTGGACAATTACCAACGGCTGGGTCGTCAAATAAAGGCCTACGACCGCTTTTTTGAGCAATGCTATATCGTCGTCGGCGGCCGCCACCTCCAATCGGCGGAGCGGAAGGTGCCCGGCCACTGGGGGATTATCACCATTCAAAGCGACCATGTCATTGTCAACCGCCCCGCCCACGCTGGGAACCCGGACTGCGCCAGCCAGCTGGGCGCCCTCTGGAAACTGGAGCTGACCAACCTGCTGATCAAAACCGGCCTCCCGCTGTACACCTATAAAAGCAAGCAGTACATCATCGACCAGATCGTACAGCTCGTGGACCAGGCGGAGATTAAGCGGCATGTGGCCTATGAGCTGATGTGCCGGGACTATGCGCAGTTTGACGCGAAAGACTATTCGCTCCATTTCGGTGGAGCGAAGGGGACCGGGGGCGGTCCCATCACGGTGAACGGCCTGCCAGCGGCGGAGATCGTGGACGCCCTGTCCGAACAGAATTTCGGACAGATGACCCTGGACCAGTGGATTGCGCTGTATGCCCAGGCAAAGGAGCTGCAAAGAAGCAAGGAGAAGGAGGAACTTTGCCTCGTGCAGGCGCAGGCGGCTCCGCGGACGCCCCACGACATCCCCTATACGGAGATTGAGGTCTCGCTGGGCGTGCCTTGGGTCAGGGAAGGGATCATCAACGACTTCACTTATTTTCTCCGCACGGGAAATGAGGCGTTTGCGGGCAAGAATGACTCGGCCCGCAAGTATGTCAGCTACGAGCCCCTGACCGGATACTGGCATGTGGAGGACAAGCAGTGTACGTACCGGAGCGCGGACAAGACGCGGGTCAGGAGCACCTACGGCCTGCCGGACTACAGCGCGCTGTATATTCTGGAAGCCGCGCTGAATCTCCGGGAGATCCGGCGGGAGACGGAGGAGGAGACGGTGGCGGCGCTGGAAAAGCAGGAGGCCATCGAAAAGCTGTTCAAGGAGTGGGTCTGGCAGGACGAGGACCGCCGCTGGGAAATCGAGGAGGCATACAACAAGCTCTTTCAGGGCTGCCGGGCCAAAGAATACAGCGGCCGGGAACTGAACTTCCCGGAAATGAGCCCGGATGTCACGCTGTTTGACTACCAAAAGGACGCCGTCATGCGGGTGATCTCGGAAAAAAACACGCTGCTGGCTTTTGACGTGGGGGCGGGGAAGACCTACATTATGATCGCTGCCGCTATGAAAATGCGCCAGGAGGGGAAGTCCCGGAAAAACCTGTTTGTGGTGCCCAACCATATCGTGGGCCAGTGGGAGCTGATCTTCAAGCAGATGTATCCTGCGGCCAAGGTGCTGTCGGTGGACCCTGCGGCCTTTCGACCCCAGCTCCGGCAGAAGGTGCTGGGGCAGATCCAGCGCGGGGATTATGACGGCATCATCATGGCGTACAGCTGCTTTGAGATGATCCCGCTTTCGGAGGAGTGTCTGATGGAACAACTGGAGTGGAAGCTGGGGGAGTTGGACGCTTCATTGCGAGAGATGCGTTATTCACCGGGGATCGGCAGGGCGCTGGAACGAGAGAAGGTCTATATCAAAAAGCAGATTTTCGACCTGATCAGCACGCTGGAGGGCTATACAGAGACCGTCCCCCTCACCTTTGACCAGCTGGAGATCAACACGCTGTTTGTGGATGAGGCCCACAACTTCAAGAATATCCCCCTGCGGAGCAATCTAAGGAAGATTTCCGGCATCAATATCACCGGCTCCCAAAAGTGCCTGGAAATGCTCCACAAGGCGCGGTACGTCCAGGAGAGCAATCAGGGCCGGGGCGTAGTCTTTGCTACCGGCACGCCGCTGTGCAATTCGATCTCAGACACCTACGCCATGCAGATGTACCTGCAATATGACAAGCTGAAGGAAACGCACCTGGACCGCTTTGACAACTGGGTGAAATCCTTTGCCAAGCCTGAGCGGGTATGCGAGATTGATGTGGATACGTCCAAATATCGATTTGTCCTGCGGTTCGCACGGTTTTTCAATCTACCGGAGCTTTCCAGGCTGTTTTCCCAGATTGCCACCTTTCATGCGGTGGACGACAAGGAAGGGGTTCCTCGGTTGGAGCGCTACAGCGATGTGATCCTATCCCGCAATGCAGCGCTGCAGAGCTACATGGACCAATTGTGCCAGCGTTCGGAAAAAATACGCGCACGAAAGGTGGACAGGACTGTAGACAATATGCTTAAAGTGAGTACCGACGGCAGAAAGGCGGCGCTGGACCTGCGTCTGGTGAGACGGAATCAGCCCGCTCGAGAGAGCTCCAAGGTCTGGCGCTGTGTTCAGCAGGTTGTGGAGACTTACAAGGAGCACGACGGGTGCAGCCAGATCATATTTTGCGACTACTCCACGCCTAAGACAGAGACGTTCAATATATACGACGAACTGAAACAGGAATTGATGAAGCAAGGTGTTCCATCCAAAGAAATTGCCTTCATTCACAGCTGCCGCTCCGAGGCAGAAAAGGTGCGGCTCTTTGAAGAGGTGAACCGCGGCGCGGTACGCGTCCTGCTGGGTTCCACATTCAAGCTGGGCATCGGCGCCAACGTGCAGACCCGGCTCAAGGCCATCCATCACCTGGACGTACCCTGGCGGCCCTCCGACATGGTACAGCGGGAGGGCCGCATCCTCAGGAGAGGAAACCAGTACCAGGAAATCAAGATTTTCCGCTATATCGCCGAGGGAAGCTTCGATTCCTACTCCTGGCAGCTGCTGGAGACCAAACAGCGGTTTATTTCCCAATTTTTGAGCGGCTCGGAATACCAGCGTTCCGCCTCCGACCTGGAGGAAAATGTATTGACCTACGCGCAGGTCAAGGCCCTGGCCATCTCCCAGCCGCTGATGAAGGTGCTGGCTGAGAAAGAAAATGAACTGCGCCGCTTGCAGCTGCTCTCCAACAACTATGTTCACACACAGGAAGCCCATCGACAAACTATCACTGAGCGGGAGAAAGAGCTGACAATTCTCAAAGAAAGGCTTGCGGCTACCGAACGGAATATCAGCTATGTGGGCGGCATTTCTGAGGACGGCTTTCAGGCCGCTTACCAAAATGTGAAGGGTGTACTGACTGAGGATGTGATTTTGGGCAGGACAGCTTCTCCCCCGGAACTGTCGGTCTTGGGGTTCGGAATTGCAATCCCGGGAGTCGAGCAGCAGAACGCCAAAAAGCCCTATATTGTTCTGTCCCGCAATGGAGCGGACTATCCGATCGACATGGGACCATCCTCTGCCGGGAACGCACGCCGTGTGGTGAATTTTTTGAAACGGTTTCACGAACTTCCCAAGTGCATCGGAGAACAGCGGGACGAATGTCTGAGGGAAATCGAGCGTCTGAAGAAATTGAGTCGGGAGACAAACCCCTATTTGGATAATATGAGGTCTTTGGAGAAAGAGATCATACAAATACGCTCCAAAATCACTGTACCGAATGGAATATAAATTTGATGAAAAGCTAATTTTTCAAAGAGGTATGAGCGGATCCCTGTACTTGTTTTAGTATAGGGGGGCGTGCTATACTCCAGGAACAAATCTAACGGGACGCCCCCAAATTTGGAGGGCTCTAATATGCGGCATATTAAAATTGGCAGTCTGACTTTGCTGGCAGGTGGCACCCGGCTGGAACGGGAAGAGGAAATGGGCGAATATCAAAGCGCCGCCCGCTTCATAGAGGCCGCTATCCGGAACACGCAAACACATGACAGCGGCGTACTCCTGACCCAACTGCCCACTGTTCCGCGTTTTTGCGCTGTCGGAGGTGCAGTTGATCGGTGGAAAATCGATGGCAGAACAGCTTTTATCCGCTCTTCTGATGGAGCGCCAGCGCCAGGGGCTTCCCACCGTACTGGATATGGCCCGGCAAGCGGCGTTCAGGATGGCTCCGAAACCGGGGCGGGTAGTTCTGAGCGCGGTTTTAAGTATCACTGCCAGTGTGGAAGTCGATGTCGGCCTTGAGGCGGTTGAGGAGGTAGCTCATACAATTCCGCAAGGCATCTTGGAAGATGAAAATATAGACTTTGTCCTGGGCGGTATGGAACGCTCCGATGAGGGAGCCAGTTTCGTACTTGCCACCACAGAGAGGCTTGTTAAGGAGGGAACACCATGACCTATGTAATGTCGGACATTCACGGCCATTATGACAAATATCGGGAGATGCTGGAGACGATCGAGTTCGCGGCAGACGACACCCTCTATGTGCTGGGGGATGTATTGGACCGGGGATCAGACGGGTTCAAGACCCTGTTGGACATGACGGCGCGGCCCAACGTGATCGGGCTTCTGGGGAACCACGAGCTGCTGGCCGCCGCAGTGCTGCCGTCCCTTTTGCGCACCATGCGCCAGGGGGAGGAACAGCCGTTGAGTGAACCGGAACAGGAGCAGATGCAGGAATGGATTCAAAACGGAGGAAAGGCGTCCATTCTGCAATTTCTCCAGCTCGGCGGGGAAGAAATGGAGACAGTATGCGAGTATCTTCCGGAGTTATCCGCCTATGAGGAAATCACCGTGCAGGGGCGGCAGTTTCTTCTGGTCCACGCCGGATTGGAGCATTTCTCCCCCGCCCGCTCTCTGGAAGAGTATGACTTGGAGGATTTTCTGTTCTGCCGCCCTAATCTGGATGCCGCCTATTTTCCGGATAAAACCCTTGTCTTTGGGCACACGCCTACCCGGCTGCTCTACCAGCAGATTGGGGAGCTGGGACAACCGGACCGGATTTTTCATCGCGGCATGATGATTGGAATTGACTGCGGCTGTGCCTATCCCGGCGGACGGCTGGGGTGTTTGTGTCTGGATACGATGGAAGAATTTTATGTATAGATGAAACCGGTCCTGTTCATGGATAAAATTCATTTTCAGAAGGAAAATGTTATGGAAAACAATCTGGAGTTTGTCATTAAGAGCGCTGTTCTGGTCCATTACTGCGGCCCCGGCGGGGATGTGGTCATCCCAAAGGGCGTTTGGGAGATTGGCTGGGCGGCTTTTGCGAACTGACGCAGCCTGACCAGTGTGGTAATTCCGGAGGGCGTCACAAAAATTAATGAGGATGCCTTCTCGGGCTGTCACAGTTTGACCAGTGTAACCATCCCGGCAAGCATGACTGAGATTGTCCCATGGGCTTTCCAGGACTGCATAAGCCTGACAGACATAACCATCCCAAAGGGTGTTGCCGTGATCGAGATGAGAGCCTTCCAAGGCTGTACCGGACTGAAAACCGTGACTGTCCCGAGGGATACCGATATTGGCCTGTTGGCATTTGTGGGCTGCGAGGGATTGGCTGACGAGCGGGGTATGGTGATCGTCAACGGCATTTTGTTCGATTACAGCGGTCCCGACTTGGATGTGACCGTCCCAGAAGGCATCACCGCAATCAGCGGCTGGGACTTCCGCCGCAACGCCAGCGTAACAATACCGGAAAGCGTCAATGAGATTGAAGCGATTAATCAGTTTGATGATGATATGGAATATAGCGAAAATCTAATCATCCGCGCTCCCGCCGGAAGCTATGCGGAACAGTACGCCGCAGAGCACGGCATCCCGCTGGAACCCGTGCCAGATCAACTAAGGAACGGATCGTTAAAACAGTTTCTTCCGGTTCGCTTTGCCGGTGAGGGTACAATGGAGGGGGGTTATGGAAAGCAGGCCAAGAGTTGAGCTGAGCTGCCACACATATTATAGCAGTATGGACGGCATCCTTTCTCCGCAGGATTGGATCAATATCGCCTGGGAAAGTGGATTCCGGGCGCTGGCGATTACAGACTTTCAGGATGTACAGGCTTATTGGAAGGCGGCGAAGGCTGTAGAGAGCTTGCGCAGGGAAGCGGAGCCGGAAGCGTTTGATTTCAAGATTCTCTATGGCTTGGAAACTGTTCTGGAGGACGGATGCCTGATTCATCTTCTTGTGCAGAATCAGGCGGGGCTGGAGCAGCTTTACCGGCTGTTGGAAATTGCCCGGCAAGATCGGGAGCGGCCATTCCTGCGCAAAACGGAGATCCGTGCGCATCGAAACGGGCTGCTGATTGGCTGCCCCGGTATGGATGGGGAGTTTTCCGAGGGATTGAGGATCATCTGGATGACGACAGCCTAGAAGAGATCGGCGGATTTTATGACTATTTATCGGTTTTGCCGCCATGTCATTACCAGCAGTGGTCCAAGCCGGGAAAAGACTTGATTCTCAAGATCTCTGCTCTTGGCAAACGATTTTGAAATTATATTAATAAGTCCCTGGATGGCCCCAGTGGGGAGGGGGATGAAACCGCCCAAACGCTGATTGCCGCTAACAGGGATCGTTGGAAAGGGCGTTTACATATGAATACGGATTTAAAGGCACATGTGCTTCACCTTTTGGAAACCTACCCGAAGCGCAAACGGCAAATTGATGCCCTGTATTATGAACTGACCCATCCTGCTCAGGTGTCTCCTGCCGAACAGCTTGAAGCGATGAACTATGCACACAGCAATGCGGGTGGCAAACCTGGCGTGGGCCATGTCTCCAATAAAACCCTCTACATCGCTCTGAACTACCAGGAGAAGGCCGAGAAGCTGAATGCCGAAGTTGCGGACGAAGTGGCCGGGCTGGTACAAGAACAGTCGCGTCTTGAATACTATGTAAGTCTTCTGGAGCCTCGGCAGACTGAGGTGATTCAGAGAACCTACTTCAAGCCGGAGTCTCAGGAGACCATCGCTAAGGCGCGGAACATCTCCGTAAGGACAGTTCAAACGGTTAAGGGCCAGGCGATGGATACCCTTGTGGAACTCTACAGTTTCACCAAGGAGCTGCATTGAGCTGGCTTTGCGGGATAATTGCGGCTGAATACCGATACGGGCTACATCTACGTTAATGATCTGGGGGTTCCTTACCAGCCGAATTATCTTACGCAGCATTTTAAAATCCTGCTGAGGAACAAGGGGCTTCGGATCATTCGATTTCACGATCTTCGTCACCCAAATGTCAAGCCCAAAACAAAGAATTTTTATTCGCTTTTACGAATAAATGGTCAGGCATCTGGGCATATCGTCGCATATTTCCTTCCTGCTAGTCATCCTGCAAAACTTCACGACAGACTGGAATTTGTCGTGATGATTGTTATTCAAAAAGAGGGAATATTCTTTGATGGCTCTGCGCTAAGTTAATATGCGTAACATACATTATTTTTCAACGCGAGCATATAGCCTGACAAACCCTTCATCCTGCATCACTTCGAAAGAAATCTCATCGCCATATTCGATGTAAGAATATCCACCGTCTGGATAGTCATAATATGTATTTTCTCCACCAGTGAATTCTAAGTAATACCCAATGCTTGTAGGGTAAGCGCAAACGCTGGCTACTACCTCCCCCCTGTTCGTAAACACAACATGGGTCATGCCCTCACTGACACTTTCTTTCAATGCGGGACTCTTTGAGCCGGTGATCCTCTCAATGCGGTCGATTGATGTATAGGGATCAAATGTGTATACAGTTGTCCATTCAAAGGGAACGATTGCCTCCAGAGTAACGCTGTTACTATGCAACGTGGATAGTACATTTTTCAGTTTGGCGTTATTCAAGTAGATTCTGGGATCTCCGAAAATGAGATAAAAAGCGCACAATACCCCGATAATTACAAGTACAATACTGTGCCACAGTTCTGATTGTTTCCACGCCTTCTCTTCTTCCGCACTTAAAACTCCTGTTCCCCACTCCCCGTTTTCCACACGTAGCCGTTTCTGCTTTGAAACATACCAGCAAAACCAGATCGCATATCCTAACGCGATCAGTAAAAGTCCAATTAAGATTACTCGGAGCAGCGTTGTTGAGGGACAGGTCGCAGCCAACAGACCAGCGAACAGGATCAGGAGAATCGGGATATCTGCCGCAACGTATGCAAATCTTCCAAACAGATCATGATACAAGACTTTTCCTTGCCGCGCCCGTTTCACATCCTCATCATAAGCCTCCTGGGAAAACGCCGTGGTCAGTCCTTTAACAGACAGATATCCAATAAATAGGATCCAAACGATATCCGACAACCTCTCAAAGGTCATCGCTTTTATAACAACGAATGTGCAGCCCAGCAGAGATGCCAGCAAGGTTTTCAGACTAACTAATTTCATGAAAACACCTTCTCAAAAGTTCGGTATCACCACCGCAAATTCCAATTCTTCGCCTTAGTGTGGTGTGTATTATAACATATACAAATGGAGGGTTCAATCGGTATCACCACCGCAAATTCCAATTCTTCGCCTTAGTGTGGTGTGTATTATAACATATACAAATGGAGGGTTCAAGCTGTAAACACGAACGTATGCAAGCAGGGCATGGGAATATCGTTTTCGATACTCCCATGCGCTTGTTGGGGTTCCCCCAAGCCCGGACTGGCCGCTTTGCGTCCAGTCGAACGCACCTGTCGGTGCGGCTCCATGCTTCGCATGACCAGCAGGGAGAAAGTGACGCAGCAGCGTTATGGGGATAGCCGCAGAGCGGCGCAAGGGGCGTGCCTCTTGTACGGAGCGAAGCGACACAGGCTGCCCGGAGCGGTGACAAGTCAGCGATCCAGGCGGCGGCCTCGCAGAGCGCACGAGTACATTGCCGCAGGCCATGTATAGAAGTGCCCCGTTCCTCTCTGGTGCTCGGAACGGGGCCAGCTTAACCACTCGCATGAGGTGCGCGGACCAACCCGCGCCGGTCCGCCTGAGCAGTCCCAGGCACAAGACCCGCCGCAAAGCTCACCGTCCTGTCCTCTGCTGGTAAAAAGCGCCCAGCCGGGACACTATGCGGTCCCGGCTGGTTGCTATACACTGTCTTTGTCCCTTACGTTGCACCTCGCTTTTTGGCTTCCCTTGTTGCGCCTATTTTTTGCAGGGGATTAGGTGGAAAAAGAACAAGGACAAACCAGTCAACTCCTTGCAATGCACGGGTTTTTCGATTTGTCCTTATTATGCCATAAGGGCATACCTGCGCGTCATTGCTTTTGAAGAACGGCGTCTCTATGAAGGAGATTCAGGAGTGGCTTGGACACAGCAATTTCTCCACGACCGCAAATACCTATGCGCATCTGGATACGGCGGCAAAAGACTCCTCCGCTGTGAAGCTGACTGGTGCGCTCCCCATCCAAGCCAGCGTTCAGACCAGCATTTAGCCTTGGCGCCAGTCCTTTCCGGCAGGAGAGAACTGAGGAGGGAACTGGCCCGGGAACAAGGAAATACCCGGCTTCCCGAAATCCGGGAAACCGAGTATTTCCAAGTGGTGCCGGTGGTGGGACTCGAACCCACACGCCATCGCTGGCGGCGGATTTTGAATCCGCTACGTCTACCAATTCCATCACACCGGCAAATCTTTATTCATTATACAGGCTCTTTCCGGAAAATTCAAGAGGAAGTTTTCAAAAAACCTGAAAAGGAAATGTCAATAGTTAAATACAGAAAAAGCCAAAATTCTTTTTTGTGCATTATTAACAAGAGCAATTCCGCTCCCTCTATCCAGGTTTCTTTGGCAAGCTCCAGCAATACCCGCCCGGCACACTTCCCGCCGAGTATGCCGCGTGGGTATTCGTTTCCCCATCGTTGGACCGCCAGTGTGTCTCCTCCGTTATCCTGATGAAGTCCGTTCCCTTTGGCACCCGCCGCCGAATCATACGGTTGCCGTTCTCATCGCTCCCCCGTTCATAAGCGCTATAAGGGTGGCAGTAGTAGATATGCGTCCGGTCCCCTTCGCCATCCACAGCCCGCGTCATACCCTCTCAGTCCTGAAACTCGCTGCCATTGTCCCATCCAACATAAGAAAATGGAACCGGACTGTGGTACAATATGTAGTACTCAATCTATGCACCCTCGTCGAACTCGCCCCCGGACAGCTCCACTTTCAGCACCCGCGTCTTGTCTAACCCTTTAATGTCTACCATTTTCTTTGCCTCACTTTTCATTTATTTGGACCCGTTTCCGAGCGTCCATCGTTCTTTTCCGGCTGGTCTGCCTCCAGCCAATTCAAATGCTTGCACCGCCGCATCACACATGGAGTGTCCGCCGCAATTGCACTGAAAATACCTTCCGTCTGGCGCAATCCATCCGAACTTCGCTTCTGGCGCTTTCTTCTTAGTCGGAACATCGACGGGCTTGTGCTTGCTCTCTTTCACTGGCTCCGTCCCGTAGGTTTCCTTGTTGATTTTTCCAAAAAATACGTCGGAAAGCCCTTTGCGGAACTCTTTCCATACCCAGTGAAAAGGGACGGGCGCCCCCGCTCCCTCTCCTCTGGTTCCCAGTTTTACCCCCCCCATCTTCACCAGGGCCGCCGCCTCTGTGCTGTCCGCATATTGCAGCGCATCCCGCCGGGTGCTCCGGGTTCCTTCCTCCGCCGCGAACGCTTTCCGCAGGGAGAAAGCTGGCGTGTGAAGATACGGTTAGGTACGGTATGGTATGGTAGCGGTGGAATCTCCGCGGAGGTCTCCGGTGCTTTCGTTAAATCGTGTCGTCAATAAAGGAGGAGCCAAATAGCAATACAACGAATTTGGACAGCAGCGACGAAGGAAGCGTCATTTTTAGCGCAGCGCGCAGCAATGCCGCGCCAGTGTTTGAGAAGAAGAAAAGCGTT
>Ga0073907_1003051_pt1 | contig 15132 bp, 14 predicted proteins | sample GluameincwithD2O_FD_65483 | JGI IMG/M metagenome (GOLD analysis project Ga0073907, IMG submission 65483) | Mouse cecum microbial communities from Vienna, Austria - Glucosamine amended microcosms incubated with D2O | ecosystem: Host-associated > Mammals > Digestive system > Large intestine >... | reverse complement strand
CCGTCCTTTCTCTGACGGAGCGTTCCCTCACCCTTCTTCCGCTTTTTCGCCATACTCTCACCCCCTCACCATAATGTCGTCCAGAAAGCCACCCACGATCTCCGCCGCCCGGCGGTGCATGTCTCCGGTGACGTGGGTGTAGGTATCCAGAGTGAAGGACGCCTTGGTGTGGCCCAGGATGCCAGAGAGAGTTTTGGCATCCACACCGCTGGTCAGGGCATGAGTGGCGAAGGTGTGCCCATATGTTATAATAAGGACAAATCCGGAAACCCCTTGAAAATCAAGGAGAAACGGACTTGTCCTTGTTCTTTTTCCAATCATATCCCGGGCAAAATAAGGCCTCAGAGGCCGTGGACAGAAAGGGGATGTTGTATTAAAGACAAAGCAAAATTTACCAAATCCAGAGCGCGTACCTACAAACACCGAAAACAAAATACGGCAGTGCAAAGGAATTGCCGTTCCTCTGCACCTGCGCAGGTGAACCGACCACCTACACAATGGACAGCGTCCACACCGCAGGACCAGTATACCCTTTTTCAGGGAAATACGCAAGAAAAATCCTGCGGTTGGACGGCTCCATCCTGTGTCTCCTTCAGACACCGTGTAGGTCCCTATACCTGCACGGTGTTTTGTTTTCCCACGAGCGAAAGGAGCGACACAGTGAAGAGAACCTATGAAAAAGACCTGCGGGGGCAGTACCTGCTGGATGACCTGGAGGCACTGACCATGAACGGGGACGCCTATGTTTCCAGCGACCAACTCTACCGCTTTAGTAAGCGCAGCCACAAAGCTCTGACCTATGACCAGTTTCGGGCGGACCGGGCGTTCCTGTTAAAGGAGGGCCGTCTGCATTTGGAGGGGACCCGACTCTACCAGAAGAACGTCTGGGAGTACGAGGCCGCCGCAGCCAAAACCCTGGCGGAAATTTTGACACACAATGAGTTGGGAGAGCCTTGTCTGCCGGAGAAGCTGACCGTCCAGGACATTACCCTCACCGAAGAGCAGCGGGAGGCGGTGAAGCTGGCGCTGAGCCACCGGCTGTCCGTCATCCTGGGCGGGGCGGGCAGCGGGAAGACCACGCTAATCCAGGCTCTGGCGGAACACCGGCCGGCAAAAAGTCTTGGCGCGGTGTTCTGCGCCCCAACGGGCAAGGCGGCCTGCAACCTGACAGACCGCACCGGCCTGCGGGCCCGTACCGTCCACAGCGCTCTGGGCAAGGTCCCGGACGATGACTTTCTCAGTGAAAGCATCAACTGGAGTTCCTCCGACCTGGTAGTCGTGGACGAAGCCAGTATGCTGACCTTGGAAATGCTGGCCGGCATTTTGGCTGTCGTCCATCCCGCCTGCCGTGTAGTCCTGGTGGGCGACCCCCATCAGCTGCTCTCTGTCGGGCCGGGCAATGTGCTGCCCGACCTGCTGGCGCTGGGCGTGCCGCATATTTGGCTCAGCAGTTTCCACCGCCAGACTGACGTGGAGAGCGCCCTGGCTCATAATGTGCGGGAGTTTGGGGCCATCCGCTCCATGGAAGATCTGCGCCTGGATGACAGTTTTAGATTCATCCCCCTGGCAGACGACAATTCCATCCGAAGCCGTGTCTGCAAAGGCGGTATCAACCTCTACAGGACCGGCGCTGACGTCCAGGTTCTGTCGCCCTACAACCGCAGCGGTCCACTGTCCAGTGGCGCCTTGAATGTGGCCTTTCGGGAGTTTCTCAACCCGGTCTCCGAAGAAAATACCATAAAAGATGTATTCTTCCGCGCCGGGGACAGAGTTATCGTGTTACAGAACGACTGGGAACAGAAGATTTGTAACGGCGATATTGGGACGTACTACCATAAGCTGGCAGACGGGATGCTGCTCTATGGCGTCGCGTGTAATAGGGGCCGCACAGCGGCCTGGGGCGGAGAGAAGTTGAACCCGCTGTCCCGGCTGCGGCTGGCCTATGTGATTACCATCCACAAGTCTCAAGGCAGCGAATGGGACACTGTCGTGCTGCCCATCTCCAAAGGCTTCTCACATATGCTCTATCGCAATCTGCTCTACACCGCAATCTCACGCGCCAAACGGCGGGTTGTCATTGTGGGCGATTCGGATGCTTTGAACATGGCACTCCAGCGCGAAACTCCGCCCCGCCGCTCCATGTTGGTCACTAAAACCCACGCATACCAGGAATGCGCCGCATGATAGGAGGTTGACAGATATGGATTATATAGCGCTGGGGCAAAGAATTCGAGACCTGCGTCGGAAACGGGGACTCACCCAGGAGAAACTTGCGGAGTTGGTGGACCTGTCTGTCCCTTACATTAGCCACCTGGAGCGAGGGACCAAAAAGCCCAGCCTGGCGGTACTGATTCAGCTGGCGGAGTGTTTGGGCGTTACAGTGGATCGTTTACTCAGTGGCAATCAGGCAAAGGATACGACTGCGTTTTTCCCGGAGATTCAAGAACTCTTGGGCGACTGCTCTGTTTCGGAACGTGCTGTCCTGACAGAAATCGCCTACGCCGCCAAAAGAAGTATCCGTGTACACGGCGTGAGCCGCCCGCCATAGGGGGGGTGGAAATAAGATTTGTTTCATACTAGCGGGCAAGTCCCAGCCCGCTGGTTTCTGGACAGGCCGTACTGCTGTATATATACTTTTGCCAGGATACGGATTGTGTCCCCAATCATAATTAAAGGAGGTGTGGGCAAGGCATACGGCCTTGCCCGTAGGCAATGAAAATCAGAACCGATTATGTCACCAATTCTTCCAGCAGCAGCTTTATTCTGGCAAGGAAAGAGGAACTCAGCGAGGCGCAGAAGGAGGCGGTTCTTGGCTACGTCGCAAGAAAAATGCTGGGGAACGCTATTCTGACCCCAAGCAGTTCCGAGGAGGAGATTCAAAAAACATTTGATGATTTCTACATCAGTGAGGAAAACCAGGCCGCGATCCGGCAGGCACTGGCTGACGGCAAAACCGTTTACCGTGGCTGTGTCAATTTCGAATGCTGCGAGGAAACACAGGCTGAACTGTTCGAACGGCTGTGGGAAGCTCTGGAAGACGCAGACCCGGATACGTTCTCAATCCTGGATGGTGACTTGGACATCTGAACCAAAGGGGGACTCTCATCATGCGGTTGAGAATTGATAAGGATTTCATTTCTATGTTTGACGAGCGGAACGGACACTATTTTCGGTCCGGCACCATCAAAGACGGCGCTGAAACGAAGGAGGACCCCTTTATGTCTTCCTTTCCGGAGCTCTTAGACGTAGGAATTATGGGACATTGCGCCCACGGCCGAAGTGGCCTGTGCGTGGCTGCCGGCGTGGAATGCTATCAGGACGGGCTCCACGCCGACGCGCCCAATATGGCCCTGGAGGATTTTGAAGAAATTGTCCGGCAGTGCCAAGGCAATACGTATCAAATTGCCCTGGGAGGCTGCGGTGACCCAGAGCAACACGAACATTTTGGGGAAATCCTGGTGGCCTGTCGGGTCGCCGGCATCGTGCCGAACTTCACCACCTCGGGCCTGGGGCTGAATTCCGAGCTTGCCAAACTTTGTAGGAAGTACTGCGGGGCCGTGGCGGTAAGCTGGTACCGGAGCTCCTACACGCTGCGGGCGATTGACCTGCTGCTCCAAGCCGGCGTGAAAACCAATATCCACTATGTCGTCAGCAACAGCACCATTGAAGAAGCGATGGCCCGTCTGAAAGAACACAGTTTTCCGGTGGGTATCAACGCCATCGTATTTCTGCTTCACAAGCCCGTTGGATTGGGGAGCCAGGCGCAGGTGCTGAAAAGCAATGATCCCCGAGTGCGGGAGTTTCTTGACCTTGCCTGCGGCGGTGACCACGGGTATAAAATAGGGTTTGACGCCTGCTCCGTCCCGGGACTGATTTCTCAGTCGATTGATGTCAATCGGGACAGCGTCGATACCTGCGAGGGTGCCCGCTGGTCGGCTTATATCACCCCGGATATGGTGATGCTCCCGTGCAGCTTTGACAACCAGGGCAGGCGGTGGGCGGTGGACCTGCGATCCCACAGCATCCAGGAGGCGTGGGACAGCCCAATTTTCGAGGATTTCCGGAATCACTTTCGCCAAAGCTGTCCCGGCTGTGAACACAGGCTGGCGTGTATGGGGGGCTGCCCCATCTGCCGGGAGGTAGTACTCTGCCCGGAACATGCTCCCGAATAGATACAAAGATGGAACCTTCCGGTACAAAGATGTTCTTGTAATAGAACCAGAACATGATATAATAGTAGCATCTTAAACTATATAGGCGCGAAAAAGCCAGGCCCGCTTTGATAGCGGACCTGGCTTTTTCTGTGCCTGGAGGATGCTGCATAAAATGAAAAATATAGTTTCAGACAAAGCTGAGCTGGTTGACATCCGTTCCGTTTCAATAGATGTTTCTCTGTCCAGAGAAGAAAGGCTTGCTGAATTTTTGAACCAGATTAAAGACCCGTATCATTTTAAATGTGGTGGTATCGAAATCCATGCCTGTTATTCACAAGACGGTCCCACACTGATGGAATGCCTGAAGCAGCTGATAGACCGAAATCAGCCCAATAGTTTATAGACTTGCCCTCAATGGCGGTGTTACGATAGCCCCGGAAAAAGAATTGAATACGGACAGCCGACTCGCTCTTTGATGGGGATTTCCCGCACAAGGAGTGTATTATTATGTCCAAAACGTATAAAGCAACCGCCTATCTGCGGCTTTCATATACTGGCGATCACAGTGCGGAGAGCGACAGCGTTGCTAACCAGAGGCGCCTGATTGCGGATTTCGTGGCCCAGCGCCCGGAGATACAGTTAGTGACAGAACGAGTGGACGACGGCTACAGCGGTATTCTGTTCGACAGGCCGGCCTTTCAAGAAATGATGGCCGATATCAAAAACGGAGCAGTGAACTGCGTTATTGTCAAAGACCTGTCCAGACTTGGGCGGGAACACATCGAGACCAGCCGCTATCTGCGTCAGATTTTTCCCGCTTTTGGGGTTCGCTTCATTGCGGTGACGGACCACATCGACACGGAGGATGAACACACCGGCGATGACCTGGTACTCTCCGTCAAAAGCATTATTAACGACGCTTACTGTAGGGATATCTCGATCAAGACCCGGACTGCCCTGGAGGCCAAGCGGCGGAAGGGAGACTATGTGGGCGCCTGTCCCGTCTACGGGTACCGGCGTGACGAGAAAAATAAGAACCACCTTGTGCCTGACGAATACGCCGCCCGGGTCGTGCAGGACATTTTCCGCCGCCGCATTGACGGGGCCAGCGCGGCCCGGATTGCGGATGAGCTGAACCAACTGGGGGTACTGTCCCCGCTGGCCTACAAAATCAGCCGGGGGCTCCCGCACTCTTCAGGTGGGTACGCAGACCATCCGGATGCCAAATGGTCCGCGGTGACGGTCGCCCGTATCCTGCGGGATGAAACCTACACTGGGACGCTGATTCAAGGCAGACAGACAACCCATAATTATAAGCTCAAGAACCTTCTTCAGAAACCGCCAGAAGAATGGGTACAAATTGAAAATGCCCATGAAGCCATCGTGACAAAACGGGATTTTGAACTGGCACAGAAGTTGTCTCAGTTGGATACCCGGGCCGCGCCGGGCGGGAATTCCGTCTACCTCTTTTCGGGCCTGTTGGTCTGCGGTTCCTGCGGCGCCCGCATGAGCCGTAAGACCAATACCTACAAAGGTCAAAAATATATTTACTATCGCTGTCCTGTGGGAAAAAGGCACGGCTGTGACCACCCCGCTATGATCCGAGAGGATGTTTTGACTCAATGTGTTCTTTCCTGCCTGCAGACACATATTAAAAGTGTAGTATCCCTTGAAGAATTGCTGGATGATATCAACGAGGAGCATATCAACCACAACCTGATTGAGGGCTATAAGGCTCAAATCGCAGAGAACGAAGCTCAGTTGTCTCAAATCATCACTTTTAAGAGCAGTCTGTACGAAAATTTTGTTAATGGTATCCTTGATAAAGAGGAGTACAAGACGTTGAACCGCCACTATCTGGTTCAGGCGGAGCAGCTCCGTGAGGCTGTCTCGCTGCTGCGTCAAAAGATAGAGCAGGCCCTGGACAACACTGGCGACCGTCTGAAATGGGCACAACAGTTCAGAGAATACCAGACCATGACCGAACTGGACCGCAGGGCGGTGGTGGCACTTATCCAGTCAATCCGGGTCGTCAGTAAAAACGAGCTGAAAATCAATTATCGTTTTCAGGACGAATATGACCGCACATTAAAAATGCTGGTGGCCTGCAAGGAGGCGGTCTAAGTGGCGCGGAAAAGCAGGAAAAATATAGCGTCTCCTCTGCCTGTCCAAACCTCCGGTATGAAGATTTGGCGGGCCGGGCTCTACGTCAGGCTGTCAGTAGAGGATAATGGCAGCCGTGGCGACTCGCTGGAAACCCAGCAGCAGATTATGGAAGCCCACCTGGCCCTGTGCCCCGACATCGAAATTGTAGAGGTCTACATTGACAACGGTATCTCCGGGCGGACCTTTGAACGGCCCGCCTTCCAGATGATGCTGGCTGATGTGGAGACTGGAAAGATTGACTGTGTTGTCGTCAAAGACCTGTCCCGTCTGGGACGCAACGCCATTGACTCAGGATATTATCTGGAAAAATATTTTCCGCTGCATCATGTTCGGTTTATATCTGTGAACGACCAATATGACAGCGAGTGTGCGGACAACAGCGGCAGTCAGATCGCACTGCCGCTGAAAAATCTGATAAATGAGGCCTACGCCGCCGACATCAGCAGAAAAGTCCGGACGCAGCAGAATCAGGCCATGCGGGCTGGGGAGTTTGTAGGTTCCCGTCCACCCTATGGGTATCGCAAGGACCCGGACAACTGCCACAGGTTGCTGGTTAATGAGGATACCGCCCCAGTAGTGCGGCAGATTTTTCAGTGGGCCGCAGATGGTACCGCCTTAAACGCTATTGTCAAACGGCTGAATGAAACAGGAGTGCCGACACCCAGCCACTATCTGGCCAGCATTGGGCTTATTTCTCACGAGAAGCTGATTGGCAGCGGCAAATGGCAAAGCAGGACAGTGGGAAAGATTTTGGCAGACCAGGTCTACACCGGAGATATGGTGCAGGGTAAGACCAGGTCGGTCAGGCGTAAGCAGTCCCCTACCCCGCAAGAGGATTGGATTGTAGTACAGGACACGCATGAGCCGCTTATCAGCCGGGAGCTGTTTGAACAGGCACAGGCTGCCCGCTCTAAGACTGCGGCAAAATATGTGCAGAATGAAAAAGCATCGTTTACCCCCAACATTTTTCGGGGACGCATTTTCTGTGGTCACTGTGGCAAAGCGCTTCACCGCCAAAAGAGCCGTGACCAGTACTTTTTTCGGTGTATTTCTAACGATAGGATTGGGCCGGGAACCTGTCCCGGCGATATCCGTGTTCTGCCGGAAGACGACCTCATCGCGACTGTCCTGACTATTGTCCGGAAAGAGGCTGCCGTTATCATGGGGGCTGGATACCGGCTGAAACAAAACGGCGAAACATTCACTTTAAAAGCGGATTTGAAAAAACAAATCTCCTTGCTATGTCAGGAAATTGAACGCGATCGGAAATATCTCATCAGTCTGTATGAAAACTATGTCTCCGGCATCCTCTACAAAGCAGAATATACTGAATTAAAAACTGGCTATGAGCAAAAAATCAGGGCCGCCACGGTTCGTTCTCAGCAGCTTTCAGAACGGAAAAGGAATCTGGAGAAAAACCTGAATGACTACATTGAACTGGCCGATTGGCTGGTGTCTGCCAATGGCAATATGACCTTGACCAGTGACTTGATAGACCGCTTGGTAGACCGGATTGTCGTCTACAGCGCACTGGAAATAGCGGTATATTTCAAGTTCAAAGACGAGTTTGGTGAGGTTTTGGAAAATGATTAAAACACCTTATATTATTGCACTCTATGTCAGGCTTTCTGTTGAAGACTGCAAGGTAGATAGCTTCAGCGTAGAGAATCAGAAGATTGCTCTCCATCAGTATGTCGATACTGTAGAAAGCTTTGAGGGTGCAGAGGTTCAAGAGTTTACCGACAACGGATTTTCTGGGACTAACTTCGAACGGCCCGCCGTCCAGCGGTTACTCGACCTGGTACAAAAGGGAGCGGTAAATTGTATTATTGTCAAGGACTTCAGCCGCTTTGGACGCAACAGCGTTGAGGTGGAATATTACTTGGAGCGTGTGTTTCCTCTATACAATGTACGCTTCATTTCCATCAACGATGGCTATGACAGCGCTCAGCTCCGGGGCGATACTGGCGGCCTCAGTGTTGCTTTCAAGTATCTTATCGCTGAACTCTACAGCCGAGACTTGTCTCAAAAATACAAAAGCGCCAAATACATGAAATTTAAGCGGGGCGAGTACCAAAGCAAAATATGTCCTTACGGTTACCGCAAAAGCATCGATGGCAGAATGGAGCCAGACGAGGAAACCGCTGCTGGCGTTAAACTGATTTTTGAATTGGCCCAAAGTGGACTGGGGGCGAAGCAAATTGTCAGAGCCATGCACGAACGCGGGATCGCTACCCCGGCCGAGTACAAAGCGGCCCACGGATTTAATGGCCATGATATCTCCCGGTGCCACGGAATTTGGCAGGAATCCACGGTAGCCCGCATTTTGATGGATGAACGCTATACCGGCACCTATATCATTGGTAAACGTGAAGTGACCGAGGTCGGCGGACATAAAGTCAAGTTGAAAGATGAGAGCCAGTGGGTCAAGATACCTGACCATCATCCGGCTATCATCAGTAAGGAATTGTACGACCGGGTGCAGGCCCTGCGGCCGAAGGTCAGCGGTATGAAGAAAAATGTCAATACATATCCTCTGCGCGGCAAGGTGTTCTGTGGTTGTTGCGGTCACACTATGGCTCGAACATCAAGCAAAAATCACGCCTATATCTGTCGGCACAGCTCGGTGGATGAAGCGGCTCCTTGCAACGGGCTGCGTATTTTCGAGTCGGAGCTGGAGCACATAGTTTATGATATGGTTTTGTTACGACTTCAAACTTTAGCCGCCTCGGAAAACTGTGCTTCGACATCTGCTCCAGAGGAGCTGGACCAGAAAATTGCTGCTTGTCAAGAGAGAAAACGAAAGCTGTATGAACAATTTGTAGTGCAGGAAATTAACTGGGAGGATTACAAGGTACAAAAGGCTAAGCTGGATGGTGAATTGGACCGGCACAGGCAAACGTTAGCTAATGTCAGTACTCGCATTGCCGGGCGACGGGACGCCGAAGATCAGGCCAGTCTGTTGCAGCGACTTCAGGCCGAAAACCATTTAACAGTTGAATTGGTGGATGAGTTGATCGACCGGGTGGAGATTTACTCTGACGGTCGAGTGGAACCCATCTGGAGATAGCGCAGCCCCCTGATTCGGATACGTCTGCATCAGGGGGCGTTTTCTTATTGCCTTTGTCAGTTAGAAGTTCCATTCTATTGTTTCCAAATGGACGATAGCATTTTGGGGCCTGAAAATAATTTTTTCAATGCGCTCTCTGCTCCCATCAATTTTTGCCACTGCCCACGGATAAAAGTATCGGTACAGTTTGCTCAAAGACGCCACCAATGCAATATCACCGTATATACTACAGTCGGTTTCTGACTGCTCAAGCCTTTGGCGAAGCTCTGTAATTTTCCTGTGATCGCATCCTACTTCGCTGGCGTATTCTCTGAACTGCTGGTTCTCGTCATACCACTGCTGAATAGTTTTGAAAGCAGCACGTTCCAAGTAGAGCCTAAAATTCTGATTTAAAATACCGCTCTTATTTGTATGGTTCAAAACAATATTCAATGGAATTTTTATACGGGCTATTATCGGGGCGATATAGTACCATCGCTCATCAGAGTCGTACAGATAAACATGGTCGACAAATGCTATTTTACTGTAAATATCTAACTCGCCGTTGCCAACCCAGTGAGATTGGCCAGTGGGTTTGGTACGAAAAAATTGAGAAGAATGGTCACTTCCGGGTGATGACAGTGACCGGAGCTGCCCCAAACCAAACAGGTACTCCACCATATCAGGCGTATTGTAATGAATCCAAAGACAAGCCCCAACTGTTCCCGGATAGCCTCCATTGCCGCTCCAACCGTATTGCACATACTTGTCTGACAACCGTCTGGCGATGATGCTGATATCTCCCATGAAAATTTCCTCCCTGTCATTTGTGGTGTATGAACACTATTGAAGATTATATACTGTGGGGGACAAATCGCCCAGTAACCGAACGGCAAAATCCATACTATGAGGTTACTACAAAAGTTTTGTAAAAGTATTGACTTTCTCTAAAACTTAAGATACCATAATAAATGTAAACGTCACTAATCACTGCTAGAAGCAGTTCGTTTTTGTTGTCACGGAAGGAGTGATCGTGTTCTATATATAAATGTAAAGAAGAAAAAGAGGATAATTGTTTTCTGAGTCGGCTTGTTTTTAATAAGCCGGCTTTTGTGGAAACAATTCAAGGCCAAGGAGATTTTTAATCTTCTTGGCCTTTTTCTATATAAATGAGAAATCAGCCGCTTAATGCGGTCCGGCTACAGACATCGGTAACTGTCTGCCAGGTTCAGGTGGTAACCTGACGCACTCAAAATCACCACGATTGCCGCTTGCGGCCAGTTTTGCCGTTGTCAGGTAGACCAACGGCAGATGCCCAGCTGACGCACTGGACATCGTCCTTGGGAGCGTCAATCTATGCAACATGCCTCTTACCGAGACCCGCCCGTAGCCATCGGAGATTGGCTACCGCTAATATGATGACGGTAGGCATATTGGTAATTCTTGCAACACTGCCGGAGATGTTCCACATATGGGCTTCGTGTGGTATATCTGTTTTATATTATGAAGCCCGGTCCGCTGTGGGCCCTTACTGGTTATTTGACGCCGACCGGCGGAAAATAACCAGTTAAGGAGCCGCGAAAGTATTATACGACTGGCAATCGTATAATATGGGGTCATTACGTCCCCCAAAAAGACGTGTGCCAACTTTAACATGGCAGTTGCCAAGGGGTGCCCGGACACCTAACTCCGGATTACCTTATATATAATAATGGAGTTCTGAAAATAATGGGAAGCCTAAAGTATGAGATTTCGCAACGATGTAAACAACTACAGGCAAATCCAGTCGATGGAAAACATACATCACTAAAGAGCTGGCGGACTTATATGGATTCTGCTATACATTTTGGTCAATGGTGCAAAACAACTTATGGGTGTCGTCATTTCGGCGATTGCCAGGAGCACATCCCAGATTACGTTGATTGGTTGGCACAACAGGGTAAAAGTGCCAGCACCATCCACACTTATTTGGCCGGGGTGTGTCGTGTGTTTGAGGTTCCGTTAGCGGATGTGAAAAAGCCAAAGCGGGTCACTTCTCAAAACACCCGTAGTCGAGGTGAAAAGGCTGTGGACGAGCGCAGGGATGCGGGGCGAGAAGCATCACCACGACTGTACGACTTCGCCAGTACGGTGGGAATACGGAGGGCCGAGTATACCCGGCTCCGGGGGGATGACCTTGTGTACGACGAGTCTGGATACCCATGTGTCCGAGTGAAAAGGGGCAAAGGTGGAAAATTTCAACTACAGCGCATCTTACCAGGGGATGAAATGCTGGCCAGGTCATATTTTGATGGTTCGGATACACTGTTATTCACTCGGGCCGAAATGAGCAACAAAATCGATTTGCACCATCTCAGGGCCGTCCAAGCCCAGCGGGCCTATCGGTATTACGCCGGACGGCTTCATGAAGAACCGGCATATCGTGCGCAGTTGGAACAAGAGATTAAACTCCGTTGGCAACTGTACAATAAGCGGCGTTGGAAACAGCATGAGTTTGAGGGCACATATCGGTTGCGAGGGGCCAACAAGCAACTGGCTCGGAAGCTGGGACGGTCTACGGAGTATGACCGACTGGCGGTGATGGCAACAAGCGTATTTCACCTAAGTCACTGGAGGTGCGACGTCACGGTATCTAATTATCTGTTGGCATATTGATGGGGGGCTATAAAATTTCCAGTCTGTCTGATATTTGCCATGGCCCCAAAATAGGAACAGCTCTACGGTTCTGCGCTAGCAGGCCCATAGAGCTGTTATTCGTCGGGGACATACTCTGCGACATCTTCCAGTCGGCAATTTAAAATCGCACACAGTTTGTTCAGCGTATGTGTCGATACTGGCATATCAGCCTGGAGACGCTGGACAGTAGCATGGCTCATACCATGCTTGAAACGCAGTGTATAGGTTGTTACCTTCTGTTCTTCCATCGTTTTCCAAAGTGGCGCATAGCGAATCATTGTCTCTGGCCCCCTTTACAGCCTTTATTATGGCTGATATAATGGCCATGCGATATGGCCATTATTTAGCCATATAAAAAGGAAGAAAACTACAATGATTGAACATTGCTGTGCGTTCACTGGCCATCGCCCACACAAATTTCCCTGGAAGTATGACGAAATGGACAGTCGATGCGTGGCGTTGAAAGCGGTGCTGGCGGAGCAGATTGCCGCACTGGTCAACATCGGTTTCACACAATTCCTGTCCGGCATGGCGGAGGCCACCGATACATGGTCGGCCCTCTCCGTTCTCGACCTGAGAGAGAAAAATCCCGCAATCAAACTCCACTGTATCCTCCTCTGCAAAGAGCAGGCGGACAAGTGGTCAGCTTCATCGCGGGACCTTTATCATTCAATTCTGGACCGGGCGGATTCTATCGTCTACGTCAGCAGGGCTTACCACAAAAATTGTATGCTGGACCGTAACCGATTCCTGGTAGACCATGCCGCCGCTCTGCTGGCCATCTACAACGGAGAGCGGCGCGGCGGAACGGCGGCGACTATGCGTTACGCACAGAAGATGGGCCGGGAAATCATCGTGATTGACCCGCTCACTCGATTTGTGGTTCATGGAGGCGGTAGTGTATGAAAAATCTCGGAAATAATCCTTGAGGAAACTGATAGATCATTCCTTGAAATATTTGAACTATAATGAAGCTTCCCTCAAAAGCACTCTAATCGTGCTTTTGAGGGAAGCTTTTATCATTTATTTAAAATCGTCGACCAAGGTGTTTTGCTGGCATCAAATGTTTTATAATTTTTATCCAAAATTTCACTGAGGTACTGTACTTTTGCTTTCAAGCCGGGATCAGAGCAGCCAGACACAACATTGTTGGTACGGTGCCACAGGTAGGCCCAAGTATCGGCCCAGTCCTCCGGGCGGCTTGTCATAGCGTAGTCAGAAACGTAGCTATATGGGCTTGTACTAAGACTTTCCCAGGTGGAACAGGTCTTGTCCCAGCCATTTAGGACGGCAGCGGAGCTTGTGACCATATGACCCATCTCGTGGCTGTAGTACTGGCTGTCACCCATGCCGGTATAGTAAAGCTGGTCCACCTTTTTCGCGTCGCTGGAGTAATCATATACATGAAGCCCATAGCTCTGTACTCCTTCAAATGTGTAGGGGCACAGGATAATCTCTACCGAACGGCTGCCCTTCTTCTGCACCATTTCTTTCAGGAAGCCCTCAGGATAGAGGCTGTAAGCCGCCTTCATTGAGCGCAGTTCCGCTAAAACATTGTTAAAATATTCTCCGTCAAAATCGAACTGCTCTATATCGCTATATTGAAGCAGGCCGTCTTTTTTGGGCGTCCATTCGGGAAGATAGAAAATTTGAATGCCAATTTCCTCCTCCAGGGCCCGGCAGAACTCATAGGCCACGTCATTTGTATAATGTATTCTATTTTTGCCCTTGAAGTCCGTGCCGTCGGGAAGGCGGGTGCCGGAGTTGCCCATATTTGCGAGAACCATATCCCAGTCAATCTGTTTCCAGTTTTCCGGGTGAAGCAGGCTGACAGTCATGGTGCAGCATTCAGCCCGGGTAGTATTGGCTTTCGGGTTATAGTCACCGTTGGCATTCACACCGCTGATGATACCATTGCTGTAAAGCCAAAGAATTTGATTTTCATATCTGCTGCCGGCTACAGCGGTTCCGTAATCCCCAACCAGCGCGACCGCCTCATTATTAAAGGACAGAGGCTGGTTATTGCCCTGGGCCTTCTGCGCATAGGAGTAGACGCGGTGTATCATGTAGGCAATTTCTTCCCGGGTGGCCAGCTTGTTCCACTCCGTTTTACTGTAGCCGAAGTCCTGGATGCCGCACAGATTGGCCCGGCCGATATTACCGTTTGCCCAGAAAGTTCCGTTGGCCTGAGCGGCCCGGGCCTCCGCCTGAGCAATCTGAGAGGACTCAAAAGCCTTGTCCACAGGGAAGGCGCTCAACAGGATGGTACATACCTCCACCCGAGTAATGGTATTGTTGGGGCGGAAGGTTCCATCCTCATAGCCCTTGACGCTTCCCCGCCGGGCCAGCTCAGTGACATAGGGGGTGAACCACTTGCCTTCAGGCACGTCGGTAAAACTGGCAGTTCCCGCAGGCTGGACAGGAGCCTCGGGCTGAGTTTCGGGCTGGGTGGCCTGGAGACCGATGAGGGGTGCGGCAGCCCCGCCGTCCATGATCTTGTTATAGATTCCCTGAACCCAGTCCCGCTCCAACACGCTGCCATCTTGACTGACATATAAACTGCAGGAAGAAAATGCCGCTACGTGGTCTGCAAACTTTTCCGGCTTGCTTCCCAGGTGCCACAGTGTACCATCCGCTGTCAGGACTGCGAGCCCATGCACCTCCCGGACATTTGTCATGACCTGCTTGGGTATCGTCTGTAGGTACCGGATCATTTGGTATCCATTGGGCGTTGTGCCCAAGTCCACGGACACATTTCCGTCCGGATAGCCCAGATCAAAACTCGGCTGGCGCGCATCCTTCTGCCCGTTAAAGCCAAAACTCCACAGGGTATAGTCGTTCTTGACCACAAGTGTTGAGATACTGGCGCACTCTACCGCTGCCACTCCGTCCATAATCTTTATGAACGTATTGGAACCCGCGTCCTCGCCATATGTTCCATTTCCAAATTGGCCGTTTGTGTTGTCACCGCATATCCACAGGGAGCCGTCCGTCTTAACGATTGCGGTGTAATCGCTGCCGCAGCTGACCTGGGCAACATCGGCGGCCACCCTTGCAGGTATAGTCTGGGCGGGGGAGTTTTCGTCC
>Ga0073907_1003039_pt1 | contig 15189 bp, 10 predicted proteins | sample GluameincwithD2O_FD_65483 | JGI IMG/M metagenome (GOLD analysis project Ga0073907, IMG submission 65483) | Mouse cecum microbial communities from Vienna, Austria - Glucosamine amended microcosms incubated with D2O | ecosystem: Host-associated > Mammals > Digestive system > Large intestine >... | reverse complement strand
CGGTTCCCGTATACCATCTCCTTAAAGAGACCTGTCAGCTTATCATACACATAGGTAAATGCCGGTGTGGAAACGGTAACTTCCGCGTCTTCCTCCTCCACCCGGAAATCGGCCGTCCCGCCGCCTGTTGCAAAGAGCTCCTTTACCTTCCGGTTCTGTCTCTGCGCGTTTTCCAGTTCCACTTCCTCAAAGCCAAGCAAATGGCCCGCATTCAGAACGGCGTCCCCATCCTTTAAGAGGTAAGAAACCTTCAAACAGCATTTTCCCTCGGCCGGAACCGTAAAGGAGGCGGGAACCGTCCTCTCTCCGTGTGCCGGGATATTCAAAAGCTCCTCGCTGTCAATCACGCCGCTCTCCACGGAAACGCCGTCGCAGAGCACTTCGTATGCCACGGTTAAATAATCCTTCAAATTTGTGAAATCCATGTAATTCTTAAGAGTGATTTCCTTCTTTTCCTGGTCAAAAGCCGTCACTCTTGCGGGGCGATACACATTTTTAAACTCCAGGAGCCCGGTATGAGGGGTTCTGTCGGGATACACCAGACCGTCCATGCAGAAATTGCCGTCATGGATGGTTTCCCCGTGATCTCCGCCGTAGAAATACATGGTTTTGCCGTTCTCTGCCCTGCCTTTGTCAATGGCGTGGTCGCACCACTCCCAGACAAATCCGCCGCACAGGAGTTCATGCTTCTGGAACAGCTGGAAATACTCCTCCAGATCCCCCGGGCCGTTCCCCATGGCATGGGAGTATTCACAGAGAAGATATGGCTTGTCCGGATCCCGCGCCAGATATTCGAGGATCTCATCCAGGGAGGCATACATCTGGCTGTAGAGATCGATATCCGAGAAATCATAGGATTTGTCCGGGTTCCGGTACTGCGCGCTCTCATAATGGGTCAGGCGGCTGGGGTCGAATTTCTTCGTCCATCGGAGAGCCTGTTCAAAGCAGCAGCCATAGGCGCTCTCATTTCCCATGGACCAGATAATGACGGAGGCGCGGTTTTTGTCACGGTGCACGCATTTCTTTACCCGGTGGAGGATGGCGGGGGCGAAGGCAGGATTGTCTGCGATGGTCTCATTCCAGTGCCTGCTCTTGACATCCCAGCTGTCCTCCTGGTAGAAGAGCTCAGCGGGCCCATGCGCTTCGATATCTGCCTCGTCCATCACAAAGAAGCCGTATTCATCACAGAGCTGATAGAAAATAGGTGAGTTGGGGTAATGGCTTGTCCGGACCGCATTGATATTGTGCTGTTTCATCAGCATAAGGTCTCTTTTCATATGCTCTGGATCCACAGCGGGACCAGTTACCGGGTCGGAATCATGGCGGTTTACTCCGCGGAATTTCACTGCCGTGCCATTGACGCACACGACACGGTCTATTATCTTCACCTCCCGGATGCCCACCCGGTCTGTGATGACCTCGCCCTCTGTCTGGAGCTTCAGCGTGTAGAGATAGGGACATTCGGGATTCCAGTACACGGCGTGGGGCACGGGCAGAGTGATGCAGACGGCATACCCGCTGTCTGCAGGACCTGTCCTTGAGGTCACAAAGGCGCCTGCTGCAAAGGCCCCATCAGCGTCGCAGAGGGTCAGCTCGGTGGGGATCACGTCTCGAAAATAATTCAGCCGTATGGTGACGGAGGCATTACCATCTGCGGCGGGATCCGCAGTCATGGTGGTGACAAAATAGTCGAATACGCCATCTGACGGCCGCCGGAGCAGATAGACATCCCGGAAGATGCCGCTCATCCGAAATTTGTCCTGATCCTCCAGATAGCTTCCGTCGCACCATTTCAGAACGAGAACAGAGAGGTTGTTGGTTCCCGTTTTCAGATATTTTGTAACATCAAATTCACTGGTGGAGTGGGAGACCTGGCTGTATCCCACGTAAGCACCATTCAGCCATACATAGAAGCAGGAATCCACTCCCTCGAAATTCAGAAAGGTACAGGGTGCGCTGCTGTCCTCCTGAAAATCAAATGCCGTATGATAGATGCCGCAGGGATTGTCCGGTGGGACCAGGGGCGGTTCGAAGGGAAACGGATACCGGATATTCGTGTACTGGTGGGTATCGTATCCGTAATTCTGCCAGACACCCGGAACAGGAACCGTCTGCAGGGAGGCTCTGTCATGATCCGGGTCCAGGAAGTGTTCATCCAGATCATATATGCTGTCATAGAAACGGAAGAGCCAGCTGCCGTTTAAGAGCTGGAATCGGTCCGGGGCATTTCGGCATAAAGTGGGTTCGGAGACGGTGGAGGCCGGGATATAGTAGGCGCGCTCCGGCATAGTATTTTCATGCAGGACCCCCAGGTTTTCGTAGTGGTTTGGAAATAACATGGCGTTCACCCCTTTTCAGTTGTTTTATTGGAGATTGAAAGCATTTCAGTGGGCCGCGGTTCCCAGTAGTCTTAAAAAAACAGGGTGCCGGAAGTCCTGCAAGTACCAGGCAGCTCAGGCGCCATCCTTCTGCACCGCTGCATCTGCCGGCTCTATGATGCGGGCCTGGAGATGTTTCCGAAAGAGGCAGCGGCACAATTTTTTTTGAAATGCCTGATAACGACTATTTGACACCCTGTCCTGGCTCAACGGCACCGATTTGCACCCGCCGTTGAACTAAGCAATATTATAGGAATTAAGGACGCGAAAATCCATAGTATAAGTTGGACAAAACATGCACAAAATGATATTATTAATACAGTTCGAATGAGGCTTTGACACAAAAAGGAGAGAACATGTATACAAATTCAGCATACCGCAGCGATTGCAGAAGAGGAGAATTCAAGGACAGGAGCAGGCCATTGATCATAAACAGCTGCGGGACGTACCGTTTGTATACGAGACCGAAGCTCCCCACCTACCGGCCCCGGGGCAGGCTGGACTTTCAGCTGCTCTATATCGCCGGAGGGCGTGCCCATTTCCATCTGGATGGAAGAGAGGAGATCGTCACGGCGGGGCATATGGTGCTGTTCCGTCCAAGAGAGGTTCAGAAATATGAATATTACGGAACGGACCAGACAGAGGTGTACTGGGTGCATTTCACCGGGAGCAATGTTACCAATATCCTGCGCCATTATGGGATACCCCGGGACAGAAAGGTGTTTTATTGTGGGTATTCCCTGGAATATCAGAAGCTGTTCCGCCATATGATACACGAACTGCAGATGTGCAGGGAGAACCACGAGGAAATGCTGGTAATCCTGCTCCGTCAGATTTTTATCCTGATTCAGAGGAAGCTGGGGGAGAGGGGGGAGCCACCCCGGGATAACCATACCCTGGCCCGGGAGATCGACGACGCCGTGATTTATTTCAATGAGCACTACAACAAGGATCTGAATATCGAAGAATATGCGGGTTCCCGGCATATGAGCACCAGCTGGTTTATCCGGAATTTTAAGAAATATATGGGGGTCACCCCGATGCAGTACGTGCTGTCGCTGCGGATGTCAAATGCCGAGAGCCTGCTGGAGATGACGGATTACAATGTCACGGAGATCAGCAGTATCGTGGGATATGAGAACCCGCTGTATTTCAGCCGCATGTTTAAAAAGCAGAGGGGGCTTTCGCCCTCCGAATACCGGAAGAAGATCAGACAGCTTGACAATTGTGTCAAAAACGTGTAAAATATTAACTGTCGTATGTTCGCGTATTGAAAAGTCAGATACGGAATGACGAACTATCTAAATGGAGGTGCTCCTTAGTGCTAGAGTTATCGGTTGCACAGGTGATCGTAACGATAGTCATTGTGGTAGTCCTTCTGGCAGCAGCTGCTTTTATCGCATGGAAGACGGCAATCTCGTACCATGTGAAGGTAAGTGAAGCGAAGGTGGGAAGTGCAGAGGAGAAAGCCAGAGAGATTATTGATGACGCACTAAAGACCGCGGAGACAAAAAAGCGCGAGGCATTGCTTGAGGCGAAGGAAGAAAACCTGAAGACCAAGAATGACCTGGATAAAGAAATTAAAGAGCGCAGAGCGGAAGTGCAGCGTTATGAAAGACGTGTGTTAGGAAAAGAAGAAACTTTAGACAAGAAAACGGAAGCACTCGAGAAAAGGGAATCGAAACTGGCTTCACGGGAGGCCGCTTTTGCGAAGGAGAAGGAAAAGGTAGAGGAACTTCGCGACAGCCATCTGCGTGAATTGGAAAAGATTTCCGGACTCACCTCCGAACAGGCAAAAGAGTACTTGTTAAAGACTGTAGAAGAAGATGTAAAACATGAAACCGCAGTTTTGGTAAAGGAACTGGAACGCCAGGCAAAGGATGAGGCAGATAAGAAAGCAAGGGATTGTGTGGTCACAGCCATCCAGAAATGTGCGGCTGACCATGTGTCAGAGACGACGATCTCGGTTGTTTCCCTGCCAAACGATGAGATGAAAGGAAGGATCATCGGACGGGAGGGACGCAATATCCGTACCCTGGAGAACCTTACCGGCATTGACCTGATCATTGACGATACGCCGGAAGCCGTTATCTTGTCCGGTTTTGATCCGATCCGCAGAGAAGTTGCCAGAATTGCGTTGGAAAAATTGATCGTGGACGGCAGGATCCATCCTGCCCGAATCGAGGAGATGGTTGAGAAAGCGAAGAAGGAAGTCGAGACGATGATCCGTGAGGAAGGGGAGGCAGCGACTCTTGAGGTCGGTGTACATGGGATTCATCCGGAACTGATTCGTCTGCTGGGGAAGATGAAATTCCGAACCAGTTATGGACAGAATGCGTTGAAGCATTCCATTGAAGTGGCTCACCTGTCCGGTCTGCTGGCCGGCGAAGTGGGTGCGGATGTTCGTATGGCAAAGCGTGCCGGACTGCTGCATGACATTGGAAAGGCAGTGGATCATGATATGGAAGGCTCGCATATTCAATTAGGTGTGGATTTGTGCCGCAAATTTAAAGAGTCAGCGTTGGTGATCAACGCGGTGGAAGCTCATCACGGTGATGTGGAGGCAGAGAGCATCATTGCCTGCCTTGTACAAGCTGCGGATGCTATTTCTGCGGCGCGTCCGGGTGCACGTCGTGAAACGCTGGAAACCTACACAAATCGTTTGAAACAATTAGAAGATATTTCCAACAGTTTTAAGGGAGTCGATAAGTCTTTTGCTATTCAGGCAGGTAGAGAGATTCGAGTGATGGTTGTACCGGATCAGGTAAATGACGATGAGATGGTACTTCTTGCCCGTGATGTGTCTAAACAGATCGAGGCTGAATTGCAATACCCTGGTCAGATCAAGGTAAATGTGATTCGGGAGAGTCGGGTTGTAGATTATGCAAAATAATACAGATATTTTGTGTAGTCATGCATGAATAATGAATGCCGCCGTGTTGTGTACCGGGTACATAATACGGCGGTTTTTGGGATTTTGGAGGTTTGTTTGGCTTATTTTCCGATGTTTATCGAACTACAGAACGCCCCCTGCCTGGTTCTGGGGGGCGGCGGCATTGCCCGGCGCAAGGTTATGGTCCTGCGGGATTTCGGCGCCCTGGTGACGGTGATCGCCCCGGAGATCCAGGCTTCCATAAGGCAGATCAGCGGGGTGAAGTGCATTGACAGGGAATATCAGAGGGAGGATCTCATGGGCAGACGGCTGGTGGTGGCGGCGACGGACAATGCCGCCCTGAATCATGAGATCAGTGAGGCATGCCGCGCCGGGGGCATTCTGGTGAACGCAGTGGATCAGCCGGAGGACTGCGACTTTATTTTTCCGGCTTACATACGGAAAGGGGAGGTGGCGGCGGCCTTTTGCAGCGGCGGTCAGAGCCCGGCTGTGGCACAGTATCTGAAGCGTCAGAATCACGATGTGGTGACAGACCTGGTCGGGCAGCTGGCGGAGTGCCTTGGTTCACTGAGACAGCTTGTCCGGGAGCGGATCCCGCAGCAGGAAAGAAAGGCTGTCTATGAGAGGATCCTGCAGATGGGGCTGGCGGCCGGACGGGTTCCAGAACAGACCGCCATCCAGAATATAATAAAGGAGATGGAGAAGGATGGATCGTATGAGGCGGTTAAGGATGAATGGGATATTACGCGATATGGTGAGGGAAAATCATGTGAGAGTGGATGAACTGATCTATCCTGTATTTGTGGCAGAGGGGGAGAACATCTGCCGCCCGGTGAAATCCATGCCGGGAATCTGTCAGTATTCCCTGGACCGTCTGCCGGAGGAATTGGACCGCACGGTGGATGCCGGGGTGAGGGCTGTTCTCCTATTTGGTATTCCGGCGCACAAGGATCCGAAGGGAAGCGGCGCCTATGATGAGGACGGCATTATCCCCCAGGCGGTACGGCTGATCCGTGAGCGCTATGAAGATCTGCTGGTCATAGCAGATGTCTGTCTGTGTGAGTATACCTCCCACGGCCACTGCGGGCTGGTGAGGGAGGGTGAGATCCTGAATGACGAGACCCTTCCCCTGTTGGCAGCGGCGTCGGTGGCGTATGCCAGGGCGGGGGCTGATATTATTGCCCCCAGCGACATGATGGACAGGCGGGTTGCGGCGATACGGACAGCTCTTGACCGGGCGGGCTTTGTGCATATCCCGATTCTGTCCTACGCGGCGAAATTTGCCTCCGGGTACTATGGCCCCTTCCGGGATGCTGCCCAGTCGGCACCGGGATTTGGCGATAGAAGGACATACCAGATGGATCCTGCCAATGGCAGAGAGGCTCTTCGGGAGGTGGAACAGGATCTGGCCGAGGGGGCGGATATGATCATCGCCAAACCGGCGCTGGCCTATATGGATGTAATAAGGGAGATCGTGTATCATTATAACGTTCCCGTGGTGGCGTACAATGTCAGCGGGGAATATGCGATGGTGAAAGCAGCTGCCGCCAACGGATGGATCGATGAGAGAAGGATCGTAATGGAAAACCTGCTTGGATTCAAGCGCGCCGGTGCCGGGATGATCATTACCTATCATGCACTGGAGGCAGCCGGGTGGCTGCAGGAAGAACGGAGGTAAGGCGATGGAGAAAAGATCGGCAGAGTTATTTGAGAGAGGGAAAAGACACATTCCCGGAGGGGTGAACAGCCCGGTCCGCGCTTATGGCGCGGTGGGACGCACCCCGCGTTTTATCCGGTCGGCAAAGGGCGCCCGGATCACGGATGAAGACGGAAATGAAATGATTGATTATGTGTGTTCCTGGGGGCCGGGAATCCTTGGATCGGCTCATCCCAGAGTCATCCGTGCCGTCCAGAAGGCATGCGGGGACGGACTGACTTTTGGTGCTCCCACAGAGAAGGAGGTAGAGCTGGCAGAGCTGATCTCAGAACTGGTCCCCTCTATGGAGGTGAGCCGTCTGGTGAATTCTGGGACGGAGGCGGTGATGAGTGCCATCCGCGCGGCCAGGGGATATACGGGAAGGGATAAGATCATTAAATTCAGGGGCTGCTATCACGGCCATGCCGACGGGCTCCTTGTAAAGGCGGGTTCTGCCGCACTCACCACCTCCGTGCCGGACAGTGCGGGGGTGCCGGACAGCGTGGCCGAAAATACACTGATCGCGGATTTCAATGACGAGGTATCCGTAGCCGAGCTTTTCCTGGCAAATTCCGGGAAGATCGCGGCGGTAATTGTGGAACCCGTACCGGCCAATATGGGAGTTGTTCTTCCCAAATGGCCGTTTCTCACATTTCTTCGGGATATTACAAACCGCAATGGCACTCTGCTGATCTTTGATGAGGTGATTACCGGCTTCCGCCTCGGACTGGGGGGAGCTCAGGAATATTATAAGATCCGGCCGGACCTCACTACGCTGGGGAAGATCGTCGGGGGCGGAATGCCTCTGGGAGCCTATGGCGGCAGGCGGGAGATCATGAATATGGTGTCGCCGGCAGGGCCGGTATACCAGGCGGGGACGTTATCCGGCAATCCCATTGCGGTGACGGCGGGTCTGGAGACGCTGCGCATATTGAAAGAGGATCCGGAGATCTATACGAGACTGGAGTACAGGGCGAAGATGCTTGCCGAGGCGGCCGTTGAGGCCGGCGGCGACAGCATCTCCGTAAACCGGCTGGGCTCCCTTATGAGCATTTTCTTTCGGAGCGGAGGTGTGAATGATTATGAACAGGCCGCAGGCTCCGATACGAAGGCATATGCCGATTATTTTGGATATATGCTGGATCATGGGATCTATCTGGCGCCGTCCCAGTTTGAGGCGATGTTTGTCTCGGATGCCCACACGGAGGAAGATATATTAAAGACATGTGAAGTCATGCAGAGCTATTTACAAACAATATAAAAGATGCTACAATATCCATTAGAAAACAGACCGATTGTGAATGGAGGACGATTATGTCATGTACGATCAATGCAGACGATATCAAGAGGGTGAAGGCTCTCGGCTGTCTGCACAACAAAGGAACCGATCTCTTTAATGTACGTGTCATCACGGTAAACGGCAAGATTACGACAGAAGAGGCCCGTGTCATTACGGAGGCGGCGGAGAAATACGGAAATGGGGAACTGGTATTTACCACGCGTCTGACCGTGGAGGTACGGGGGATACATTACGACAACATTGAACCCTTCCGGGAATACATTGCCAGGGCGGGACTGGAGACGGGCGGAACGGGAACGAAGGTCCGTCCGGTAGTATCCTGCAAGGGGACGACATGCCAGTATGGCCTGTACGACACTTATGAGCTGTCCCGGAAGATCCACGAGCGTTTTTACATAGGGTATGGCGGGGTGAAGCTGCCCCACAAATTTAAGATTGCCGCAGGCGGCTGCCCGAATAACTGCGTCAAGCCGGATCTGAACGATGTGGGAATTGTGGGACAGATGGTGCGCGCCCATGATAAGGAGTTGTGTAAGGGCTGTGGGAAATGCCAGATTGAGATAAATTGTCCCATGAAGGCGGCGAAGGTAGTGGATGGCAGGATCACCATTGACGGGAGCATCTGCAACAACTGCGGCCGCTGCATGAAATTCTGCCCCTTCCATGTAAATGACGGCGCCCTGCCGGGCTTCAAGGTATATATCGGTGGACGCTGGGGAAAGAGGACGGCACAAGGACAGGCACTGTCAAAAATCTTTTTGTCGGAGGAGGAAGTGCTGGCAGCTGTGGAGAAGGCGATCCTTTTGTTCCGTGATAAAGGACAGGCAGGGGAGCGCTTTGCCGATACCATTGCCCGCATCGGCTTTGAGGAGGCAGACAGGCTGATCCTTTCGGATGAACTGCTGCAGCGCAAAGAAGAAATTCTGGCGGAAGAGTGACTATGATGGAATTTGGTTATATGGGTGTCCGTTACAAAGAGACGCCTCTTGCGGTGAGGGAGCTGGTCTCCTTCACCGATACAAAGAAAACAGAATTGTTTGATAAAATGCAGAGAATCGGCGTGAAACAGTGCATGGTCTTGTCCACATGCAACAGGAGCGAGATTTTCTTTTTTTATAATGGGGAAATTTCCATGGATCTGGTATATGGATGCTATGCGGGGTGCTTTCCCCGGGCCGGCATCCGTTCCTATCTGCAGGAGAGACAGGGCCGGGACGCCCTTGCCTATCTTTTTCGGATAGCGGCGGGGCTGGAATCTCTTGTGCTGGGAGAGGATCAGATCCTGGGACAGGTGGCGGAGTCGCTGGAATTTTCCCAGATTATGGGGATGGCGGGGAAGGAACTAAATAAGGTGGCCCGGGATGCAATCCACTGTGCAAAGAGGATCAAGGAGGAGTATCGGATCAGTGAACAGCCTCTTTCTGTCAGTTATGTGGGGGTGCGCCGTCTCGCTGAGGTAATGGAGGCGGGCCGGAGCTTTGCCGGCCGGCGGGTGCTGGTGATCGGCAGCGGAAGGACGGCAGAGCTTGCGCTGGTCTATCTGAGGGAATACGGGCCGGAGCGGATCTATGTCTGCAGCCGAACGATGCGCCGGGCAGGGAAGCTTCGGGAACATTTTCCTGAGCTGGTGGTGATTCCCTATGAGGACCGGTATCAGTTTCTGTCGGAATGCGATGTGATCCTGTCGGCCACCGCTTCGCCCCATCTGGTTGTAGTCCGGGAAGAATATGAGAGGCAGGTCAGGACCGAAAAGGGAAATACCCGCTATTTTCTGGATCTTGCTGCGCCCAGGGATATTGACCGGCGGCTGGGAGAACTGCCAGAGGTGACCATGATCGATCTGGATTCGCTGCAGGAGATCACGGAGCAGAACCGAAGAGAGAGGGAGCGGTTGGCGGAGGAGAGCAACACCCTGATCCGGGATGCGGTGGCGGAGACGGAGGAATGGTTTCATATCAGCCGGATGGATGGAACGATCGAATCTCTCCAGAAACGGTGCCGCGATATTGTGGAGGACAGCTGCGCCTATCTGGACCGGAAGCTGGATCTCGGCGGCAGGGAACAGAGGATCGTGAAAAAAGTACTGAACGCTTCTCTGCAGCGCCTTCTGCGGGATCCTATCCAGGAGCTGAAGCAGCTGGACAGCGAAGAGGAGCAGGAGTGGTACAGAGAAATGATACAGCGGCTGTTTGCCACAGGGAGGGATGGGGACGCATGAAGATATGGATAGGGACAAGAGGGTCGAAGCTGGCTCTGGCACAGGCAGGATACATCAGGGACAGGCTGCGGGAGAGATACCCACAGCATTCCTTTGAGATAAAGGTGATCACCACAAAGGGGGACCGGATCACAGACAGGCCCCTGGCCGATCTGGGTGGGAAGGGGCTCTTCGTCCGTGAGATTGAGGAACAGCTTCTGGCAGGTGAAATACGGCTGGCGGTGCACAGCATGAAGGACATGCCTGTGATCCCGGCAGAGGGACTGGCCTTTACCCGGACCTGGCAGCGGGAGGATCCAAGAGATGTGCTGATCCTGAGGGAAAAGGCATCTCTGTGGGATCTGCCCCAGGGGGCGGTGATCGGTACCGGGAGCCTGCGGAGACAGATGCTGCTGCGCCGGCTCCGGCCGGATCTGTGTTTCACCGGCATCCGCGGCAACGTCGATACAAGGCTTCGCAGGATGGAGGAACAGAAACTGGATGGCATTGTGCTGGCAGCTGCGGGTCTTCACCGTCTGGGCATGCGGGAGCGGATCACCCAGTATCTTTCCAGTGAGCAGATGATCCCCGCTCCGGCCCAGGGAGCCCTGGCGCTGGAGATACGGGAGGATGACCAGGAACTGCGGGAGCTTCTGGACCGGTCTGCCCATGAGGAAAGCGCCTGTGCGGTGGCGGCGGAGCGGGAGTTCCTGAAGCTGTGCGGTGGCGACTGCCATATACCGGCGGCCGCTCTCTGCGAGAGACTGGAGGAGGGAGCGTATCGTCTGCGTGCCATGAGAGGAACAGAGGACGGCGAGAGAGCCGCCTTTGCTGTGGAAGAGGGGACAGATGCCATGGAGCTGGCGGGACAGGCGGCCCGCCGGTGCGCCGCAGCTTTGTCTGCAGGTACCGATGCGTTTGGAGAGGGGGGAACGGTATACCTGGTAGGCGCTGGACCAGGAGATCCGGGCCTGATCACCGTGCGGGGCCGGGAGCTTCTGCAGGAGGCCGACTGCGTGGTGTATGACCGGTTGATCCCGCCGGGGCTGCTGGACAGGACGAAAAACGGGTGCGAGCTTGTGTATGTGGGGAAGGAAAATCATCATCATGTGATGTGCCAGGAGGAGATCAATGCCCTGCTTCTCCGAAAGGCGGCAGAGCACCGCCGCGTTGTAAGGCTGAAGGGGGGAGATCCCTTTGTGTTCGGGCGCGGCGGGGAAGAGGCTCTTGCTCTGCTGGAGCACGGTATTCCGGTGGAGGTTGTACCGGGGGTGACTTCTGCGGTGGCAGGGGCGGCCTGCGCGGGCATACCGGTTACCCACCGGGGTGTCTCCGGGGGATTTCATGTGGTGGCAGCCCAGGACCGGAGGGGAGAACTGGCGGATATTGACTTTTCCGCCATAGCGGAGAGTGGAGACACGGCGGTGTTCCTTATGGGGCTTGGCAGGCTGCCGGAGATTGCCCGCCGTCTGATGGAGGGGGGAATGCCGGCGGAGACCCCGGTGTGCGTGGTTTCCCAGGCCGCCTGTCCGGGACAGAAGGTGTGTCAGGGCACGGTGGCGGATATCGCCGCACGAGTGGAGAGAGAGGGTCTTGCTCCTCCGGCGCTGATTCTGGCGGGTCCTGTGGTGAAGCTGCGGGACCGCCTGGGCGCTCTTGGGAGAAAAAGACCGGCGGTCTCCTGCCTGGTTCCGAAGATTGGAGATCAGACATCCGCCTTGGCGTCTCTGCTGAGGGAACGTGGTATCGATGCAGAGGAGCTTCAGGTGGGTGAGATCGTCTACAAGAGCTGGCACCAGGAGATGGAAGGAGAAAAGCCGCCGGCCTGGTTTGTATTTACGAGCCGTCACGGTGTGGAGGGCTTCTTCCGCGGCATCGTCAGTGCCGGTATGGACATCCGTCTCTTTGCCGGGACGAAGATCGCGGTGATCGGGGAACGGACGGAAGAGGAACTGAAGCGGCATGGGGTGAGGCCGGATCTGAAACCCGAGGTGGCAGACGGCGAGGCTCTCTGTTCCCTGCTGAGAAGATATATCGGGCCCGAAGATGTGGTGTGGTATCTGAAAGCAGAGAGGACGGCCGGAACGGTAGAGAGCGGTCTCTCTAAATGCTGCCGCCTTATCTGCCAGGAGGTCTATGCCAACCGCCCTGTGAAAGGGAAACCCCGCCGGTCATCATACGACGCCATTGCTTTTACCTGTGCCTCTTCTGTGCGCAGGCTGTCTGATGCGGGGCAGATTCTGGGGGGCAGCCGGTTGTTCAGCATAGGCCCGGTCTGTACGGCGCAGATACAGAGACTTGGGTGGGAGTCTGTGATCCAGGCGAAGCATGCCTCCTGTGAGGCACTGGCCGGAACGATTTGTGAAACCTTCAGGGAGAGAGGAGATTTTTAATATGGCATCAATTTTACTGGTGGAGGACGATAAGGCCATCATAGAAAATTTAACGGAATTTCTTGCGGCGGAGGGATTTCAGGTGAAAGCCGTCTCCGGTCAGTCACAGGCAGTGGGACTGCTGGAGGAGGAGGCCTTCGACCTGGCGCTCCTGGATATCTCGCTGGAGGAGGGAAACGGCTTTGCCGTCTGTGCCTACATGAAACAGAATACGGATATTCCGGTGATCTTTCTCACTGCCTCCGGGGATGAATACAGTGTGGTATCGGGTCTCGATATGGGAGCGGATGATTATATCAGCAAGCCCTTCCGGCCCCGTGAACTGGTATCCCGCATCAACCGGGTACTGCGCCGGACCGGTAAGGTACAGGCTGTCCTGGAGGCCGGCGGCATTTCCATTGATACCACAAGAGGTGTGGTCAGGAGGGACGGGGAGGAGATTTTTTTGTCCGCATTGGAATACCGTCTGCTCCTGGTGTTTTTCAATAATAAGGGAGTGCTTCTGAGCAGGGACCGTCTGCTGGAGGAGATCTGGGACGTGGCGGGAGAATTTGTCAATGACAACACCCTGACCGTGTATATAAAACGGCTCAGGGAAAAGATAGAGGAGGATCCTGCGAAACCCCGGATCATCCAGACTGTCCGGGGGATGGGCTACCGCGTGTGCTGATGGAGGATGACTGCATATGATCAAATTTTTGAGAAATGGAGAGATATGGCGGGAGCTATTGTTTTTCTGCCTGCTCGTTATTGTGTCGGCGCTGATGGCCCATGGGGCGGCAGGGGTGCCGGGGGCCGTATCCTGCCTGATGATGGGAGGCGCCTTTGGCCTCTTTCATTTTGTTTCGTCCTGGCGGAGATACCAGCGCATAGCCGCGCTGGCGGACAAGGTGGGCCGATATCTCCATGGCTATATGGATCTCTATATCCAGGAACAACGGGAGGGGGAGCTGGCCATCCTGGAGAGTGAGATCGGGAAGATGGTGCTGCGTCTGCGCAACCAGGCGGAGCTTTTAAGGAAGGATAAGATTTATCTGGCGGATTCCATCGCCGATATCTCCCATCAGATCCGAACGCCGCTGACGACTATCAACCTCATCGTTTCCCGGCTGTCCTCCCGGGAACTGGCGGAGGAGAAACGGAAGTATCTGCTGATGGAAATGGAAGGGATGCTGGTGCATATTGACTGGCTGATACAGTCGCTGCTGACAATATCCAAGCTGGATGCCGGGACGATCCAGATGCAGGAGAGAAGGGTAGCCGTGCCGGAACTGATCCGCAAATCCACGGAAACGCTGGAGATACCCATTGAACTGCGCCAGCAGCAGCTGGAAGTAGAGTGTGATGCCTCGGTGTCCTTTATCGGAGATATGAAGTGGATGAAGGAGGCGCTGATGAATATTGTGAAAAACTGCATGGAGCACACGCCGGAAGGCGGGAGGATCCGGATCTGTGCGGTGGAGAATCCCATCTATACGGAGATCCTTGTGGAGGACAACGGACCGGGTATTGATATGGAGGATCTGCCCCATCTGTTTGAACGCTTTTATAAGGGAAAAAATTCTTCGGACAAAAGCGTGGGGATCGGTCTGGCCCTGGCGCGTATGATCATAGAGGTGCAGCACGGGAATATCACGGCTGAAAATATCAGAGAGAGAGGAAGGATATTCGGCGCCCGGTTTGCCATTCGTTTTTATAAAAGCGTAGTGTAGAATTTCCTATTACAGCCATACTATCAGAAAAGAGGAAATGAGAGGTATGTGCTGTGGATGGGGACAGAGTGTATCTGTGTATCGATCTGAAATCATTTTATGCATCGGTGGAGTGTGTGGAACGGGGACTGGATCCCATGAAGGCGAATCTGGTGGTGGCGGATCCGGAGCGGGATAAGGGGACGATCTGTCTGGCGGTAACTCCTGCCATGAGGGAGCTGGGCGTGAAGAACCGCTGCCGGGTATATGAGATCCCGGAGACGATACCATATATTATGGCGCCGCCCCGGATGAAGCTGTATATCCGGTACGCGGCGGAGATTTACGGGATTTATCTGCGGTATATGGCCAAGGAAGACATACATGTGTATTCGGTGGACGAGGCGTTTTTTGACGCAGCCCCTTATCTGTCTATGTACCGGATGGGGGCGGAGGAGCTGGCCCTTATGTTGATGCGCGCTGTAAAGGAGGAGACCGGAATCACGGCGTCAGCTGGCGCCGGCACCAATCTGTTTCTGGCGAAAGCGGCACTGGATATACTGGCGAAGCATAAGACGGACCACTTCAGTTATCTGGACGAGGAACGCTTTCGCAGGATTTTATGGGATCACCGGCCTCTC
>Ga0073907_1003036_pt1 | contig 15212 bp, 17 predicted proteins | sample GluameincwithD2O_FD_65483 | JGI IMG/M metagenome (GOLD analysis project Ga0073907, IMG submission 65483) | Mouse cecum microbial communities from Vienna, Austria - Glucosamine amended microcosms incubated with D2O | ecosystem: Host-associated > Mammals > Digestive system > Large intestine >... | reverse complement strand
ATTTTACACCTCTTTATTTTCTTAGTATTATGGTACTTTTGTAACTTAGTTATCTACTTATCTCATTATTTGCAACAGTTATAGCATCTAACAAAGTGGTCAGATAATTTTTCTGACCACTTTTTACTATATTAATTATTATTCTCTTCTTCGTTATTTGAATTACTATTTTCTTCTACATTATTTACTTCGACAACTTCTGCTTCTTTTACTGATTCTTGTGGTTCTTCCTTTATTTCAACTTTTTCGATTTTTGGTTGTTCTTTGCCACATTTAGAGCAAAATTCTACATTTATGTCTAATTCTTCTCCACAATTAGCACATTTTTTTATTTTTTTTACTGCTAAAAGATCTGTTTTTAATTTTTCAATTTCATCTCTATTTCTAGAAATTTCCTCACATTTAACTGTTACTTCATCTTTTGAAACATCTGTTCCATCTTTTACTTCATTATAAACAATTTCACCAATTTCAGCATAAATTTCATAATTTTTTTCTTCTAAAGAATTTATTTTTGATTTTAATTTTATTTCTTCTGAAATATCACTAGCTTTTTCCTTAGTAACTTTATATGCTTCTGTTGCCTTTTCTTTTGTTACTTGATATGCTTCATTAGCTTTCTTTCCTAATTTATTTAAAAAATCCATTTCTAATTCCTCCCTTTTTACTTTAGTTTATGAAATATTATATTTATTTTATACTCTTTACGTTAGTTTATTCTTCTTTTAATTCTCTTGTCATTAAATTGTTAACAGCTTCTCTTGCATCTAATCCATTATATAATACATCGTATACTGCATTTACTATTGGCATTTCAACATTGTATTTTTGAGCTAAACTATATGCAACATCAATATTATCAATACTTTCGATTGTCATTCCTATTTGCTTTTTAGCTTCATCTATTGAGTAGCCTTTTCCTATTAATTCTCCTGCTCTTCTATTTCTACTATGCTCACTTCCACATGTTACTATTAAATCACCTAAACCTGTTAAACCATAAAATGTTTTTTCTTCTCCTCCCATTGTTGTTCCAAGTCTTGCAATTTCTACTAAACCTCTTGTAAGTAATGCTGCAAATGTATTATCTCCAAGTTCTAATCCTACTGCTGCTCCAGCACAAAAAGCGATTATATTTTTTAATGCTGCTCCAAGCTCTGCACCTCTTACATCACTAGATTTGTAAATTCTCATTGTATTTGATTTAAAAGCTTCTATAATTTCTTCTTTCAAAGCTTCATATTTTGATGCAATTACTAATGCTGTTGGTATATCTAAAGAAACTTCTTCTGCATGACTTGGTCCTGATAGTATTCCATAACGAACATTTGGTAATTCTTCTTCTATGACATCATCTAAAGTTAAATTTGTTTCTGCTTCAAAACCTTTTGAACACATTACAAAAAATTGCTCTTTTTTTACTAAATCTTTATATTGCTTTAATGTACTTCTTACAAATTTTGAAGGAGTTACATGTAAAATAATTTCTGCTCCTTCTAAAACTTCCTTAAAATCTCCTGAGCAAATTATATTATCTGGTATAACTGCTTTTGGTAAGAAAACACATTTTTTTTCTTCATTTATCATTCTTTTTTCTTCTTCATTAAATGACCATATTTTTACTTCATTTCCATTTTTAGCTAGATATATTCCTAATGCACATCCCCAGCTTCCACTTCCTATTATTGCTATTTTTTTCATTTGATATTCTCCTTAATTTTTTTACAAAATAAAATTATTTGCTTTATAATTTTATTTTGATACTCTTGTCTTTTTATTTCCATTTTGTGAATTTTATGTGAAAATTATTTATCTTTTACTTCGTTTTGTTCTTTAGCTGGTTCTTCTTTTTTACTAAAGCTTAATTTATTCTCAGTTCCTGAAATAATTCTTTTTAAATTACTCCTATGGTTGAATACAACAAATGCTGCTAATAATATTCCAAATATTATAAAACTAGCTTCATATTCAACTATATATGAATCTCTAATAAATAATGTTAATACAGCAAATAATACTGCTGCTGAAATTGATCCTAAAGACACCATTCTTGTAATTGCCATTAATGCAAGCGCAAATACTAAACAAATTAGTCCAATTTTCCAATTTATTATTAAAACAAGACCTAAACTTGTTGCAACACCTTTTCCTCCTCTAAACTCAAAAAATATAGGAAAAGTATGTCCTAAAACAACTGCTAATGCTGCAATTTCTACTAAAATTGCAGAACTGCATTCTTTTGCGATTTTTCCAATTAATATTGATATTAAAACTGCTACAATTCCTTTTAAAATATCACAAACTAATGTAATAACTGCAGCTTTTTTTCCTACTGTTCTTAAAACATTTGTTGACCCTGCATTTCCACTTCCTTTTTCTCTTACATCAAATCCCGCCATTTTTCTGCTAACTAAAACAGAAAAATTAATACTTCCTATTGAATAAGCAATAATTGCCATTATTATGTATACTACCATAATAGTTCCTCCTTTTGGTAATACTGTTATTACAGTATTAGTACTTATTTTGCTTTTGTCTGTTTGACCATACTATATTATAAAAATATATAATAGTCAATCAATTTGATTTAATTATCTTTTTCACCCTTTTCTCTAATTATCAATCTAACTGGTGTTCCTTCAAATCCAAAATTATTTCTAAAACAATTTATTAAATATCTTTGATAAGAAAAATGGAATAAAGATTTGTTATTACAAAAAATAACAAATGTTGGTGGTTTAGAACATGCTTGAGTTCCATACATTATCTTTAATCTTTTTCCTTTATCTGTTGGTGGTTGAACTACAGCTATTGCTTCATTTATTACTTCATTTATTACAGATGTTGAAATTCTTTTATCATTTTCTTCTGCTACATGATTTACCATTTCAAAAATTTTATTTACTCTTTGTCCAGTTTTAGCTGATATGAATAATATTGGTGCATAGCTAGCATAAGAAAGAGAATTGTAAACTTCTTTTTTGAATTTTTCTAAAGTTCCATTTTCCTTTTCTATTTCATCCCACTTATTTACTACTATTATTATTCCTTTTCCTGCTTCATGAGCCTCTCCTAAAATTTTAGCATCTTGATCTGTTACACCTTCATTTGCATCTATCAAAACTAAACAAACATCGGCTCTTTCAATTGCTAAAAGAGTTCTCATTACACTAAATTTCTCAATAGATTCATTTACTTTTGCTTTTTTTCTAACTCCTGCTGTATCTATAAAAGTGTATTTTCCATATTCATTTTCAAAATTTGAATCTATTGCATCTCTAGTTGTTCCCGCAATATTACTTACTATACTTCTATCTTCTCCTAATATTTTATTCAAAAGTGAAGACTTTCCAACATTTGGCTTTCCTATTATTGCAACTTTTATTCTATCATTATCAGATTCATTTTCATCTTTAGGTGGTAATTTATCATATATCTCATCTAATAAATCACCAATTCCTATTGCATTAGCTGCTGAAATAGGATGAGGTTCTCCTATACCTAAATTATAAAATTCATAAAGTTCTGCTGGTGGCTCCCCATAATTGTCTGATTTATTACATACTAAAATAATTGGTTTGTGAGATTTCTTTAGCATCATTGCAATTTCTGTATCAGCAGCTGTAACTCCTTGTTTAATATCTGTCATAAATATAATAACATCAGCAACACCTATAGCAATATTAGCTTGTTCTCTCATTTGAGAAATTATTATATCTTGTGATTCTGGCTCTATACCACCTGTATCTATTAATGTAAATTCTCTGTCTCTCCATGATGTATCTGCATAAACTCTATCTCTAGTAACTCCTGGTGTATCTTCTACTATTGAAATTCTTTGACCTACTATATAATTGAAAAATCTTGATTTTCCTACATTTGGTTTTCCAATTATTGCAACTATTGGTTTAGACATTTTTATCTCCTTACTTATATTTTTAAAAGTTTATATATTATATAACAAATTGCCTTATTTTTCAAGGTTTTAGTGTTTTTTTCCATATATAGATTACTAATATAATACTTGATATCACAGAAATTATAATTGAAATTTTCATTGTAAGAGTACCTTTATAATTTACTTCTAATTCTGCTGAATCATCATTTCCTAAAACTATTCCTAAAAATCCATTTTCTGTTTCAAAAGATTGACAAATCATTCCATCAAGTCTTACTTCATATCCTGGATAATAAATATAAGGCAGTTCAAGTATTGTATATTCTTCTTCAAAAGTTCTTATATTAGCTGTATAATGAGTTCCATTTTTTGATTCATTTTCAATTACTGCTTTTCCTTCTAAAGTATAAATATTATCATCTCTTGTTGCTATATAAAATCTATTTTTATATGCCTTAACTGGTAAATATTCTGCTTTAGCAGTTCCTGCCACTGTTTCATATTCACTTCCTGAAATTTTTCCTAATTCTATATTTTCTATGTTTTTAATTTCATTATTATATGGTATCATTCCTGATAATGCTGAAACATATATTATTGAAATTGCTGAAATAATAACAACATCTTTTCCATTAAATTTCTTTACAAGTGTATATATATTTAATGCACATACAACACTAAAGAAAAATCCAGCAATCATCATACATCTCCATGGAAATTGAATAATACATATTTCTTCTGGAACTATCTTCCATGGAAAATATTTTGTAGACATCCAAAGTGAAAATACTCCTGCTATTAGAAAAAAACCATATGTTTCTTTTAATTCTTGTCTTATATTCTTAAACGACATTATAGAAAATGCTAAAATTATTATAAAATGAATTCCAAGTTCAAATACATAAGAACCATCATTTAACGTTACAAAAAATTGTCTTATTTTTAAACCATGCTCAGCAGTATTTTTATTTGTTGCCATCATACCTGGTTCATATACTTGATAACTAGCTGTGAATTTTGCCTCTAATAATGGTATCCAGTAAAAACTTGTAATAAGAAAAATAAAAATAATATTAACAATTAATCCTTTTTTTATATGTGATTGTTTTAGTTTTTCAAAATTTATCCCTAAATATAATAGTGCAAAAAAAGCAACAAGCATTGTTGATATATTGTGTGTTAATATCAAACCTATTGCTCCGAATAGCTAAATAGTAATGTTTATTTGATGTATAAAATAAATTATATAGTCCATAAAAAACTAGTGGTACAAACATAAATGAAGCATATTCTGCAATTGCATTTCTAGTATACAAATCTGTTAAATGATATGGAAATGTCATATATAATATACTAGCAAGTAATGCGACATTGTTATTTTTAGTATATGCATTTATAAATTTATACATAAAAATTCCAGATAATATTAATGATATAAAAGCAAATATTTTATAGGCGATTATAAAATTATTAGAAATAAAATTAATAATAATAATTCCATATGTAGTTAATGGACCATAAAATAAATTCCATGAATATCCAAAATTGTCTGCAAATTCAATAATTACATTTGGAAAAAATCCATTTTGTTTTATAGACGATAAGGTTCCAAATGCTCTTGATATATGTTGAATTCCATCATCGTGATAAACATCTAATGATGAATTCATTAATGGTATACATAGAATAAATCCTATAATTATTAATATTAGATAATCTATAATTTTTTTGTTTTTTAATATTTTTTCTTTCAATTTAAACTCCCTCTTTTACAATAATTTAGTATTGTAATTGCCCATTTAAAAGTTCATCATTTTTTACCCATTCTTCTACATCAAAAATATGATATTCTGTTTTATTAACTCTTACATAAACTTTTTCAATTCCTGCATTTATTATTAATTTTCTACACATCAAGCAAGGTGCTGCACCTTCTTCATAATCATGATTTTCTGTTCTATATCCAACAAGATATAATGTTGCTCCAATCATTTCTTCTCTCGAAGCACTTATAATCGCATTTTGCTCACTATGTACAGATCTACAAGCATCATATCCACTATGTCTTTGTTCTGGAAGTAATTTTTTCTTTGTGCAATATCCTAAATCACAACAATTAATTCTTCCTCTAGGTGCTCCACAATATCCAGTAGCAATTATTTGGTCATGATTAACTATTACAGATCCATATTTTTTTCTTAAACATGTTGCTCTCGATGCAACAGTTTCTGCTATATCTAAATAATAATTTTGTTTGTCTATTCTATCTTCCATAAATACTCCTAATTAAAAATACATTTTTACTTGATTATTTTATAATAAAAAGCGAATTTTGTAAACAAAAAAAGACATATAAAAATATGTCTTTTAGAAGTTGTTTTTAATTATTCAGCTTTTTTAGCAATTACTTCTTTTCCATCATAGTAACCACAATTTGAGCAAACAGTATGTGGTCTAACTGGTTGATGACAATGTGAACATGTTGATAAATTTGTTTCTTCTATTTTCCATGTAGATCTTTTTGATCCAGTTCTAGCTTTTGACCATCTTCTTTTTGGTTGTGCCATTTCAATTCCCTCCTTTAGTGACTTTTTTATATATGTCAAAATAAATTTTATTTCAAAGTTACTAAAATAGTATACAACCTCTTAGCAACTTTGTCAAGCATTTCTACTTAAATTCTGTTTCAAATTTACTTCCTCTTTCAAGAATAATTTGATTTTCTATATTTCTATTTTCTAACCTTAAAAATTCTATTTGTGCTTTAGTATCTCCAAATATCTCAAATTGTTTTTCTTTATGAACAACTGGTAAATAATTTTTACTATTTGCAATTTTCTCTAAAGCCATTTTATAAACAGTTTCTTCTAATTCTTCTTGTGGCTCATTACAATCCAACTTTATTTCATTATATAATGTACTCATTTCTGATGTAAACTTTCCTGCTAAATCAGCAATTGCACATGCATATAAATCTGACATCATATCTTTTGAATCGCTTTTTTTATCTTCTTTTACTTTAGCTGTTTGAAGTAATTGAATTTTTAATTTTAGATTTTTTAACTTTTCTATTTGTAAATCATTTTTCTTGTTAAAATACCCCAAAAAAGTAAGTCCTTCTTCTGAGACTTCTTGATGTTCTCTAAAATACTTTTGTATTTTAGCACTTTTTATGGCATTTTGCACATTTATATACAAATTCTTTTTATTTCTTTTTGGTTCCATCTTTTGTTATACCTCTATTTTTTCACGTATTGCAAATATATTTTACCAATATGTAGATAATAATTCAATATTTGTTATAAAAATGTAACTTTTTAAGCTAATTTATTATCATCTCCTAATTCTGGATAGTCTGATAATATTTTTTCAGCTAAATTATCATTTACTTTAAATGCTTTTACATATCCTTCTAATGATGTTGCTTTATCTTTTAATGCTTCTACATCTGAATTAACATATATTTTTGCTTTTCCTTTTCCATTTTTTGCTTCTTGAACTAAATTTGATACTGGAGAATTTCCATCAAAAGCTACAACTATTGAATTTCTTCTTTCAAATATTTCATAATTAAAGCTTTTATATATTCCCATTTCTTCTCGTTCTGTTGATATTCTAACTCCATTTATATTTTCTTTTAATAGATTATCTACTTCTTCAGCAGATACTTCTTTAGGAACAATTGCATTTATTTCAATTTTTTTGTTTAATTCTTTTGCTACATCTAAAACTGCTTTTTCATATCCATTAATTTTATGTCCTACTACAAAATATACTTTTTCATCATCTAAGTTTTCTACTAATTTTCTTACAGCATTTTTTCCTTCATCACTTAAAATTGTTTCTCTATTTTTTGCATTAAAACTTCCACCTGCTATAACAATTGGTATTTTGTCTTCTGGTAAATTTTTAATTTTTGTTTTTAGCATTTCTTCTGAATCTAATTTATCACTAATTCTCATAGGTATCATATTATTTTTGCTTTTCTTAAAATTTTCTTTCTCATTTTCAAGTATAGCTTCTCTTATTGTTCTTCCTGCTAGGAATTCTTCAAATTTTTTAGATTTCTCTTTAAAATACTTTTTAGAATGTTCTATTATTTCATCTTCTACTTCTCTCATTTTTGCAAAATCTTTTTCATTAAGTCCTATTAAATTTTGAAGAGCTAATTGTTCATCAAGAGTATCTGTTCCATAAAAGCCACAACCATCAGTACCTTGTATGCATTTTACACCATTTTTTAAATATGTTTTTAATGGATGTTTATCTAATGCTGTTAAATTATTTAATCTTACATTAGATGTTAATTGAAACTCTAAGATTGCTCCTGTTTCTTTCATTAATTTTATTAATTCTTTACCTTCTTTTGAATTTAAATCTGCTGTATATAAACCATGACCTAATCTAAATCTAGGTAATTTTTGACCTTCTAATAATGAATCTTTTATACATTCTATTGATTTTGCTACATTATCTCTTAAACTATCATTTTCTCCTGCATGTATTCTTACTGTAAATCCATTATCTTCATTTACAGCATATTGTACAAGTTCTTTTATTACTGGTTTTAGTTCTGTAATATCATTTATTTCTTCACCTATAAAATCGCTTCCTACAACATATGGGCTTCTTGCAATTGCTCTTAAAACATCTAAATTTTCTCTTAAATAATTTGAATTTGTTGTTTGATCTTTTATTATTGTTAATGGTATACGTCTTATTGCAAATAATAGTCTAATTTGTACACCAGTTTCTTCTTCAATTTTTGGCATAACTTCATGTATATCTTCTAGTACTTTTATTGCTGGTTCACCAACTTTAGCTAAATCTGTATCAGCAATTTCTGAATATAGAATTCCTTGTTTTTGATATTCTCTTGCTATCCATAAATATTTATCTTGTCTTAATGTGTTATGTTCATATTTACTTCCTGACTTCTTATCTTCTATCATCTTTTTAACATAATTTACTATGTCTGATTCAGGTATTTTTTCAATTTTATTATTATTTAATTTAATTTTATTTTCTGATACAGTTCCTTTACAAAATACATATCTATAAATATATAATTTTTCTAAGTTTGTAAAAACCGCTTGCCCGTCTTTTAATAATGCTAAACTTGTTCTAACTTTTTGAAGATTTTCTTGTGCATTTTCTAAATTATTTAATATTAAATCTGCAAAATTTATAAATGTATTATCATCTATTTTTCTTGTTAAATATTTTCCAACTAATTCTGAGTTTTCAAATTGCTTTTCTACAACTTTTCTATCTTTATAAATTGATTTTTCTTGCTTTTCTGTTAATTTCAAGTTTAATTTTTTTATGTAATATAATGGATATCTAAGTTGGTTTGCAATTCCAAGTGATATTAAAACATCTGGTGATAAATTTGCATTCATATGTGTATGTACATCTGTTCTAAATTTTGATTTTTTGAAAATATATGATTTTACAATTGATTTTTTTATATCAAAATTATATTGTTTTGTTTGAGACATTAATGTTTTTGTAATTGCAGGCATTTTTGCTTTTACTTCAATTCTATTTGAATATATATTAGCAATTTTCATTCCTGCTAGTCTAAAAATATATACCTCTTCATTTTCGCCATTGATTGAAGCAGGTATAGTATTTTTTATTATTTTTAAATTATTTTCATCTCTTATAGTTTCTAAATTACATATTTTTGCTAAATTTGTAATTAAATTTCCACTTTTATGATTTGGAGTTCTTATAATATATGTTATTTCATCCATATTATCAGCTTTATATAGTTCTACAACAATATCCTTTTCTCTATCTATATAAAATCTATCAAAATATTTTAAATTTTCCATTATTATAATATTCTCCCTTTCTTTTATATTAATTCAACTTGTTAATTCTATATTATACCAGAAAACAAGCTTTATTTCAAGTGTTTTGGAGAAATTTATAAATTAATATATTTATTAAATATACTTCTTAATTGTTTCTACAACTTCATCATGGACTATTTTATTACTTACAATGGCCCCTTTAATATCTGTATCATATCTTTGTTCTTCACCAAAAAGATTTGTTACTTTTCCTCCTGCTTCTTCAACAATTACTTTTACTGCTGCTATATCACAATTTTTTCTTTTTGTTCCTGGGAATATTGCCAAAGAGAAATCACCACTTGCAACACACATACAAGCTCTAATAACGCTTCCAACTCCAACAAAATATGTTTTCTCTCCAAGTTTTTTTATAACATCAAATATATTATATTCTGCATTTGCCCACATATCAAAGTTGCATACTGTTTTCATATCATCTAATTCATAATCATTAACTGTAATTTTTTCATTATTTTTATATGCTCCTTGACCTTTAATTGCAGTATATAAACTATCTGTAAAAACATCATATACAACACCAAGCTGTGACTCTCCATTTATTACCAAACCTAAAGAAAATACTGCTACTGGTATATGTCTAGCATACATTGCAGTTCCATCAACTGGATCACACACCCAAACATAGTCACTTTTTCCAAATTGTTCTTCTTCTCCATCAACTGAATGTTCTGGGAATTTTTCTTTTACTCTACTTATTAAATAGGAATTTATCTCTTTATCTGCTAAAGTAACAATTGTTTTATCTCCTTTATAACTTGCTCCATTACTACTATTAAAATATTTCATTATTATTTTACCTGCATTATATGCAATATCTTTTGCAAATTCTAAATACTCTTCCATTTGTTCTCTCCTATAATATAATTTTTAACTATTTTAACATATTAATATAATTGTAGCAAATAACATATTGCTTAATTAATAAAACAATGATATAATGTTTACATAAAAATTATAGAGAGGTGATTATATGCGAATTTTTCTTGTACGTCATGGAGAGTCTGTCGCTAATATTGGAGGGAACTATGAACATCGGTTACCCGATCATTTAGTTCAGTTAAGTCCCAAAGGTATTGAGCAAGCTCGCAATGCTGGTCTATGGCTTGCAAACTACTGCTACTCAAAGGAAATTGACCTAAATAATTCCCGAATTTGGAGAAGTCCATTTATACGGACCAGGCAAACATGCGATGAGTTCAACAAATTTTTGAATATCACAGATATTCGAGAAGAAGTTTCACTCATTGAGCAACAATTCGGGCTTTTTGATGCAATTCCTAAAAAGCAGTGGGCTGAGCTGTATCCGGCAGAATATGAGGAGTATGTACGTCAAAGAGAAAATGGTGGTAAGTTTTTTACAAAACTTCCATTGGGAGAAAGTCCTTTTGATGTATCTATAAGGGCTTACCAATTCCTCGATATTGTCCAGCGAGATTATGCTGAAGATGGAGTGGAAACGTTATTTGTGTTCACACACGGAACTACACTGCGTACCATTCTTCTCCGCTATTTCAGATATTCTCCTGAATGGTATCATGATGAAAGAAATCCCAAAAACTGCGCTATACGAGAAATTGTTGATCACACTGATTACGGTTATATTAATATGTAATCAAAACAAAAAGCCGTCTGTACAAAATCAGTACAGACGGCTTTTGTTTAATAGATTCATGAAATTGTTATTATTGCAATTGCATTAAAAGTCCATATCAGTGCCCAAGATAAATGAATCCACATATTCTTTCTCTCTTTCAAATATGAATCTATTATACTCAGGATAATTGACAATATTACTATTGCAATCCGCATAAAAAAATGAACTTCAGTATAATTTTTATTGCAAAAAAATTGCATTCCAAAAGTTACACACATCAGGATAACTACAATAAAAAATATAATACACTGCCAAAATTTTACATTTTCATTATTATCCATCATTTCCCCTTTCTTAATCAGTTAGGATCATATAGTCGCAATGTTCCATCAGAGTTATGCATTTCATTAATGCTGAGATCACCTCCCCAATAAAAAGCTGAAAACATTACATAAGTTTCTGGATCGTATAAAATGATCTGGGACATATCTTTGTATCCAGCTCCCATATCAATTTTGATAGTTTCAATGTATACAAGACCTTTTACCTTTTCTCCTTTCAACTCTGGCTCTTTTTTTGTTTCTTCCTCGACTGCCTCATCATCAATATAAGCGCTGTCGTGATCTCCGCCATCACATCCCGTTAAGAACATACACACGAACATGAGGGTGATAATTACCACAAGCAAATTTCTCCGTTTTGTCATTACTATTCCTCCTATTTAAAGTCATATAGACTATTAGATTGATATATTATATACTAGATTTACATAAAAATCAAGTTTTACATACAAATATATAAAGAAGAAAAGCTTGCACACCATCTCTGATGTACAAGCTTTTCTTTTAATGCTATTTTTTTGGATTGTATGTTCTAAGATTACCGTCTGGGCTTGGCATTTCTGAAAGCCCATAACAGTTCATATTTGTATACCGAACATACATAACAAGCGTTTCAGGATCATAGAACGTGTATTGGGTAGACCCTGCATCCTTAATCTTTTCTTTGGAAATTAAAATCAAAGGTTTCACCTCAGACGTTCCATCATAAATTCTTGGAGTACCGTCAGCATTATGCATCACAGAAATCCCTTTGTCATTACAGTTAATATAATGAACAAACATTATCATGGTTTCTGGATCATAATAGGTTTGCTGTTTTAGGTCTGACCCTTCGATTTTTTCCTTTGAAATAAGAATTAGTGGAGCAACGCCTTCATACACAGTCTCTTCCTTAACTTCATCTTTGATGTCCTTGCTTTCATGATCTGAGTCATCACAACCAGTTAGTGCTATGCTCACAAAAATGAGGGTGATAATTACCACAAGTAAATTTCTTCGTTTTGTCATACTTAATCCTCCTATTTTCTACTGTTACATGTTGTATATATATTATACTATAGCTTTACATAAAATGCAAAGTTATTTAGAATTATTTGAAACTTTATGTAAATTATGTTATAATTAATAGAGTTAATAACAATTTTATAATCTTAGGAGGACACATTATGGCAAAAAATACTATACGTTACTGCAGAAAATGTAAACAATACACACGGCAGAGCTATGTAGGAAAGCTGAAAGAACCTGAAGATCATGCATTCAACTGCTTCGCAACAATTGCAACTTTAGGCATGTACCAAATTTCCAAGAGAATTATGGAGGACAGCGTCAAATGCTACGAGTGTAGCAGATGCGGTCGAATCGAAGCAGATTGTCCCCCAGTATAAGGAGATAAAAAGAGCCATTGCATTATAATGGCTCTTCTCCTTTTTTATAAACATTCTTTAAAAATATTAATTATATCATCTTTATTCAAATCTACAAATCCTTCTATGATTCCAGTATTACATATACGATTTGCCATTTCTTCAAAATTTTTACTATCAATATTTAAATCTGATAAATTATTTGTTAATTCCAAATCTTCATATAAAAGTTTTTCCAAACATCTTATTGATTTTTTTGCAACTTTCATTTTAGGTAAACTACTATCAATATTCCAAACATTAACTCCAAAATTATAATATCTATCTATTGTATTTTCATTTAACGCATATCTTAAATATCTTGGAATTAAGATTGCTAAACCTAATCCATGTGTAATATCATAAAAAGCTGATAATTGATGTTCTAGTAAATGACCTACCCAGATATTTGGTTGTTTATCCATTCTAACAAAACCATTTATAGCCCAAGATGATGCCCACATTAAATTAGCTCTTGCCTCATAGTTATCAGGTTCATTATAAGCAATTTTAGAATATTTTATTACAGTTTTCATCATTCCTTCCATTACTGTATCTAACATATATAGTCCTTTATTTCTTGAAAAATAAGTTTCTAATATATGTGATAAAATATCAAAACTTCCACATGCTGTTTGATATTTATTTACTGAATATGTAATAGTTGGATCTAAAAATGAAACTTTTGGTACAAGTAGTGGTGATTTCATTCCTTTTTTATAATTCATATCTACATTAGAAATAACTGCAGTTCCATTCATTTCTGAACCAGTTGCTGATAAAGTTAATATTGTAACTATTGGCATTGCTCTACTAATTTGTACTTTTCCCATTACAATATCCCAAGCATCACCGTCATAATATCTTCCACATGCAATAATTTTGCTACTATCTATAACACTCCCACCACCTACTGCTAAGATACTATCTATATTATTATCTTTACAAATTTTAATTGCATCATTGATTGCTGTATGACGTGGATTTGGCTGAATTCCTGAAAACTCATACACTTTTATATTAAACATTTTAAGTTCTTCTAAAATCTTTTCATATAAACCACTTCTTTTTATAGAACCACCACCATAAAGTAAAAGTACTTTATTACCATATTTTTCAACTTCTTTTCCCAAATTACATTTCAAATTATTTTCTCCAAAATATACTTTGGTTGGAATTTCATATATAAAATTATTCATTATCTTTTTTACCTTTCTTTAAACTATTTATATTTATATCATAAACTAGTTATTAATACAATTTGACTTTGAAGAACTACATATACTTTACATAAATTCAGAAAAATGGTATAATTAAATAGAAGTTTTGATACTACAATATGAGTTTTCCAAAAAGGAGGAAAATATGTTTAGATTATTTTGTAAACATGAAACCAATGATCAGATTAGTGAGCGGCTATCAAAACTGTGTGAAGAAGGTGACTATGGAATATGTCCTGCTCCCATGAAAGCAACTGTTGCAATAAATGAGTTATGCAACTTCTTTCTTGGGCAGGACTGGTATAACAGTTTTTCGGAAGCCAATAAGCCGTCTATTTCAGAGATTGTGCGTGCAATTGAAGAAAAGCACACATTAAAGCTCTTGAAAAAGCGGTGGTCAGCTTCCAAAAGCAATACTCTTCCTACAATCCCTGATTCAATGACTGCACAAGCTGCAATTAATGAGCTATGTAGCTTTTTTCTCGGAGAAGGTTGGTATATAGCACTTCCCGTTGGAGTAGAGCAGGTCAACACAGAAATTGTGTACCAGATTGAAACAAAATATGCGTAATCTTACAAGCTCATCCTGAACAATCCTTTTGTAAGGCACCCCAAAATCCAATTTTGGGGTGCCTTATATTTATTATATGTAATTATATTTCTTTCATTTTTCCATCTATTATATTTAATCGTTAATTGCTTTTATTAAAAATTTACAACTTTCGCTAACTAAATTAGAATTTATTGCTTCATCATAAGTAAAAAATTTATACCCCATACATTTTTCTGGTTCCATAATATTTATATTTCCCTCTATATATTCTCCTTCAAATATTACAAATATCCAGTTAATATTATTTTTAAAGCA
>Ga0073907_1002994_pt1 | contig 15416 bp, 11 predicted proteins | sample GluameincwithD2O_FD_65483 | JGI IMG/M metagenome (GOLD analysis project Ga0073907, IMG submission 65483) | Mouse cecum microbial communities from Vienna, Austria - Glucosamine amended microcosms incubated with D2O | ecosystem: Host-associated > Mammals > Digestive system > Large intestine >... | reverse complement strand
TCGCCGGTGTACTCCAGCTCGAAGCGCTCCGGCAGCTGGCTGTCCAGCTGGATGGTGCCGCACTGCCAGGTCCGGCCCAGGGAGTCGGCCAGGTGGAAGTCCAGCTTGGGCCCGTAGAAGGCCCCATCTCCCTCATTCACCACAAAATCCTTCCCCATGGCGGTAATGGCGGCCTTCAGAATGTCCTGGTTCCGTTCCCACTCCTCCACGGTGCCGATGTGGTCCTCAGGCATGGTGGACAGTTCGATGGTGTAGCTCAGGCCGAAGGTGGCGTAGACTTCGTCAAACAGGCGCACGGTCTCCTGAATCACATCCTGCATCTGCTCCCGGGTCATAAAGACGTGGGCGTCGTCCTGGTTGAAGCAGCGCACCCGGAACAGGCCGTGGAGGGCGCCGGACAGCTCGTGCCGGTGGACCAGGCCGATCTCCCCCACCCGCAGGGGCAGGTCCCGGTAGGAGTGGGGCTCGCTGGCGTAAACCAGCATTCCCCCGGGGCAGTTCATGGGCTTCACCGCAAAATCCACATCGTCAATTACAGTGGTGTACATATTGTTCTTATAGTGATCCCAATGGCCGGAGCGCTCCCACAGCTGGCGGTTGAGCATAATGGGGGTGGAGATCTCCACATAGCCGTATTTTTTGTGAACCTGCCGCCAGTAGTCCAGCAGGGTATTTTTCAGGGTCATGCCCTTGGGCAGGAAGAAGGGGAAGCCGGGGCCCTCATCCCGGAGCATGAACAGGCCCAGCTCCTTGCCCAGCTTCCGGTGGTCCCGCTTCTTGGCCTCCTCAATGCGCTGCAAGTAGGCGTCCAGCTCGTCCTTCTTGGGGAAGGCAATGCCATAAATCCGCTGCAGGGTCTCCCGGTTGGAGTCCCCCCGCCAGTAGGCGGCGTTGCAGGCGGTGAGCTTCAGGGCGTTTCCCTTCACCCGGCCGGTGGAGTCCAGATGGGGGCCGGCGCACAAATCCGTAAACTCCCCCTGCTTGTAGAAGGAGATGTGGGCGTCCGCGGGCAGGTCATGGATCAGCTCGACCTTAAAGGGCTCATTTTTCTCCCGCATAAAGGTCAGGGCCTCTTCCCGGGGCAGCTCAAACCGCTCCAGCTTCAGCTTTTCCTTGCAGATTTTCCGCATTTCCCCCTCGATCTGCTCCAGAATCTCCGGAGTGAAGGGGAAGGGGGAGTCCATATCGTAGTAGAAGCCCTCCTCGATGGAGGGGCCGATGGCCAGCTTCACCTCCGGGAACAGGCGCTTGACGGCCTGGGCCAGAATGTGGGAGCAGGTGTGCCAGTAGGTCTGGCGGTATTCGGGATTTTCAAAGGTATACTGATTGTTTTCTTCTGCCATGTTGATAACCTCCTGTTTTGGTAGGGGCAAGAAAAATCTCACCCCTGAATGTGAATCAGGGGTGAGACAAATATCCCACGGTTCCACCCTGCTTGCGGTTTTGCAAAACCGCCGCTCGTGACCGCTGTAACGGGCGGGCCCGGTCCGGCTTGTGTCGCCGGACGGCTCGGGAGTGGTACCGACCGGGGGCACACGCAGGGCACTCTCAGCAAATGTGCCCCTCTCTGGCCGCAGCGGGCCCGGTCTCGTCTCTTTCAGCGCCAATTTCACCGGTAAGTGTATCACCGGGACGCGCAAAAGTCAAGAGGCAAAACCTGCACGTACCGTAAATCCACGCACACCGCGTCCGGGGGGTAAAAGATGGGCAGCTGGGCTCCGTCCCAGTAAAAGCCGTGCTTTTCGTAGAACCGGCACGCCCCCGCATTCTCCCGCAGGGCAAACACGCACACCCCTGGGCGTCCCTCCTCCCGGAACCGGCGCAAAACCTCCTCCACCACCAGGGACCCGTAGCCCCGCCCGGTCTCCTCCGGGTGGGCGTAGAAGGAATGAATTTCCCCCCAGCCGGCGCAGTTCAGGCTTTCCGGCCCCAGCTCCAGCACGCCACCCAAAACGTTCGGGTCCGTGCGCACATCGCCGTAGGAGATGCAGCACACCGGCTTTTCCCCCCGGTAGAGCAGCAGGCCGTGGGCCTCCCCGGCGGCGTACCGGCGCTGAAACCGGTCCACCCAGCCGTCCTCCCGGATGTGGTGGTCCAGATACTCCGAGGGGATCATCCCCCGGTAGGCGGTGCGCCAGCCCATGGCGTGAAGCTGGGACATCAGCAGCAGCTGCTCCGGGGTAACAGCCTCAACAAAATGCAGGTTTTCCATTGGATTTGTCTCCTTTTATTCAATACCGCGCAAAAATCCGCTCCAGCAGGAAGGTGGCCAGCAGGGCCGCCAGCGCCGGAAGAATCAGGGAAAAGGCGTACCAGGCCAGACTGAGCTGCACCGCGGCATTTACCGCCAGGGACAGCACCAATACCGACGGGAAGTGCCGCAGGCAGAGCTGCGCCGTGGTGCGCATCAGATCCCGGGTGGCAAACTGAAACCGGCCCAGTAAGGGGAAGGCCACCAGGGGCAGAGCGCCCAGCAGCACCGCCAGCGTCTGCCAGCACCAGAACAGCAGCTCCGCCATCCGGTCCCCCGCCAGGGCCAGGGCGGTAAGGGCCGGGAGACCGAAGTAAAAGAGCAGTCCCGCCGGCAGGCACAGCAGGGTAACCGCCGCCCCCTGCTTCAGATTGTCCCGAAAGCACCGCAAAAACCGCAGATAGCGCCCCGGCTGCCGCTGGCGCAGCCCCCGCAGCACCGTATGGTACAAGGCGGTGCAGGCCGGGCCGATGGTGACCACCGGCAGACAGCAGAACAGCCATAGGATGCTCAGTCCCACCACGTCCACCAGATCGCCCAGGAAGCCGAAAAAATCGTTTTCCGGGTTAAAAAAATGGTTAGAGAACTCGCTCATAGCAGTTGAGCTCCTCCCAGACAAAGCCCATGAAGTGGAACATGGTCTTGCCCGCCAGCCGGTAGCCCAGCTTGGGATACAGGGAGTTGGCGGGGGTGTTCTGAACCCAGGTGTCCAGCCGCATGACGGTTTTTCCCTGGCGGCGGGCCTCCTCCTCACAGAAGTCCACAAATTCCCGGGCCTTTCCCCGGCCCGCCCACCGGGGGCTGATGCACAGGGTATGAATGACCATCACCTGGTCCCGGCCGGCCGCGAAGCTCCAGGGGATGGCGTCGTACTCAGGCAGCTGCTCCCCGTTCAGATTGACGCAGCCGAACAAATCCCCCTCCTCCTCCATCACGTAGAGGGTCCCGGCCTCCAGGGCCTGGCGAGCGTCGTCCCGGGTGGGGTATTTGCCCCGCTGCCAGTTGGTGGTGGTCACACCGGTCCTTTCCTCCAGGGCCAGAATCTCTTCATAAATCTCCGCAACTTTGGGCAGATCCGCTTCCACTGCCGCTCGAATCATAAAAAACCTCCTAAAAACGATGGGCCCAGCCGCTTAAAAACCAGATGGGCGCAAGCCAGATCAGTAAGTACACCAGCAGGTTCAGGGGGGACAGGGAGGTGGCCGCATCCAGGGAAATCAAATAGTAGGCCAGCAGCAGCCCCACCGTGGAACCCACGCACATGATCACCGCCCCCAGCCGATTGGCCCAGCGCAGCCGCTTGGCCGCCGCCACCGCTTCCGCCAGCGGGGTCATCCCCTCCCGGCACAGCACGGCCACCAGCCGGTTCCCGTGGGTCTGCTCCGGGTCGGACAGCTCCCGCCGCCGCTCCACAGAGGGGAAGTCCATCCGGTCCGCCGCCAGCTTGAACCGCTGCTGAAGCATCGCGGGAATCAAATTAAAATCCCGGGTGGCCAGCACCGGGCCGATCCGTTCCCGCAGCAGCAGCGCCATCGCGGGGAACACCGCGTCAGGCAGGGCGTAGTTCAGGGCAAAAATACCCGCCAGCTCCCCTTCAATGGCGCAGAACACCGCGTTTTTCACATTCAGCCCCGTGGGCAGGTTCACCTCCATCAGCTGCATGAAGGAAGCGGAGCCCACCAGCACCTGCTCTCCCCGGATGGTGGCGGACAGGCCGCCGCCCTCATGGGCTATGAACTCAGAGGCATTGCGCATCAGCCCGCCCTGGCTCCGGAGCAGGTCATGGAACGGCTTTTCCAGGCCGCAGCCCGCCGCCCGCAGAAGGGTTGCGGTACAGGCAATCACCCGCTCCGCGGACAGGTCTCCGAAAATTTTCACCCCAATGATGGTTACGGTCCCGGTGGGAAACAGGTCCTTATCGCATAAAATCAGCCGTCCGCCCCCGCGGGAGACGGCGCAGGCGGGCCAGCCCGCCAGAGCGGCCCCGGAGCTGGACAGCCGCCGGGCCACTTTATGAAAGGTCCGGCCATAGAGCACCGCGCTGCCGAAGGCGGCGCTGGCGGTGCAGGTGCCCGACAGGGCCCAGAACAGCCGGTCCGGCCGCTCCATCCCCACCGAGACAATAAGGGAAAACAGTACGCACCCCAGCAGCAGCAGGGGGCAGTAGATCCGAAATACCCGCTGCACCCCGTCGTCCATCTGCATCTGGCTGCCAAAGCCCTCCGTGTCCCCCGTCCACTTGCAGTAGGCGTCCCGGCCATTCCACTTCTCCGGCTCCAGGGTGACAATCTCCGGCTCGGCGCTGGCCGCTGCGGTCCGGCAGGCCAGCCGCATCCCGCAGCGCTTGTGGTAGGTCCCGTGGAGCAGGTAAAACACCCCCAGCAGACAAGGGGCGGTATAGGGGGTGCGGACCACCCCCGCCTCCGGGGCGGCCATCGTCAGGAAAATGCCGTCTACCAGGGTAAACAGACAGGCCAGGGCGCACAGGGTATCCATCCCCACCCGGCCCCGGCACAGCCGGACCAGCCCCACAAAGAGCTGATCCGCCCCCAGCAGGATGCCAAGCCCCGCCAGAACTGTATTCACCAGCAGCCCCAGTTCCCCCTCCGCCCCTGGAAGGACGGGCAGAGGCGTACGGGCCAGCAGGGCCAGGTAGGCAGCGGGGACAAAGGCCAGCAGGGTCAGAAGCGCCCGGACCCGCATCCCCTTTAATCCCCGGCCATAGCGTTTGGCCAGTTCCTGGGGGGGCAGGTCGGGAGGGGGCGGCTCCACCCGGGGCTCCCGCCGCCACAGGCGGGCGCGGTATTCCGGCGTGGGCGGCTCCTCCTCCTGGTCGGTGCCGGGAATCAGCCGCTCCAGCCGCCGGATCTCCTCCGAATCCTCCCGTTCCGCCTCCACGAACATTTGGTCGGCATAGTCGTCCGCTTTCTGGCTCAGGGCCTTGACCACGGCGGACAGCACGCTCTCCTCCTCCGGAAAGTCCACGATTTTATCCGGGTCCTCTCCCTCCGGTTCCGGGTCCCTCTCCGGCGCAGGCTCCTCCTCCGGTACAGGCTCCTCCGGTGCTTCCTCCGGTGCTTCCTCCGGTGCCGGCTCCGCCGCCGGGCCGGGGAAGGGGACAATGGTTCCCCGCTCATCTCCGCCGAACTCAGACAGAATATCCTCCAGGGCGTAGTCCACCGTCTCCGCGCCCCGGATCAGATCCTTGATGTTAATCAGCTCCGTGTTGCCGGTGTGTATTTGGTTGTCGCGTTTTTTGTCGCTCATGTGGTCAATCCCCTTCAGCGGGCAGCAGTCCGTCCGCTGAGTATGTGTTATTTGCGTTCCAGATAATCCAGTCTGTATACCCCGCGTCGTAAACCGCCTGAATCTGGGCCCGCAGCTCCTCCCCGCCGTACGGGATGTGCCCCCGGACCCAGGTGGCGGTAAAGCCCTGGAGCCAGGCCCGGACGCCAGCCGGCTCCTCCAGTCCATCCAGGGCTTTCCGGGAACGGTCCAGGGCGGCCCGGACGGTTTCGTAGGGGGCCTGATCGGGCACGTCCAGCCCGTAGGCCCCCGCCGCGTAGTGGGAGGGGTAGATCATCGGGCAGATGAAATCCACCGCCTGGGCCATAGCCGGGTAGCTCTGGCCGATCTGCCGGGCGTCCAAAGCGCTGTCAATCACCGTTCCAAACACGTCCGCCGACAGCCAGACATCCTTCTGGTGCAGCCCCTCCCGGATATACTCCAAAAAGCCGGTGATATACCCCTGCCGGTCCTCCTCCGGAAGTCCCGGCACGGCAGGGTAGCGCACGTAGTCAAGCTGGACCTCATCAAAGCCCGCCCGGGCGGCGTCCTGGGCGATTTCCAGCAGATAGTCCCACACCTCTTGGGAGGCCGGGTCCACCCAGGCAAGGCCGCCCCCCTCGCTCACAGGGGTGCCGTCGCCCTTGCACAGAACCAAATCCGGCCGTGCCTGGGCCAGCACCGGATCTTTAAAGGCCACAATCCGGGCGATGGTGTAGATATTTTTTTCCTTCAGGGAGGCCACCAGACCGGGCAGGTCCTCCACATACCGGGTTCCCGCCTCCAGCTGGGCCGCCAGCCCTCCCTCCGGGATAAAGCTCAACCGGCCTTCGTCATTTTTTACGTCAATGACCATGGTGTTGAGCTCCGTCCCCTCCACCAGAGCAATTAAATCTTCCATATGGTTGCTCCCCGCCATGGGGCCGGACACATAGATGCCCCGGACCCGGGGAGGCTGTTGTTCGGGCGGGGGAACCCGCTCCGGCTGGGATGCGTCCGGGCCGGAGGAGGCCGCCGGCACAATGACGGAGAGGGCCGGCTCCCGGTTGGGCAGCCGCTCCTCCTCCCGGGGCAGCAGCAGGACCAGCAGGCCGATGGTCAGGGCCGCTCCCACCGCGACGATGGGCAGAAAGGGAAGCCTTCCGCCCCCTCTGTATCTGGACATAATCCTATCATCCGCCTGTTCTCTGTCTAACGGCCTCATACAACAGCACCGCTGCCGCCGCGGAGGCGTTGAGCGAATTGATTTTCCCCCGCATGGGGATGGAGACAATAAAGTCGCAGTTTTCCCGGACCAGACGGCCCATGCCGTCCCCCTCGCTTCCAATAACGATGGCGGCGGGGCCCTTCAGATCCGCATGGTAGAGGGAGGCCGTCCCCTCCGCTGCCGCCCCGAACACCCATACCCCGGCCTCCTTCAGCTCCCGGAGCAGGGCGGGCAGGTTGGGCACCCGGGCCACCGGCACGTGGGCCACCGCCCCGGCGGAGGTCTTGCCCACCACCGCGGTGAGCCCCGCCGAGCGGCGTTTTGGAATAATGACCCCGTGGGCCCCGGCGGCGTCCGCCGTGCGGATCACCGCCCCCAGGTTGTGGGGGTCGCTGAGCTCGTCGCACACCACGATCAGGGGGGGCTCGTTTTTGGCCGTCGCGGCGGCCAGAATATCGTCCACGCTGGCGTACGCCCGGACGGCCGCCAGGGCAATAACCCCCTGGTGGGCGTGGGTGCGGCTCATAGCGTCCAGCTTCCGCCGGTCGGTGTTCACCACCACCACCCCCTGTTCCCGGGCGGCGCTGGCGATGTGCCCCAGGGCGGAGTCCCCCTCCCCCTTGAGCAGATAAATCTTGTCAATGGACACCCCGGCCCGGATGGCCTCGGTGACCGCGTTGCGGCCTTCAATGATTCCGTCGTTCTCCTGTTCTATGGGTGCGGAGCGGCGGACAGGCGGGCGCTGGCTCATAAAAATTCCTCCCCTCCAGAGCAGTCGGAAATATCCCAGATATAGGCGCTGTACCCGGGCACGAAGAGGACGGTTCCCGCCCGCCTCCGGGAGCAGGGGAGGCGCACGCCCTCCGGGTGGGTCGCCAGCAGGGGCCGGGGCAGGTCCTCCAGATCCAGACGGAGCTTGGCCTCCTCCTGGCCGGAGTTAAACACGCACAGCACCCGCTCCCGGTCCAGGGTCCGGGTAAAGGCCAGCAGACCGCCCTTCCCGGCCAGGTAGCGGATGTCCCCCCGGCGCAGCGGGTTTGTCTGCCTGCGCAGGGTTCCCAGAGCGGTAAACCACTCCAGCAGCTCCCGGTCCTCATGTCCCCAGGGGAAGGTCCGGCGGTTGAAGGGGTCCTCAAACCCCTCCATACCCACCTCGTCCCCGTAGTACACCGTGGGGGAGCCGGGGAAGGCAAACAGCAGCGCGGAGGCGATTTTCAGCAGGGCCTTGCCCCGCTCCATCTGCTCCGGGGTAAGCCGGTAGCGGGCCCGCCACTCCCGGTCCTGGCCTACGCCGGCCTCCTGAGCCCCCAGTACGGTAAGAATCCGGGCGGTATCGTGGGTGCCCAGGGCATTCATGGCGTTTTGGAAGGCAAAGGGCGGGTAGTTCTCCCGGATGGTCTCCATCTCCTCCACAAAGCGGTCCCCCTGGCGGGCGCACACGTAGTCCAGAATGGCATTGCGCAGGGGGTAGTTCATCAGCCCGTCGCAGTGTCCCCCGAGAATGTGCTTGCGGCGCACGTCGTAGGCAATTTTGTTGGAGCCGTCCTCCCACACCTCGCCAATGACGATCCCCTCCGGCTTTTCCGCCCGGACCGCCTGGTGGATGCCGGCAATAAAATCGTCGGGCAGCTCGTCGGCCACGTCCAGCCGCCAGCCGTCCGCCCCCGCCCGCAGCCACCGCCGGACCACCGAGTCCTCCCCGCCGAAGATGAACTCCCGGTAGGCCGGGTCTCCCTCGTTGACGGCGGGCAGGCTGTAGATCCCCCACCAGCTCTCATACTGGTCGGGCCACTGGATGAACTGGAACCAGGAGCGGTAGGGGCTGTCCCAGCTCTGATGGGCGCCCGGCTCCGGGTAGAAGCCGTCGCCGTTGAAGTACCGGCTGACGAAGCCCGTGTGATTGAACACCCCGTCCAGAATCACCCGCATCCCCCGGCGGTGGGCCTCCCGGCACAGCTGGCGGAAGTCCTCCTCGGTGCCCAGCATGGGGTCGATCTTGTCGTAGTCCGCGGTGCCGTAGCGGTGGTTCTCCGCCGCCTCAAAGATGGGGCAGAAATACAGCGTCTCCACCCCCAGCCGCTCCAGATAGGGCAGCTTCCAGAGAATCCCCCGTAAATCCCCGCCGAAAAAGTCCCGGTTGCGCACCTCCCCCCGCTCGTCGGGGCGGTACTCCGGCTCCTCCTCCCAGCACTGGTGGACCCACCGTCCCCCCACCATCCCCTCCGGGTCGGGGATTTGGGTGCGGCAGAACCGGTCGGGGAAAATCTGATAGCTCATACCCTGGCCGAACCAGTCGGGCACCTGCTCCGACCCGTCGTACACGGTGAGCTGATAGGTACCCAGGGAATGCTTCCGGCCCCAGAATCCCTGCAGCCGGAAGGTATAGAAAATCAGGCCCACGTAGTCCCCCACGTCCAGCTCCGCCTGATAGAGATCCTGGCTGCCCTCCAAGCCGCTCCAGACCAAGGGAATCCGGACCACCTGGTCCTCCCGGCCCTCGAACCGGGCCAGAAGCACGCCGCCGGAGAAGCCCTCCGCCCGCTGGGGACGCAGAGTAAACCGGACCCGCGTACCGGAGGGGACCGCGCCGTAGGGGGTTTTGTACCGGTGGTCCCGGGGATTGTAAACTGCGTGGGCCTCTGGGTGGTTCAACTGTCATTCCTCCCGAAAAAAGCTGTAATCTCTGTTTTCTGCCCCAAAATCTTCTCCTTTGAGGCCAAATAGTCCTGGGGATACTTGGGGTTGGCCAAGCGGACAATCCGCTGTCCGTCCGGGCTGATGAGCTTGCTCACGCCCCCCGCCCCCAGAGAGAGGACGCTTTGCAGCTCCTCCATCATAACGATATTATAAAGACTCTCCTGTCCCGGCCTGCTCCATCCCACATTTTCCAGCGCGCCGGACATATATTTCTGCCGGTATAAGTAGTAGGGCCGGTATCCGGCGTCCCCCAGGGCCTGGATGGAGAAATCCAGCATCCGGGCGGTCTCCGCTCCGCCGGGCAGTTCTCCGCCCCGCTCCATCAGGGCGGAGCCCTTTTTCAGGGCCAGGGTGTGTACCGTGATATTTTCCGGCCCCAGCTCCAGGATTCGCTCCAGAGAGTCCCGAAAGCCCGCAAAATTGTCCCGGGGCAGGCCGGCGATCAGATCCATATTGACGCAGCCGAACCCGGTTTCCCGGGCCAGGGCCCAGGCATCCAGAATGTCCTGGGCACAGTGCCTGCGCCCGATGGCGGCCAGCACCGGGTCCTGCAGGGTCTGGGGGTTGATGGAGATGCGGCCCACGCCCCGGGCCTTGAGAACCTCCAGCTTCTCCCGGGTGATGGTGTCCGGCCGGCCGGCCTCCACCGTGTATTCCGTGCAGTCCGCCAGAGGGAGCCTCTCCCGGCAGGCGGCCAGCAGGCGGTCCAGCTGGGCGGCGCTCAGGGTGGTGGGGGTGCCGCCCCCCATGTAGAAGGAGCGCACCCGCAGTCCGGCCCGGTCCAGGGCCTCCGCCGCCGCGTCAATTTCCTCCAGCAGCAGCTCCAGATAGGGCTCCACCAGCTTCAGGGTTCTGCCCACGTCCGCGCTCACAAAGGAGCAGTAGGCGCAGCGGGTGGGGCAGAAGGGGATACCCACATACAGGGAAATCTGGTCCCGCTCCAGAGACAGCTCCGCCGTCCGGCTGGCCTGGGCGCAGTCCGCCGCCAGCCGGGCCCGGAGGGGGGTGACGTGGTAGCGCTCCTCCAGCCGGGCCTGGGCCTGGGCCGGAGACAGCCCCTCCCGCAGATCCCGGGTGGGCAGCTTCACCGGCCGCACCCCGGTCAGGGCTCCCCAGGGGAGCGCATGGTCCAGCAGCGCACTGCCCGCCTGGTAGAAGGCCAGCTTCAGCGCTCCGGCCAGCTCCCGATACCCGGAGCCGGAGAGGGGGCTGCATCCCGCCGCCTCCCGGCCCTCCCAGGTCACCTGGGCGGAGACATGGCCCTCCGCAATGCCAAATAGGGCGCAGGCTTCCCCCGGAAGGGCCGGCTCCTCCGGATATTCCGGCTTCTGGCCGGGGAAGAGGGTGAGCATCATCTGCTCCGCCGCGTATTTATGCGCCCGGAGGCGCTCATCCCGGAAGTAGAGCTTCATGGATTATTTCAGCGCTTCCAGTACAAAGACGTTGCTCACCCGCTCCCGGCCCAGGGTGGTGGTCCGGTCATGGCCGGGCAGCACCTGGTAGTCCCCCTCCAGCAAAGCCAGCTTTTTCAGGGAATCAAACAGCTGCTGGGTGTTTCCCCCGGGGAAGTCGGACCGGCCCATGGACCCGGCGAAGAGGGTATCCCCGGTGAAGAGCACGTCCTCCACCTTCAGAGTCACCCCGCCGGGGGTATGGCCGGGGGTGTGAATCACATGGATGGTCAAACCGCCCAGAGCCAGCTGATCCCCGTCATTGTAATAATTCAAATCGGCGACCTGGTCCGCCAGGGGGACCACGTGAAACCCGGTGCCCCTGGAGTCGGCCTTGTGGAGATACACCCTGCTCTCCGGCAGGGCCTGGTGCAGCTGGGCCACGCCGCCGATATGGTCGTAGTGGCCGTGGGTCAGCAGGATATACTCCACCCGCGCCCCTTCGGCCTGGATGGCCTCCAGAATATCCTGGGCCTGGTCGCCGGGGTCGATAATCGCGGCGGTATTGGTAGTTTCGTCAATGAGAAAATAGCAGTTTGTGGCCAGCTCGCCCACCTGCATGGATTTGATCTTCATGTTGTCCCTCCATAATATCATACTCAATCAAATAAAGTTCTCATAGCCGGACAGCTCCAGGGCCAGTCCGGGCTGGGCTGTACGACCACTGTATCTCCCTCCTGCATCGTGATTAAGCTTCCAGCTCAAACAAAATGGTCACCGGCCCGTCGTTGACGGAGGCCACCTGCATATCCGCGCCGAACTCCCCGTGCTCCACCCGGAAGCCCCGGCTCCGGCACTGGTCTATAAATTGCTCGTACAGGGGGATGGCCACATCCGGCTTGGCGGCCCCGGTGAAACCGGGGCGGCGGCTTTTGGTGTCGGCGTACAGGGTAAACTGGGACACCGCCAGGATCGCGCCCCCCACCTGCTCCAGATTCAGATTCATTTTGCCGGCTTCATCCTCAAAAACCCGCAGGTTGCAGATTTTTTCCGCCAGCTTGCTGCAAATCTCCGGGGTGTCGTTGGGGCCCACCCCCAGCAGGACCAGAAAGCCCTTTCCAATCTCGCCGTTTATGTGTCCCTCAATGGTCACGGAGGCGGAAGAAACGCGGGTTACCACTGCGCGCATAAAATCGCTCCTTATGATTTGATTATTTCCCCGTGGCCCGCACCACCTGGTACACGCCCTGAATGTTGTTCAGCTTATTGATGATGGAGGACAGCTCCTCCTTGTCCCGGACCTCCAGCTCGATGTGGACGATGGCATACCCGTCGGACATGGAGCGGGCATACAGAGCCGTCACCTTCACCTTGGCGGCGGACAGCACCATGGCCACGTCCAGGGCGATGCCGTCCCGGTCCTTGGCAGACAGCTCCAGATTGGTCTTGTAGTTGGGCAGGCCGCCCTCCACCCAGGACACCCGCACCCAGCGGTCCTCCTCCCCGGGCTTGCGCCGGTCGGGGTCCGCGTTGGGGCAGTCCTGCCGGTGGACGGACACTCCGTAGCCCCGGGTGATGAAGCCCACCACCGGGTCCCCGGGCACGGGGGAACAGCATTTGGAGAATTTTACCAGGCAGTTGCCCAGGCCCTCCACAATAATGCCGGAGTCCGAGTGCTTGGGGGTCTTGCCGCCCCCGCCGGTAAAGCCGGGGATCACCATGCTTTCGGCGGTGGTCTTGGCGGCGGAGGCGATGCGCTCGGCCTGGAGCCGGCCCAGCCGCTGCAATTCGTCCTGGACCTGGGCCACGGTCTTGGAGGCGGTGGTCCCGCCGTAGCCGATGGCGGCGTACAGCTCGTCCAGGGTGCCCTGACGGACCTTGTGCAGAATATGGGGGAGCACGGCCTCGTTGGTCACCGCGTCCAGTTTCAGCCCCGCCCGGCGCAGCTCGGTCTCGAACATACTCCGGCCGGTGGCGATGTTCTCCTCCCGCTTCTCCCGCTTGAACCACTGGCGGATCTTGTTCCGGGCCTCGTTGCTCTTGGCCACCTTCAGCCAGTCCCGGCTGGGCCCCTTGGCGTTTTTGGCGGTGAGCACCTCTACAATGTCGCCGTTGGACAGGGCATGGTCATAGGGGACCATCCGGCCATTGACCTTGGCCCCCACCATCCGGTTGCCCACGGCGGAGTGGATGGAGTAGGCGAAGTCGATGGGGGTGGCCCCGGCGGGCAGGCTTTTCACGTCCCCGTTGGGGGTGAACACGAACACCTCGTCGGCGAACATATCCACCTTCAGGGTCCGGACAAACTCCTCCGCGTCGGTGTCCTGCTGGCTCTCCAGCAGCTTGCGCACCCACTCAAAGTCGTGCTCCGTCCCCAGGTTTTTGTTGGCCATCCCCTGCTTGTATTTCCAGTGGGCGGCGATGCCGTATTCCGCCGTCTGGTGCATCTCCCACGTCCGGATCTGCACCTCGAAGGGGATGCCCTCCCGGCCAATGACCGTGGTGTGAAGCGACTGGTACAGATTGGGCTTTGGGGTGCCGATATAGTCCTTGAACCGGCCCAGCACCGGGTTGAACATATCGTGGATGCAGCCCAGCACGTTGTAGCACTCGGGGATGTCGTCCACAATCACCCGGAAGGCGTACAGGTCGAAAATCTCGTCCAGGGTCTTGTTCTGGGCGAACATTTTGCGGTAGATGGAGTAGGTGTGCTTCACCCGGCCATAGACCCTGCCGGAAATTTTCTCGTCGCTGAGCCGCCGGGCGATGCGCTGCTGAATCCCCGCCAGAAAGTCCTCATGAGCGGCGGAGCGGGCGGCCAGCTCCATCTCAATCTCCTTATAGCCAATCGGGTCCAGGTAGCGCAGGGACAGATCCTCCAACTCCCACTTCAGCTTCTGCATTCCCAGGCGGTGGGCGATGGGGGCGTAGATCTCCATGGTCTCCAGGCTTTTTTCCCTCTGCTTGCTGGGGGACTGATACTCCATGGTGCGCATATTGTGCAGCCGGTCGCAGATTTTGATTAAAATCACCCGGATATCCTGGGCCATCGCCATGAACATTTTGCGCAGATTCTCCATCTGCTGCTCTTCCTTGCTGGTGTAGTGGACCCGGGAGAGCTTGGTCACGCCCTCCACCAAGGCGGCCACCGGCTCGCCGAAGCGCTTGGCAATGTCCTCGTGGGTGGCCTTGGTGTCCTCAATGCAGTCGTGGAGCAGGGCGGAGATCACCGAATCCGGGTCCAGGTCCAGGTCGGCCACAATTTCCGCCACTGCCAGGGGATGGGTAATATAGGGGGACCCATCCTTACGCAGCTGTCCGTTGTGGGCGGAATCTGCGTAGGTGAACGCGGAAAACAGCCGCTGTGTATCCAAATCCGGGGCATAGGCTAAAATTTTATCCTCCAGCGCCTGGTAGCGGGCTAAAATAGGGTCCATAGTGACACCTCGCTTCTGTATATTATCCCTCCGCCCATCGGCGCAGGCGGCGCAAAATCTCGCTGGCCTCCAGGTCGATCTTGTGCTCTGGCCGGTGGAGCTGAATCTGGAGCTGATCCGCCCGGCTTTTCAGGGAGATAAGCCCCCGCTCCTGAAAGACCTCCAGACAAAGCTGCACGTGAATCTGTCCCTCCCGCCGGCCGGAGCGGCGGGCCACGCCCCTGGCAATCCGGGGGGCGGAGTCCTCCAGCACCGGGGCCTGGAGGCACTGGCGCTCCAGATACCGCCATAAATCGGCAAATTCCGTCCGGGTGGGCAGCAGTATCCGGGCCTCCGCCGGGGAGAGATTGCCCCCCTGGCGGTATTTTTCAAAGGCGGCCCGCTCCCACTGGGCCCGGGTGAGGGCGGGGCGCAGGTCAATGAGCTGGAGCTGAACGGTCCGGATCCCGCGAAATTCGTTGATCTGGGGGGAGAAGGCCGCGTCCACCCGGCTGCCCAGGGATACGCCCAGCTCCTGGGCGTCGGCGGAGAAGAAGATGGCCTCCAGGGTGCTCCCCCGGGCCTCCAGCCGCAGCTTCAGGTGGCGGCCCCTGCCCACCTGGCTCAAGCCCGTCACCTGGGCTCCCAGCAGCGCCAGCACCGGCCGGGGACAGCCCTGTCCGCAGGGCTCCAGCCGGTCCAGCGCCTCCACATTGTCCACAGTAAGCTCCTCCGGCCTCACCGCCGCGTCAATCACCAGGGGCGGGGCAGCCGCCTGCTCCATCCGGCGCTCCCGGGAGATGGCCTGCCGCAGCCGCTGGGCCAGGGCGGGAATTTTCTCCTCCTGGACGGTGAAGCCGGCCGCCAGGGCGTGGCCGCCGAAGCCCTCCAGCAAATCCCCGCAGCTCTCCAGCAGCCGGAACAGGTTGACCCCGCCCCAGGACCGGCAGGAGCCCTTTCCCAGGCCCTCGTGGAGGCAGATCATAAAGGCGGGACAGCTGTACCGCTCGGACAGGCGGGAGGCCACAATGCCCACCACCCCCTGGTGCCAGGCGTCTCCGGCCAGAAGCACCGCCTCCTGCTGGGGAGCCCGGTCCAGCTGCTGGACACACTGCTGGAAAATGTCCCCCTCAATGGCCTGCCGCTCCCGGTTCAGGCCGCACAGCTCC
>Ga0073907_1002986_pt1 | contig 15465 bp, 13 predicted proteins | sample GluameincwithD2O_FD_65483 | JGI IMG/M metagenome (GOLD analysis project Ga0073907, IMG submission 65483) | Mouse cecum microbial communities from Vienna, Austria - Glucosamine amended microcosms incubated with D2O | ecosystem: Host-associated > Mammals > Digestive system > Large intestine >... | reverse complement strand
TCGGCACCGCCGGCATGTACAAGCAGTTCCGCACTTCACTATCGGCCTTCACCCAAAAGCAGTACAACAAAGACCTGTCCCGCTTTTACTTTACCGATATTACCCAGAAATTCCTTTTGGAATACATCGTCTATCTAGAGCGGCGCGGCATCGAAAATGGCAACCGTGCCGGGCTGCGCCAACTTCTTCGCATCTTCCGGGCATTAGTAAACTATGCCAAGGACGAACTCCACATGTACGGAGCCAACCCCACAATCTTCGAGGCGGCTACGGAAAAGATGGCGTGGGGGCAGTTCGAGTCCAAAGCCGTCAATCCGAACATCATCCGCCGGATGGAGTTCATGGACCGCAGCCTCTTTTCCGAGCAGGAGCAACTCTGTCTTGACCTTTTCCTCTTCAGCTTTTACAGCGGCGGCATGGCCAACGTCGATGTCGTCAACCTAACATGGGACATGATTAACGAAAAGGAAGGCATGATTGTCTATGAACGTACCAAATTCCCTAAGCTGGCCAAGCCCCTGCTCATCGACCGCCTCATCGTAATTCTGGAAAAATACAGAGGCAAAGGCATCGGCAACTATGTCTTCCCAGTCTATACCGAGAAACACATAACCGACAAACAGAAGATGGGACGCCGTAACAGCTTTTCAACCCTCGTCAGTGAGACTCTGGACAAAGTTTGCGAGATTCTGGGCATCGACGAGAAAATGACTTGGTACACGGCACGAGGCACGTTTATCTCCAGCGAACTTGATGCGGGTACTCCGATTACCCACGTCGCTGAAATGGCCGGCAACAGCGCCCGAACCATCGAGAAACACTACTACAAGAATACCAAGCAGGAAGAACTGCGCCAGCGCATGAACGCCCGTTACGATAGTTGGGGGATATAAGTAATACATAGGCGCATACCTCAACCAAAAGTTATTTATTGGTTGGGGTTGCATAAAATTATAAACAACTCGCTATTTTTTCGCTTAACTCTGCAATAAAGAACTTAAATTCTTTTTTATGTTTTTTTATAAGAGATTGAGGAACTATCGCTTTGTAATCACCTCCGATATGAACTTCATCATCTGGATTTTCAACTATTCTTTTCAAATGTTGAGCTAGATGTCCTATATTGGATATCACGTTTATCCGCTCTAAACTTTCTTTCATGGCAGGATATTCGTGTAACTCTACATTAGCATGATTAAAGTCAGTCATATCAACTGCAAACAAGGCATATCGTTCTTTTTCTTCGATCGATCGTTTTAATTGAGATGCACTCATCATTACCGAATCAGATGTTACCCAACGTGATTTAACCTCAATATAGTAAAATGGCTTATTATCTATATATATGATAAAGTCTTGACCATCTTGCACATTTTCTGATTTTACATGGAGTTCCTTATCTGATAATGTTTCTTTTAGTATTTCAAGAAGACTCGTTTCAACATATTCTCCCAACACTTTTTTATAGGTCCAATCCGCTGTTTCGTTTTGTTCGTTTATTAGAGCCTTTCGACCAAGTTCAATAATGCGGGAAAGATTCTTTTCATCAACTAAACCTGCTATTGTATTTAATGTATTCTTATCTTCAACTTGCATAATCCGGAATAAGTGACGCTTTTTGTCTTGATCTTGGATGACAGACATCATAATATTGGATTTGACGTTGTCCAATTCAGAGAACCAATTTCTCCATAGAGGATCTTCCAACTGTTCAATGATTTCAATCACTGACTTCTGATGGGAATAATTGCTTATATTGTATGAAGTACGTTCATATATACGCTTGACTATTTCATTTGCCAAATGTTCGGGTTTCAACATCTTAGTTCCAATGAAATATGGCGCATAGGAAGCATTTACAAGTTCATGTTTAACACTACTACTATTATCAATGGTTGTATCTCTAACAATAATATCATAGAGGTCTTTCAAACGCGCAGGCATATCCGAATCTTCTTTTTGGAGCATCTCTGCATAACAATAGACGCCTATTTGGTTTGGATAAATTCTATAATATTGTAAAGTGCTGCACATGTCATCAAAGCCATATATCAATTCAATAAATTTCAAATGGGATTTGAATTGATTAATGGCAATGTCGGACAAGCTCATTTCATAGAGTGCATTTGCAATTAGAGGGCGATAGAAAGTTCTACAATCATAAACGTTCTTATTCAACTTGACATCGTTTGTTGTAGTATAATTATAATATTCGTCCAATAACGGTAAAATGCGAGCTTCGAATGCTGTACTGTTATTTTCGACAACTGCATGTAATAACTCCATCAGCGCACTTACTGTTGAATGCGAAAAAACGGTCGTTTGAAAATCGTCTATTAGATACTCATTTTTATTGATAATAGATTTCTTTAAACTCGTCCGCATCGCATCTTGACTATCTCTCAACTTTCCTATATAGTTGGCAAGACATTCTTTAACTTTTGCGTTACCAAACTCCTCAAACCTGAATAAATCCTTAAACTGCGGATGAATAAAGCGGCTGACTTCATCCGGAATAAGTTCTCGCATGATATTTACTAAAATCTCATTGAATGCTTCTGGGCAAACGAGATCCTCTCGTAAGTGTAAATTACAATCCACGTTGGGAATTAGTTCATGCCTACTAAAACATTGCTCATGTTTAGATGTTACCAAGAAACAATCAAAAGTATAGAGATAATCAAGGTTTTCCTTTGTAATGTGCATTCCCTTGATATAACCAACCAAACTCTCTATATTAGCGAAACGATCTGTAGGTTGATCTGGATACCAATCTTGTATGGTTTCACTCCAATACAACAAATCTTCTTTTACTGGAATTGATCCTACTCCATACATTTCTGTCATGAAATAAAACAGAGCGTCTAATAAATTTGTATCGTTTTGGGCTGCTGAAGATAATTCGCTGTGGAGTATATGGATACGCTGAGGCATTGTCAAACCTGAACCAACTTGTACAAGATTCAACGACTCAAAGAACTTAACCCAGTAATTTTCTAATTGTTGATAATATTCGGCAAGTTTCGCATTTGGGTGCTTAATTGGAAAGTTTGCTTTCGCCAAATACTTAACATCTTTCAGTTTTACCAACCATCTGTTGATAAATCGTACAATCATGGAATTGGATAACTCCACAAGCTGTTTATTGACTTCTGCTTGATCATCATTGTTTTAACCGTTACCAACGAATCTCAAACTATCTCGATTGTCATTGTCACATGTGAAACATGACGAATGCAGTATAAAATTGAATCCCCAATTTTCCGTACCTAATAAAGGTAAATAAAGAAACAGATTTGGAACATTGGAGTCCCAAAGAAAGACCCGTAAATTCCCATCCTCATCTTCATGTATCGGAAGTATCACGATCGCATTACTTTCTGTCCCGTTTTCAGTTTCAGTCTCTGCTGTCAAATTTCTCAATAAATAAATTTTGATGACCGTATCATTCCTTGTATTATTGCGGTAAGAGTTTTGTTGTATATTCACACATATAAGTTCAATATCTTCAAACGTATCGATAAGCGTATCGTTTCCCCGAATGTATGAATCAGAAGTATTATCTATTACATCCCGAAATAAGATTGATTTAATTCTTTTGTTGAGAGCAAGGACATAAGGAGCCAGATGAACAGATGAATGTAAGGCTTCATTTGCATTTTCTTGCTCAATAGGATATTTATGTAAATATTTGAAAATAGTCTGATTGTTTGGAGAGTCAATAATCTGATCCCAGGAGTTTCCCCAAGACTCAATCTCACTATTTAGTTCCTTCAAATTCTTTATCATTTGCTCTTTATCCTTTGGAGAGCGGTCGAAAAGGATGTTTTGGAAACAATAGTAATAATCTTTATTTTGAGATAATTTTATAGTTCCTGTCAACTCAAATGATAAGCCCAATTTATGAGTAGTTAGGAAACCTGTTCCATATTGTCCGATTTGAATTATATCATTTCTTGTTTTAGAACTGGTTTGGAGGCATAATGCTTCTATTGTATGGTTGTCAAAGGGAATTCCATCGTGTTGAAATATAAAATTATCTTTATGCCTTACAAAAAGTATTTCTGCACCACCTTTTTTCGCAACATCACGAGCATTCTGTACCATTTCCCAAATGGCACGAGCTGGACGTATATTGTCACTCTTACTAATACCCGTGATAATATCATTTGCCGGTTTCCCCCACATCATATCATCATGAGCTTTTGCCCTTTCTCTTTTTATTTGCTCTAATTCAAGATTAATAATATTATTACTCATAAGTCATATTTCAAGGATTCAATCACAAAAATACAAAAAGAGAGTATTCCTTCCCGTTATTTCAGGCAGAATCCCTATCTTTGCAAAAGATTTAAGATATTTAGAAAGCGTTTAGCTTTTGCTTTGCAACACGAAGTCTGGTACATTTCGATCTCCCGCAATGCAAATAGATAGACGCTCGCGTTATGCGTGGGCATTATCTGTTGCGGGAGAAGGTTTACCAGAGCCTGTGTTGCGACAAGTGTAATGTCCCACGCTTTTCGCGTGTATAACCGACCTGAGAGGGACATAAGGTCTCAACATTCAGGACAATGGAAAAATCGCTCTTGGAACAGCTTATGACGCTGCCTGCCGATGCCACTACCGCAACTATACAAGGCATTACCATGCAGGTAATCGACGAAACCACCCGGCAATCCCTTCTTCAATCCGACCCCGAAGATACATATATCCACGAATGCACCCTCTCCAACGGTACATTCATCGCCGATATGCAAAACGGCCGACTGATTGCCTTGTACAAAGTCCGCTGACATATATAGTCTTTTGGCATCAGAAAACCAGCCGTAAGAACTGATAAATGAGGTATTTTCATAAGTTCTTGCGGCTTCTTTATGCAAACACGGCAAATAATCGCTATCTATAAGTTTAGATATAATCAAAATGTCAAAGGAAAAACAACATATTCCACCATTTACCTTTATTGACCTATTTGCAGGTTTGGGAGGTTTTCATTAGGCGCTTAGTGCGCTTGGTGGCAGGTGCTTGTTTGCTTCTGAATTGAAAGAAGACTTGCAACACCTTTATAGCCTTAACTTTCCTAATGTGGTGATAAAAGGTGATATAACTAAGGTTGACATAGAGGAGGACATTCCGCACCATGATGTGTTGTGTGGTGGTTTTCCATGTCAGCCATTCAGCAAAGCAGGTAATCAAGAAGGCTTCAATGATGCACAAGGACGAGGCAATATGTTCGATTACATCATGAAGATTGTTCACCATCATCGTCCAAAGTTTTGTTTTCTTGGAGAATGTGGCCAATCTCAAAACCCACGACGAAGGCAATACATGGAAAGTAATCGAGAAAAAATTAAAGGACGCAGAGTACCTGGTTTACGAAAGCATTCTGTCACCTCATGAGTTTGGATATCCGCAGCATCGTAAGCGTATCTACATTGTAGCCATACGTGAAGACCTTCGTATGCCTGAATACAAATTTCCAGAACCAAATAATGCAGTATGTGACATCCATACTATCATTGAAGAGTCGGATACCAACGTACAGATGATTAAGCAGGAAACCCGTCATCAACTTGATATTTGGGAAGAGTTCCTGCATCACGTTAAAGAAAGTGGACATATTGTTGGAGGCTTTCCTATCTGGACAATGGAATTTGGCGCAACTTACGATTTCGAGGGTAAAAAGCCCAAACTACAGTCGATTGCAGAGTTGAATGGTAAGCGAGGAAAGTTTGGACAAATCATAAAAGGCTTAACCATAGAAGAGTGTCTTGCTCAACTTCCTGTCTATGCCCAACCAAACAATCGTGAGAAAGAAGGTGGAACTGAATTTTCTGATTGGAAAAAGAAATACATACGCCTGAATCGACAATTCTACGAAGATAACAAGATGTGGCTCAAACCATGGATGAATAAAATCAAGGATTGGCAAAACAGCCACATCAAGTTTGAGTGGAATTGTGGTAAGGATGTAGAGTTTACTCTTGAAGACAAACTTATCCAATTCCGTGCTTCTGGTATTCGTGTTAAGTTGGCAACATTCGCACCTGCCTTAAATTTGGTCGGCACTCAGATTACTATTCTTCCATGGATTGAGGGCACACCGAGAAAGGGGTCAAAGGATGCGAGCCGAGGAAGATACTTGAGTGTCAAGCAAGCAGCCGCATTGCAAGGTATGGATAGTATCCACTTTGGTTCGGATGAATTCCAACTTTCCAACACTCGTATCTATGAGGCATTAGGTAATGCCGTGAATGTACAAATCGATGCGGAAATGAGGCGTAAAATGTTAATTATTTAATTGTTATATTATTGGGCGTGTCTGTCGCCGGCTTCGTTGTAAATACGCGGCAAATTATTTTTCGACGGATTTTTGGAGTAAATTTACACTTACTTTTTTATTTCTTTTTTGAAAAAGGCGGTTAATAAATATTCGGGGTCGTCGAAATGCCGATAATTTTTTGCCGGAACAACCGAAATGAGTTCCCATCCTTGCTCGCCGAGTTTGTTCAGTTTCTCAACGACGCTTTGATCGATTTCTTCATCCGTCAGATTGTGGAACGATAGGGTTCTATATTCGAATTTTTGCATGTCTATATCTGAAATAGCCGTTTCCAATCTTTAATCATTACGGCATCATTGAATTGTTGGTTTGCCGGACTGCTGCTACGTAATGTGAGGTGTCTTATATCGGGAAATTGTCCTGCGAAATATTTGTTGTACAGATGCTCTGCCTTTTGACCGTTGAAAGCGATAGTTCGAATCGTAGGGTATTGACGGAGGAACTTTTGCAAATCATTCGGAAATTCGGCTCGTATGTCGGAATCCAAACTTCCATGACGGTCGGCTGTATGTACGACATCCCATAAGGCAATTTTATGAGAAAATAATAATTGCTTTTTCTCCTCGTATGTTAGAGGGATAGGGCTATTTGCGACATGAGCAATAATAGACCAGAAACGATTTCCCGATTTAGCATAATATTGCTTCTTTTGCAATGATGCGTCTCCGGGTAGTGTTCCGAGAATTAAAATTGTCGGATTGCTCCCGACCAAAGGCGGTAATGATTTTTTATTGGAGGATGATATTACCATAGTTGGTTTAGGATGTGATGCAGGGAGCGTTGAGGCTCTTTTCTGACCGTCCTTAGAGTGTGGAATATGCCACTTGTTGCCGATTTGATATGCGTGGAGAATTTTTCCGTCACGCAATAGTTTGCGGAGCGGTGATCCAGGACGATCTTTGGAATCGGATAATAAACCTGCTTGAGCCAATATTTTATTTGCGTCAACAGGAGTGATGTCGATTTGGTTGTTTCGAATCAAGTATTTGTCGATACATTCTATGATTTGAGAAATGTTTGTCATCGATGTTCGGTTGTTTGTTCTCTGTTATTGTATTCTTCTGATTCTTTCTGTAATAAGTTCCTTGTATTTGCCTTTCATCTCGTCGGGCAGAAACGAAACGTCGATCCATTCGTTCCATTTCGGAATGGCCTTGATGAACTTCTTTAATAGGTTGTCGATTACCTTTTCGTCCATGCCCGAAGCCGTCATTGCCTGCACGAAATCGCTGCGGCAAAGCTTGCGTTTGCGGCCGTTCAGCGTTAGGGCCAATTCCTCTGTATCTTCGGGCAAAACGAGGGCCGTCGATAATAGGTCGTAAGCCGGTGTCAGCCCATAAATACCCGGATTTAGGCTGTATAGCGAAAAGTTTTTGAGGTGCATGTCGGCATTGCCCGTGAGCCACGAAAACAACACCTGCTCCCAGAAATTGACGGCATCCAGTTTCGGGGCGGAAGAATAGCGCAGAATCGTTTTGGCTATTTGCTCGTAGGAACCTTTGTATTTGTGTTCGGTCAATCGTTCGGAGAGCTGACAGAGGTCTTCCATCGGGTATTTTTCGCCGCGAGGCCCTCGGTCGATGCGGCGTGTGATGTAGCATAACTCTCCGTCGGCAAAGCGGACGAGCGAGTGGGGGACGACCTGCATCTTTGCGGCTTCGGCCATGTGCATGGTCAAATCTTCCAGTTCCGGCAAATGCGGATAATGTTCGGTCTGCGGTTTGAGGATATAGCGACCCCAAAGACCGACGATTGTAAAGCGTTCCGGTGTGCCTTTGCCCGCTTTGGCAATATCGAGCGACAGCTTCGCCTGCACTCCGGTCAGCGTCGTCTGGCTGCGGATTACCTCGCGGGCCAGTTCCGCGATATTGGTGCGCGTGTAGGGGAGCAAAGGAGCTTCGGGAGTGCCGAAAATCTTCTTGGAACAGGACTTGTGGAAATCCCGCTCGCCGTCGGCTAATTCTTTGTAGCAATATAAACAACGCTCCATGTTACTCGTCTTTTGATTCGATGGGTCTGACACCGACTGCACCGATGCAGTCTTTGCAACAGGCCAAAAGCAGCGACATCCGATCGCGGTTGTCGATTTTCCAACTCTTTTCGACAATGTCGAGCAGCCACCCTTCGGGAATCAATCCGTCGAAGAACGGGAACAGCACCTTGTCGCGATAGACCTGCTCCGTAAGCGGCAGCGTGAGACTGACCGCTTCGGCATCGGGCAGGCGGAGATAGTCGGCATCGTAGCGGAACGTGTATCCGGTTTCGTCCTCGGTCAATAGTCCTGCCTTGCGGTCGTGGAGGTAGATGGCAGCCTGTTTCATCGGTTATCCGTTTTTGTCATCGGTACCACTCCGATCTCGGCTCCGAACAGGTTGAGAATCTGATTGACTTTGTCCAGCCGCAGCGTCGGTTTCCCTTGTTCCAGCTCACGCACGAACCGCAGTCCTACGCCCGATTTCTCGGACAGTTCGACCTGCGTCAGCCGATGCTGTTTGCGCATAACCTTCACGTATTTCGATAATGTCGTCTGCATGTTATACCTCTTTGGGTACAAAAATAGTGAAATAAATTTTGTTTACACCTTTTAGGGTACAATCTGCGATTTTTGTCGTAAAATATACACGAAAGGGTATGCTATTGGTGGTATTAAATTACAGATAAATATTATCTGCTTTCCCATCTTGATTTTTATGTTCAAGCGAACATAGGAACATAGCAAGTTGTGTTTTGAGGCATCCGAAATATTTCCTGCGCCTCAAAACTACTTGCTAAAGTTTTTCCCTCCAAAGTCGGGAAATATATGCGCAAAATAAAAAGTGAGTTACTCTTATTATCAAATCAAATTAATTCATTATCTTTGTATATAGTTCAATTTAATGATTGGTATGGAAGATATAAATAGACTTAAGCTGGTTTTGGTAGAAAAGAAGAAAACAGGGAAGTGGCTGGCAGAGCAGTTGGGGAAAGATCCATCAACAATATCAAAATGGTGTACCAATGTTTCACAGCCTGATTTGGTTACTCTTTCAAGAATAGCGGAACTATTAAATATTGAACGGAGAGAGCTTATCAATAAGAGCAAGTGAATCTTATCTCATTAATAATATTAGCAAGAACCATATAAAATGACAAGCATACAGCAAAGAGAACAGCTGCAATCTCAGATTTGGAAAATAGCCAATGAGGTGCGTGGGGCTGTTGATGGATGGGACTTCAAACAATTTGTTTTAGGCACATTGTTCTACCGTTTCATCAGTGAAAATTTTACTGACTATATAGAGGGAGGAGACGATAGTATTGACTATGCTTCTTTGCCTGATAGCGTTATCACTCCAGAGATTAAAGATGATGCAGTAAAGACAAAAGGATATTTCATATATCCGAGTCAGCTTTTTGCTAATGTGGTAAAGACTGCCAATACAAATCCGAATCTTAATACCGACTTGAAAGCCATCTTCGACTCTATCGAAAGCTCTGCTAATGGTTATGCTTCCGAAAAGAATATCAAAGGGCTGTTTGCCGATTTTGATACGACCAGTACAAGGCTTGGTAATACCGTTGAAAACAAAAACAGTCGATTGGCGGCTGTTTTAAAAGGTGTAGAAGGATTGGATTTTGGAAGTTTTGAGGAACATGAGATAGACCTTTTCGGTGATGCTTACGAGTTTCTCATAAACAATTACGCAGCCAATGCCGGAAAGTCGGGCGGTGAGTTTTTTACACCACAGAATGTTTCAAAGCTCATATCACGGCTTGCCATGCATGGGCAGACTACTGTTAATAAGATATACGACCCAGCCGCAGGTTCGGGTTCATTGCTTTTGCAAGCCAAGAAACAATTTGAAGATCGTATCATTGAAGATGGTTTCTTTGGTCAGGAAATAAATCATACCACCTACAACTTGGCTCGTATGAATATGTTCCTGCACAACATTAATTACGATAAGTTTAACATTGCACTTGGGAACACACTGATTGATCCTCAATTCGTTGATGACAAGCCGTTTGATGCCATTGTTTCCAATCCTCCCTATTCGGTAAATTGGATTGGTTCGGATGATCCCACGCTTATCAATGACGACCGTTTTGCTCCAGCCGGAGTACTTGCCCCGAAATCAAAAGCCGATTTTGCTTTCGTACTTCACGCATTAAGTTACCTTTCAAGCAGAGGAAGGGCTGCTATTGTATGCTTTCCTGGAATCTTTTATCGAGGAGGAGCGGAGCAAAAAATCAGGAAGTATTTGGTTGACAGCAATTTTATTGAAACTATCATAGCATTGCCATCTAATTTGTTTTATGGTACTTCCATAGCCGTTAATATCTTAGTTCTTTCAAAGCATAAACCGGATACCAAAATCCAGTTTATTGATGCGAGCGGGGAAAGTTTCTTCACCAAAGAAACAAACAACAATATCCTTGAAAACACACATATAGACAGGATTATAGAAATTTTCGACAAAAAAGAAGATATTGATTATATAGCCAAGTCTGTTGATTATAAATCTATTGCAGATAATGATTATAACTTATCGGTAAGCAGTTATATCGAAGTCGAGGACACACGTCCGAAAACGAATATCAAGGAACTGAACGAGCATATTCATCGGATTGTGGCACGTGAGAATGAGTTGCGTGCAGAGATAGACAAGATAGTTGCGGAATTAGAGGAGGACGAATTATGAGCAAATTGCAAGAATTAATACAGAAACTTTGCCCGAATGGGGTTGAGTATAAAAAATTAGGAGATTTAGGTGCCTTTGAAAATATAGGCGTTGATAAAAAAACCATAGAAGGCCAGACTCTTGTTAAATTGTTGAATTATGTTGATGTATATAAAAAAATATACATTGACAATAATATTCCCCAAATGATTGTATCTGCGTCAACGAAAAAAATTCATGATTGTTCTTGTGAAAAAGGGGATATATTTATAACTCCGACATCAGAAACAAGAGATGATATAGGACATGCAGCTGTTATTACAGAGACTCTTGTCAATACTGTTTATAGTTATCATATTATGCGTTTGCGTCTATTTGAGTATAATATGACAACTTCGTTTTTCATTAGATATTTGTTTGAAACAGATATTGTTCAAAAACAGATTTGTAAATTGGCGAAAGGCCTCACTCGTTTCGGACTTTCTAAATATGATTTTGCAAAAATTGAAATTCCTATTCCACCTCTTGAAGTTCAAGAAGAAATTGTAAAAATTCTCGACCGCTTCGCGGAATATGCAGCGGAGCTGCAAGCGGAGCTGCAAGCACGGCAGGAACAATATGAATATTATAGAGATAAACTACTGAGCTTTAATAATATAGATGGGGGGGGTACGCAAGCGTAACTTGGATGAAAATGAGTGAGATAGGAACATTTATAAGGGGAAACGGTTTGCAGAAAAAAGACTTTACAGAAAGAGGAGTTCCTTGTATTCATTATGGGCAAATTTACACATACTATGGAACTTTTGCTTTCCATACAAAATCATTTGTAAATGAAGAGTTGGCAAAGAAGTGCAAAAAGGCTCATACCGGAGATTTAGTATTTGCTACAGTCAGTGAAAATGTTGATGATGTCTGTAAATGTGTTGCTTGGCTTGGTAATGATGAGATTTGTATCAGTGGAGATAGTTTGGCGTTTTGCCATAATCAGAATCCTAAATATTTAGCATATTATTTTCAGACGGCAGCATTTGCAGACTATAAAAGAAGTAAAGTGACAGGGACAAAGGTTATAAGATTGCATCAGTCAAAATTGGAGCAATTTGTTGTTCCTGTTCCGTCATTGGTAGAACAAGAGCATATTGTTTCCGTTCTTGACAAGTTTGAGACTTTAGTAAACAGTCTGACTACTGGTCTTCCTGCTGAAATAGCTGCCGTGCAAGAACAATACGAATATTATAGGAACAAATTATTGTCGTTTCCGAGAAACGAGAAAATAAGTGCATAATATGGGACAGTCATTAAACGAAATAGCGCAAATTCTACGAGACACCAGCAAGAAGGTGCAGTTGATCTATGCCTTTAACGGTGTCGGTAAAACACGTTTGTCTCGCGAATTCAAGGAACTGATTTCTCCAAAGAATCCGGATGATGAATTGGAAGATACGAAAATGAAAATTTTGTATTATAACGCTTTTACGGAAGATTTGTTCTATTGGGATAATGACTTGGATACAGATGCTAACAGAAAACTCAAAATACAGTCAAACGGTTTTACGGATTGGGTACTCAAAGAACAAGGGCAAGAAAGAAACATTGTAACTCATTTCCAGCATTACACCAATGACAAACTGACACCACGTTTTAATGAGGAATATACAGCCAAAGATACAAATGGCAAAGATATTACAGTCAAGGCTTATTCCGAGATTGTTTTCTCTGTAGAAAGCGGTAATGACGAGAAGATAGAGAATATAAAAATATCAAAGGGAGAAGAGAGTTGCCTGATTTGGTGTGTTTTCTACAGTCTGCTTAGGCAAATTGTAGAAATTCTGAATATATCGGAACCAGATGAACGAGAAACCGAGCAATTCAATGACCTGAAATATATTTTTATTGATGACCCTGTTAGTTCATTGGATGAAAATCACCTGATAGAATTGGCAGTGAATGTTGCAGAATTGATAAAGTCAAGTCAATCAGAGTTGAAGTTCATCATTACTACACATAATCCGTTGTTTTATAATGTGCTGTACAATGAATTTAATAATGCTGATAACCGTTATGGCTATAAACCTAAACACTCCATAAAACGTAGGCTTGAGAAGAAGAATGACGGGACATATGTTCTCGTGGAACAAACGGCTGATTCGCCATTCTCCTATCATCTATTTTTGTTGACAGAACTTGAAAAGGCTATAAAGTCGAGTGCAATCAAGAAATATCACTATAATTTTCTGCGTCAAATATTGGAGAAGACTTCCACTTTTCTGGGATATACGGGTTGGAAAGAACTCTTGCCTCATGATGCGCAAGAGGCATACTATAACCGTATCATAAATCTATGTAGTCATGGAAAACATTCAGGTGAAGAGACTTCGTTGATTGATAATAACGATAAAAAGGTTTTAACCTATTTAGTGGATAGCATTAGAACGATGTGTCATTTCAGAAGCGAACAAACCAAAGGCATAAATGAAGATGAAGCAATATAATACCATAGCAGAATCAAACAATTTTATAGTCCTTGATGACTATACCAAATATAATGAACTTAACGAACCGTCGGTTACATATCAATCGGAGGCAAGTCTTGAACGAGAGTTCATTCAAGATTTAGTAAGTCAAGGCTATGAATATCGTCCTGATATTTCGTCTCCCGAATCATTGCTGGCCAATGCCCGCGTACGGATTCAAGAGCTGAATGATATGGAGTTTTTTGATAAGGAATGGCTACGGTTTGTTGAAGAATATTTGGATAACCCGGGAGATTCATTGGTGGATAAAACCCGCAAGATTCACGATAATCATATCTACGATTTTGTTTTTGATGATGGGCATATAAAAAACATCTATATTGTAGACAAGCAAAATATAGCCCGAAACAAGGTGCAGGTAATCAATCAATTTGAACAGACCGGGACACAGGCTAATCGGTATGATGTGACGATATTGGTCAATGGTCTGCCATTGGTCCATGTCGAGTTGAAAAAACGCGGTGTCGCTATCCGCGAGGCATTCAATCAGGTGCACAGATATTCCAAAGAGAGTTTTAATAGCGAAAATTCTCTGTTCAAATTTATTCAGGTATTTGTCATATCGAATGGTACGGATAGCCGTTATTTTGCCAATACGGTAGAGCGGAACAAGAACAGCTTTGACTTTACGATGAACTGGGCAAGGGCAAATAATGCACCGATAAAAGATTTAAAAGATTTTACAGAAACTTTTTTCCAGAAGAATACGTTGCTGAATGTGATTTTTACCTATTCGGTGTTTGATGTAAACAATACCTTGTTAATAATGCGTCCATATCAGATTGCAGCGACAGAACGGATGCTGTGGAAAATAAAGAGTGCATATCAGGCAAAGAAATGGGCTACAACAGAAGGTGGCGGATATGTTTGGCACACAACAGGCTCGGGAAAAACACTTACCAGTTTTAAGGCTGCGAGATTGGCAACACAATTGGATTTTGTTGACAAAGTTTTCTTCGTTGTTGACCGTAAGGATTTGGACTATCAGACAATGAAGGAGTATCAGCGGTTTTCTCCTGACAGTGTGAACGGCTCGGAAAGTACGGCAGGATTGAAACGGAATATCGAAAAGGATGACAATAAAATTATCGTTACCACTATTCAGAAGTTGAATAATCTGATGAAGAGTGAGGATAATTTGTCTATTTATCAAAAGCAAGTTGTTTTCATTTTCGATGAATGTCATCGCTCCCAATTCGGCGAGGCGCAAAAGCAGTTGAAGAAAAAATTCAAAAAGTATTATCAGTTCGGATTTACCGGTACGCCAATATTTCCGGATAATGCTCTTGGAGCAGAAACCACGGCAAGTGTGTTTGGCAGAGAATTACATTCATACGTGATAACTGATGCTATCCGCGATGAAAAAGTTCTGAAATTTAAGGTCGATTATAATGATGTACGTCCTCGGTTTAAGGCTATTGAGACGGAGGTTGACGAACATAAATTAAGTGCTGCAGAAAATAAACAAGCATTACTTCATCCTACCCGTATCAATGAGATTTCACAATATATTCTACAGAATTTTAAAATTAAGACACATCGTAATCAAGGAGACAAAAAAGGTTTCAATGCCATGTTTGCCGTTAGCAGTGTTGATGCTGCCAAATGCTATTATGATGAATTGAATCGATTGCAGAAAGACTCTGAAAGACCTCTTAAGATAGCAACGATATTTTCTTTTGCGGCAAACGAAGAACAAAGTGCAAAAGGCGATATTCCGGATGAGAATTTTGAACCTTCTGCAATGGATGTCAGTGCCAAAGAGTTCTTGGCAAAAGCCATTAATGATTACAATGTAATGTTTAGAACAAGTTATGGCGTTGATAGCAAAGAGTTTCAAAATTATTATAGAGATCTTGCGAAGAGAGTGAAAGGCAGGGAAATTGACCTCGTAATCGTTGTAGGTATGTTCCTGACAGGATTT
>Ga0073907_1002965_pt1 | contig 15585 bp, 26 predicted proteins | sample GluameincwithD2O_FD_65483 | JGI IMG/M metagenome (GOLD analysis project Ga0073907, IMG submission 65483) | Mouse cecum microbial communities from Vienna, Austria - Glucosamine amended microcosms incubated with D2O | ecosystem: Host-associated > Mammals > Digestive system > Large intestine >... | reverse complement strand
GAGGGCGGTGAAAGAGCGGCTGATCCCACGCAACCCCACCGATGACTGCATCGCTCCGAAAGTGCAGAAGGTGGAAATGAAGACACTCTTGCCAGAGCAACTGAAGTCCTACCTGGACGCCGCCAACGCTAGAGGAGTACTTCCCATGTTCTATCTGGAGCTGGTCAGCGGACTGAGGAAAGGCGAACTGGTGGCGCTCCTTTGGAGCGACCTGGACGTGGCACACAAGACGATTTCCGTCAGCAAGCAGTACGTCCGCAACCCCAGCGGGGAGGTAATGCTCTCCAGGCCAAAGACGGAAACTTCGGTGCGGCAGGTGTCCATCCCGCAGGACGCGGTCGATCTGCTGATTCAGGAACACAGCAAGCACCCGGACAACCAGTATATGTTCCTCTCGCCAGTGACCGGAGAGATGTACCACCCTGACTCGGTGGTGAAACTCCATGAGAAAATACTGAAAGACGCAGGGCTGGAGCACATCAGATTTCACGACCTCCGTCACACTTTCGCAACCCTGGCCCTCCAGAACGGCGTGGACGTGAAAACGGTCAGCAGTATGCTGGGGCACTACGATGCAGGCTTCACCCTCCGCACCTACACCCACGCCACTCGGCAGCAACAGAACCGAGCGGCAGAGACAATAGGAAATTTCATGGCGCAGGTCATGTAAACCCATCGTAAGAGATACAAAAATGCCAGACAGGAAAGCAAAACTTCCTGTCTGGCACTCTCTGTCCCTCTCCGGACATTTCGGCGTGTGGGTCACGGTGTGGGTCAAGGAAAAGCCGCAAAAATAAACTCGTCTAAAAAGTTGTGAAAGCAAAGGAAATCCCGCCAGAATCAGCTGATTCCAGCGGGATTTTGGAGCTGCTACCCAGATTTGAACTGGGGACCTCATCCTTACCAACTGTCTTAGCCATGTTTGGTGTATTTTAGTGAACCTCTGTAATCCTTGTGTAGCAAGGGTTTCGGGGTTTTTATCTTTTGTGTACCTTCTTCAATTTTGCCAGTTTTAGCGTCCATGGACGCTAAATGGACGCTAAAATCAGGGCCGCCCCACGCGCTGGAGCAGCCCCGAAAAAAGTATATCGAATACCGATATTTTCTAACAAATTCAAGCGGAATAAAATCATAGCCGCTATACTGTATCGCAAAGGAGCGTGGCTATGGTTAGGATTTTACTGTCAACCCGACTTGGCGAACGACGGTTGACACAAGCAGACCTTGCCCGGATGACGGGGATACGCCCCAACACAATCAGCGAGCTTTACAATGAGGTTGCTACCCGTATAAGCCTGGATCATATAGACTTGATCTGCGAGGCCCTGGGCTGTGACCTTACTGACCTGATTATGCTGGTGCCAAACAGCGAGCCACGGGTGAAGACCCGAACCGGCACCCCCCGCTCCAAGGGCGAGGATTGACCTTGCTTCTTGACCCCGGATGTGAAAGCGTCCGGGGATTTTTTATGCCCTTTTCAAATTCGTAACCGATTGGGAATTTCAATCCTTGGAATCTTCCCAGGCCTCCCCATGCTCCTCCATGAACTTTTCCATAGCAGCCATGAAAACCGCATTCGGTGATGTACCGTTCTTTTTGCAAGCAATCTTAAAATGTTCTGCCTTGTCCTTGCGGACTTTGCAACCTAGCACGGTCATGTTGGCGGCATCCCACTTATTATTTGCCTTGCGCTTTGATTCAGACAATGCCATAAAATCACCTCGTCCTTATTATATCTAAAATTGCACGGTTTAACAATGTATAAAATCAACAAATACACGGTTAAACTTTTGTGCATTCCATCACTTGCCTACACTGTTCAACCGTGCTATAATAGCACTCGTAAGGCAGGGGCGGCCAGCCCCTTACGGAAGGAGGGAGGACATGGACGAGATGGCCACCAACACGGAGTACATCCTGCGGATGGTGCTTGAGCTAATTGACAAGTGCAAGACGCTGGAAGAACTCCGGGAAGCAGTCAAGGCAGTGCTTGACGAGGCCAAATAAAAAGGGCGGCGGGGCCACCTAGCAAGTAACCCGCCACCCAACCCACAAGGGGCGACCGGGAGCCTTACCCCGGCCGCCTCCATGATAACAAAGTAAGGCACAAAAATCAAGGAGGTTTTTTATTATGATGTTGTCCGAGTTTGTGGAGCGCACCGGCTTTGAGCCTCTGCCCTTCGAGTATGAGAAGATCGAGGCAGCCTACTACGATTTCGACGGCGGCAAGGACGCTTTCTGCAAGGCCTTTGTCGAGGGCGACGGTGAGCGGAAGATTTACCAGGCCCGGGCCGCCGAGATCGACCGGCTGAACGGCAAGATCCTGGAGATGGACAAGACCGCCAAGAAAGACGGCGAAGAGTACGAGCGCCGGTTAGCTGACCTTCAGGCCCAACTTGACCGGGAACTGGAATGGAAGCCCAGCGAGGGCACCGGCACCAACATGAGCCAGAGCGACTACGAGACATTGGCGGCTCTCTGTGATGGTACCCATGGTGCCCCCCACGAAATGACCGATGACGAAGCCAGAGCACTAATCGCTTCCGAATTCGGCTTTGCGGTTGAAAAAGTCGTGATTATCCATGTTGTCCACGCCTATGAGGTCAACAAGCACTGTCAGCTGCGGAAGTCCGCCGAGTATATCCGCCGCCCCATGTACGACGTCAGCGATTATAACTACGTCCGCTTTGACGTGGATTGTGGGCATATGACCTGGATGTATGAGATGGTCAACGGTGAGTTGAAGACCTACGACTGCTAATCCGTGGCCCGCCCCGGAGGTTACGAGGGCAGAAAGGAAAATGTTATGGCAAAGAGAAAGTCCGAACCCGTCATTACTCACACCGAGATCTACTCCCGCGCAATCAGCACCATTTTGTCTGAAATCAAGTCTTGGGAAGATCGCTGTGAGGGATTTCCGCAGGAGCAAAAAGAGGATATGGTGAGCAGAGCCACCGCCCATCTGCTTCCCAAATTGGATGCACTGAAAGAAATGTACCGCTTAGAGTGCGGAGACGAGTACGTCTAAGCCGAAACGCCCTCCGGGGCGTCCGCCGGAGATCGCCTCCCGGCGCTGATGATGGCAGGCGAGAAAGGAGACCAGAAATGTACTACGTTTACTGCCGACACTTAGGTACAGGCCGTGAGTCTTTCGTCAATTTATACGATACCGAAAAAGACGCAGTGTCCAAGATTGCGAGTTGCTATGCGATTGATTCACAGACGTGCCAGCAAGGTGAGTATTACTATTTCTTGATGAAACACTAGCCGAAACGGGCCTCTGGCCCGTCGCCGGGAACCGCCCTACCCGGCCTGATGATGGCAGGGCAGAAAGGATAACACCATGAGAAGACGGAGCAAGCGCACGACGGTATGGGCCTATCTGGACGGGAAAAAGTTGGTTGATGTAGTCTGGGCGGCCCTCGACAATAACATGATGGTGGACGATATGAAGGCCATACTGATCCGGGAGAACCCCGGCCATGAAGTCACCTTTAAGGTGCAGTAAAAGAGGAGGTTTCAATCATGCCGAGAATGCAGAACGAGAAGGGCGAGGCCCTGTACTACAACGTGATTATGAAGAACGGGAAAATCCAATATGCCCTCAAAGCCATTGGTGACACGGTGATCCTGGGCCGGGACCGGCAGAAACGCAAATACCGGGCCTTTGCCCAGGAGGCCCAGGCCGAGCGGTACCTTCAGCGGTATGGGTTCACCAGTGCAATCTACTGAGTGGCAGAACAAGCCGTAGCGGTGTCCTCCCCCCATAACGGGGCCAGGGCACCGCTCTTTTTCTGCCCGGCAAATCACACGGCAGGCCCCAGGCCCCTGTAGGTTTTTCCCAACGGGAAAAACAGGGACGTTTGTGAGGTGGGGAGGGTAATTACACTCCCACACCGTGACGGCCCTTCTGGGGCCGTTTCTGGCCCGTATAGGCGGTATAAAGAAAAGCCCCCGTTACGCTGATTGGCGCAACGGGGGCTATCATCATATCGGAGGGCTGTTTTCGTTGTTGGTATAGTCCTGGACAAAGCCGGCCGCCTGGGCGGCCGCATACTTTACCCCTTCACCGTGGGCACTGGTGTTCTCCGCCCGGTTCTTCTCCACAATTCGGGAGAGGACTATGGACAGGGCGGTACCAATGGGGGTAAATACCACCGTCCAACAGGCCAGGGCACCCGTGTACTGATACTTGATACTCAGCACGGCCAGCACAAAGCCCCCTGCAAGGCCCAGGGCGAGGATGAATACCAGAATATACCCCAGGCGGTCAGTGTTGCCCATGCGCCGCCGTGGGGCTGCCCTGGGCTGCTCCCGCTTACCCCTGCCCATTATTCAAGCCCGTACTTTTGGGCAAACCGATAGAGCACCTGCGCACACTGCTCCCGGGTCAGAAAGTCCTCCCACATGAAGTTGGGCGTACCGTCCGGGACGGTACCGCTACCGGCAAAAATGCCCTGGTCGATGGCGAACTGCCGGGCCGCCCGGCTCCACTCGCCGCTGTCATTGTCCCGCAGCTCCTGACGGTACTGCTGCATAGCTGTAGCAAACATCTTGTTGAACTTCTCTTGATCCATGTCCTCGTCCTCCTGTCCAATCGTTCCGTTGTTGTACTCCCGGGCATCGACCACCCAATAATAGGCGGCCTCATTGCGGAAGGTGGCCGGGTCACCATTCAGCCGCTTATCCTTGGTGCTGGCCGGGTCATTGATACGGATTTTATCATCTGCCCACCAGACCACCACAAAATGACCGCCGCCGGTCCAGGTGCCTTTCTTCATCAGGGCAATCAGGTAATAGCCCTGTTTCAGATACTCCAGAGCCTGGTCGTGGACTTTGGCCTTGGGATTGTGATAGCCGTTGGTCCAGGACAGTTGCCAACACTTGATACCGAACTCCGCGAACTGGGGAGCAAAGTAGGAGTAATAGGTGCCGGCCTTGAGAGCCTTGTAGCCGTGAGCGATAGACCATGCACAGGCATCCTCCGGGGTATAGGTCTTGCCAGTCAGCGTCTCAATAAGCATAGCCGCCGCCGTAGGACCACACCCGGAGTCGCCAATGGTGGCCGTTTCACCGGGCACTCTGTACGGCTTGTTCTTCCACCGGGGATCCGTCTGGAGATAGCTGACAGGCTTTTTATTCATTGCCGCCACCCTCTCCGTTTACGTGGGCCTTGACGGCCTGGTTTGTTTTCAGCATTTCTCTCATTTCCTCCAGGGCATCGTCCACCATGGAGGAAAACAGGTCAAAGGGGACGATCCGGGCCAGCCACGGAAAACGGGTTACGAACAGGTCATAGACCTGGCGGAGCTTTAATTTGCCGGTGCCGCCGCCTAGCTCCTTTTCCGCCTCAGTGACAGCCCACAGCAGCCACTCACGGACTTTTGCCAGCTGGGCCTCGCTGGGCAGGTTGAAATAGCGGTAAATATACCAGGTAGCCATCCCCAGGACGGCGGCCAGGGCCAGGATGATGTACCAATTATTGACGATAATTTCCATGATGTTCTCCTTTCAGTCAGTCGGGTTTGTGAAATTGTTCCAGGTCATCAATACGGTGGTTGGCAACCCGGATTTTTTCCTCTTGCAGCTCTGTGCGTTCCTCCAGCTTGTAGGTGCGCTCGATCAGATTGTTGTGGGCCTGCACCCGCTTCTCCAACTGCTCCAGCCGATAGCTGGTCAACTTGGAGGAGGTCAGAATACCGACTAGGGAACCGACCGCAGACCCAGCAAGGCCAATCAGCGCCACGACAATGGCCTCCATGCCCTTTACCCCCTTTCTGTGAATTTGAGGCTGTCAGCATATAAAAAGGCGGGGCGCACCCGGCGCCTCGCCTTGCCTCTGAAATTCGTAACCGCTTGGGAATTTCACCTTGCCCCAATCAGTGCGGCTATATGCTGAAGGTCGCAGACGGGAGCATTGAAAAAATCATAGCTCCATATCCAATGATCTTCATGCTCGGGCCGCCGATACCGCTGGCACAAGGAATTTTCCCATACCTTATCCCAACGGGCTTGACAGTTATTTTGCTTATTTTTCGGCCGCAAGCGGGTCAGGATGGCCGTCACCAGCGCCCCCCGCTCCCGCCCCTGGCCGTCATCATCCTGGGAAAAGAAGTCGAAGGCATTCTGGCAGGTGGTGGTACACAACTGCTTTCCTTGCCAATAAAGAAAACCGTCCCGGACTTCCAGAACGGCCCCATATGGGATATTCACTTGACCGCTTATGCTGTCAAATCGTGCCCGGCGGTGGGCGATGTACCTCTTGTGATCCACCGCTTACGCCTCCTTGGGGGCCAGCATCCCGACCAGCTCGGTATACTCCGCCTCGGAGATTTTGCTCGCAGCGTAGAACACATCCAGCTTGGCTTCCATGCCCTCAGTCTGGCCGCGCTCGATCATGCGCTTCAAAGTCCGATACAGCATCCTTTTCACCTCCCGTTCATTACTCAGGTTTCATCCGTCAGGCCCAGCTCCAGCAGGGTCAGACGGTATTCCTGGTCCACGATCATCCCGTCAGCGTCCTCCGCCGCCAGCTTGGCGGCCTGAATCTCCGCCCCGGCGTCGGTCTCCTCCAGCATGACGGTTTCCATATCCTCCATGCCCTCCCGGCCCAGCAGATGGTAGGCCGTTCCGGCAAAGACAATGCCCGAAGCCTCCGGCTCCGGGCAAAGGTTGAAGCAGCCATTATCGACCTGCTTGATGTAGTTGGGAGCCTCGGTCATGCCGAGGCACACCCCGTCTCGGGTGACTTTATACATTTTGCACCTCCAAAAAAGATCGCATGATACAGCCGCCGTAAGCGGAGCAGGCGACCATGGTCGTTGAAATTGCGGTAGTATGCGCTCTGGCATTCCATGTACTGCTCAATGTCCTTGAAATCCCGTTTCCCGGCCTTAAATTCCCGATAGAACAGTTTCAGCTTTCGACGGGCACGCTTAATCCCGTCCCGGCTCCCGTTGACCTTGATTTTTCCGGTTTCCGTCAGGGTAAACCGGGCCTTGCAGAACCGAAACGGCTTTGTCAGCGGGATCACCTTGCACTTGCGCTTATTCACCCGGATACCGATAGCCTCAAACCGCCGCACCAATTCACGGGCCAGTTCCTTCAGCTGTTCAATATCGGGGAGGATGACGTAATAGTCATCCATGTAATGACCGGCACAATGCACCCCTGCCTGACACTTGATGAAGTTATCCACGGCGCTGGGCAGGGCAACCATTTCTTGTTGCGACGGCTCCACGCCCAGCGGCATCCCCCGCCCTGGCGTGGGACAGGGAGAATTTTGGATAATGGTGTCCGCTATCTGGCGCAGGTCGGGATTGAGAATTAGCTGCTGATGTCGCTGGTAAATGGTCTGATGGGGAGCAAAGGGGAAAAACTTCTTCAAGTCCAGCAGCAAGACAGCCCCCTCCCGGCCATGCCGACGGAAATGCCATGCCAACTGTTGCTTTATACGCTTGAAACAATGGTGGAGGCCCATGCCCCTACGGCTGGCCCCGTTGTCATAGATCATGCCCGGAGTATAGAGGGGGACTAAGACCTCGTTGCTATGGTTCTTTTCAATCTGCCGGTCTGCAATACGGGGAGCGTCAATCGGACGCACTTTGCCCCGTTCCCGCAGGGTGAAGTGTGACCCCTTTTGAGGTTTCCACTTCCCCGCCAGAAGTTCCCGCCGCCGCCGGGCCGTCCCGGAGAACAGGTGCATCTCAAAGTTTTGGACGCTCTGTTTCCAACGGACTCCGTTGCAGCATTTCTTTCCATAGCGGAACATCTTGCGGTAGCTGAATACCTGGTCAACAGAACCGAGTGCATCACTCCGGGCCTGTCTTCGCTCCTGTCGCCTTGCCTGGCGGCGCTGATACCGCGCCTCCCGGCGCTCCTCGCTTGTCATAAAAAGTATTCGCTCCTTCGTACAGATACCTTGTAGGGTGCCGTCTAATCTGCTTTGCCCCGGCACATGAAACGGGGTGAGGCACGTCCCCCGCCATGCAAGCAGCGTCCGTGCAAGGGCATCAAAGGGCAGTTTTAGGGATTGGGTACCCAGGGCAGTATATCTCCTTTTGCTTCGGTCGTCTTTCACCTGGGCGGGATAAATCCCGCCCTGCTACTCCATTTGACCTAGCATAGCAAAATCCGGGCGCCACCGCCGCCGACCACGAGGCATTGTTGTTGTTGTAGTTGCCGTTGTTGTTGATTTCGCAGAAATTGTTATTGTTGTTGTAGTAGGGGGAACGGAGCCACACCCACACGGCCACAGATCGGTTCTCAGATATACACCCAATAGAGGTTACTTTGGGGCCTGTCTCTGCCCCAGGCTTTTGACAGCGCCTTTCAGAAGTTCATTCTCCCGGTCAATCAAATCTCCCAGGCTCTGCGCCATCTTATCCAGCTTGGCGGTTGCGTCGCTGGCGCTGACTGACTTCCCCTTGCTTGTAGTAAAAGCCCCTTCCGGGTTTTGGCTCATTACGTCATAGCAGAGGGTCAGACGCACATCCAGGGCCATCAAGGAGGCCCTGGCCTCTAGTAGATGGGCCTTGCGGATGGAAATGCGCTGTGGGTCAGACGGAAAAATACTGTTTGCCTTTTCCGCATGATCTAGGACTTCCCCGGACAGTTTTGCCACAGGCTCTTGGAGCATCCGGGCATACCGGGCAGATAACCGGGTCAGAAAGTTCAGCGTTTCCACATGAATTTGATACGCCACGTTGATAAACTCCGCCTTGCTGACGGCGCGTTTCTGCTTTAGGACCGACATAAATTCACCTCTTTTTCGTGCGCTATCTGGCCGATTATAGCAGATTTTCCCGGACTAAAAAGCCTGTCCCCCGGATAGCGTTATAAAATATCGCTATCCAGTAGAAAAGGCCCATTTCTAAAAAATTTCGCGGGCGCTTACGCGCCCGTGATTTTTTCGGCGCTCTCCGGCCCCGGTTCCTCTATCGGGGACCGCCCGCTGTCGCGGGCGGGATTTATCCGGGATACTCTGCGGAGGATTAGACAGCAAAGCCGGGCGCCACCGCCGCCGACCACGAGGCATAGTCGTAGTTGTAGTAGCCGTTGGTGTCGACGTCGCAGAAATCGGTATCGTGGCCGTAGTAGGGGGAACGGAGCCACACCCACACGGCCGTCCCCGTAGCGCTGTGCTTATAATGGATTTTGCTGTTGCCTGCTTTGTAGTAATCATACTGAAGCTGGTAGTTCTGCTCTGCGCTGTTGGCATAATACCTTGCTCCGAATACCTCAAACTCCGCCAGGAGGAAAAGGTAATCGGTTGTGCCGGTCACATTGCTTGCAACGTTCGTGCCGTTTGCCGTGTTGTCCGTGTATTTCGTGACGGGCTTCATCACCGCCCGGAGATCCGCAGGCAGAGCCGCCAGGAGGGTATTTGCCGGGGGGCTGGTAGGCGTCCCGGTATTGCCCAGAATATTTCGCCGCATATTGCAGGAGTTCCACCCTCCGTTGTTACTCCGGCTGGTATTCATATTGAAGTAGCCTGCCGATGTCTGCTCCGTACTAAACTGACTGTCACACAGACCCACCAGCTTCCCGCCGATCTTGCCGATCTGGAAGTGAATGCGGAGTTTCCCAAAGTTAAAGATACCACATCAATCCCACGCGGACTTTTGCTCAACCGATACAGCCGGAGGGCTGGATAACAAGAAAAGGCGGTATGCGCCCCGTGGAGGGGTAGCGTACCGCCTTTTCTTGTGGGGGTTTCCAAAGGGGGCAACGCCCCCATTTGGCACACGACTTTGCGAAGCAAAGTGTAGTGTGTTATACGCTCTGCCGGCGTTGCCGTGAAAATGCCGTTGCCGCCGGGGAGGGCAAGGGCATTTGAAGCGGCAGGAAAACAGGGCTGTGCTTGCGTGGCGTGGAGCCGCAAGCGCAGGTCTGGACTCATCAGCAGACAGGGCGTATATGAAAGCCCCAGTTCCTCGTCCTACGCTCCAACTTGTGGACAAAGTGTCCCGAAGTTGTGGCCACACTCCCGGAAAAGTAGCAGGACAACGGGCAACCGTCAAGGCTGAAATGAACGGGTTTACACCCGGCCTTGACCTCCGCCCGCTGTCCCGCTGGATGGGTGGACAAGGCGGCCAATCCCTCAAAGTGCTTGGCCGCTCTCTTTCTGATTTTGAGGTATTCAGTTTTTCAAAATTGAATAATCAAAATAAATTTTTTCGATTGAAAAAATTTTATTTGTTATCATCTTCAATGCCATATTTTTTCTTTTGCCGAATCACATAATTACTGATTTTTTCATCATATAGTGGATACTGGTAATCCAACTGGCATGCCACTTCTGACGAAACCTCCCGGAACAATGCCATACATTGTTCAAAGGATTCCCACATATGGGGATAGGAATCCATATTATAAGTGGACATAAGTCGTTCCCACAATTCCTCTGGGACATATTGCTTCATAAATTTATAGTTTTTTCCCAAACTGAAATGAAATCCCTGTTTGATACCAATCAGCCAGGAAATCATGCGAAGCAATTCTTTTCGTACTATATCATTCATATGGTCAATAGCAAAAAGAATTTCTTTGCGGCATAAGCCCTTTACTACATATGTTGTAGTATTCCAAAATTCATTACAGCAATCGTCAAACATTCTTTGAGTAGGCTTCTGCAAGTGGTAGTCTATATCCGTTGGTATTGGCGGCTTTACGATACGGTTGTCTTTATCCAACAGTAACTTTACCAGTTTATCCCATGTAAAATACTCGTCTATCAGTTCCAGCGGCAGCAAAGTTAAATCTATCTTAACATCATCAGTAAACAGCATTAAATATGAAAATCCCTTTTCTACAGCTGGAAATAATTCCATATCTTCCGGCTTTTGCAGAATCAACCTTTCACCAAATATATCTAGCCATTTATCATCACTTGTGAAGCTGTCCATATCCGTAACAAAAAAAGTAATATCAAAATCCTGAAAATCATCAGGCGGAATATTTGTATTTGTTCTAGATCCTTCCAAAGTAACCATGCGAATGCGTTTGTCTGTTTTTGCAAAATTCAAAACAATATCATAAACTTCCTTTTCTGATCTCATTTTTATCTCCTCCAATTATTGAAATAGGTGTGAAGCCATTTTAGGGCTTTCCCGCCTTGATTACCCTTTAGCAAAGACGGGCGGGACTGTCAACGGCGGCGCATGAAATGCGCCGTTCATCTTGACCGTTGACTGGCTCGGCTGGCTTTGCTATCTTCCTGACAAATGGGAATGTCTAAGATAGTAAAGACGTCCCACATGCAACTCTTTCTTTTATTGCGGAAACCGTATCTTTAATTGTGAATGTAGTTGTGTCTATGACATTTGATTCATATACTCCCAAACCGGAAAATTGCTCCCACATTGTTTCCACTAATTCAATATTTGTTTTTCTATCTAATTTTGAGCGTTCCACAGCTCGCTTCATAGTTTCTTTTTTACTCGCTCTTAATACAATATAGTGTACCTCGTAATCTTCTTGGGCAAGAGCTTTCCATGGCTCCAAAAACCATGGCCCGACAATCCCATCTACAATTACATCATATCCGCCACGAGCATATCGCTTTGCAGCTTCTAAAAAGGCTTCAATGACAACCAGATTTTGCTCGTTGGATTCTGGCAAATGTGGTGGTATTGCGCCTTTGCTTAAGTAATGAAAAAAGTCATCGGTGTGCATATGCACTGATTTATCCATATCTGATTCCTTTGCGACAATTGACGCAGTTGTTGTTTTTCCTGTCCCCGGTGAGCCTGTAATCACAATAATTCTTCCTTGATTCATCTGTATTTTCCCTCACAATTCAAATTTATCACTTTGTTCCTGCCTGCTCAATCATCTTCTTCGCAAACTGCTGGAACATTTCAACAGTTTCTTTATCCATCGGTGTAAGCTGTCCGATCTGTCCAGCTATCATCGCCGTTACATCGTCAATGGAAAGTGGTTTTTGTTTCTGTTCCGCCAGTGCGTCCCGCATGGCTTGGAACATAGCGGCGGTCACAGCTTCTCCCGGCTGTTCCCCGTTGTCAATGTCTTTCTTAATGTCCCGCAGGATAGCCAGGAACACATTTTTGATTTTTTCAATCTCCGCTTCATGTTCCCCTATCTTTTGGGCGTTCAAAAGCTGTAAATCCTGCTTCGCTTCTGCCCGGTGTTCCGGGTGTTCTTTCATCAGGTCGGACAGGGAAGCCGTTGCCATCTCGATAAGCTGGTTTCTTGCTGTTATGCCCTTTGCCGCCGTATCCTGAAAATAAATCCGTATCAAATCTATCAGCTTAGGAAAATTCCTGTGTTCCAACAGGCGGTTGAGGATTTGCACATCAACAGCACCCGTCACAAGCCCCCTCACGGCTCCCTCGGACAAGCCTAATTCAGAAATATCGTAGCTTTTACGAACGCTCACGGTAGACAAGCCCAGTATGTAGTCTGTCGATACCTTAAATTCCTTTGCCACACCTATGAGAATATCACTGCTGACCGTTCTTGTTTCGCCGCTGACAATGCGGCTCAACTGGGAAGCGGAAACGCCTATCTTCTCCGCAAGTTCCTTTTGTGTGATGTGGTTCCCGTTGCATAAATCGGAAATCCGCTGTCCGGGCGTTCCGGGTAAAGCCATAGATACGCACCTCCTCCGCATACTTCCATTATACAGAATGATTGCAAAAATGCAATTTCCAAAGTGTAAACTTCATCAAAATGCAATTCTCGCAATATTCCGGGAATTGCATTTTTTTCGTGTAGACTTAGGGTAGTTCATCGATGGACGGCACCTTGAAAACAGAATGACCGTCCGAAAAGGAATACCCCGGCTGGGGAAGCACCGCAAGGAGTCGGACTTCGGGACAAAATGTCCCGAAGTTGCGAGGAGCGTGCCAACGCCGGAACACGCCGCAGGAATGGGGCAGGAAACCTTTTCGGGGAGAACGGCAACGGAAAGCAAAATGGAGGGAACGCATGAGAGATAACCCCTATAAAGACTTGCCGCCGCTGGAACGCAGGCCGGACGGTTCCCTTTACCGCATGACCCCGGCGCAGAGAAAACAGGCGGCCAGCCTGATACGCCGGGAGTGCTGTTGCTGTGAGGACGGCAACTGCATTGTCCTTGACGATGGGGACACCTGCACCTGTCCGCAGACGATTTCTTTCTCGGTCTGCTGTAAGTGGTTCCGCTGGGCGGTCTTGCCGCTGGACGGGACGCTGGAAGCGGAGATTTTCCGGGATAAGGACTTGAAACGCTGTGAGGTCTGCGGCGGTGTGTTCGTCCCCAAATCCAACCGGGCAAAATACTGCCCCGGCTGTGCCGCCAGAGTTCACAGGCGGCAGAAAACAGAAAGTGAACGGAAAAGGAGGTCTGCTGTGGACAGTTAGGAGCGAAAAAAGCCTTGATTTATCAGGCTTCGCAAGCCCCAAACCGGGGCTGGTGGTATAAAGTATCGCCCGCCCCGGAAAACGGGCTTCTAACCGTCCACAAAACGCACTATGACAAATACCATCTATATCCATCAGCCGGAAAAGGCGTTCAGCTTCACCCGGCTCCCGAATTTCCTCTTTGAAGCCCCCACATTCAAGCCCTTGTCCAACGAGGCAAAGGTTCTGTACGCCTTTATCCTGCGCCGGACAGAGTTATCCCGCAAGAATGGGTGGGCGGATGATTGCGGACGGATTTATCTGTACTATCCCATCTGCGAGGTGGTTGACCTGCTCCACTGTGGGCGGCAGAAAGCGGTAAACACCCTGCGGGAACTGCAATACGCCGGGCTGGTGGAGATCCAGAAGCAGGGCTGTGGAAAACCCAACCGCATTTTCCCAAAATCCTATGAAGCGGTTCCAAACACCGACTTCAAGAAATCCGGTTCTGGTACGCCGGAGGGCTGAAAACCGTACTTATGAAGTGAGGAAATCACTCCCCGGAAGTACGAAAACCGGACGGTATATAGAAATACAAAGATTAAAAAGATTTATTTATATTCTATCCATTCCAATCCTATCCGAGCTAATTTCTGCGGGATTTTCCCTGTGGAAAACCCCGGATAGGAAAGGAATGGGGAAAGGAGCAGAATGGCACAACACGCAATTTTGCGGTTTGAGAAGCACAAGGGCAACCCGGCAAGGCCGCTGGAAGCCCATCACGAAAGACAGAAAGAACAATACGCCAGCAACCCCGACATTGACACAAGCCGGAGCAAGTACAACTTTCATATCGTCAAGCCAGAGGGCAGGTACTATCATTTCATTCAAAACCGCATTGAACAGGCCGGGTGCCGAACCCGCAAGGACAGCACACGGTTTGTCGATACGCTGGTAACTGCCAGCCCGGAGTTTTTCAAGGGGAAATCCCCAAAGGAGATACAGGCGTTTTTCCAGAGGGCGGCGGACTTCCTCATTGGCCGGGTAGGACGGGAAAATATCGTGTCGGCGGTGGTACACATGGACGAGAAAACGCCCCACCTGCATTTGACCTTTGTTCCGCTGACAAAGGACAACCGCCTGTGTGCAAAGGAGATTATCGGCAACCGGGCAAACCTGACGAAGTGGCAGGACGATTTTCACGCCTATATGGTGGAGAAATATCCTGACTTGGAGCGTGGGGAGAGCGCCAGCAGGACAGGCCGGAAGCATATCCCCACCCGGCTTTTCAAACAGGCGGTTTCCCTCTCCCGGCAGGCAAGAGCCATTGAAGCCACACTGGACGGCATTAACCCGCTGAACGCCGGAAAGAAAAAAGAGGAAGCCCTCTCCATGCTGAAAAAGTGGTTCCCGCAGATGGAGAATTTCTCCGGGCAGTTGAAAAAGTACAAGGTCACAATCAATGACCTGCTGGCGGAGAATGAGAAGTTGGAAGCAAGGGCAAAGGCCAGCGAAAAAGGAAAGATGAAAGATACGATGGAACGGGCAAAGCTGAAAAGCGAACTGGACAATTTACAGCGGCTGGTTGACCGTATCCCGCCGGATATACTGGCGGAACTGAAACGTCAGCAGCGGCACACGGTAAAGGAAAGGTGATAGATATAAGCAGAAATTTTCGCCGCCTCTGTGCGGCATTGTACCTTGAAAACTGAATATGGAGGACACTGGATGGCAAAAAGTGAAAGCGATATTTTTACACCCCGAACAGGGCAGGTTATACAAGCAGAGAACGGCACGCAGTATTTTGTATGTGGGAACAACCGTATAAAAATCTCCGAACACTTCGCCGCAGGCGGGAAGCCCCTCGGTGATCTGATTGTAGATGTGGTGCGGCATACCGCAGAAAAAGCCGCTTCAACCTGATAGCCCATCATTGATAACACGCCCACGCTTATGATATAATTGCCATAGAGCAAAAGTATTGTAAGCGTGGGTTGTTTCTTTAGAAGGAGGATTTTTACGGTGAAACAACCTTACAATACTACGATTTACAACACGGCGCTTTATATGAGATTGAGCCGGGACGATGAACTGCAAGGAGAAAGCGGGAGTATTCAGACACAAGAGTTACTATGTAAAGGGTGGAGTCACCACCTAATACATATGACTGCGGTTCATTTGTGGCAAAATGGTACATTGCAGTTATGAGAAAGGCGGTGAGAACGCAAAAGACAAGCGTTT
>Ga0073907_1002959_pt1 | contig 15624 bp, 20 predicted proteins | sample GluameincwithD2O_FD_65483 | JGI IMG/M metagenome (GOLD analysis project Ga0073907, IMG submission 65483) | Mouse cecum microbial communities from Vienna, Austria - Glucosamine amended microcosms incubated with D2O | ecosystem: Host-associated > Mammals > Digestive system > Large intestine >... | reverse complement strand
CGACTGCCGAGGCCGCCAGTGAACCCACGGAATTCCTCCTGGTTGAGGATGTCAGGAAGGTCCTGAGCGAGCCGGTTGCCGCTGAGCGGAGAAAGATTGACCCCAGCGGCAGCTTTCTGAATCTCCATCAGCTGATGGATAAGCTGATTCATGCTAATCGGATTGACCCCAGCGAACTGGACAGCCAGTTGGGGGTAGGACCTGGATTTACAAAGATTCTCACGGAAGATCTGACGGGTTGCCAGGTTCCAATGGATATCGCAGGCAAATATCTGCGGTATTTCGGGCTATATGAATATCTCTATCTTTTCAAAGGGCAGAGCCTGTCTATGGCAGAAGAACTGAAGAAAGCACAAATTGACCGCTATGACATTAAGGCAGCTACAGTCAAAACTGATGAGCGGTTCCGGCTGATTGGCATCAAGCCAGGCAAGAAAAATGGGGCAAATCTTTATCAGCTGAGCTTTGAGAGCGACAAGAGAAAGGTTACTGTTATCAGCAGTACAAATCTTGATATGATTAAGGGGAAGGAATATTCCCTTGGTGGTATCGAGCCTGTTGATATGGGTACTGCCAGCAATGTCTCTACAACCAATGCAGCTACCTCAGAGGTTTCAGCCCTCCCATCCAAAGAGGAGGAGCTCGCGAAATTGGAAGAGATGGAACGAGCAGAACAAGAAAAGAAAAAGAAACGCTATCCTTCCCAGTCAATGCCTCCTCAACGCCGACAGGGGCAACCTGGAAAGGGAGATTCCCGGATGACTGGCAAGAACCGCTATATCTCCGAAACCCCTGAAGAGAAGATGGAAAAAGATAAGCAAACTGTCTTGGAGTGGATTATCAAGACGAAGAAGGTCGGGGAGAAGGAAGCTCGCCGTATGATGGTTGGTTTCGACGATGACGCTGAGGCCCTTGCCAGCTTTGCCAAGTATCTCAATGAGAGCAAGGCCGATACTAAATTTGCACGCCGCGGTTATACACCTCGCCGCCTGATGCACGATCTGCATTACTCACCTATTGAGGCATATGAGATGATGACCAGTCTGATGAGAGATCCGCAGAATACTATGCAGCGGTTGAAATACAGGGAAACCGATCCTCAGTATCAGCCGAGAAAGAAAACGGATGCTGGAAAGGAGTAGGTTCCCTTAAATCCAAAAGCTTTATTGATTCGTGCAGAAAGAACTCGAAACGCACTCATTGTTGACGAATCTGATGCCAAGTTTGTCTTGGACCATATACAGGAACTGAAAGACCTGTATCCCTGCTCTGGCATCTTAATCAGACTCCATACTGGCGGAATTGCATACCATGCCACCCCGGTAGAAAACGTACCTGGTATCGAAACATTCGGACTGAAGGCAACTCAATATGCGGAATCAACATATGGCCCTGGCGTCATATACACATACCCAGACCTCTCTTGTTACAGACAAAGGCTTGACCCATCTGTATGGGCCCTGTTTCAACTGGAATATGGGGCCGGTTGTCTAAAGGCTCTCACAACCTTCATCAAGGGCATGGAGGAGCAGCACGAGATTCTCATCTTCCCTGACAAACTGCTCAAGTGCGAACGTATTCAAATCTCAGAAAGTATACGATTGCCAGATGGGGTTCAAGATACAACGCAGGAGATAGCAAACAGCCGCAGAGGGCGGATCATACCATGGCTCATCTCCACACCAAGAGCATTATAGCAAACCACCTATCGCAAAACCGCTATCCGAAAATAGGTAGCGGTTTTTTCAACGCCACTGTGTCGCGGAATTGTTTGATGATTATTTGCATATCTTAATGACAGCACTACCAATCAGGGAAAATTCTACATAAAACAAGGAAGATTAACAATGTTTGAAGAACTTTTAGCTAATTTCCTTTCTACCCTCGAATACGAGAATATTCCCTATGAGATGATCACAAAAAATGGGAAGCCCGTAATTCTCGTCAAAGGCGAAGATGGAGACATCGGAAAGGTTATGTTTGAAGATGGGGTGGTGTAAAGCCACCTGCACAACACTAACCCAAAACAGGAGGAATACTATAATGTCGGTAAAAGATTTAACCCGTGACCAGCTCATCGAGCTGAAGCAGTCCTATCTCTGCGAGCAACTGGATCAGAAGGAGAACCGGTATCCGTACTATGGCGAGCTTGCTGATGTGGATGAGGATATTCCCGATGAGGTCATCTTTGTGGCCTATGCGGGATTCTGCTTCTGCATGGACGACTTCTTCTGCACGGCTGGCCGGGAGGAGTAAATCCGTGGCAGAATACCAAGAAAATCAGATTGTTTTGTCGGAAGAGGAATCTGAGACGTTCCGGCAAAGAATGGAGCGTCCGAACAAGGAAACTCTCAGGAGGAGTGACCTGACTTTGGAATGGATTTGCCCAGCATATGAGAATCCAGGAGACGGGGACAGGATTCGCAGTTATGGTTTTGGACAACTAAGTACAGCACCCTTGGCCATATGACTGAGGGTGCTTTCTTTTCGCGTCACTGTGTCGTGGACGGGGCAAAATAGGATTTGGGACCTCCGCATATCATTGTTGCATCCAACAAGAATGTATCCAACAAGGAGCTGGTTCGTCGGCATGGATGGCAAATGCCGCCCCATATGCGCCGCCGTCATCCCCATCGCTACTGGGTCGGTTCCGGCGATAACAAGCATCTTGAGGTGCGCTGGATTGACGAGATTCGAGTCAATGGGAAAAGAGAGAGGGATGGAGCAACAACTACATTAAAACAAAGTACTCCTGGCCTGTTATAGGCTGGGAGTATTTTTTGCTGTTCAGGTGTTGACATTTCGGGGCGGCCGAAAGTGTTCTGGCGAAAGAATTCCTTTTGGTGGATACGATGGAACGTGGCGGGGAAGATTTTTCTTCGGGCTACATGCCCATGTGTTTTGAATTACCACACCGATCGATGGTATTTGGACATCCTTCTGCGTCACTGTGTCGCCAAACTCTTTCTGTGTTGGAAGCAACGGAGAGGTAGGAATTATCCCTATTGACATCGATCGAGAAGGCCCAGCCAACACTTGTGAGCTTGCACTCCAGAAAAATCCTTGCCCCACATTCTTCTGTATCCACCAAAGGAAAATCAGATTGCTTCCTCAAAATCAAGATTTAACTCTTTGCATACGATGAGGACATCTCTGCAATATAGGGATCAATTACATAATGAAAGGGTTGAAACACATGAAAAAAGGAAGAAAAATGACCATTCTTCTGGACGTGGATAATGTCTTAATGCCTTGCACCGAGACTGCCTGTCAGAAGGCAACTGCCCGGGGACTGTATGTGGACGTAAAAGATGTAACCCTATATAGTTTTGCTAACTTCCCTCCAGAGGTAAGCCAAACGCTCATGGACATCTTCAACGAGCCGGACTTCTTCGACGACCAGGAGCCGTATCCTGGGGCTGTGGAGATGGTGGACGAACTGCTGGATGCTGAGCATGAGGTGATTATCGCCTCCGCCATGAAGCCCCACCAGATGGGGATTCGCGCCAACCAGGTCCTCCGCTTTTTCCCGCGTATTGCCCCTAACAATATTATCCTGGGGAGCCGCAAGGATTTGCTGCAGGCTGACTTCCTGCTGGACGATGCCATGTATAACATCTCCACCAGCCGGGCTCAGTACCCTGTGGTATTCAGCCAGCCGTGGAACATGTCCGCTGAGGGCTATCTTCGTGTTGGAGGCTACAAGGAGTTCATTCAGATGGTCGAAGCCGTCTCTCTGGCCCCCACCGTCGAGATTCCCAAGCTGGGAGCCGCCGGCCACCCTGGCATGATTTGCCTGGTTGGCCCGTCTGCGTCCGGCAAGAGCTTTATCTGTGACGAGCTGGTCAGAAACCCGCTTTTCCGGAAAGTAAAGGCCCTGACCACCAGGGTCCCGCGTGTTGACGGCTCTGATGCCCAGGAGTACAAATTCGTCACAGAGGATGAGTTTCAGGAAAATATTGCTGGCGACCGGCTTGTGGAACACACTGTCTATGCTGGCCACCGCTACGGAATTTCCAAGGATGAGATCCAGAAGATTTGGCAGGATGGACGTATCGCCATCAAGCCTGTGGATATCCACGGGGCAATGGCATGCAAGTCTGTTTACGGAGACCGCTGCGTGACCGTGTTCGTTCGCCGCAACAAGGAAGACATCGTCGCCGCCCTGCTGGAGCGAGATGTCCCCACAGAGGACAAGGTCCGCCGGCTGATGTCTCTGGACAAGGAAATGGAGAATGAGCAGATTTGTGACTGGACTGTCTCCAACAATGGCAGCCTGGAGCACGCAATTCAGCAAATTCTGAGGATTATCGGGTAAAAACATTAAAACTAGGAGGAACGAAAAATGAAAAACAATAAAAGCAAATTTGTGTTTAAGGATGTTCTGTATGAGGCCAAAATCGTCGATGGTGGCATTGTTGTCAGCGATGCGGATGGGAAGGCTATCCCCGAAGCCAACCTGACAAGCGACCTGAAAGAAGCTGCTGTCGAGGCCCTGGCCGCAGAGCCGGAGTTCGAGCTCATCACTGTCCGCGAGCGGGAAATTTCCCGTGGGCTTTTCTTAACCAAGAAGTTGGCTCATGCCGCCATGCTGGAACAGCTGAAGGCAGAATTTGAGGACTCCGGTGAGGATGACACAGCCTGGGATGAGGTCCTGGAAGGAATTGCTGAGGATGGTGAGTTTGTCGATTCTGACTTTGGCATCAACGAAAACATCGCCTGGTCCAGTCTGGGTGACAACATCGACTGGAGAATCTTCCCTCTGGAAGGGGATGCTCCCATTGTGAATGCGGAATACAATCTCTGGTGGGATGACCGTCCCAGTATCGCTACACCCTGTAAGATTAACCTACGCACAAAACAGGTCTTCGCCATTACGGATTCCGAGACCGATATCGACAGCCTTTGGGGTCCAGACGAGGAGTACGTCTCCTTCTTCGGGATGGAAGCTCTGGTATACAATAAAGAAGATTTGGATCCTGAGTTCCGGGACTGCGAGTTCTGGCACGAGTGATTGGAGGGATGCACTGTGAAGAGAGGGGAATTGTTCGACATCATCACATCTGCCATGCCCAAAGACCCCCAATATGCCATTCGGGGATTTTGGTATAACGATGACAGCCAGGAGATCATCTGCAACAACGAGACTGCCTGTGAACGGGCCGCGGATTTTCTGGAGGCTGTGCTGGGCGGGCCCATCCTGACCGGCAGCTACAACGAGTTTGACGGGACTGAGGGTCTGGGGTACTACATCACCATCGATTAACACACAAAAGCGGGGACCGGAATTTCCGGTCCCCGTTCTCTGTTGTTTTCAACAATTTATTTCGTTTGCGTAGCTGAAGTCTGCCAGCATATCCTCCTTGGATATCGTCTCTCTGCCCTCCTGAAATGCCTTGTACCAAGCGGAACCATCCTTTCGGAGCAGATCGGACAAATCCGTTGTGGACCAATCCCTGAAGCTGAACCATGCCCGGTTCAGGCATTTTTCCAACCGCCTGTCAATGGTCTCACCATAGCCTTGGACATAGCCCAGAGCATCCCGTCCATAGACCTTGATTGGTCTGGTTCGGAAACAGCCAAACTTCCAGTGAACAGACTGGAGAACTGGTCCATATGCCCACACGGCAAAGTTCTCAGTGAATGGGAGAGAACCGGCCTCCTTGAGGTACTCGCAGGCCGCGATATACAACAGACGCTGCAGCTTCATAGGATTGATGAGATGCGCCTCATCAAAAGACCGGGCCAGCAGGATATTTGCAATGCCAATTGTACCAATCACGGTCACTCCTCCTCTCAGATGTCCTTCCGCAGGCACTGGTCCAGGTGGATACGCCGGCCGTTGGCCATAAAATAGGGACGCCCCTTTGAAGTACACCGAATCTTGGCCCGCTGACCATAGGGCTTGCCCCCGCCGAGGTTGATGTAACGATAGAAGGCTGTTTCACCATCATCGCTGACCCCAACCTCATATCCGGTCAAACCCAGGCTGTAGTAGGCCGCATAGTTTACTTTTTTGTCTTTCATATGTATGATTCCTCCTCATTGAATGATGCGCCTATGGTATGCGAAATGGAATATTTTAATTTTGCATATGATGGAAATATCACCAATCAGGGAGGAAATATCCATGGAAGAGTTGCTATACCACGCAACCTACGTGAAATACATAGACAGTATCAAAGAAAAAGGATTAGGCGCTGTTCAGCACAAAAACTGGGAGTTCAGCAAGGATGGGGTCGTTTGCTTTGCCTCATATCCAGATGTCGCCATCAGTTTCGCTGAAACCTCCGAAAATATTTCGGATGAAGTCTACAACTCCGGGATCGTCCTGTTGGCTGTACCAACTGCCGAACTCAACCCAGTCCTGCTGGAAAGAGACCGCAATATCGTCGGGAGGGCCGAAAACGTCAGCTGCGCTTACAGGGGAGTCATTCCTGCAGAGGCCATCTATGTTGTGTCAAACACAGATGAGTCGATGGAACGTCTGCTGAACCTAATGGCCATATCAACACAAAACTAAGAAGGGAGAAAAAACAATGTCGCTTACATACGATTTGGATTCTGTCCAGAAATTTGGGTGCCTGACAGTTGACGGGCGGGTTTATTCAAGGGCCAGCGAATATGGGACCGGCACCATTTCTTTTGGGAATAGTGACCAGGCCTCTGAGGACAGCCTCCTGTTCTGGCTGCCCTTTGAGGGCAAATGGGTTTCCAATCAGGTCAACCTCACCACAGTAAGCTGGAAACAACTGCACGAACAGGCTTTGTGCAGGGGGCGTGTCGTCATCATTGATGAAAAGCCTTACCTTTGCCGGTCACTTACAACGGAGAGTCCTGATGGAGGATCCAGCGAGTGGGATCGGTTTATTCGCTTGTACCGAAACCGGGATTATATCTTCCACTGGCGTGGGGAATACACCTGAGGTCAGGAGGCAAGCCTCAACGCAGCCAAAGAACCGGAGTTTGTTACGGCCCGCGGCTGGAAAACCCCAGAGCGCGCAAAGCGATTTGAGGTGTGGAAACGGACCCCTGGGATCGGTTTCCGACCAGTTCTGGAGCTGCTCGGCCCTTCTCTGGTGCCGGAAAAGCTGTCGTGCGGTGCCTGGGTAACTCTGCATCTGAACAATGGAACTGTGTCTGGGAAATTCTACAGTGCAACGCCTTATGACATCGTTCTGTCCGGCCGGCTCAAGTGGAAAAAAGCCGACCACTTCATCCCCCGGCTGAGCGTGGATTACGAAAATGGATTCGTCACCGTGGATCGCTCCGCTGTGTGCTACGTACAGAGGGGGTGGACACCGAATTGATTAAGAAAATCAAGATGGGCTCTATGTACTTCGGTAATAACCTGGCAAAACTGAGGGATAAATACCCCGGGCAGGGGGAGATATCTTTCAGCAATTCTGTTGAAGACAGTATCATCTCCTGGGTTCCAGTCAATGGTGTCCTGATTGCAGACCGGGTCCTTTGTAACACCATCAGCTGGAATGACCTCCTGAAGATGGGCTACATATGGGGTACGCCCGTTCGAATCGACGGAAAGGCTTACCTTTGCCGCGTTCTGAAGAAGGAGGATAAGGAAAACAAGGTCTGCGAGTGGAGTGACGCCATGAGCAGGGTTGGTTCTGATGCCTTTATCTGGCATTGGGGTGGTATATGCTCCTTTTCGCAGGATACGGTTGAGACTTCAGACTCAGCTAAATTAAACTACACCGTAACCTGCCGAGGCTATGGTGGAAAATCCGCCTTCACATGGGAATGGGCCAACATAGACCAGAGGTCCAAAGACTTCGGTTTCAGACCCGTTCTGGTACCATTACCAGAAGAAATCTCTCTGGTTGATGAATCTCTGATGGGATCGAGAATCACGGTGTTCAGTAATATGGGCTGGATAACCAGTCGTGTAAAAGACTTCACTGACTATGATCTGGTCCTTGACGGAATCGTTGATGCGGAACCCATCCGGGATAACGCTGACCCCCTTGAAGGATGGGCATCTTGGTCTGGAGAAGGTGATTCCATCGTAGACATCTCCAAAACTGAGATTCTTATTGACCGGAGCGCAATCATCTACATGCATTTGGAAAAATCTGAGGAGGCATTTTCGTGAAATTATTTATTGTCCAATACAGCATTTGGAACTGTTCTTTTTCAGGAACACTAAACCAGCATACTCTGTCCATCGGCAGCACTGAAAACGACGCTATCGAGGCTGTCAAGAAAAAGGTGGAGCGTGATGCCATGGGCTTCTGTGCCCGGGAAGTCAGCGCCGTAATGGGACACAAAATTATCGTTGAGTAGAATATAGAGAGCTCTTGGGTTTCCCAGGAGCTCTGTCTTTTGGGGAAAATATTGGACATTGCTTGAAATACGCCTTGCATCTTCGTACAATAGGGGAGAGGAGGTGTTTTTCATGGATGGATGCAGCAAGAAAAATCCATATTTCTTTTGTATTACCCTCTGCTCGCCGCGTACCCAAGCTAAAATTGCCAAGAAGGTTGGAGTGGTATATGCAGACAACTCGGAGGACGCGGAGAAAATCGTATGGGAGCGGTATGGGAATGATGCCGCATGCGAGCCTTGGGTCGAGGAGATTCCGGAGGATGGTTATTGTTTTACCGTCTTCAAAAGCGAGATTTGAAAAATGAGGAATGGCCAATGGGGACCGTGGCTGGTTCCTAAATACCATCGATCGGTGTGGTAATTCAGAATATATGTGCTGAGGATCTCAAAAAACCACCACATTTCTCTGTATCCACTAAAAAGACGCATACCTACAGAAATAGCCGCAGGAAAGCCTACTCCGTGAGGGACGGGAACAGTCTGCAACTCGACGGAGGAGGTCGGTAATACTCTCTTTTCGTGCATATTGGGCCTGCGCAAACAAAACAGGACTCAGCCAAAAGCCAAGCCCTGTAAGCTAAGAGAATATCCTACTCCGTCATCAGCCGGTCGCTTAGCCGGCTGTTTCTTTTTGTTGTCACGACATTCTGTACCGCATATTTCAAAGCCTTCGGATCCCCCACGATGACCAGCAGCTTCTTTGCCCTTGTAATCCCGGTGTAAATCATGTTCCTCTGGAGCATTATATAGTGACTCATCAGAACCGGCATGACCACAATGGGAAACTCTGACCCCTGGGACTTATGAATAGATGTAGCATAAGAAAGCGTCAGCTCATCCAGCTCTGTCACGTCGTACTCAATGAGCCGGTCATCAAACCGGACAGAGAGTGTCCGCTCCTCTAAGTCTACAACCTCAATGGTTCCGATATCTCCATTGAAGACCTCCTTGTCATAGTTGTTCTTGATCTGCATGACTTTATCATTTAGCCGGTACTCCATACCAGCCCGGCGCAAACAGATATCGCTTGGATTGACCGCTGCTTGGAGAATGGTGTTCAGATTCCCTGCCCCTACAACACCTTTCTTCATCGGAGCCAGGACCTGGATATCGGTAGGGGAGACTTTGTACACATTGGGAAGCCGTCTGTTCACCAGATCAACAATTTGCTCTGCAGCGTGGTCCGGGTTAGTATCTTGGATGAAAAAGAAATCGGAGTCCTTTCTTGTTGTGATATCCGGGAGCTGACCGGCATTGATCCTGTGGGCATTCGTAATGATTCGACTGGAGAGGGCCTGCCGAAAGATTTTTGTCAGCCGCACCACGGGGACCACCCCAGAATTAATAATGTCTCTCAACACATTCCCAGCCCCCACAGAGGGGAGCTGATCAATATCGCCCACCAGAATTAGCCGCATATGGGCAGGCACAGCTTTCAGTAACGAGTTCATTAGAATAATATCGATCATGGATGACTCATCTACAATCAGAACGTCGCCCTCCAATGGGTTCTCGTCATTGCGCTGATAGCCATCCGCCGGCTTGAACTCCAGCAACCGGTGTATCGTCTTGGATTCCAACCCAGTGGCCTCAGCCATTCGCTTGGCTGCCCGGCCAGTAGGCGCCGCCAACAGTATCTTCAATCCAGATGCCTGTAAAGCCGCAATAATACCCTTGGTTACAGTCGTTTTCCCGGTCCCTGGCCCACCGGTAAGTACCATAACTTTAGATCCCAAGGTTTTTCTGATTGCCTCAATCTGGACCTCATCATACTGAATCCCATCCCTCTTTGCAATATCCTCAATGGTAAGGGTCAAAGGGAGGGTTATCTGAGACCCAGCACTGACCAGTTTCCTGAGATGATTGGCTGACCCAGATTCGGCGTAGTAGAAGGGAGGAAGGTAGATGGCATCTCCATTCTCCTCATCCGCATCCAAAATCAAATCCTGGTCTTTCAGCATCTGGTCCATGGTCATGACGATGACTGGCTCACTGGCGTTCAGCAGCATTATGGCTTTCTCAACCAGCTGCTCCCGATATGCGAAACAATGTCCCTCGTCGGCCAACTGATTCAGCGTGTACATGATTCCACTCCGGCAGCGAACAAAGGACTCCTTACCAAACCCCAGCTTCTCAGCGACGGTATCGGCTGTTTTAAAACCAATGCCCCATATGTCATCGGCCAGCTTGTACGGGTTCTCTTTCACTGTATCTATGGACTCGTTACCGTAAGCCCGGTATATCTTGGCTGCAAACCCCGTACTGACCCCATACTCCTGCAGGAACATCATGACATTCTTGATTTCTTTCTGCCGCTCCCAGCTATCCTTTATTTTATTGACCCGCTTCTTTCCAATCCCATGAACTTCAAGGAGTTTCCCTGGATTGCCTTCGATAATGTCAATAGTATCCATGCCGAAAGCTGCAACAATTTTCTTGGCGAACCTGGGGCCAACACCCTTGATAAGTCCGCTGCCCAAATACTTTTCTAGCCCATATAGGGTAGCGGGCATAGTTTCCTCCCAATTTTGTGCAATGAACTGGCGTCCATATTTAGCATCCGCCTTCCAAAATCCATCCACAAGCAGAACAGAACCGGCAGTAACATCCAAAAGGTTTCCGACAAGGGGGATAAGGTCGTCGTAACCTTTCACGGCGACCTTGAGTACAGAGTAACCAGTCTCCTGATTTTGATAAGTGATTCTCTCAACAACACAGCGCAGCTTCTCCATACTATCCTCAATCCTCCTCACCGTCTTTTTCTTCCATATCCACTCCATCCCCAATCATCCCTTTCCCGCATGGCGGCAATCGATGCGTGATAGCACTTGTCGCACATGCCATAGGGAGAAAAGGGGGGGAGAGGACCACCACATTTCCTGCAGCTTGCACCTCTGGTTTTCAAATCATGGATCAGCAGGTAGTTGATCTCCTCAGCTACCAGTTCTTTCTCTTCACTCAGCCACTCCTTGTCCCAAGTCATACCATAGTTCTTGGAAAAGGAGTAGTAGAGGTCCAATTTTTTATAGTATAGCTCTAAATCCCCCAAACGTCTACCCTCGCGCTGTGGGATCGGAAGGGAAACCCCGCCCTCAATGTAGATTTTGCAGTACTCTCCGAACAACTTCAACAAATCTCCATCCTTTTCATCGAATGGAATATTGCCGGCTCGAAGCTGGTCTTCCTTGGAAAAATCCAGGTGGAGAACGGACTTGATGTAGTTGATGACGAAAATGTGGCGGCTGATATCCATGCGCTTGTATGGATATTTGACAGGCATCTGGTTCCAGATACGGAGCACGTCAATCAGGGGATGGTCCACCTTGAGCACCAGGTCGGAGAAGCCCAAGGAGGCGTACTGGACGTTTTCCGGGATAGTGTCCAGCATCTCGGCCAACTCATTGGAGCAGTCAGGCCCTGCAGCGGCAAACCCTTCATCATAGATGCCAAACCGGCCAGCCCGGCCAGCAATCTGGCGCACTTCGCCGCATTTCAGCCTGCGGACTTCCTCACCATCGTATTTTTTGTCCTCCATGAATATGACCCGGCGGATAGGGAGGTTCAGCCCCATTCCGATGGCGTCAGTCGCAACCAAGGCAGTCGTCTCCCCATCCAGGAACATCTGCATCTGCTGCCGGCGGGTAGCATAGGGGAGATTACCATAGATAATAGAGGCAGGCGTACCGTTCTTTCTCAAGGTTTCCGCCATCTGAAGGACCTTGCGTTTGGAGAAAGCCACAAAAGCATCACCTTGCTGCACCTGCTTGGGGTAGACCTTAGTGTACTCCCATCTCAACGGAGTCTTCCGCTCATGTTTGACGATCTCATAGGGCTCCTTCAAATCCTTCAGTAGCTTCAGAAGGATATCGAGGCCCTCTGGAGCTACACAGAGATGCACCTCCTCAGCCTGGACGCCGAGGATAGCTCTAGTCCATGCGTAGCCCCTCTGCCGGTCGTTGATCATCTGGCATTCATCGATAACAGCTACGTCATACGCCTTGCTGACATCCAGTTTCTCGACCGTGCTGGAGATGTGGGTAGCCCCCTCCCGGATGTCCTCTTCCTCACCCGTCAGCATGGAGCATACGATACCTCCCTCCAGGAGCCTTTCCTGGACCTCCAGAGCCAGGAGACGGAGGGGGGCAAGGTAAACACCTGTCTTGGCCTGCATAAGCTTCTGGAGGCTCTGAAACGTCTTCCCTGTGTTTGTCCCGCCAACGTGGATCTCAAAACGACGCTGCATCATCCGGGCCTCTGGGTATTCGTCCTTGGGGTCCACCGCCAGCAGTTTGGTCAGGTCTCGGGAAATGCTGTCCGGAACATAGTAAGTTACATAGCAATAATACAGGTCATGAGAAGCCGGATACGCATCTTTTACGGCAGGGATATCCAAGATGGCCTGGAGCGGGGCTGAAGCATTCCGGCCCCTCAGCTCCTTGACTTCGCGGTTAGCCAAGGATGTGAGAGTTGAGATATAGGATTTGACTGCTTTATCGGGGGCCTCATCTGCTTTTAGAATGACCCAGGCATCCTGAGCGCACTTTACCCAGCTGCGAGCCCACTTGCTCACATTACGCTTGCCAGCAAGCCAGGAATCCAGCTTAGTCATGACCTCATCAGCCAGGAGCGGAGTATCCTTGATAACCTGCGGCTGATCCTTCAGGGCAGAGAGAAACAAACGATGCCAAATGGAAGCCACGGCTAAGACGTCGTCCTGGAGTGCCGCGCCTTCATATGCCTGGTCCAGCATCCCAGCAAATTTCTTTGCCATGTCACGCCGGGTATCAAGGGGTGTGGCCGTTACCTGGGCTCGGGCATCCATAAGGGCCAGGTTCTGTTCCAGCTGGGCCGCGATCTCTGGGTCCTGTTTGGCTGTCAAAACTTCGGAGGCGCGGTAGAAAGTTTTGTTTTTGGCCTGCTGGGGGTGGAGGAGACTGTCAATCATTTCGGTGGTCCATCCTCGCTCCAGAAGTTCGTTTCTTGTGTAGCGCTTGCCCGCCTTTTTGTCGGGCAACATTGTTTTATCCAACACGGAGTCACCTCTTTCTGGTTTATCTACCCTTATGATATGCGGTTGGGGGGAAGGCTATTTCCCTTGCCGATGGACGGTTTTGTTTTTGCATACAATAGGAGGCAGAAGGAGGTGATTGGATTGGCCTCAGATTTTTACAATGTGCCAACCAAACAGTTCAAATGGAATTGGGGGGCATTTGCCAATCCAGTGCTGTTCGGGTTTGCCAACCGGACATATAAAACCATTCTGGCGTTCCTGCCATGTCTGATTCCGTGTCTAGTGGCAGTGCTATGGGCATATAAAATCGTACCGCTCTTTGTAGTGTTAGCATCCACTCCGCTGTTTTTTGCCTGGAATGTGTCCTGCGGACTGTTTGCGGAACGCTGGGTATGGGGCACCGGACAGTTTGAGGATGGATCTACTTTCCGAGCCGTAATGGATTCTTGGAACCGTGCCGGGGGCTTAAGGGTATCCCTGATGGTAATTGGGTTATCTCTATTAGCTCTGTTTACTGCGGCAGTGTTGTTCTTTGCAAGGGAACTGGTACAAGGCTGGCTGCCATGGCTGTTTTCGTAGAGATATTGGGCCCGCTCTTCTACTTGAGAAGGGCGGGGCTTTTTCTGCTTGGAAGGCTGGAATTGTCCTGATACAGCAAGCGTTGTTGTAGAGAAACCTCTTTCTTTTTTGGTGTATACGAGAAAACATGGCGGGAAGGTTTTCCCGGACTCCGCGCCCACATGTCCTGAGCTATCCCACCGATCGATGATATTTGGGCAGCCCCCATGACACTATGTTGCTGTGGGGTTCCGTGTTGGAAAACACCTAAGAGGAAGAGTCTTGTTTCACACTTCTTGAATAAGATCATCTCAATCTGCATATCATTTTTGTCAGAAATCAATTGGGAGGATAATACATATGGAAATCAAAAATTTCGGTTCCTTGTATTTGAATGGGCAGCCTAGTGAGCTCAATGCCGCATATGAAGATGAGGCCATTTCCCTGGGAGACACCGTTCCAGGGAAAGCCATCCACTTTATGAAATGGAAAGACCTCTGGGTGGCTAGCGAAATTGTTTGCCCAAACGCAAGCTGGACCGACCTGAATAAGCACAATTTTATTACTGGTTGGCCCATTAGGATCGACGGAGTTCCCTACCTTTGCCGTAGTCTCAAAGTTGGCGAAGAAAGATATGTGCCCAATGAATGGGACGATATTCTGAACGACTTAGGTGAAGACAACTCTCTCTGGCACTGGGACAAAATGTATTTTTGGGGCCAAGAAACATTCAGAAAAGGGGCGTCGGATCGTGCGGTTCGGGGGTATTACTCGGCCCGCAACTGGAGCCACGACTATGCATCGTCTCAGCACGTGTACGTGGGGTTCCGGCCCGCCTTAGAGCCTCTGCCCCCTGCGCCTCTGATATCCGATTCCCTGATTGGAGCCACACTCAAGCTCTATGGTCCTAGCAAGGCCTTTTCTGGTCGGTTGGAGGAGTTCAGTGACTACGACCTGGTAATCGAACCGTCTGCTCAGCAACTCATTCCCGCTGACTGCAAGTGGGTCAGCAGAGATGGCAGCCGTATCATAATCGATCGCTCCGCCATCACCTGGATACAAGAGGTGGACTGATATGGCGGAAATTATCAAACTGGGCTGCCTACAGCTTAATAGGCAGCCTAAGGGGCTCGGTGTTAAGTACAACGGAGAAGTTTTGTCATTTGGCGATACCGATCCATTGAAAGCCATTCCCTTTGTGAAGTGGGGCAAACTGCTAGTGGCTAGCCAATGCGTCTGCACCAACATCAGCTGGGATGAATTGAACAAGGCTGGGTACATCTTCGGCTGGCCTGTCAAAATTGATGGAGCCCCCTACCTCTGCCGCAGTCTCAAAGCTGGCGAAGAAAGGGATGTGCCCAATGAGTGGGATTCTATCTTGGATGATCTGGGAGAAGACGATGGCCTGTGGCACTGGAGTGATGGATACTTTTGGGGGCAAGAAACTTCAAGACGCTTTGCGTCGTCTCGTGCGGTTCGTGGGTGGAGTTCGGCCCGCTACTGGAACTACGACTCTGCGACGTATCGGTATGTGTACGTCGGTTTCCGCCCCGTCTTGGAGCCCTTGCCCCCTGAACCTCTGGTTTCTGAGAGCCTGTTTAAAATCTTCTAATGAGGATGGCGATGAGGGCAAACGTGAGAATCTGAGCAGAAATATAAAGTTTGCGTTCACAATTTTTCCAAAGTCTGCGGAATTTGTCGAGCCAGCC
>Ga0073907_1002930_pt1 | contig 15780 bp, 7 predicted proteins | sample GluameincwithD2O_FD_65483 | JGI IMG/M metagenome (GOLD analysis project Ga0073907, IMG submission 65483) | Mouse cecum microbial communities from Vienna, Austria - Glucosamine amended microcosms incubated with D2O | ecosystem: Host-associated > Mammals > Digestive system > Large intestine > Cecum... | reverse complement strand
GGGCCGCGTCGTTGTTGTTGAAGAAGGTGGCCTTGTAGCCGTTCTCCTCCGTGAACGTGGCCCGCATGGCCGCGTCGTTGGCGGTGCGGTAGCCGGACTCGTTGGGGTCGTTGTTGATAATGCCAACGGTGATGGGCTCACCGGCATCGGGGGTGCTGGGGGTACTGGCGCTGGGGGTAGAGGTGCTGGGGGTAGAGGTGCTGGGGGTAGAAGTGCTGGGGGCACTGGGCGTGGAGGTATTCCCGCCGCCGCAGGCGGCCAGGGCCAGACACATGGTCACGGCCAGCAAAAGAGAGATCGCTTTTTTCATTTCTTGTTCCTCGCTTTCTGAAATTTTGATTCAAGGGTCTTGTACTGAGGCCAGTATAGCATTTGTATTGTATTCAGTCAATAATTTGTATTTAATTTTCACAGCTTCTCGCAAATAAACAATACAAATTTTGTCCGAATCGTAAAAATATTTGAGTACAAATTTTTATTTCTTTGAAAAAAATGAGAAACCTCTGCCCATACAATGGTTTCCTGACACTTTTCCCCGGTTCTTCCGGATGAAAATTATTTTCATTCCCCTCTGTCGGGTCCGTTGTTTTGCATAAGGGGTCTTTGGCGCAAATGACGGACAAATTATTTTTCTGTTGTACAGAGTTGTGGGATATGCTATACTGCAAGATGAAAAAAAGACAACTTCCCCCCGAAAGGAGGACGAACGCCCTATGCCCCCAAAATATCAGTCCATCGCCGACTCTCTGCGCCAGGAGATTGAAGCCGGCCGGTACAGCGGCGCTGCCCTGCTGCCCACAGAGCAGCTTTTGTGCCAGCGCTTTCAAATCAGCCGCCAGACCGTCCGCCGGGCCCTGTCCGTGCTGGAGGATGAAGGGCTGATCACCCGCCGCCAGGGCAGCGGCTCCCGCCTGCGGGAGCCTGCGGCGGTCCCCGCCCAGCTCAACTGCACCATCGCGGTGGTTACCACCTACATCAGCGACTACATCTTCCCCAGCATCCTGCGGGGAATGGAAACTGTTCTGTCCGAAAACAGCAGCGCCCCCCTGCTCTTCGCCACCCAGAATCAGATTTCCACCGAGCGGAAAATCCTCCAGACCCTGCTCACCATGAAGGAGCTGGACGGGGTGCTGGCGGAGGGAACCAAAACCGCCCTGCCCAATCCCAACCTGGACCTTTACCAAAAGCTGCTGGACCGGGGCGTCCGTCTGGTATTCATCAACGGGATCTATCCGGAGCTGTCCACCACCCCCTCTGTGCTGGCGGACAACGCCGGCGGCGGGCGGCTTCTGGTGGAGCATCTCCACCGGCAGGGCCACCGGAGCATTGCCGGAATTTTCAAAAGCGACGATATGCAGGGACTTCTGCGCTATGCCGGCTACGCCCAGGCCCTGCGTGACCTGGGGCTCCCCCTGGAGGACGGACAGATTTACTGGTACAACACCGAAACCAAAAACGCCATCCTCTCCGGGGCCTTTCTGGACGCGGTTCTGGAGGGCTTCGCCGGCTGCTCGGCCGTTGTATGCTACAACGATGAAGTGGCCATCCGGGTAATCTCCCATCTGCGCAAGCGGGGAGCCCGCATCCCGGAGGACATGGCGGTGGTCAGCTTTGACAACAGCCAGTACAGCGATCTGGCCCCGGTGCGGATTACCTCCCTGTCCCACAGCGGGCAGAACCTGGGGGAGCTGTCCGCCCAGCTGATGCTGAGTCTGCTCCGGGGGGAGGACAGCCGGTCCCAGGTGGTCCCCTGGCAGTTGATCCGGAAGGAGAGCGGCTGACTGGAAGCAAGAAGGTAAAAATGAACTGGAAGGGGCTTCCCTTTTTGGTTCTACTGTGGTATACTTCACAGCAAAGCCCTTCATGTTCTATTGATTGGCTTTTATTCTGTGTTTAGGAGTAGTGGATTCCGATGGAAAAGAGACGAAGTCTGAACCGGCGAATTCTACGCAGTACAACCCTCAACATTTTGGCTCTGGTGGTAATCTGCTGTATTATTATGGCTGTGTCCATGCAGTCCCTGGCCAATAACATTCTCCTGGACAGCCTCCAGCCCATGGCCCGGCAGTCCGCCAAGACCGTCGAGGCCAATATTCATATGCTGGCTGACCGGATGATGACCATTGCCGGCGATCCCCGTATGCAGGCCGGCAGCAGCCCCGCGCTGGCCCAAAGCAGCCGGGCGGATCTTTTGACAGAAGCCGCCGAAATTTACGAGCTGCATACCATTGCCCTGTACAGCCTGGACGGCACCCTGCAGCAGGGAGAGGGCAGCGCGCCGGCACGTTTGGAGGACAGTTTTTTATCTCTGCTTCAGGAGACGGACAACCTGACCACCCACCCGTCCACCATCTTCCAGGGCAAGCTGGGCGTTACCATGGGAATGCCGGTGAAGGCAGACGGGGAGACCGCTTTTTATGTGGTGGGCGTCTACAAATACGACGCTCTGGATGATGTGCTCCAAAGCATCAACATCGGCAAGCACAGCCTGGCCTACATGGTCAACCGGGAGGGAATTGTCACGGGACACCCGGACCAGACCCTGGCCCTCCAGGGCAGCTCCCTGGATCAGATTACCGGCAATTCCGCGGAGGTACGGGACCGCGTCATCAGCAATGAGACCGGAGCGTCGGAGTACGGCGTGGGGCTGGATATCATGATGGTCGCCTACTCCCCCATTCGGGGAACCCAGTGGTCCCTGGTCCTTCAGGTCCCCAAGTCGGACTACAATTATCTGATTAACGCGGCCATGCTCACCGCCGTGCTGGCTACCCTGGTGGGGTTGGTGGTCTCCATTCTGCTGGTCATGCGTCTATCCCGGTCTATCTCCCGGCCGGTACAGAAGGTCACCGCGCGGATGGTGTCCCTGTCGGACGGCGACCTGCACACCGAGGTAGTCCCCGCCCACTCCGGGGATGAGCTGGAGGTTCTGACGAAAACCCTGGATTCCACCGTCGTTCGGATCAATCAATACTTATCGGACATTCAGCAGATTCTTACCCAAATTGCCGGCGGAAACCTGCAAGTGATGCCCCAGGAGGAGTATCAGGGTGACTTTATCCTGATCCGGGACAGCCTGAGCACCATCATTGGCTCCATGAATGAGACAATCCTGGGCTTCCGTTCCGCCGCCGTCCGGCTGGCCCAAATGTCGGAGGAGCTGAACGGGCAGTCCAATCAGCTCCATCTGGCTTCCCTGGAGCAGAATCAATCCACCGAGGCCCTTGTGGATGAGGTATCCCATGTGAAGGAGCAGCTGGCCAGCGTCTCCCAGAGCAGCCGCCAGACCAGGTCCAAAACCGACGATATTTCTCAGCGCGTCCAGACGGCCAACACCCAGATGGCCTCCCTGTCCGGCGCTATGGACAACATCAGCACCAACGCCCAGGAGATTACAACCATCGCCAAGGCCATTGAGGACATCGCCTTCCAGACCAGTATTCTGGCCATCAACGCCTCCATTGAGGCGGCCCGGGCCGGCGCGTCCGGACAGGGCTTTGCCGTGGTGGCGGAGGAGGTGCGGCAGCTGGCGGCCAAGAGCGCCCAGGCTGCCCAGAGCGCCACCCAGGTGGTGGGCAGCACCCGCGCCATTATTCAAACCGGCGTCGAGCTTACTGCCCAGACCGCCAACTCCGTGCAGTCCATCTCCAATGTCTCCAGCCAGATCAGCGGCATTGCGGACCAGCTGGTTGTGGCCGTCCAGGGCCAGGAGAAGGCTTTGGGCATTATGGAGGAGCGGATTGCGGCCATTTCGGACATCGCGGACCGGAACCTGCAAAACGCCAGCGGCACCCAGCAGTCCAGCGCCCTGCTGGCCCAGGAGGCGGAAGCCCTTCAGTCCCAGGTGGAAAAATTCGCGTTAAAGGAGGATGCAAAGGTATGAAACGGATTTTAAAAGCAGCGCTTGCCTCCCTTCTTCTGCTTCTAACCCTGACCGCCTGCGGCCCAGGCTCAGCACTTCAGGACGGCTATTATACCGCCCAGGCCGCCCAGTTCAGCCACGGCTGGAAGGAATTTGTCACGATTATGGTCAAGGGCGGCGAAGTGGTTTCCGTGGAGTACAACGCGGAAAATGCCAGCGGCTTTATCAAGAGCTGGGACAACGCCTATATGCAAACTATGCTTCACTCCAATGGGACCTACCCCAACGAATATACCCGCTACTACGCCCGGCAGCTTCTGGAAGGACAGGGAGAACAGCCCATCGACGCCCTGTCCGGCGCCTCTTCCTCCCACAGCACCTTTCAAAAGCTGGCGGCAGCGGTGCTGGAGCTGGCCCGGCAGGGGAACTCCCAGATTATCATTGTGGATACCGCTTCCTGAGCAAACGACGAGCCGGCAGACGCGAACGCGCCTGCCGGCTCTGTTTTTTCTGTCTAGATTACCACAATTTCTCCGTTAATCAGCCGGGCAACGCACTGCCGGTACTCATGCCGCAACCGGAGTGTCTCCTCTCCAAAGATCAGCTCCGTACTGGGGTAGGCCACGCCGCACTCCAGCCGTCCGCTGTTCTTTTCCTTTTGTTGGGGAACCTTTTTGGTCTCCAGGTCGCTGTCCAGCTGCTTCAGCTTCAGCTCGGCCACCGACAGCTTCATGCGGTTTTTGCCCAGCAAGCTGGCTTTTATGGGGCTGTCCGCCTGACACTCCAGCTTTTCCTGCTCTATTTCCAGCTCCTCCAGCTCCTGCTGGAGCAGATCCCGCTCGAAATTGGTGCAGGGGGTGCCCCCCAGGGCAATGACGGTCCGGCACTCGGACCGGGAGCCGATGCTGGTGGCGCTGATCTTCTGGGCCGCCCAGACCCGGCCCCCCATGATGCTGCCCCGGCCGGAGCGGACCTGCACCTCGCCGTCGCAGTAGATATTGCCGTTCAAAATGCAGTCGGTCTGCAAATTTTCCCGGGCGTAAATAGTAGCGTTTTCAATATATTTGGAAAAAATGCACCGCTGGGAGCGGATGGACGTGGTCCCATCCCCCAGGATGCCCTTGACCACCACCAGGTCTCCGCCGGCCTCTACAGTGCTGCCGGCCTCCACCATGCCGTCCACGTGGACGTTTCCCATTGCCCGGACCGTAAAGCCCGTGCGCACATCCCCCTTGATGTTCACATCGCCCAGGAAGTTGATATTGCCCACAGAGAAATCCACGTCTCCCGGTACGTCCATCACCGGCCGGACCTGGAACGCACGGCCGGAAAACTCCACATGACCTGCAATGGTGGCCACCAGGGTCACCCCATCCTCACCGATCTCGGTGTTGCGCCCCTTGGGCAGCGGAACAGTCTTTCCGCTCTTGGCGGGGATCTCCTGGTCCAGCACCGTCCGGCCTGGGTTCCCCTCCGTGGGAAGAATCAGCCGGCAGATCTCCTCTCCCTGCCCAACGTTGTGAATCAGGTTCAGGGCGGCGTAATCCACCTGGTCGTACTCGTCAATTTCCAGCACCCGCTCTACCACCCGGGGAAAATAGTCGATAATATTGCCATTCTTCCCGTCAAAGGCGGGCTTCCCCCGGGCAATGCGAAACAGGTGGAAATAACGGTTCTCGTCATGGGAGAGCCGGTCCGCCAGCCGCTCGTCAATTCCATACAGGATGCCCTGGCCGAACATACCCTGGTAGAGAATTTCACGGGACAGCTCCGCCCCCTGCCCGGCGGGCGGAAAAATCAGAACCCAGGCGTAGAGCTTGTCGGCAGAGAGGAAAAACCACGGGAGCGCGTCCAGCCCAAAGGGTGTTTCTTCCTCTTCCTCCTTTTTTTTGCTGCGCCGGCCGCTTCCCCCGCCCTTGGCCGCCTTCAGCCGGCTGCTGCATACGGTCCTCAGAGACGATTCCAGCCGCTTTTTCTCCCGCTGAACCAGATCCAGAGGCAGTTCGTCCTCCTCGTCCAGAGAAAGGTGCGGGGAGGGCAGGCTGGTGCCAGTCTCATGCCGGCGCAGCGTGTAAAGCTGATGCAGAGGATGGTCAGAGGGCAATTCCAGCACCGCCGGGTTCGGCGGGGGAGCCTCCTCCGGAACCGTTTGTCCAGGCGCGCCCTGCTCCGTTCCCTCTTGGGGAAGGGCAGCCTCCTCCGTTTTATTTCCAAACAGGAAAGATATAATTGTTTCTTTGAGCGACATCGTTCCACCACCGCCATTCTGCCGTCGTTCGATCATTCCCTATACTTCCATTATATCCAACCGGACTCCGGTTGACAAGATTGAATCTCTTTACTTTGGCGGCGGCATCTCCGGGCTGTCAGGCGCTTGCCGACAGCCGCCCCTCAAAGTCCTCCTCCGGCACTGGCCGGCAGTAGCGGTAACCCTGGGCCACGTTGGCCCCGATTTCCCGCATCAGCTCCACATCCCGGTCGGTTTCCACGCCCTCGCAGACAATCTGGGCCCCCAAATCGTCCGCCAGATCTACAATCCGCCGCATAATTTTCACCTGGCGTTCCCGGTCCTCCTGGTTGAGCAGGAAGGAGCGGTCCAGCTTAATGACGGCTGCGGGAATTTTTTCAATGACCCCCAGGGAGGAGTAACCGGAGCCAAAGTCGTCGATGGACAGCCGGATGCCCTCTGTGTGGAGCTCCTGAAGGGTCTGCTCGGCAATTTTCTGCTGGAACTCCTCCATTACCAGGGTCTCCGTCACCTCCACCTCAATCAGCTCCCGGGGCACCTGGGTTTCCTCCAGCACATCCAGCAGCCGCTGGATAAAGCCGGGCTTTGTAAAATGAATCCGGGAGAAGTTGCAGGAGATGGTCACCACTTTTTCTCCCTGGTCCAGCCGCCGGCGGAGCATCCGGCACACGCACTGGAACACAAAGAAGTCAATCTCTATAATCCGGCCGCTCTGCTCGTAATAGGGCACGAAAAACCCCGGAGCCCGCACCGCGCCGCCGGCCGTGGGGTCCAGAAAACGCACCAGCGCCTCCGCCCCCACGATTTTCTCTGTGCGCACATCCACCTTGGCCTGGTAGTAAGTGGCAAAATTTCCCTCAATCTCCACGGCGTCCAGCAGCCTCTGCTGCTCGTGCCGCTCCCGGATGGCCTTTTCCAGCGTCTCGTCAAAAACGCGGATCCGATCGCCGCTGTTGGGCCGGATAAAGTCAATGGCCTGGTCCGCACACACCAGGGCCCCCCGCAGGTCCACGCTGTCCGCAGGGATAAAGTAGACTCCAATCTGGAGCTCCACATGGACCTGGGTATCATGGAAAATATATTCCTCCGCCAGCCGGCCAATGTTGCGCAGCCGGTTCAGAATCTCCCCCATCTCGGAGGAGAGCATCAGCACAAAATGGTCCCCCTCCGCCTTGGCGCACACCTCACCCTTGCCCCGCACACACTGGGACAGCACGTCCGCCACCGACTCCAGCAGCCGCTGGCCGCTGGTCCAGCCGTACACCACCTTGTAGTGCTGGAACTGGGCGATGTTCAGATAGGCAATCGCATAGGTATGCCGTCCACGATCGGCCTCCAGGGTCTTTTTTCCCGTATACAGCAGATGATTCAGATTCCAGATGTCGATTTCCACGTCCTTATACATGAGCTTCTGGATTTTCCGGGTGTCCCGGATAATATGGGCTGTCACCAGAAGCACTCCCAGCAGAAGCAGAAACAAAATTGCAATAATGCCGCCACTGTTGTCCTCCACAAACTTGCTCACACTGGTCATGGCATAGACGTTGCGCTCCAGCATATAATCGCTGACCGCCCGGGCGTCGATGTACAGCAGGGATTTATTCAAAACACCCGCCAGGGCAACATCATCGCTGCGCACGGTCATGGAGATGCCGTGCTCCTGGTTCAGCACCCGCTTGATCTCCAGATTGTAATAGCGCATCTCCGCGCTGAGCTGATACTCCGCCAGATAGCCGTCGCACAATACGGCGTCCGCCTTTCTCTCCTTCACCGCGTCCATGCAGGCCTGCTGGGTATCGAAGACCAGCAGTACCGCATCCTCCAGGCCCACTGCCTCCTTGGCCTCTTCGGATAAATATTCCACCGTGGCCAGGGTCTGGATGGAGTGCAGCTCCCGGTCCTTCTCCATCACCAGGACCAGGGGGACCTGGGTATAATCCTTTAATTTGATAAGCTGGCCCTCTGCCGCCTCCTCCTCGCTGTGGATGCAGTAAGACATCACATCAATGGTGCCGTCCTCCAGGGCTCGGGACGCCTCCGCCGGACTGTCAATCCGCTTCCACTGAAGGCGCAGGCCGGTTAAGGCCGCAGTATTTTCCAAAAGATCCCGGGTCAGCCCCCGGCAGGTCCCCTCCTCCTCATAGACAAAGGGATAATAGTGATCGAAGTAGCCCACGACAACCGGCTCTGCACCGGCAATGAACTCCTTCTCCAGGGTGGTAAACACAATGGTTTTGTCCAGCCGGCTCTGGTAAAACTTGTTCATCAGCTGGGTTTCCAGCTCCGGCTCATTCATCTTCAGGTCGGCGATGGCGTAGTTGAGCTCCCGCATCACATCGTCGTTGCCCTCGTAGCTGATGTAATAGAAGGGGCGGGGGGCAAACCGGCCAATCAGCCGCTGTCCCTCCTCAATCTCCATAAATGTATGGACCATCGCATCAATCTCTCCCCGCTCCAGAGCGGCGCGGAGCTGCTGGGAGGACTGGTAGGTCCGAACCCTGGGGGCGCTTACGCCGTGATCGTCCAGGTACTGGAAAAAATCGTCCCGGCGCACATAGGTTTCCACCATGCCGAAGGTGATTTCCCCCATAGCGGTAAAGTCCTCATAGGCCAAGTCGCTGTCCGAACGGGCGGCAATCACCCCGAAGGTGTAGCCGCTGGACAGGTCGGCATACTGGTACTGCTCAGCCCGCTGGGCAGAGTATTGGGCGCTGCCCACCAGGTCCGCCTTGTGTTGGGCCACAAGCTCCAGAGCCTCGTCCCAGCTGCCGCACTCCACATACTCGATCTTCCAGCCGGCGTAGCGGCTGAGCGCCTCCAGGTATTCCACATCCATACCGGAATATTTTCCATCCTCCCGCTTCTCGTGGTACCCCTCCATGGGGAAAAAAGCCACTTTTACAACCCGTTTCTCCTTTGCCCAGGCCGTACCGGCCAACAGACCAATCAGCAGACAGACTGCCAAAGCAAAGGAGATGATAGATGCTGTTTTTTGTCTCATTCTCTCTCTCATTGGGACACCCCCTTTAACTTGTTCATTATAGCACACAACACCTGTTGAGGCAACCTGATTTTTAGCGTTTTATACAACAGAGGGCAAAAAAAGCGTCCGCTGCTCCACTCCTGGGGCAGCAGACGCAGAAAAACGACTGGAGGGGGCCGGTTCAGCCGGCAAACATTGGCGTAGACAGGTAGCGCTCCCCATTATCGGGCAGCAGGGCAACAATGGTTTTTCCCCGATTTTCCGGCCGCTTGGCCAGCTGCAAGGCGGCCCAAAGAGCCGCTCCGGAGGAAATCCCCACCAGAATTCCTTCCCGGCGGCCCGCCTCCCGTCCGGCGGCAAAGGCGTCGCAGCCCTCAACTGCAATCACCTCGTCATAGATTCCGGGGTCCAGTACCTGGGGGACAAAGCCTGCACCAATACCTTGAATCGAATGGGGTCCGGCCACGCCCTTACTCAGCATCGGGGAGTCCGCCGGTTCCACCGCCACCACCCGGATGGCAGGATTCTGGCTTTTGAGGTAGCGGCCCACCCCGGTGAGGGTGCCGCCGGTGCCCACCCCGGCTACAAAGATGTCCACCTGGCCGCCGGTGTCCTCCCAGATTTCCGGCCCGGTGGAGGCCATATGCGCCGCCGGGTTGGCGGGGTTGACAAACTGGCCGGGAATAAAGCTGTCGGGGAGTTCCCTGGCCAGCTTCTCCGCCTGGGCAATGGCTCCCTGCATCCCCTGGGCGCCATCCGTAAGCACCAGCTCCGCCCCATAAGCCTGCATCACCAGGCGGCGCTCCATGCTCATGGTCTCGGGCATAACGATGATAATCCGGTAGCCCCGGGCAGCGGCTACTGAGGCCAGGCCAATTCCGGTGTTGCCAGAGGTGGGCTCTATGATAACGGAGCCGGGCTTCAGCAGCCCTTTGGCCTCCGCGTCGTCGATCATGGCCCTGGCAATCCGGTCCTTGGCGCTGCCGGCGGGGTTTAAGTATTCCAGCTTGGCCAGAATCCGGGCCTGAAGCCCCTGCTCCTGTTCCAGCCGGACCAGCTCCAAAAGCGGCGTTTTACCGATCAACTGATCTGCGGACGTATAAATCTGACTCATATTCATTACCAGCCTTAACGTATTGACTCAAGGAATTATCAACTTATGATGGTACGGGTAGTGGGGGTCGAACCCACACGCCTTGCGGCACAGGAACCTAAATCCTGCACGTCTGCCAATTCCGCCATACCCGCATAATCAATTAATCACAATTTATTATACATGACTTTGTTTCTTTTGTAAACACTTAAAAAGGTTCTTCATGTCTACCAAAAGTCTACCAAAAACCGTATGCAACCCCTTGCGGCGCAAGGGGTTGCATTTTTTGCGTTCTGGGGCAGGTCTACCAAATGTCTACCAGAATAATGTTTGCCCGGAAATTCTGTAGATTTCCGGGCTTTTTGCTGTTTTGCAAAACTTTTTTGCCCCTGTAAGGGATGTTATACTTTTCCTAGAGGTGAGTGCCGGAATTTTTCGACCAGTTTTTTACAATTCCGGCCCCCAAAATAGGGCTCCACACGCCGCTCACAGGCCCGATTTTGCGGGTAATCCGGCCCGCTGAGCCGCAAAAAAATGTCTACCAAACGCGCCGGCGGGCGTGGACGGCGCGGCAGCTCCACCGGCGAAAAAATTTTTTTCGTTGCGTGTATGCAAACGTACACCTTTTGGCAGGTTCCCGCCACTTATGTAAAAACAATTTGAGGAGGAAGCCAAATGTCAACCAACTACACCGAACATTACAATCTGTGCCAATGGGAGCCCGCCGACAAGGTGCTCCGGGAGGACTTCAACGGCGACAACATCAAGCTGGACGCGGCCCTGCGCGCCATCGAAACCCGGCTGGCGGCCCTGGAGGGCTCCGCCTACACCACAGCCCGGCCCCAGGTGGCCGCAGGGGCCTACGTGGGCAACGGCAGCTACTCCCAGCTGATCCAAACGGGATTCCGGCCCAAGGCTGTGATGGTAATCCCGAGCACTCTCCAGCTCATCTACAACCTGAACAACATTCAGCACACCTACGGCGGGTACGCCGCAGACGGCATCCAACTGGTCACCTATCCATCCCCTGTGACCATTGCGAACACGGGTTTTCAGGTGTACAGCACCGTATCCGGCAAGGTCAGCCTGGAGAGCAACACGGCATCCATGAAATACTTTTACATCGCGGTGGGATAAAATAGGGGAAACCCCCGGGAGGAATCTCCCGGGGGTTTCAGTTATTAAGTCATGGGTATCGCCGTAATGGTCAGCGTACAGTCACCCAAATCCGACACAGTGCCCAGTGTCAGATTGAATTTGAGAGTAGCCTCCTTAGAGGTAGAGTTATACGAACTACTGCTGTTCGCCGCAGTCACACCAGCCACAGACAATGTAGCAGTGGGAGTCCCAAGAGTGGTGTTACTTCCAGTGTAAGTGGCCGTGAGGTCAGGTACAGAAGTCGCAGCCTTACCCACACAATGGATCTTACTAGCATCCGCAAGCGCCCATTCAGTCAGACCCGCATCCAACTGGACAGTGAGCTTCACCTGCTCGAAGGCAGCAACGGTGATAACACCAGTGGTAGGCGTAACAGTATCCTTCCACGCCGTACCATAAGCGAAATGCTCAGTTCCGATCTTGATGCCGGTGCCGCCCTTGCCCGTCGCCGCAGTAATCTTGTCGGTCAGTTTGGCATAGTTATCACCACCCGAGGCAATCAGACTTCCGAGCTCACTCCCTACACTAGCATTAGCAATCTTGACGTATCCGGGCTCGTAGGTCTCGTTAGCGGCCACACTTGCCACAGTCACATCGGTCGTAGCAACCGCAAAGGTTCCATCAGCTTTCTTGTAATACTGATTGTTGTCCTTGAAGATAACCTTATATGCGGTACCCGCAGTCAGAACCTCAGTCACACCGCTGTCGGTGCCCTCAACGGATTTGCCATCATACATCAGGGTCGCACCGGTCATCACGGTGATGGCATAGCCCGCAGTCACGCTAAAGGTCACGCTGTTGGTCTTGGCCTCCACAGTCAGAGGACTGACCTTGCTCACGGTAGTAGCATCGCTATAAGTGGCGGTAATGGTCCGGTTGGGGGTGGTGTCAGTCACAACGATACTGGAACCCTTGGCAACGTAGCTGTTGTTGGCTACAGCCTGAGTGCCAACCATAACGGTCCCTGTAATCGTGGCAACGCCAGCCACCTGCACCGCCGGATACACGGTGATGTCCTTGGTCAGAACACCAACATTCAGGGTGCCGCTACCAACGTCGGTCGTAGTCGTGTCATAGGTCTTGTCAACCAGATACTTCGCACCAGTAGCGCCCAGAGCCAGGTCAGCGGCGGGGACGTTAGTAGCAGCAACACTGGTAGGATAGTAATTATACTTGCCGTTGTCGTTGTTGGTCACCTTGAAGAACTGCTTTGTGGTGTACACCATGGGCATACCGCCGTTCTCGAACACGATCATGTTGTTCAGGGTGTTCACGTTCTTCACGGTCTGGCCGAAGTTGGTCTCCACCCAGTTCTTGATGTAGCTGGCGTCAATGGGGAAGTCGTTGTTGTGATAATTCACAGTCAGACCGGTTCCGGGATCCCAGGTCACGCGGTCCAGAGTGGCCCCGGGAGTGACAGGAGGCTTAGCACCCTTGGGCTGATAGTCGGTCACGAAGATGACCTTCACCTGATAGGCGTTATCGCCGTCGGTCTTGTAGGTGTAGGACACGCGCACGGTGTTGCCGGCGTCGCACTTGTCGGCGATGGTCCGCACGGAGTCAATGTTGTTGCCGGTGGTGTCCACAACCAGGGTCTTGCCGGAGATGCCGCCCACCGCGTCGATCTGGGTGAAGATGTTGTCCTCAAACTCGTTGTGCAGAGCGGTGGCGTTGAGGATGTAGACATTCTTCGCGCCGTTCAGGCTGCCGACAGTGCCGGTGTTCGCGTTGCCGCCCGCGCCGGGAGCGTCGGTCAGCAGAACGTTGAACTTGCGCTGGTTGTCATCGGACCGGCGGTCCACGACGAACTTAGACTCCAGGTTGTCGCTGCCGATTTCGTAGTAACCGGTGTTCTTGTCGTTGACCATCTGGCGGGCCACGTCGATCTCGTAGTATTTGCCGCCGTTGTTGTAGGTAACGCTGTGGACCTCACCGTCGGCGTCGTACAGGTCGTAGGTGATGGACACGAGCCCGCTGGCACGGCTGGCGGCCTGTTCCTCCAGATGGTAGTTGCCCTCTTTGTAGAAATACAGGGTGTCGTCGCTGCCCATGTCGTAGCCATAGACCATCACGGCTTCCACGGTGTCGCGCTCGTTGTTGGCGTGGGCGTTGTGGTTCTTGCAGGTCACAAACACCTGCTCGAAGGACTCGTTCACGCGGTTGCCGTCCTTGTCGCTGCCGGCGGTAATGCTCACGGCATTGTTGATGCCGGTCTTAACGCCCACGGACAGGTCGTCAGCAGTGAAGCTGCCGTCCACATAGAAGTACACGGTCTTGCTGGTCTGATACATATTGCGGCCGCCGTGAACAGCGCTCTGCACCGCGTTCTGGCCGTTGGCCTTCACGAAGGTGGAGTGGCCGGTGATCAGGCGGGTGCCGTTCTGGTTCACAGCCGCAGTCTCGTCATACTCCAGAGCGGTCATCACCACGGAGTTGTCGCTGCGGACGGATACCTTATAGATGCCCAGGCCGGTGGTGGTGTCGTTAACGATGCCGGTCAGCTGGCCATTGCCGTCCACGCCGATGGCGGCGGGGTAGGTGTCCTTGGGGTCATAGCCAGCGCCGTTGCGCTCGGTGCCAACTTGGTTCTCATAGGGATACGACTGTCCGCCGCCCCAGTTAGCACCCTGCTTAAAGCCGTCGTTCAGCAGCTTCGCCACAGCACGGGCGTACAGCTCGCTGCCGTGCTCACTGGTGACCAGGCCCTTAAAGGTGTTGTAGGAGCCGTCGGTGGTGTTCACGCGGTACACGCCGGAGGTGCCGTCGATGAAGTACAGCTTAACAGTGATAGCATACTGGGTGTTCAGGTTCAGAGAACCGTTGTTGTGGGTCACGCCGAACTGAGCCGCATAGGCGTAGTTGGTGACCGTCTCCTCCTCAGCGATGCCGATGCACTTGCCCTGGAAGTCCAGCAGCAGGGTGGTCTCGCCGATGGTCTGGATATCCTCAAAGTTGGTGGTATTTTCCAGGCTGTGGTAAGCGTCCAGCTCCTGCCGGGAGTCCTCATGGTGCGCCACGGGGGAACCGGCATACTCGGTGCCGTCGGCGGTGATCTTCTTCACGGTGCCGCTGCCGTCAGATACACCGGTAATCTTGCTGATGGAGGCGGTGACCTTCTCAGGGGCGGTGAAGTTGAGCATTTTGCCCTGGTTGCCGATGTCGGTAACCACCACGTAATCGTTCACAGCAAAGGTGCCGTGGGCGATATTCTGGTCGTCGCCGTCGTGGGTGGTCAGGCGGTACTCGGTCTTGCCGTCGGTGAGCTCAGTCACCCGGCGCACGGTGTCCAGGTACTGGTCCAGCACAATTACAACATCGACCTTGTCGTCGGAGCTGTTGGAGATCAGCAGCAGGGTCTTGTTCACGCTGGGACCGTCCAGACGGACCTCACCGTCGCCCCAGGTAGCGGCGACCTTGTCGTCCAGGGTGCCGACCGTGTGGTCCCAGGAGTAGTTGACCTTCCAGTTGTCCTGGCCGATCTCCAGAATGGTGTTGCGGCGGAAGCCGGCCTCATTGGCGGCGTTGGCCAGGTTGGTGGTGTTGGAATTGTAGGAGATGTACTCCACCTTGGTGGCCCGGTCCACAATGGCGAACACCACAGGGGCGTTGCGCTCAATCTTGTAGTACACCCGGGCGGCGTGGCCGATCATGTCCAGGCCGGTGGTGTACTCAAAGGGATAGCCGTTGTTCACGGGATTGCCCTGATACGCCTGCGCGGGGTAATCGTTCACATAGCCCGTGATGGTCTGAGCGTCATAGAACTGCACGTTGGTGCGGGGCGCGTTGTTGACGGTCTCAGACAGGCTGTCCAGCGTGTAGCTGTTGGCGGTAACAACGCCGTCCACAATCCACATATCAAAGGTGTTCTCGCCAAAGGTATTTTCCCAATCCTTGGTACCGTTGGTCACAACCTCGTTACGATTGCGGTTGTTGACATACAGGTGACGGTTGTCGTCATAGGCCACGCGCTGGGCCTGAATGGTGTGGAACACCAGCTCGGCCACGTTGTCGCGGGTCAGGCCCTCGTTGGCGCTCAGGGTCAGGCTGCCGTACAGGCTCAGATAGGTGGCCCGGCCGGTAACGGTGGTCTTCCAGTCCAGACCCAGCTGATCCTCGTCGTCCTGGAAGTAGCCCAGGGCCTTGAGCAGCATGGTGGTCGCCTCAACGGTGGTAACGGTGCCGTTGGGGTTGAACTTGCCCTCGCCTACGCCCACCACGATGCCCATGCTGGCACAGAAGTTGACGTAGCCCTCCGCCCATGCGGGGACGTCGGTAAAGTGGGAGATGCCGGAGAAATTGCTGGGATCCACGCTGGAGCCGTTCAGAATCTTGCAGATAATAACGGCCATCTCGGCGCGGGTGACCACGTTCTCGGGACCAAAGCTTCCGTCGGTGTAACCGTCGAAAATGCCCAGCCCGGAAGTGACCTCAACAGC
>Ga0073907_1002916_pt1 | contig 15853 bp, 14 predicted proteins | sample GluameincwithD2O_FD_65483 | JGI IMG/M metagenome (GOLD analysis project Ga0073907, IMG submission 65483) | Mouse cecum microbial communities from Vienna, Austria - Glucosamine amended microcosms incubated with D2O | ecosystem: Host-associated > Mammals > Digestive system > Large intestine >... | reverse complement strand
CCTATGTCGTGTATGGAAATATGTGGACGGTCTTTATCCTCCTTTTGGCAGTGATCCTGGTGTGTGCTTTCTTTATATGGAGATGTTCCGCCGGGGAAGATCTGGCGGCTTGCGGCAGGCTTGTCCCGGACAGACGGGCGAGGCTGGTTCTGACAGCGGGGATGGGATTTTGCTTTGGAGTGGCTGTCTCTGTGTTTTATCCCTTTATATACATGGAATCACAAGGACTCCGCTTTATCATAAATGAGCTGGTATGGACGGCGGTATTTACGCCTGTGTCATGGAAACTGCTGGGCAGGCCGGCGAAGGGGGTATGACTATGAAGAAGAAAATATGGATGGCGGCGTTGTGCGCGGCAATGCTGCTGACGGGATGCGGCATTCCAGACGCCGTAGCGGATGAGTGCCGGAGGGTGGCACGTTCTGCAGGCTTTGCCGGAAGTGCGGAGGACAAGGCGGCCTTTCAACGGGCAGTCCGCCGCAGCGAGGGGCAGTGGGAACCTGCGGTGATCTCTGCAGATAGGGAACAGAAAATCGACAGCTTAGTGGAATTTCTGGAGAAGAAAGCGGCGGCAGGGACGATTCGGCTGCTGGAGAGCGCCTTTTCCAAGTCGGACATTTCTGATGCAGGGGAAGAGGATGAGGACGACGCGGAGGGAGACCTTTCCGGGCTCAGGACCTGGAAAACCGATATAGAGACAGAGAAAAAGGTATTTCGGGGGGAGGGGGGGCTTCTGGAGGGATCCTTCTATGTCAGCGGGGATCAGATGCCGGAAGTAATACAGGGCTTATCCCGCATCGGGTTTGGACCGGTGGAGCTGCCGGATGCCGATATGGAATATTATAGCCAACAGGTACTGGGCGGGGTGGGGTTTACTTTTTCCTATGATACGGATAGAAAAGAATATTCCGTATATCTGGAATTGAATACGGACAGCCTGGTCTATCCGGAGAGATATGGGGAACTGCTGGAGAACCAGATGCGGGATGCATTTATGGTCAGCCGGATTGTATGCGGGGGAGAACTGGAATTTATTGCCTTCCAGGGCGGGGATGATCCCGCGGGGAGCAGCTATTCAAAGGATGTGGAACTGTTTTTTAAGGAGGGCCGCGTGCTGCAGGCAGAGATTGGGCTCCGGCAGGACTCCTTCCGCAGCGGGAGCCTTCTGTTTAATGAAGAGGAGAGACGGGATCTCACAGGACTTCTCACATGGTTTGCCGGGGATGCCTGGGAGGCGGAGCGTTTTCTGACGGATTTGGAAGAAAAGAACGGAAAAGAGGGAACGATCGGCAGCGGCCGGTGGTACCGGTTCCGGGAGGGCATGGAGGGAGAAGAGAGGGTTCGGATCATCCTGGAATAATTTTTGACCCGGCGGGCAGGGGGGCGGCAGCCGCAGACAGAAAAATCATGAAAAAGGTGCGGTTCCCCTCTTGACAAGCCGCCTCTTTTTGTCTATGATAAAGGGGATTTGTAAATCTTTGTATGAAAGACGCTGAAGGAGAGAGTACCCACAGCTGAAGTGCCGCAGTGAGCCGGGGAAAGTGTGAACCCGGTGCCAGTAGGCTTTGGTGAAGATCACTCTGGAGTTGCAAGGCTGAAACGGAGCTGACAGTAGGCCGCGCCGGAATCCCCCGTTAGAAGGATACATGTTATACTTAGAAGAGCATGGATACAGACAGGTGGTATAAATGAAAGCATTATGGCTCTCATCCTCGTTTGAGATGGGCGCCTTTTTTGTTTGAGGGAAACATTCCCGTTGCACCGCCTGAATCAACAGTGCGCAGGGAGCTGCGCAGAAATGGAGAATGAGAGATGTACAAAAAAGTATCAGCAGACATGAACTTTGTTGAGCGCGAGAAAGAAATCGAGAATTTCTGGAGAGAAAATGACATCTTTGGGAAAAGCATCAGACTTCGCCAGGGCAGCCCTACTTATATGTTCTATGACGGCCCTCCTACAGCCAATGGCAAACCCCATATCGGCCATGTGCTGACCCGTGTGATCAAGGATATGATTCCCCGCTACCGCACAATGAAAGGGTATCAGGTACCGCGGAAGGCCGGCTGGGATACCCATGGTCTTCCGGTGGAGCTGGAGGTAGAGAAGCTTCTTGATCTGGACGGTAAGGAACAGATCGAGGAATATGGATTGGATCCTTTTATCTCCAAGTGCAAGGAGTCCGTGTGGAAATACAAGGGTATGTGGGAGGAATTCTCCGACGCGGTAGGTTTTTGGGCGGACATGGAAGATCCCTACGTGACCTATGACGATAACTTTATTGAATCAGAGTGGTGGGCATTGAAGCAGATCTGGGATAAAAAGCTGCTGTACAAAGGGTTTAAGATCGTGCCCTACTGCCCGCGATGCGGTACGCCGCTGTCCTCCCATGAGGTAGCCCAGGGCTACAAGGCAGTGAAGGAGCGCTCCGCCGTTGCCCGTTTTAAAGTAGTGGGTGAGGATTCGTATTTCCTGGCATGGACCACCACACCCTGGACGCTGCCCAGCAATGTCGCCCTCTGTGTAAACCCGGAGGAGACTTACTGCAAAGTAAAGGCAGCAGACGGGTATACTTATTATATGGCAGAACAGCTTCTGGACACCGTGCTGGGTGGTCTGGCGGAAGAGGGCAGTGCGTATGAGGTTCTGGAGACTTATAAGGGAACCGATCTGGAGGGCAGAGAATATGAGCCTTTGTTTGACTGCGCGGTGGAGATTTGTGAGAAGCAGCACAAAAAGGCATATTACATTGTCTGTGATACCTATGTTACCATGACGGATGGTACCGGAATCGTTCATATCGCCCCGGCATTTGGTGAGGACGACGCCCAGGTGGGACGCCGGTATGACCTGCCCTTCGTACAGCTGGTAGATGGAAAGGGAGAGATGGCGGAGGAGACGGCTTACGCCGGGGTCTTTGTGAAGGATGCGGATCCTCTTATACTGAAGGATCTGGATGCCAAGGGACTTCTGTTCTCGGCGCCGAAATTCGAGCATGATTATCCCTTCTGCTGGCGCTGTGACACGCCGCTGATCTACTATGCCAGAGAGTCATGGTTTATCCGGATGACAGAGGTGAAGGCAGACCTGATCCGCAACAACAACACCATTAACTGGATACCGGAGTCCATCGGAAAGGGACGTTTTGGAGACTGGCTGGAGAATATCCAGGACTGGGGTATCTCCCGCAACCGCTATTGGGGAACTCCGCTGAATGTATGGGAATGTGAATGCGGCCATCTGGAATCGGTGGGCAGCCGTGCCGAGCTGGCAGAGAAGAGTGGGGATCCGGAGGCGGCAAGGGTTGAGCTGCACCGCCCGTATATCGATGAGGTGACGATCCCCTGCCCGAAGTGCGGGAAGCGGATGCACCGGGTGCCGGAAGTGATCGACTGCTGGTTTGACTCCGGCGCTATGCCGTTTGCCCAGCACCACTATCCCTTTGAAAATAAAGAGCTTTTCGAGGCGCAGTTCCCCGCGCAGTTTATCTCAGAGGCGGTGGATCAGACCCGGGGCTGGTTCTATTCCCTGCTGGCAGAGTCCACGCTTTTGTTCAACCGTGCGCCCTATGAGAACGTGATCGTACTTGGACTAGTGCAGGATGAAAACGGGCAGAAGATGAGTAAGAGCAAGGGAAATGCCGTGGATCCCATGGAGGCGCTGGGCAGATTCGGCGCCGATGCGATACGCTGGTATTTCTATGTAAACAGCGCTCCCTGGCTCCCCAATCGTTTCCATGACAAGGTGGTGACGGAGGGGCAGCGCAAATTTATGGGTACGCTGTGGAATACCTATGCTTTCTTTGTACTGTATGCCAATATTGACCAATTTGATGCCTCACAATATAAATTGGAGTATGACAAGCTGTCCGTAATGGACAAATGGCTTCTTTCCCGACTGCATTCCACCGTGAAGGAAGTAGACGACAACCTTGAGAATTACCGCATCCCTGAGACGGCAAAAGCGCTGCAGCAGTTTGTGGAGGATATGAGTAACTGGTATGTGCGCCGGTGCCGCGACCGGTTCTGGGCAAAGGGGATGGAGCAGGACAAGATCAATGCCTATATGACGCTGTATACGGCGCTGGTCACCATAAGCAAAGCGGCTGCGCCGATGATCCCCTTTATGACGGAGAGCATTTACCAGAATCTGGTATGCGGTCTGGAGACGGACGCGCCGGAGAGCATCCATCTCTGTGACTTCCCGGCTGTCGTGCCGGAATGGATCGATGCCGATCTGGAGCAGAAAATGAAAGAGCTCCTGGATATCGTTGTGCTGGGGCGCGCCTGCCGCAATACGGCGAATATCAAGAACAGGCAGCCAGTGGCGAAGCTGTATGTCAGGACCGACAGAACCCTCTCGGAATTTTACCAGAAGATTATGGAAGATGAGCTGAATGTGAAAGAGGTTATCTTTACGGATGACGTCAGGGAATTTACTTCCTATCGCTTTAAACCGCAGCTCCGAACTCTGGGGCGCCGGTTTGGCAGCCGTATCAATGCCCTGAAGGAGGTGCTTGCCGGCCTTCCGGGGAACGAGACCATGGATACGCTGAATGAGAAGGGAGAGATCACGGTCTGCCTGGAGGGCGTGGATGAGGTTCTCACAAAGGAGGATCTGCTGGTCGAGTCAGCCCAGATGGAGGGCTTTGTCAGTGAGACCGATCACGGCATTACTGTAGTGCTGGATACAAAACTGACAAAGGAGCTGATCGAGGAGGGCTTTGTCCGGGAGATCATCAGCAAGATCCAGACCATGCGGAAAGAAAATGACTTTGAGGTGATGGATCATATCCGTCTCTATCAGGATGCCAACCAGAAAATCCATGATATTATCATGAGGAATGCCGAGCAGATCAAATCCGAAGTTCTGGCGGACCGTATCTTCCTCGGGGAAATGAGGGGGCACACCGCCACATGGAATATCAATGGAGAGAGCGTTATGTTTGGTGTCACAAAGGTTTCCATATAAAAAATCGAAGGAGTGTATGAATTATGTCATTTTTAACTGAGAAGGAAAAGAAGAAGGAACTGAGATCGGACATTGAAAATTATATGAAGCTGTTGTTCCGCAAGCCGGTAGAGGAAGCAACTTCCCAGCAGCTGTTTCAGGCAGTGGCCTATGCGGTGAAGGACATCGTGGTGGATGACTGGATGACGACGCACAAGGCGTATGAAAAGAAGGATGTCAAAACGGTTTATTATCTGTCCATGGAATTTTTGATGGGCCGTGCCATGGGAAATATTATCATCAATCTCAAACAGGATAAGGTAGTCCGGGAGGTGCTGGATGAGATGGGTGTGAATCTGGATGAGCTGGAGGATCAGGAGCCGGACGCAGCGCTTGGCAACGGCGGTCTGGGAAGGCTTGCCGCCTGCTTCCTGGATTCCCTGTCCACCCTGGGATATCCCGCATATGGCTGCGGCATCCGCTATAAATACGGAATGTTTATGCAGAAGATCGAGAACGGTTATCAGATCGAGGCGCCGGATGACTGGTTGAAGGAGGGAAATCCTTTTGAGATGAAGCGTCCGGAATATGCTGTTGAGGTGCGCTTCGGCGGTTATGTGGCAGTGCGCAAGGATGAGAAGACCGGGCGGGACCGTTTCGTGCAGGAAAATTACCAGTCTGTCCGTGCCGTTCCCTACGACCTTCCGGTGGTGGGATACGGCAATAAGATCGTCAATACTCTGCGGATCTGGGATGCGGAGGCGATGAACACCTTCAATCTGGACTCCTTTGACAAAGGGGATTATCAGAAGGCAGTGGAGCAGCAGAATCTGGCAAGGACGATCTGCGAGGTACTTTATCCTAACGATAACCATATGGCAGGCAAGGAGCTGCGTCTGAAACAGCAGTACTTCTTTGTCTCCGCCAGCGTACAGCGGGCCGTTCAGAAATATATGGAAAAGCACGATGATATTCACGGCCTGCCGGATAAGGTGTGCTTCCAGTTAAATGACACCCACCCGACCGTAACTGTACCGGAGCTGATGCGCATCCTTCTGGATGAATACGAGCTGGACTGGGAGGACGCATGGGACATCACTTCCCGAACCTGTGCTTATACCAACCATACGATTATGTCGGAAGCGCTGGAGAAATGGCCTCTTGAACTCTTCTCGCGTCTTCTTCCCCGGATCTATCAGATCACGGAAGAGATCAACCGCCGTTTCCAGGCAAAGATCCAGGAGACCTATCCGGGCGATTTCGAGAAGGTAAAGAGCATGGCCATCATTTACGATGGACAGGTGAAGATGGCGCATCTTGCCATTGCCGCAGGATTTTCCGTAAACGGCGTGGCAAGGCTTCACACAGAGATCCTGAAAAATCAGGAGCTGAAGGATTTCTATCAGATGATGCCGGAGAAATTTAACAATAAGACAAACGGCATTACACAGCGCCGTTTCCTGCTTCACGGCAATCCGAAGCTGGCAGCCTGGGTGACGGATAAGATCGGTGATGAGTGGATCACAGACCTCTCCCAGATTGATAAGCTCTCCATCTATGTAAATGACAAAAAATGCCAGCAGGAATTTATGAACATCAAGTATCAGAATAAGCTGCGTCTGGCAAAATATATCAAAGAGAATAACGGCGTTGAGATCGACCCGCGTTCCATCTTTGACGTGCAGGTAAAGCGTCTGCATGAGTACAAGCGCCAGCTTTTGAATATACTGCACATTATGTACCTGTATAATGAATTAAAGAAAAATCCGGAAATGGATATGTATCCCCGTACCTTTATCTTTGGTGCCAAGGCATCTGCGGGATACCGCCGTGCCAAAGCCATCATCAAGCTGATCAACAATGTGGCGGAGGTGGTGAACAACGATACCGCCATCCAGGGAAAGATCAAGGTGGTGTTTATCGAGAACTACCGTGTATCCAACGCCGAGATGATCTTTGCCGCAGCCGATGTGTCCGAACAGATCTCTACGGCGTCGAAAGAGGCGTCCGGAACGGGAAATATGAAATTTATGCTGAACGGCGCACCGACACTGGGCACCATGGACGGCGCCAATGTAGAGATCGTGGAAGAGGTGGGAGAGGAAAATGCATTTATCTTCGGACTCTCATCCCAGGAGGTCATTGATTTTGAGCACAATCACCAGTACGATCCAAGAGAGATCTACAACATGGATTCCGACGTCCGGGCTGTGCTGACCCAGCTTATCGACGGAACATATTCTCAGGAAAATCTGGAGCTGTTCCGTGAACTGTATAATTCACTTCTGGAGAAAAACGGCGGTGAGCGGGCAGACCAGTACTTCATTCTGAAAGATTTCCGCTCCTATGCAGAGGCCCAGAAGAAAGTTGAGGAAGCTTACCGGGATCAGGACAGATGGGCGAAAATGGCCATGCTGCAGACAGCAAAATGCGGCAAGTTCTCCTCTGACCGCACCATTGAGGAATACGCAAAAGAAATCTGGCATCTGGAGAAAGTAACCGTATAAAATAAGGCAATCAGGCAATACTATCACCATCAAGAAGGAACGAGGTGATAGTATTGTTTTATAAGGAAAAGGGATTCTATATATCATTGGCATGCGGCATTGTGGCACTGGTGGCATTTGCCGCCATCTGCATGAATCTGATGAACGGCGATACGGGGAATGGGGACGAGAGCCCCATTGTGGCAGAGAACACGCCCACGCCGTCTCCCACCAAAGAGCCTGACACCAAAGAGGTTTCCTCCCAGGATGTGAAACGAAAAGAGGTGGAGCCAACAAAGAAACCAAAGCCCTCCGCTACGCCCAAGGCAGTGGAGACAGATGTTAAGCCCGTTAAGAATAAGCTTCATTTTGACCAGGAGACAGGGCTTCTCTGGCCGGTGAACGGGGAGATCCTGATGGAGTACAGCGCTGATAAGGTCGTATATTTTAAGACATTGGCTCAGTACCGGACAAATCCCGCCCTGCTCATCGCGGCCAAAAAAGGGACAGAGGTGAAAGCCAGCGCTGACGGCGAGGTCACCGGGATCACCACCTCGGAGGAGACAGGGCGCACACTGACCATGGATATCGGGGACGGCTTCAGCGCGGTCTACGGCCAGCTATCGGATATCACTGTACAGAAGGGCGACCGGGTCTCCGAGGGACAGGTGATAGGGAAGGTGGCGGATCCAACGAAATATTATACGATGGAGGGCGCTAACCTGTATTTCCAGATCCGGGAGAAGGATCAGACTGTGAATCCTATGGTTCTGCTGCGGTAGAGACGGAACTGTGAATTTTTTGTGAAAAAATCTTGAACTTCTACCTGAAAAGCGCTATAATATAAATGTAAAGCTGGCTGTATAAATAACAATTTTATTACAGCTGGCACAATAGGAGTAAGGTGTACCAGTAAACTGGAGGCCAAGGAAGGCGCGTGATCAATATGGTAGAAGCATACAATTTTTATTTGGGCGGATACCTTCCAAAGGTATCCCCGAAGACAAACGTTCACAACAAGCATGAACTGAAAACAAAGTATAAGAACATTCTGAGTCTCAATAATGCGATACCTCTCGTTATGGTGAAGCTCTCAAATGACACACAGTCCTATGCCCTGAAGGTAAAGGAGTTGTCCATGGAACTCGGAGAGGTTGCGGAGGATGCACTGGAGGGCCGTCAGGCAGATGTGCCGGATCATCTGGGGAAGATGACGGATATTTTTAATGATCTTCTGTCCCGGAGCGACCGGTATGGCGAGAAGACGAGGAAACCGTCAAGACCAGGCGGAGAGCTGCGCAATCTGGTAGAGAAGAATGCCGGAGAGCTTATCGAGGCGGGATTTTCCATTGATGAAAAAGGGTTTCTGACTTCCCCGACGGAGGAAGAGGCAAAGGTTCCGCAGAACTTTATGGAACAGCTGGCGGATAAATGCGAGCATATGAGCATGAATCCCATGGAATATGTGGAGCAGAAGGTATACAGCTATGCCCATCTCTACCGAAACGATATCGGAACGGCGTATGAATCTTCGCTGTACAGCGGAATGCTGTTTAATTCCTACTGCTGATGATGTGCTGCGGCAGCCGCTGAAGGCAGAGAGAGGCAAGAAGGCCTATGAGGACGCCGGCGGTGAGACCGGCGAAATATAAAAAGGGCAGATAGTGCAGGATGGCAGAATATCCTACCAGACAGACTGCGGTGATGAACTGCCCGATATTATGAATGATACCACCCACGGCGCTGACGCTGGTCAGAGAGAGCTGTGGGTGCTTTTTTGCATATTTCAATAAAACTGCCATGGCAGGCAGGCTCAGAACAGTTCCGGCAAGACTGTAGAACAGGCCGAACAGGCTGCCGAAGGTCAGGGCGTTCAATACATTCCGCACGATGGAGACGGCGAAGGCGGCGCTCAGTCCCCGGCGGCACAGGAGGATCACGAGTATGAGGTTGGCAAGGCCCAGTTTAATTCCCGGAACGGGGATGGGCAGCGGGAACAGGCTCTCAATATAGCTGAAAAGAAAGGCGGTCCCTGTAAAGACAGCAAGCTCGGCCATGCTCTGTGTTCTATGGTTCATAGTACTGCGCTCCTTTAATGGACTATGGCATCCGGTGTATTTTCTTCGGCAGGACTGTCGGAGGAGGTGATCTGAAGCACCAGACGGTGCGGCAGGCATACGATGGATTCGCCGGTGCGGGAAATACTTCCTGTTCGGAGGCAGGTACGGTCTCCGCAGTCGGCGTCCAGCATGGCGGCGGCCCCGTCCCGGATACGGAACTGGTTGAACCCGCCGTTCTCGTCTTTCATAGACTCCTCTGTATCGGTATCCAGTGGCAGTGTCATAACCAGACGGCCATTCTGACGAACCTCCAGCCGGGAGGCGGGACCTTCTGTGGGAAAATAGACCCATATGGCCAGGGCTATGCCGGCCAGGGTGAGCAGAGCCAGAACTACCCGGTCCACTCTGGTACAAAAGGGGGTTCGATTCTCTTTCGGCATCCTGCCACCTCCTGATCTCTCTGACGGCCCCGCCGCGATCTTATTTAATATAATTAAGAGGATACCAGATTTGGGAGCAAAAGTCAAAGTACTCCAGTCCGGGGGCACAGCACGGCAGGGCCGCAAGATTTTTTTTCACGGGGCAGGGAATCTCTTGACATGCCCATTGGTATGTGTTATAGTGATTGAGCGATGAGTTAGGTCTTTTTTTTATGCCTAAATTTTTAGAACAAAATATCACGGAGGTGACAAGATGCGTACTAAGATTACTTTGGAGTGTACAGAGTGTAAGCAGCGCAATTACAATCTGACCAAAGACAAAAAGAACCATCCGGACAGAATGGAAACAAAGAAGTATTGCAGATTTTGCAGGAAACACACATTACACAAGGAGACAAAGTAAGGTCCGTGTGATGTTTCGGAAAGGATGTGTGTCATATGAGTGAAGCGGAAAAGGCTTCCAAACCAGGATTCTTTAAGAATCTGAAAAGCGAATTCAAGAAGTGCACATGGCCGAAAAGAGAAGATCTTATGAAACAGTCCGGGCTTGTGATCGTAGTGTCCCTGATACTGGGCGTAGTGATCGCCGGTATCGACTGGGCAATACGGTATGGCCTGCAGTTACTCAACATTGTTTCATAGGAGGTTGCCATGGCAGAAGAAGCGAAATGGTATGTAGTCCACACTTATTCGGGTTATGAGAATAAGGTCAAGGCGGATATTGAGAAAACAATCGAAAACCGCAACCTGCAGGAGCAGATCATGGAAGTCATGATTCCGCTGCAGACTGTTGTGGAGGAGAAGAACGGCGAGAAGAAGCAGGTTCAGAAGAAAATGTTTCCCGCCTACGTTCTGATCAATATGATCATGAATGACCAGACATGGTATGTTGTGCGAAACACGCGTGGCGTGACAGGATTTGTCGGTCCGGGATCCAAACCGGTTCCCCTCACGGAGGAAGAGATCACCAATATGGGCTTTCTGGCCCAGGCAGAGGAATCTCCATTTTCTGTGGGAGATCATGTCGTCGTCACAGAGGGAGTATGGCAGGATACAGACGGTGTCGTTCAGGAGGTTCATCCGGCAAAGCAGATGGCCGTTATCGTCATCGATATGTTTGGCCGCGATACGCCGGTTGAGATTGATTTCTCTGAATTGAAACAGGTTTAACGTTTAGATGGAGGTAAAAAAATGGCAAAGAAAGTTGAAGGATATATTAAGTTACAGATTCCGGCAGGAAAAGCGACTCCGGCACCGCCGGTAGGTCCGGCGCTTGGTCAGCACGGAGTAAATATCGCTCAGTTTACAAAGGAGTTCAACGCAAAGACCCAGGGACAGGAGGGCATGATCATCCCTGTTGTCATCACGGTATATGCAGACAGAAGCTTTAGCTTTGTGACAAAGACTCCGCCGGCAGCTGTTCTTCTTAAGAAGGCCTGCAAGATCCAGTCGGGATCCGGCGAGCCGAACAAGAAAAAGGTTGCCACGATTTCCAAAGAAGAGCTTCAGAAGATCGCGGAGACTAAGATGCCAGACCTGAATGCCGGGAGCATGGAAGCGGCTGTCAGCATGATCGCAGGTACGGCAAGAAGTATGGGTATCACAGTAGAGGAATAACCGGACCGCAGGGAACCGGGAAAAATAGTAAGACAGGCATAAATCGCAGAGAACTAATGTCATTAGGACGTTGTGGGAGACATGGCGTTTTTTGAGAAACGCATTTGAAGGATCGAGAGATTCTTCCCGCATATCGGACGGGGAGTCTGATAAAATGTTCGTTAATACCACCAGGAGGTTTGTAAAATGAAAAGAGGGAAAAAGTATACAGAGGCTGCAAAGCTGGTTGACCGTATGACCCAGTATGACGTGGCCGAAGCAATTGACCTTGTGAAAAAAACAGCAGTTGCAAAATTCGATGAAACCGTAGAGACTCATATCCGTCTTGGCGTAGACGGACGTCATGCAGAGCAGCAGGTGCGCGGTGCCGTTGTTCTGCCCCATGGAACCGGAAAGACTGTCCGGGTTCTCGTGTTCGCCAAAGGCGACAAGGTGGCGGAGGCAGAGGCAGCCGGCGCAGACTATGTCGGCGGCGAGGAGCTGATCCCGAAGATCCAGAACGAGGGATGGTTTGAGTTTGACGTAGTTGTGGCAACTCCGGATATGATGGGAGTTGTAGGACGTCTTGGCCGTGTTCTCGGACCAAAAGGTCTGATGCCGAACCCCAAGGCCGGTACGGTTACAATGGATGTTACAAAGGCTGTTAATGATATTAAAGCCGGTAAGATTGAATACCGTCTGGATCGTTCCAATATTATCCACTGCCCAGTTGGCAAGGCGTCCTTTACAGAGGAGCAGCTCACGGATAATTTCACTACTTTGATGGATGCCATCATCAAGGCGAAGCCGGCAAGTGCGAAGGGCACTTACCTGAAGAGTGTCACCCTCACTACTACAATGGGCCCTGGCATTCGGGTAAATACACTGAAACTTGGCTGATCTTTGACTTGACAGAACGTGCAGCATATGCTACACTATCAAAAGTTTATAACTGCCGTAGACAGCAGGTACCGGTAAATCCGGTGTAAGCAGTGCGCCTGCCGAGGAGGATTATATTTATCGGAATAAGTGTAATCAGGACTCTCTGTCTGCGAAAACGGGCGGAGAGTTTTTCTATACAGGCAGCTTATAAAATATATAGCGCAAGCTGAAATTTTATAAGGAGGTAAAATCCCATGGCTAAAGTCGAATTAAAAGCGCCGATCGTTGACGAGATCAAGGGCTATGTGGCGGATGCAAAATCAGCGGTACTGGTAGATTACCGCGGTCTGACTGTGGAACAGGATACAAGACTCCGCAGACAGATGAGAGAGGCAGGCGTTGTATACAAAGTATACAAGAACACGATGCTGCATCTCGCTTTCGACGGCACGGACTATGCCCAGCTCGACCAGCATCTGGAGGGACCGACTGCCATCGCATTCGGTATTGAGGATGAGACCGCTCCGGCACGGATTCTGAATGATTTTGCAAAAGAAGCAAATACCCTTCAGTTTAAAGGTGCCGTTGTAGACGGAACATACTATGACGAAGCTGGCGTGAAAGTACTTGCAACAATCCCATCCAAGGAAGTTCTTATTTCCAAACTGTTGGGAAGCCTGCAGTCACCGATCACAAATCTTGCCCGTGTACTCAAGCAGATTGCAGAGAAACAGGGCGAAGCGGCAGCAGAGTAACGCTGTATTGTAATTGTAAAAGACCGGTTTTGCCGGCAGCTATTATTATTAAATGGAGGAAGTTAAAATGACGACACAGGAATTTATCGACGCTGTCAAAGAGATGAGCGTAATGGAATTAAATGATTTAGTAAAAGCATGTGAGGAAGAGTTCGGCGTATCTGCAGCAGCAGGCGTAGTAGTGGCAGCAGCAGGCGGAGACGCAGCAGGCGGCGCTGCAGAGAAGGATGAGTTCGATGTAGAGCTGACAGAGGTTGGCGCAGCTAAGGTTAAAGTAATCAAGGTTGTACGCGAGGTAACCGGCCTTGGACTGAAGGAAGCAAAGGAAGTAGTAGACGGTGCTCCTAAAGTTGTGAAAGAGGGCGCAAGCAAGGAAGAGGCAGAAGAGATCAAGGCTAAGCTTGAGGCTGAGGGCGCTAAGGTTACATTGAAATAATATGTGATTTTGTCAATAAGGAGAAGCTCCGGTTTATACCGGGGCTTCTTTTTGAATTTTGGGGGTGTTGTGAACAATGACATCTTTTTGACAAAACTATATTCTAAATTTTCATTAGGAAACTAACTCAACGGCGCCAATTTGGACCCGCCGCTGAACTAACAAAAAGGAGGTATTATTATGGGCAATGGAAAAAAGTTACTGGCGGTTCTGCTGGTGGCTGCGCTCCTTCTGCCGGGAATCCCGGCGGCAGTACAGGGGGCAGAGAGGACGGATTATCTGACGGAAGAGGAGGTCGGCAGGCTGTACACGGAGCATTCAGCAGACCCGGGATACAGCCGGGTTTCCGTGCATGATCCTTCTATCGTAACGGGGTATTACGAGGGGGATACCTACACATCCTCCGCGAGAGTGTATGGAGAGCAGAATGAGGCGGGGACGAGAAAGAAAATCTATTTTATCTTCGGCACACACCGATCCTTCGCCTATTCTACTGATCTGAAGAATTGGAAGGATTTTACCAATAATATCAACAATGACCAGACGGTGCATACTTTGTTTGCCGATGGGGAATCCTGGTCCAAGAGAGGGGATTCCGTGTACTCCCTGGCGTCAAGGTGGGGTTCGAATCTGTGGGCTCCCGATGTGATCTGGAATCCGCATTACATAAACAGCGATGGGTCAAAGGGGTGCTGGATGCTATATATGAGTGTAAACGGCTGTTCCTGGAATTCCTCCATTGCCCTCCTGACGTCCGATTCCCTGAATGGGAACTGGGAGTATAAGGGGACGGTGATCTATTCCGGATTTGACGATGGCACAACCTATGATTACACGAAGACCGATTACCGGGAGGTGACAGGGGATGCTGTTCTGCCTGACCGATATCTCGGCGGCGCCTGGCAGTGGTCTGATGGTGACACAAAGTGTACGGCCTCCCGATGGAATACGGAATATGGCGCCCACGCCATCGATCCGTGCATTCTCTTCGAGGGCGATGACCTGTGGATGACATACGGCTCCTGGTCCGGCGGGATCTATATGATAAAGATGGACAAGGCCACCGGGCTCCGGGATAAGACGGTGAAATACGAGTTAAAGAGCAATCAGTCCGATCCCTATATGGGGCTTAAGATCGCTGGCGGGAGCTTTGCTTCCGGTGAGGCGTCCTACATTCAGAAAATAGATGGGAAGTTCTATTTGTTTATTACGAACGGAGGACTGAATGCAGATGGCGGATACAATATGCGGGTATTTTCCTCTGCCAGCATAACGGGGCCGTACAAGGACATGTCTGGAGATGACGCCAGATTTGCGAAGGGGAATGTGGCGTCCCAGTATGAAAAGGGGACTTATAATCTCATTACGAATAATGAAGATAACATCAATGGAACGATAGGGAACCGGCTGATGAGCTATTACAAATGGGACTTAATGAGTGACGGACACACGGCCCAGGGACATAATTCGGTTCTGGTGGATGACGACGGGAAGAAATTCCTTGTCTATCATACCCGTTTTGTGAATAACTGGTTCTATGAGGACCGCGTACATCAGATCTTTACGGCGAAAAACGGCGGTCTGGTGACTGCGCCTTTTGAATACTCTGGTGAGACGCTGGCGCAGGCGCCATACGACAGGGAGAAGCTTGCAGGGGATTACCAGATTCTTACAATGGGCGATGTGAGATACGGGGCCAAGGAATGTGTGACAGAAAAGACGATTACCCTGGGACAGGACGGAACGGTTTCGGGAGAATATACGGGTACCTGGGTGCAGGGGACGGAGGGACCAGAGGTTACTCTGAAATGTGGCGGCGATACGTATGAGGGCGTCTTTGTGGAACAGGAAATCGAGGGGAGCAAATGGCCGGCCATGTGTCTTACTGTTGTCGGGGACAACGATATATCCATATGGGGATACCGCATCGCGGACGACAGGATGGCGGTGGTGAAAAATGCGGCGGGCTTTCACAGCGGCATAGCAGGCAGCACATACACGGACCTGTCCCTGCCGAAAACATTATCAGACGGGGTCGCAGTGAGCTGGACTTCCTCGGATCCCGATGTCATAGCAAACGACGGCAGGATCAAACTGCCGACGGAGAATACCGAAGTGACCATGACGGCGGTGATAAGCCGGGGATCGGCTGCGGTGAAAAAGGAGTACAGAACGACGGTCTATGCAAAGGGGATGGATGCCATCGACACAGAAGCCGGTCTGGCCGCCGCCTATTCCTTCGATGATGATA
>Ga0073907_1002898_pt1 | contig 15977 bp, 14 predicted proteins | sample GluameincwithD2O_FD_65483 | JGI IMG/M metagenome (GOLD analysis project Ga0073907, IMG submission 65483) | Mouse cecum microbial communities from Vienna, Austria - Glucosamine amended microcosms incubated with D2O | ecosystem: Host-associated > Mammals > Digestive system > Large intestine >... | reverse complement strand
CACAACTCCAACATGGAGCTGGTGGCCCAGGGGGTGGGCAACGCCGCCTCCGCCCTCTTCGGAGGCATCCCCGCCACCGGGGCCATTGCCCGCACGGCGGCCAACATCAAAAACGGCGGACGCTCCCCTGTGGCGGGGATGGTCCACGCGGTGGTGCTTTTGCTGGTGCTGATCCTGCTGATGCCCTACGCGGCGCTGATCCCCATGCCCTGCATCGCCGCCATCCTCTTCCAGGTGGCCTACAACATGAGCGGCTGGCGCACTGTCGTGAAGGTGGCAAAGCACTCCCCTAAGAGCGACGTGGCCGTGCTGGTGGTCACCTTCCTCCTGACGGTGCTCTTCGACCTGGTGGTGGCTATCGTGGTGGGGCTGAGCCTGGCCTGCCTGCTGTTCATGAAGCGCATGGCCGACGTGGCGGTGGTCAAGGAGTGGGAGTACGTGGAGGACGGCGCGCCCGGGAGGCTCAAGCCGGTGCCGCCCCATGTGATGGTCTACGAGATCACGGGCCCCATGTTCTTCGGCGCCGCCGACAAGATCCCCCACATCGGGGACAAGGGCCCCCGGCGGGTCCTCATCCTGCGGATGCGCGCCGTCCCGGCCCTGGACATCACCGCCCTCAACGGCCTGCGGCGGCTCTGGGAGGAGTGCGGGCGAAGCGGCATCCAGGTCATCTTCTCCCATGTCAACGAACAGCCCCTGTCCGTCTTCCGGCGGTCCGGACTCTACGACCAGGCGGGGGCGGAGAACTTCGTCCCCAATATCGACGCCGCCCTGGAGCGGGCCGCGGAGCTTGCCTCCGGCGCGGAGGTGGGGGCGTGAGGAACGGCGCAGCGGAAACCGGATAAAAGGAGGACCCTGCTGTGAGGCAGGGTCCTCCTCTGTGTCTATCCGGCCCAGGCCGGGGCGCTGCGGGCCCCGATGCCCACAGCGGGGCACCGCCACCGGGGTGCGGGTGCGCTGGCCGATGGTCTGATGGAGAGACCGCCGCCTCACTCCGGCATCTTGAAATCCGGCCCCAGGTCCCCGGCCATCCAGTGGCGGCGGCAGAGGCCGATATACTTGTCGTTGGCCCCCAGCACCACCTGCTCCCCCTCCTTGAGGACCTTGCCGTGGGCGTCGAAGCGGGCGTTGAAGGTGGCCTTCTTCCCGCACCAGCAGATGGTCTTGACCTCCTCGATCTTGTCGGCCATGACCAGAAGCTCGTAGCTGCCGGGGAAGAGCTCCCCCTTGAAGTCCGCCCGCAGGCCGTAGCACATGACGGGGATGCCGCACTCGTCCACCAGGTGGACCAGGTAGAGCACCTCCTCCCGGGTGAGGAACTGGGCCTCGTCCACGATGATGCAGGCGTATTTTTGCAGGGCCTCATCCCCCAAGGCCCGCATCTCGTGGAAATACACGCAGGGGTAGGTCAGGCCGATCCGGGAGCGGACCATGTGCTCCCCGTCCCGGACGTCGATCTGGGGCTTGACCATCAGGGCCTCCTGTCCCCGCTCCTCGTAGTTGAAGCGGGCCATGAGGGCGTTGGCCGTCTTGCTGGAGCCCATGGCCCCGTACTTGAAATAGAGCTGTGCCATTGTTCCTCTCTCCTAATCATTTTCTTCGCGGTCCAGAGCCCGCCGGGCCTCCTCCAGGTATCTGGCGAAGGCCGAGGGCACGGCTAAGGTCTCCAGCGCCTCCCGGTCCGCCCAGGTGAAGCCGGGGCACTCCCCACGGACCGTCAGCAGGTAGCCGGTCATGTGCCACTCCACATGGGTAAAGACGTGCTTGGCTGAAATTTTCTTCTCCCAGTCCAGGGCCGTGAGGCCCCAGGAGGCCAAAGCATCCCCCGCCGCCGCCTCGCCCAGCGCGCCGGGGACATGGGGGAACTCCCAGAGCCCCGCCAGGAGCCCCGCCTCCCCCCGCCGCCGCAGGGCCACGGCGTCCCCGCGCCGCAGGAGATATACCGTCATCTCCTCCACCCGGCGGGGGGCTTTTTTGCTCTTCAGGGGCAGTTCCGTCTGGATGCCCAGGCGGTTTGCCTCGCAGAGCCCCGAGAGGGGACAGCGGCCGCAGTCTGGCGCTCCGTTGGGGGCGCACACGGTGGCCCCCAGTTCCATGAGGGCCTGGTTGAACTTCCCCGGTTCCTCCCGGGGCATGGCCTCCTCCAGGAGGGCGCGGAAGGTCCGGCGGACCTTGGCGTCCGAGATATCCTCCCGGATATCCGCCGTCCGGGAGATGACCCGCAGCACGTTGCCGTCCACCGCCGGGACCGCCTCCCCGAAGGCGATGGAGGCCACCGCCCCCGCGGTATACTCCCCCACCCCGGGCAGACGCAGAAGGGCCTCGTAAGTGTCCGGGAACACGCCCCCCAGCTCCTCCACGATCACCCGGGCGGCCTTTTGCAGGTTCCGGGCCCGGCTGTAGTACCCCAGGCCCTGCCAGAGCTTCATCAGCCGCTCCTCCGGAACAGCCGCCAGGGCCTCCACGGTGGGCAGGGCCTCCATCCACTGCCGGTAGTAGGGCAGCACCGCCGCCACCCGGGTCTGCTGGAGCATGATCTCCGATACCCAGATGCGGTAGGGGTCCCGGGTGTGCCGCCAGGGCAGGTCCCGCTTGTTCCTGTCGTACCAGGCCAGCAGAGGGACGGCTATGGCGGACAGTCTCCTCTCCTCCATCAGCCCAGCACCTTCTCCCGGAGGATGCCCCGGTAGGGGCCGTCCTCGCAGGTCCCCGCCGGACGGTAGCCCCGGGCCTCGTACCAGCGGTTGAGGGGCTGGTTGTCCACGGCGCAGTCCAGGCGCACCCGGGTCTTTCCCTGGGCCCGGGCCAGGGCCTCGACGCCCTCCAGGAGCTCGCCGCCCGCCCCCTTTTCCTCCGGGCTGCTGACGAGGCTATGGACGTAACAGGCGGGGGCCTCCTCCGCCCAGAACCCATCCCGCTCCAGCAGGACGGCAGCTCCGGCGATCCGGCCCTCCCGCCGCAGGACGTACAGCCGCCCCAGCCGGGCCTGCTCCTGATAGTGCGTCTTGGGATACGCCTCCGCGTAGCCGGTGACGTTCCACTGCCGGATGCCCTTCTCGTCCATCCAGTCGATGCGGCGGAGGATCAGGCCGAAGACCTCGTCCACCGCCTGCTCCCCGGCCAGCTCAAATGTTCCTCTCATCTCGTGCTCCTCTCAAAAGTCCTCTTATTTATCCAAACCGGGTGGCGAAGCCGCACCGGCGGCAGAGCGCCTCCGGGGGCTTTCCCATGGAAAACCCGTCGTAGAGCGCCCGGGCCCGGGGACCCGCCAAAATTTCCTCCAGCTCCTGACGGAAGAGGTTCCCCAGAGGGATGTCCCCCTCGTGGTCCAGGCAGCAGGGGACCACGGTGCCGTCGCAGAGGACGGCGGCCTGGTCCCGGAGGGCCAGACAGAAGCGCACCTCCGCCTCCGGAGCGTCCAGGTCCGGCCAGTCGAACTTCTCCGCCTGCTCCAGGTACAGCCCCTCCCCCATTCGCCAGCTCCCCGCCCGGGGCTGGGGCAGGCCCAGGGGGTGGACGCCCAGCTTCCCGGCAAAAAAGTCCAATATCTCCCCGTTGCGCGCCTCCGCGCCGCCGATGTTCCACAGCCGCAAGGCGCAGATGATCCCTTTTTCCGATGCTGTTTGGGCGAAGTCCCACACATCGGACAGGTACCCCACCAGCGGCCCCGCGCCGTTGCCCTCCATGCTGTGGAGGGACACGCTGGTCTTGTGCAGGCAGGGCGCGCCCAGGAGGAGGTCCTTTTTCCGTCCCAGCAGGGTCCCGTTGGTGGTCAGACACACCCGGAACCCCTGCTCTCCGGAGATGGATAGCAGCTCCCCCAGGTCCGGGTGGAGCAGGGGCTCCCCCATGACGTGGAGGTAGAGGTATTTCACATGCCCCCGCAGTTTTTCGGTCAGGAGGCGGAACTCCTCCGCTGTCATGAACCGCTCCGCCCTTCGGGTGCCGGGGCAGAAGCTGCACCGCAGGTTGCAGGCGTTGGTGATCTCCACATAGGCCCGTTTCAGCATGGCCTCACGCCTCCGCCGGGCGGGCCATGACGGTGAAGGCCATGCCGCTCCTTTTGTGAGCAGCCTCCCGGACCGCCGCGAAGCCCGCCCGCTGGTAGACCCGGATTGCCCTTTTGTTAAATGAAGCCACCGTCAAACGCAGGTCCCCCGCCCCGAAGCGCTCCCGGGCAAACTTCAGACCCTCCTCCAGGAACGCTCCGCCCTGCCCTGTGCCGCAGAGCTCCGGGGCCATCCCCAGGCCGATGTCCAGAGGCCCCGCCGGGTAGACCCCCTCCTCCCGGGTGGGGATCTGCGCCGGAGGGCCGAAGCAGAAGTAGCCCTCCGGACGCCCCTCCTTATTCAGCCATGCGTAATAACCGCCGTCCAGAAGCTCATGGACGCACGCCTCGCTGCCGTCCATGCTGTACATCTCGTACGCCCCGCCGTAGCGCCAGGCGGCGATCTCCCCCGCCCAGGGGCGGCTCATCGGCTCGATGGTGTGGGAGGTCATGGCGCTCCCCTCCTTCCAATAATCGTTCGCGGGGTGTATTGTAACATGGGAGGACAGGGTTTGACAACCCCCGGCGCTCGCAAACAGACGCCCTTGCAAAATCGCGCCTTCTGCTCACTGCCTCCCCCCCGGGGCTCCTCGCCCCGGACCCCGGTGACTTTTTGTGCGGACAAAAAGTCACCAAAAAACCGCTTAAGAAACTACGTTTCTTAAGAATCTTCCTTCATTACGGGGGTTTTTGTTTCCGCTACGACCTGCTTGCCTCTTTTTCCCAATGTCTGCTCTGGGCCGATGCCGCTCGCATCTCCGCCGCCACTCCCTGGCCCTACAGTCTTCTGCGTTGGGTTCGCCTCCTAGGCGCACGATTCTTTTCGAGACTACCGGGCCACCGGCACGGTGCGGGCGGGACTGCCTCCCAGTTCGCAGGGCGAGACCCTGATCGAAAACCTCTGCTCCCTCGTACCCAACAAAACAAAACCGCAGGCCCTGGTACGCTCTGCGCGGTACCAGCACCTGCGGCTGCTTCCAAACAGTCCGCCTGAATCAGTCCACGATATCCTCCTCGTCCCCCCAAAGGAGGTACTCCGTCAAATCCTTCGCCAGTACGGAAAAAATAGCGGCCGCAGAGCCGAAGACCTCCGTATTCTCCAGCACCAGCCGTCCGCTGGAGAGACCGGCGCAAAGCGCCTCCACAGCATCCCGGTATTGCCGCACAAAGCCGTTATAAAACGCCCGGACACTCTCCTCCGTGCGGTCCTCGGGCAGAAGACGCTGAATACTGGAGATACTCAAACTCCGCTTGAGCGTACAGATGACCACCAGAAAGGCAATATGCACCCGGGAGTACTTCTTTTTCACCGGCGGCGGGACAATCTTCATGCGCACATAATTATTGATAATGCTTGCGGTGATCGCCCGCTCCTCCTGCCCCCGGCTGACAGGAGCCAAATACTCCGTCAGGAGGATAATAATCTGATCCATGTACAGCTCCAGCTGCGGCAGGCCCTCCCAGTCCGGCAGAGCGAATTTCTCCAGGCCCCTTGCCCACTCCCTCATGCGCTGGCTGTACCGCCGCTCCATCTCGCTGTCCATAGGGTCCTCCTCCTGTTTTTTGTCTGCTCCAATTATAGACCATCAGAAGGTATAATGCAATACGCTTTATCAAAAATTAAGAAAGAAAAACGCTTGACACATTTGCTTAAATCGGTTATACTAATATTGAATATTAGATGTAGCGGTTTTTCAAACAGAAAGGAAGTGCCCTTATGGCAAAGGAAAAGATCGTACGTGCGCAGACCCGGAGGGAAGAACTGGCCAACACCCTCTCCCACGGCCTGGGAGCTCTGCTGGCTCTGGCAGGAGCGGTCCCCCTGCTGGTGCGGGGACTGGCCGCAGGGTCGGCCAAGACCGCGCTGAGCCTGACCGCTTACGGCTTCAGCCTGGTCCTGCTGTATACCGCCTCCGCCGTGTACCACGGGGTGCGGAACCCGGACGTAAAGCGGGTCCTGCGGGTGATGGACCACTGCTCCATCTTCGTGCTCATCCTGGGGACCTATATCCCCATGTCCCTGCTGGTGGTGGGGGGCCGGACCGGATGGATGCTCTTCCTCACCAACTCCACCCTGGCGGTCATCGGCATCACCCTCAACGCCGTTGACCTCAACCGCTTTGACAAGGTCTCCCTGGTGCTCTACGCCCTGATGGGGTGGCTGGTGGTAGTGGCCCTGCGGGCCATCGTGGCGGCACTGCCGCCCCTGGGCCTGGGGCTCCTGGTAGCCGGAGGGCTGGCCTATACCGCAGGGATCGTGTTCTACAAGTCCCAGCGGCGCTACGCCCACTTTATCTGGCACCTCTTCGTCCTGGCAGGGAGCATCCTGCAATATTTCTGTATCGCACTGTACTGCGTGTAAGGCGCGAAGCGCAAATTGCGGGTCCAGGGGCTCAGCCCCTGGTGGGGTGCAGGGGCAAAGCCCCGCTGGGTCCAGGGCAAAGCCCTGGCGGGCTTGGGCAGAGCCCAACATCACCAAAGCGGCCCCCACGTCCTGTGGGGGCCGCTCAATTTACTGTGCCGTGGAGAAGTCCCCCTCCCGCTCGGCCCGCCGCAGGCGGCTGAGGGTGACGGGCGTCATGTTGAGAAAAGAGGCGATGCACTTGTGGGGCGCCCGGTCGATCAGGCCGGGATAGCTGTCCAGAAACCACTGATACCGCTCGGCGGCGGAGGTGTGGACGAGGATGCGCCGGTGACAGGACTGCTCCGCGTAGGCCTCAGAGATGCGCCGGACGAAGATAGCGGTCAGCTCCGGATAGCTGAGGATATGGGGCATCAGCTCGTCCAGATCGAAGGATACAAAGGCTGTCTCCTCCAGGGTCTCCACATACTGGTCCAGGTGTCCGCGCTCCCAGTCAAGGCTGTTGATGCGCAAATCGCCGTACTGAAAGGAGAAGCACTCCGTGATCTCCCCACCCCGGTCGTCCAGCAGGTACCCCCGAAGAAGACCAGACACCATAAAGCTCACCAGGTGGTGGTCGGAGTCCGGCTCCGTCAGCTGCGTTCTCCGGGGCACGGTCCGAAATACAGCCAGCTCCCGCAGCACATCCGCCGCAGGCCCGTCCAGATGCAGAAAACGCAGCATCTTGTCAATCTCGCTCATCCCGATCCCCCTCCACAAACTCTTGTAAACAGATGTTTACCTCATCTTACCACAGGCTGCGGCCGGTGTCATTAACATGGGTTAATTTGTTGCAAACTTTGCGGAAAACAGGCAATTGCCTCCTTCTTGCGGACAGCTTAAATTGAACAGTTCCCCTCCCCCGCTTTGAGGGCGGCACTGTAGAGCTCATTTCGGTTGAGTCCCGCGGCCTCGGACACCTGCCGGACGGCGTCCTTCATCCTGACCCCCTTCGCCCGGAGAGCGAGGACCTGCGCCGCGCCCTGCTCCAGGGACACAGCGGCCTCCTCCCCTGGCTCCGCTCCGGCGACGACAAGGACGAACTCCCCGCGGGGCTCGTTCTCCCGGTAGTACTCCACGGCCTGGGCTAAGGTGGTGCGGCGGGTCTCCTCGTGGAGCTTGGTCAGCTCCCGGCAGAGGGCGGCCTCCCGGTCCCCCAGGACCTCCAGGAGGTCCGCGAGGGTGGTCCGCAGGCGGTGGGGGGCCTCGTAGAAGACCATGGTGCGCTCCTCCCGGACCAGGGGCGCGAGGCGCTCCCGGCGCTCCTTCCTCCCCGCGGGGAGGAAGCCCTCAAAGGCGAAGCGCCCCGTAGCAAGCCCGCTGACCGCCAAGGCGGTGACCAAGGCACAGCACCCCGGGATGGCCTCCACGGCCACGCCCTCCGCCGCGCAGAGCTTCACCAGGGCCTCGCCGGGATCGCTGACGGCGGGGGTCCCGGCGTCGGTGACCAGGGCGCAGGTCTCCCCGGCCAGGAGCCGGGAGAGAATGGCCGGGCCCGCAGAGGCCTGATTGTGCTGGTGGTAGCTCACCAGGGGCTTTTTGACGCCGAAGTGGTTGAGGAGCTTCAGGGACACCCGGGTGTCCTCGGCGGCGATGAAGTCCGCCCCGGACAGGGTCTCCACCGCCCGGGGACTGAAGTCCCCCAGGTTGCCGATGGGGGTGGCGACTAGGTAGAGTTTGCCGGTCATAGTGTCCTCCCTCTGTGAACGGCGACAGCACCCAGAGCAGGTGCTGTCATTTTTTCAACGATTTATGTGGAATTATGGATTACGGGTCTATTATAGGCAGTGAACGCGGGGTTGTCAAGGGGGGCCGGCGGGTTTGAGAGGCCCGCCTGCCGTTCGCGGCAAGCGGACCTTGCGCTTTAGGGCCGGCAGCATTTATGATTCAGCCGGTTGTATCATGAATTCCAGATTTCCCGCAGCGCCACATGCGGCCTCATACTTCTCAAATACCACGACGGTCTGCCCGTCCTGGTTCAAATAGAAATCCGTATCCTCAGAGATCAAATCAATGACCGACAGATCCTCCCACAGAAGGCTGCGCTGTTCGTCGCTCCAGCCCGCAATCGCAGCTTCTATGCGCTCTGCCACGATCTGCCGGTAATCCGGACCGAACCAGTCTCTCAGCGTGATGACCCTGCCGCTCTCCAGGTCGATATTATACTCGTTGATCTTGGCGTTTGTAATGTAACGATGCGTGGAAGAAACTTTGCTGGAAACGGGTATGATTCCTTGGATATATGACAGCGCCGGGGTTGATCTCCCGTATGCCGTCAATGATATCCCCATACTTTGACTGGAAGATTTGACTGTAGACCCACCCTGTTTCATTGATGCCGAGCATGATGTAAACCTTGGAAAATTGGGTCGATTTCATTGCGTCCATAACAGAGCGTTTTTTGCCATCCTGATTGACGGCCGACTTTGTAAAAACGGTATCCACCATCAGCCCTTTATACACATAAGAGGTGGCGTTGGACAGCCCGGTATTGATGATCAGACCCTCTGTTCTGGAATCCCCAATGAATACTGCATCGTCAAAATAGCTGTCCTCAACTGCGGGGGATTCTGGTACGGGCGCAGAGAAATCGTACGCCTGCTCCGAAGCGCCGCCCGTTCCGGCAGGGGCGGGCGTGATGACCGGCTCAACCGCTGCGATCCTGCCTTCTTCCGCCGGAACCGCTTCAGCGGCAGTCCCATTTTCATCTTCAGCGCCGTGAGCCGAGGCTTGCTCCAGATACGCGGGAAGGGCCGCGTGCAGAACAAACAGCACGACGGCGGGCATTGCCCAAAGCAGCGCAAACCGGAAAATGGACGGTATGCCGCGCCGCCTCCGCCGTCTCCTGACAGGCCGCCTCCGGCGCGGCGTGCCCGGCGCTTCTCTGGGGGGCAGGTATAAACTCGGTATTCCATGTGATATGCCTCCAATCAGGTTTTTCACCGTATTAGATGCACCAGCGCCTGAAAAAGTTGAACCCGCGCGAAAAAAATTTTTGCGCGGGTCATGACAGCCGGAAAAGCTGCCCGCAACACATCTGCGGACAGCTTTTTCCCGCGGTACGGCCAGTGGAGGCATGTCTGGATGGCTGCCATACTCCAATTTGTATTTTTTTCTTATTTAATACTTTTTGCAATTCCCTGAACGGTTTGTTTTAGATGGCCCGCATGGCCACCCGCCCGGATTCGGGATCGAGGGGGCGTCCCTATAGGACCTTCTTTTATGGGGAGATACATCCTTCCGATCATTTTTTCAGGAACCTCCAGCGGTACAGCCGCATCAACTGCCCCAGCGCCCGGTCAAAGAGCAGGAACGTGACATTTCCAAGGGCCAGGAGGCCGGCTGCCGCAAGTGCGGAGTACTCCGCGAAATCCGCCGCGACGGCCTCCAAGCGGAAGAAGAAAATCAGCAGGAGGTACATTGCGGCCATGGCCGCGGAAAACAGCAGGCACTTGACCGCCGTCCGCAGGAGTTTGGAGGCCAGCCCCTCCAGCCGGGGCCGCAGGGCGGGATACCACCCCAAAAAGGCGTAGAGAAACGCCAATTCCTTGTCCGCGCACAGAAACAGCGACAGGATGCCCGCCCCGGCGTAGACCGTGAGGGCGGCGCCCGGGCCGTACCGGCACACCAGCGGGATCAGACAGACCATGGCCAGCAGGGGACAGGCGAAGGTGGCCAGGGGGACGAGGCTCCCCAGGGAGAGGATCACCACCGTCAGCGCGGCCATGACCCCGCCCAGGGACATCCGGCGGCTCTGCTGGCGAAACGTGCTTCGTTGAGGCATAACGAACGCTCCTTCCGGAAAAATTAGTCTTGCCCATTCCGGGCGGCAGTGTTATGATAGCATAAAACGAGACCAGATAAAAGTCCGTTTGGCGGCAGAAAAAGCCCACAAAAGGAGGCCCCTATGTCAAAGACTACCCAGCGTGTGACAACGGCAGTGTTCTGCGCGTTTTTAGCGCTCCTCGGCATTTTGCACCTGGTCCTGCCGGACCGCACCTTCTCCCCGGTGGAGAACCGCAATCTCCGCCAAGTCCCCGCTTTCACCTGGCGCGCCCTCCGGGAGGGGAGCTACACCGCCGCCCTGGAGACCTATCTGGAGGACCAGTTCCCCCTGCGGGACGGCTGGATGGGCCTCAAAACACGCTGGGAGTGGCTCCTAGGCAAGCGGGAGTTCCACGACGTGTTCCTCTGCGGCGGCGCCCTCATCGGCCGCGTGGGCGAGGGGGACCGCTGGGAGCAGAACCTGGGCTTTGTGGACCGTCTCGCGGAGAAAACGGATATCCCGGTCTATCTGGGCCTCATCCCCACGGCGGCGGAGGTCTGGAAGGACAGGCTCCCCCACGGCGCGGACAGCGCGGACCAGAGCGCCCTCCTGAAGGAGGCGCGGGGGACCGGGGCCGTCTGGGCGGACATCGCCGGGGCCCTCGCGGCCCACAGCGAAGAGCCTGTCTTCTACCGCACGGACCACCACTGGACCAGCCTGGGGGCCTACTACGGCTATACCGCCCTCTTAGAAGCCATGGGGGAGACTCCCCTGCCCCTGGGGAAGGCGGAGACGGTGTCGGATGACTTTTACGGCACCCTCTACTCCTCCTCCGGCGTCCACTGGGTAGCGCCGGACACCATCGAGCGCTATGTCCGGGAGGACGCTGTCACCGTGGAGGACGTCTACGGCGGCGAGACCCACGGCCTCTACGTGGACAGCTTCCTGGAGGAGAAGGACCAGTACGCCTCCTTTCTGGGCGGCAACCAGCCCCTCTATATCGTCCGCAACAGCGCCGCGTCCTCGGACAAGAAGCTCCTCCTGGTCCGGGACAGCTACAGCGACAGCCTCGCCCCCTTCCTCTGCCGCCACTTTGCGGAGATCCACCTCCTGGACCTGCGCTATAACAAGACCTCCGTGGCCCAGTACGCCGCGGACATGGGGGCGGACGGCATTGCCGTCTTGTACAGCGTGGACAATTTCATGAAGGACGCGGATGCCGTCTTCCTCGCCCAGTAGCATAAATTTCCCCGCCGGTTTCAGGGGAGCTTTTGGGCAGTTTGTGAAATTTCTGGCGCGTTTCTCTTTCCCTGTTGCATTTTTTCCCGCAATGGAGTAAAATTCTAACCAATGGGCCGCCTGTACTTGGACTGCAAGCCCGATCTCATATAAGAAAAGGAGACATGTATCATGGAAACCTATGGCCTGGAGGCCCTGGGCATCATCAATCCCAGTGCCGTCTACCGCAACCTCTCTCCCGCCCAGCTGGTGGAGAAGGCCCTGGCCCGGGGCGAGGGCTATCTCAACAACACCGGCGCACTCTGCGTCAACACCGGCAAGTACACCGGCCGGTCCCCCAACGACAAGTTCATCGTCGACACCGCCGGCGTCCATGACGACATCGCCTGGGGCAAGGTCAACGTCCCCACCACCCAGGAGGTCTTTGACGCCCTCTACGAGAAGATGGTGGCTTACCTCCAGAACCGCGAGGTCTTTATCTTCGACGGCTTCGCCGGCGCGGACCCCAAGTACACCAAGGCCTTCCGCATCGTCAACGAGCTGGCCAGCCAGAACCTCTTCATCCACCAGCTCCTCCTGCGCCCCACTGAGGAGCAGCTGGCGAACTACAAGGCGGACTTCACCATCATCGCCGCCCCCGGCTTCAAGTGCATCCCCGAGCGGGACCACGTCAACAGCGAGGCCGCCATCATGATCGACTATGAGAAGAAGATGGTCCTCATTGCCGGCAGCCAGTACGCGGGCGAGATCAAGAAGAGCGTCTTCTCCGTCATGAACTACCTCATGCCCAAGGAGGGCATCTTCCCCATGCACTGCTCCGCCAACATCGGCGACAAGGGTGATTCCGCCATCTTCTTCGGCCTCTCCGGCACCGGCAAGACCACCCTCTCCGCTGACCCCAACCGCAAGCTCATCGGCGACGACGAGCACGGCTGGGCCGACGACTCCGTCTTCAACTTCGAGGGCGGCTGCTACGCCAAGTGCATCGACCTCACCGAGGAGCGCGAGCCCGAGATCTTCCGCGCCATCAAGTTCGGCTCCCTGGTGGAGAACGTCATCCACGACGAGGCCACCCGCGTGCCCGACTACTCCGACGGCACCCTCACCGAGAACACCCGCGTGGGCTACCCCGTCGACTATATCCCCAACGCCGCCATCCCCGGCATCGGCGGCACCCCCAAGACCGTCATCTTCCTCACCGCCGACGCCTACGGCGTCATGCCCCCCATCTCCAAGCTCAACGAGAAGCAGGCCCAGTACTACTTCGTCTCCGGCTTCACCAGCAAGCTGGCGGGCACCGAGCGGGGCATCACCTCCCCTGTGCCCACCTTCTCCACCTGCTTCGGCGCTCCCTTTATGCCCCTCGATCCCTCTATCTACGCCAAGATGCTGGCTGAGAAGGTGGCCAAGTCCGGCGCCAACGTCTACCTCGTCAACACCGGCTGGTGCGGCAACAGCGGCAAGCGCATGAACCTCAAGTACACCCGCGCCATGGTCACTGCCGCCCTCAACGGCGAGCTGGAGAAGGCCGAGTTCGTCACCGATCCCTACTTCGGCGTCCAGGTGCCCACCTCCTGCCCCGGCGTCCCCGACGAGCAGATGATCCCCGCCAAGCAGTGGGGCGACGACCAGTCCGGCTACGACACCAAGGCCAAGGAGCTGGCTAAGGCTTTCGTCGAGAACTTCAAGCAGTACACCCATATGTCCGACGACGTCGTCGCCGCCGGTCCCCAGGCGTAACCTCTTTTTTTAAGCCTCCCGTCCCGCGCAGGGGCGGGAGGTTTTTTCGCTCGCAGGATAGATGGTTCTAACCTGATAGCCCCGGGAGCTCCGCGCCCCCGGACCCCCGGTGACTTTTTGTTCGGACAAAAAGTCACCAAAAAACCGCTCAAGAAACGTAGTTTCTTGAGAATCTTCCTTTATTACGGGGGTTTTTGGTTTGCGCTACGACCTGTTTGTCTGGTTTTTCCCAATGTCTTCCCTGGGCCGATGTCAGTCGAATCGCTGGAACCGCTCCCTGGCCCTTCGGTCTTCTTCGTTGGGTTCGCCTCCTAAAGCACGATTCATTTCGACACTACCGGGCCACCGGCACGGTGCGGGCGATACTGCTCTTCGCTTCGTAGGGCGCGACGACCCCGGCGCGCCGTATTATCCGCCCGCTCTATCGGCACCCGCCTTTTTCCACCGGGCACCACACCATCGCCCCTCCCCTCAAAAAATCACTGCGGGCCCCACCCAAAAGGCAGGGCCCACAGCCTGTATTTACGATCAAACCCTCGGCAGCTGCGCCAAAGACCGCTCAATATCCTCATCCGTGGGGACAAAATTCACCATTTCACCGTTGTGGAACTTCTCATAGGCCACCAGATCAAAATACCCGGTCCCCGTCAGGCCGAAGAGGATCACCTTCTCCTCCCCTGCCTCAGTGCACTTCTTTGCCTCATTCATCGCGGCCAAGATCGCGTGCCCGCTCTCCGGAGCCGGAAGAATGCCCTCAACCCTTGCGAACTCCTCCGCCGCCTCGAACACGTCGGTCTGCTTCACCGAAACCGCCTCCAGATACCCATCATGGTACAGCTGGCTGAGGATCGAACTCATCCCGTGGAACCTCAGCCCCCCCGCATGGTCCGCAGAGGGAATAAAAGAGCTCCCCAGCGTATACATCTTTGCCAGGGGACATACCCTCCCCGTATCGCAGAAGTCATACGCAAACTTCCCCCGCGTAAAACTGGGGCAGGACGCCGGCTCCACCGCCACGATACGGTAGTCCGCCTCCCCCCGGAGCTTCTCCCCCATAAAGGGGGCGATCAATCCGCCCAGATTGCTCCCGCCTCCGGCACAGCCGATAACAATATCCGGCTTCACCCCGTATTTATCCAATGCCGCCTTGGCCTCCAGCCCAATCACCGACTGGTGCAGCAGCACCTGGTTGAGCACACTGCCCAGCACATACCGATACCCCTCCCGGGAGGACGCCGCCTCCACCGCCTCGCTGATGGCGCACCCCAGAGACCCGGTCGTTCCCGGGAACTCGGCGAGAATCTTCTTCCCCACCTGGGTCGTCTCGGAGGGCGACGGCGTCACATTCGCCCCGTAGACCTTCATCACCTCCCGCCGGAAGGGCTTCTGCTCATAGGAGCACTTCACCATATACACCCTGCAATCCAGCCCCAGATAGGCGCAGGCCATGGACAGCGCCGTGCCCCACTGCCCGGCCCCGGTCTCTGTGGTCACCCCGGCGAGGCCCTGCTGTTTCGCGTAGTAGGCCTGGGCGATAGCCGAATTGAGCTTGTGGGACCCGGAGGTGTTGCTCCCCTCGAACTTGTAATAGATTTTCGCCGGTGTTTTCAGCTTCTCCTCCAGACAGTACGCCCGCACCAGCGGCGAGGGCCGGTACATCTTGTAGAAGTCCCGAATCTCCTGGGGGATCTCAAAATAGGCCGTTTCGTCGTCCAGCTCCTGCCGCACCAGTTCCTTGCAGAACACGTTCTCCAGCTCCGCCGCCTTCATAGGCGCGCCGGTGCCCGGATTCAGAAGGGGCGCGGGCTTCACCTTCATGTCCGCCCGGAGATTGTACCATGCCCGAGGCATCTCGTCCTCGGTGAGATAGGTCTTGTAGGGGATGTTCTTCTCGCTCATAGCTCTGTTCTCCTTTTCTTTGTTTGCTTCAGGACAGAAAAAAACGCCTCTGTCCCTAGCATCTCCTGCTGGGACAGAAGCGATACCATGCTCCTGCGGTGCCACCCGGCTTGGCGCAGACCTGCGCCCACTCATGCGCGCCAACACGCGCTGGATTTGATAACGGAGGTCCCCTCCGGCTCGCCTACTGACCTTATGGCGTTCGGTCCGCCCTCGAAAGCCCATTCCCTCCGGCCATCCCCGCCCCGGTCCCACCAACCCGGGGCTCTCTGCCTGGTTCCTGCCGGACGTACTTACACTTCCTCAACGGTTTTGTTGGGGACACTATAGCACGTTAGCGCGGTGATGTCAAGAAGAAATTTTGCCCGCCCCGGCAATGTCCGGGGCGGGCTCTGCGTTCAATATGTAGGGGTGGGGTGCATTACGCCGTCCAGGAGCACATCAAGCTCCCTGAGCAGGGGGGCTGGGTCTGTGATCATGAAATTTTTCCCCTGATATGTTACGTAGGAATAAGCATCTACGCTGGAGACGTTGACCCGAAAACTGGGGCGGTCTGGATTTTGCAGCCAGATAGAGATATGGTCGTAGGGGTCGCCTATATCCATCGACGGATCGACCGAGACCGGGCGGCGGGCCATCGAATATCCCGCCAGGCATTCCAGCAGGGAAGCAGACAGGCCGTCGATCTCGTCCATCTTGTTCCCGGTTGTTGACAAATCCATGATCGGTCCGCCGTCTCTTTGGACCCGCGATATGGTCAGGATACTAGCGCCCTCCTCGATTGGAATGGCCTGACTGCCCTCCCCGGCCCTCCAAACCGCGAAGCACAGCAGGAGCAGAGCTGCCAATACAGACAGGCATATCACGGCCTTTGACTGCCTCTT
>Ga0073907_1002895_pt1 | contig 16015 bp, 14 predicted proteins | sample GluameincwithD2O_FD_65483 | JGI IMG/M metagenome (GOLD analysis project Ga0073907, IMG submission 65483) | Mouse cecum microbial communities from Vienna, Austria - Glucosamine amended microcosms incubated with D2O | ecosystem: Host-associated > Mammals > Digestive system > Large intestine >... | reverse complement strand
CCTGCGCAACCCCGCCGTGGTGGACTACCTGCTGGACTGCGTGAAATTCTGGGTGGAGGAATTTGACATCGACGGCCTGCGGCTGGATGTGGCCTACTGCCTGGACAAGGATTTTATCCGCCGGCTGCGGGGCTTCACCGACGGCCTGAAGCCGGAATTCTTCCTGGTGGGGGAAACCCTCCACGGGGACTACAACCAGTGGGTGGGCGACGGGATGCTCCACAGCTGCACCAACTACGAGTGCTACAAGGGCCTGTGGTCCGCCCTGAACAGCATGAACCTGTTTGAAATCGTCCACAGTCTGAAGCGCCAGTTCGGCCCCGAGCAGTGGACCCTCTACAAAGGAAAGCACCTGCTTTGCTTCGCGGACAACCACGACGTGACCCGGGCGGCCAGTGTGCTCACCGACCCCAACCACCTGCCCCTGATGTACGGCATTTTGTTGGGAATGCCCGGCATTCCCTGCCTTTACTACGGCAGCGAGTGGGGGGAAAAGGCCGAGAAAAAGCAGGGAGACCCCGCCCTGCGGCCCAGCTTCGAGGCCCCGGAGTGGAACCAGCTGACGGATCTGCTCCAGGCCATGGTCAAGGCCCACCGGGAGAGCGACGCCCTGTGCTACGGTGATTTCCAGGATCTGGTGTTGACCAACAAGCAGACCATTTTCCAGCGCCGGACGGACCGCGAACGGGTACTGGTGGCAGTGAACGCCGACAGCCAGCCCTACACGGCCCATTTCAATGCCAACTGTGGCCAGGCGGTGGATTTGATTACCGGAGCGCTCCACGACTTCGGCGGGGGCAGCGAACTGCCCCCCTACAGCGTGGCCTTTTGGAAGTGTGAACGATGAAAAATTTTTACCAAGCCCTCTATCAGTCCCTGCAAGGGGGCCAGCGGGGCCTGTCCGTCCCCCAGCCGCCCCTGGAGGAGCTGGCCCGGACGCTGGCCGCCAGCCGGCGGGCCCTGGTGCTGACCGGCTTTCCCATTGACTGCGGGGACCACGTGATTGGCGAGACGGATGGTCCCTGCGGCGCGGCGGAGATCGTCCGGGCCCTGACCGCCCTGGGCTGCCAGGTGACCGTTGTCACTGACGGGCCCTCCCTTCCCCTGCTGCGGGCGGCCCTGGACCAGACGGCCCCCGAGACCCCCTTGGAGGAGGTTCCCATGGAGGGCACGGAGGCTTTTGTTCAGGCCCTGTGGGACCGGATTCAGCCGGACCTGTTCCTGACCATCGAGCGGCCCGGCAAAGCGGCCAACGGGCATTTTCACAATATGCGGGGCACCGTGATTGACGCTATGACCGCGGATACGGACTGCCTGCTGACCCTGGCAGCGGAGCGGGGGTGCGTCACCGTGGCCATCGGGGACGGGGGCAACGAGCTGGGCATGGGGGCGCTGCTGCCGGAGATTGCAGCGGGCGTCCCCCACGGGGCGGAAATCGGGGCGGTCCTCCCCGCCCAGTACACCCTGGCGGCGGGGGTCTCCAACTGGTGGGGGCCCGGGCTGGCGGCTCTGCTGTCCCACGAGACCGGGCGGAATCTGATGCTGACCCAGGCGGAGGACCGGGCGCTGCTCCAGGCTGTGGTGGACGCAGGCGCGGTGGACGGCTGCACCAAGGAACGGACCCTGTCCGTAGACGGATACCCGGTGACGGTCCAGCTGGAGCTGCGCCGGCGGCTGGAGGAGCTTTTGGGGCAGTAGCAAAATTTTATATTTTACGACTACAGTAGTATTGACAAAAGCACAAGACTGTGGTAGTATCACGATAGTGGTACTACTACAGTCTTATCTTTTATGGAAAGGGGCCCTGATTATGGCGGAAAAATTGTTCGACTCGGAATTGAAGGTGATGGGCGTTCTCTGGCGGGAGGGCGACACCACCGCCAAGCACATCGCCGACGTGCTCATTGAGCAGGTGGGCTGGAACCGGAACACCACCTACACCCTCATTAAGCGCTGCATGAAGAAGGAGGCCATCGCCCGGAAGGAACCTAACTTCATGTGCCACGCGCTGGTAGAGAAGGAGGCCGTACAAGAAGCGGAGACAAATGAACTGATCGACCGTATCTTCGACGGCTCAGAGGATAAGCTCTTCGCCGCCCTGCTGGGGCGCAAAAAGCTATCCGCGCAGCAGATTGCAAAATTGAAGGACATTGTGGGAGAGCTGGAATAAGGAGGACACGATGAATCTGCTGCAAATGAGTTTCACCGGCGGCGTTTTGATTGCCGTTATCACCGTTCTGCGGGCGGCGACCCTCAGCCGCCTGCCCAAGAAGGCCTTTCTGGCCCTGTGGGCGGTGGTTCTGGTCCGGCTGCTGGTCCCCTTTTCCCTGCCGTCCGTGTTCAGCGTCTACACCTATGTGGAGCCCGCCCCGCCCCCGGCGCTGGCCCAGCCGGTAAGGCCGGTGCAGCCCGTTCAGACCCCGGTTCAGGTCCCCGCGGTGAGCGCTCCCGGGGTAACCACCCCCGCGCCGGAGCCGGAGGCGGAACCGCTGGTCCCCGTGGAGATTCTCCTGTGGGGGCTGGGGGCCGGGGTGTGCCTGGCGTACTTCGGGTTCTCCTACTGGAAGTGCCGCCGGGAATTTGAGATCTCCCTGCCCGTGGAGGGTTTTGCGGTCCGGACGGCCAGGTCCCGGCGGGCCGTGTGCCTGCGGCAGTCGGACCGGATCTCCGCGCCGCTGACCTATGGGATCCTGCATCCGGTTATCTTGATGCCGAAAAATACAAATTGGAATGACAAAACCACGCTGCAATATGTGCTGGCCCACGAACTGGTCCACATCCGGCGCTTTGACGCGGCCACCAAGCTGGTGCTGACCGGGGCGGTATGCGTCCACTGGTTCAACCCCCTGGTGTGGGTGATGTATATCCTGGCCAACCGGGATTTGGAGCTGTCCTGCGATGAGGAGGTGGTCCGGCAGTTCGGGCTGAACGCCCGGAGCGCCTACGCCATGACCCTCATTGGCATGGAGGAACAGCGGAGCGGACTTTCGGGGCTGTACAGCTGCTTCAACAAAAACGCCATGGAAGAAAGGATTACAGCCATTATGAAAACAAAAAAGCTGACCATTTCGGCGGTATGCGCCGCACTGGTGCTGGTGATCGGGATTACGGCGGCCTTCGCCACCTCCGCCATGCCCGAAAAAACGGACGCGTGGCTAATCCCCGGCTTTACCCTGGAGGAGAGCGAGACATTGCGGTCCATCTGGTGCGACGGCGATGAGGAACTGACCGTGGCCCAGTATCGGGACAAGGTGCTCAAGCTGCGGGACGACCCGGCGGTGGAGGCCCTGTTCCAGCGGCTGGACGCGGCCCTGCAGGACCACAGCCTGGACGGCGCCAGAAGAGACAACCAGACCCTCAACGAATTTTTGATGTGTTATACCGACCTGTGCAAGCCTCTGCTGTTCGGCGACAGCTATACCTTTCACTTTACCCATTACGGTCCCAGCGGGGACGCGCTCACCGGCGTCCCCTGGCTGGAGTGTGAGAATCAACTCACTGTATTAAAACCGGAAATTTTAACCGTCCGGACTTATAACGACGCCCGCCTGGACATTTTTGACTCCCTGGGCCGGGTCTGGGACGGGACCACAGCGAACATCGAAGCCGTTGAGCTGGAGTATCAGCGGCTGATGGAAAAGTGGAACAGTGAAGCGATGATTGCTGCAATCTCCGCGGTGGTCCGTGAGGGCTGGGAAGAAGATCTGCTGGAGGACCTCGCCCAAAACTGGGACCAGCTTCTGGCCCCCTACCTCCCCTTCGGCCTGAGCATTGAGCTGAATCTCCGGGCCGCGCTGGAGGGCAGCGGCCTGCACATGACCTACCAGGGCTATGTGGTCCGGGGCATCGTGGACGGCGAGAACTGGATCACCGAAACGGCGGGCAGCACCCACTTCAACCCCGATTCCATCGAGCTGTTCGTTGTCCGGGACGCAAACGGAAATTTGATCGGCCTGCGGCTCCCCACGGAGGAGGAGAACAGCCAGTATTGGAAGAAGCGGGTCTGGACCAGCTTCAGCAAGAGCCTGAGCAGCCAGTTTTATGAAGGCCGGAGAACGGTCCCCGGCACAAAGGAAGATTACGAAACGTTATTCCGCTCTGTGAAAATTACAGGATATAAAGGCCTGTCCCTGAAAGAGTTCAACGCACTGGTGCTGAACTGGGGCAACAAGTATTTCAACGCCTATGAGAGCATTGGGGAGGACACCGACCGGAGCGAGTTCCCCATGAAGCTGTCCGAAGAGGAGCTGGAGTTTTTACGGCTGACCATGCCTCTGTCCCAGGAAGAAAACTACCGGATAATCCAGAGCATCCAAACCGACAGTCCGCCGGAGGACCCCTGGGTAGCCGGTGAGCAGGTGGAACGCAGCGATGGGGAATGGGCCTGGTGCAATTTGTGGTATCAGTTTTCCTACCATGTGGCGGACAAGAACGTTATGACCGTGGCGGAGCGGGACCGCCGGGTAGGCGGTTTCATGGGTGAGGTGAAGAACTTCTTCCAAGAGATGGATTTTGATGTACTGATGCGGCTGAGTGAAGCCGATGTAGTGAAGAAAATGCAGGAATTCGCCAAGAAGTACAGCGACAAGCAGCTGACCATCGCCGTGGATGGGGATCGGGTGCAGTTTGAGTCTATGGACGAGCGGGACACCCATGTTTCGGCGGAGAATGCCGCCATTGGGTTGGTCCAGGCGGCCGCAGAGACCATCCGGCAGACCGGTGATGAGGCCATTGCTGCGGAGCTGCTTGGTGCGAACTATGCGCAGGGGCTTTTGTGGCTGGACTATGACGAAAACTGGGAAGTGTCCTCCGACGGACCGTACCGCTTGACCGCCCAGGGCGTCCCGTATGCAGAGCCGAATACGGTGCGGGTAGCAATGGCGCGGGAGGACGGCAGCACATTGTATGAGGAGATCGTGACCTGGTAGGCGAAAACCACCCAGCCGGAAACCGATGAAATGATCCCCGCACGGGGGCGGGGCGGTGGGCCGGCCGGTCCCTGGACCAGTGGATACGTCCGCAAATCGGAGCTTGAACTTATTTTGAATGATCTGGATGGCCCGAAAAGCTCGGGCGACGGATACATTACGCTGTACGACGAAAATGGAAGCTTTAACGGCTCCTTCTACATCAAAAAAGATGTCTGGGAGTACAAATATAACACCAGAGGCGAGCTGATGGCCTCCGATGGATATAAGGAATATGAGTCTATGCCAAAGTACCCCGTCAACAGCAAGGGGCACACCTATGGGTCCGACGCAAATTGGGAGGACTACGGGGAACATCCCTATTTGATCAGCGCGGTGGGCGCAAACGGGACCAGCGGCTATATCCGCGGCCATGAGACGGATTATTATGCAGAAACCCTTGCGGATCTGCCCAAGCAGCAGGCGTTTTATGAAAATATGCCGGAGTATGTCAACCTGTACGACCAGGAGGAGGAGAACGTGCTTGACATTTACTTCACCTACAAGCACTGGCCCCAAATCGAATATCCCCCGGAGTATGCGGGCTCCGGTCAAAAAATGAGCGAGTATCAAAAAATTTACTATACGGAACAAGGAAAAACGCGGTTCTGCAAATATGAGGACTGCCCCTATCATATCATCAAGGGCTGGGATTAAATGGGCCTCTCTCCCCATACAATCCTTTTCTTCGACAAAATCTTAACATATCTTCATATTTTGGAGAATTGACTTTTGCCCCAAAACAGGCTAAAATAGACCTCACTACATCCCCGGGGCGCACCCCGCCCCGGGGAGGATGAAAAGGAGTTTACGAGTATGAGGTCAAGCATAAAAAAAGCCGCCGCGCTGGCCCTGAGCGCGTGTCTGCTGATGGGGAGCGCCCAGGCCGTGAAGGCCTCCGACTTCAGCGATTTGAAGAGCAACCACTGGGCCTATTCCTATATTGACAAAGCCGCCCAGGCCGGCCTGGTTTCCGGCATGGGCGAGGGGAAGTTCGGCCCGGAGGCCAAGCTGTCCAACGCCCAGTTCATCACCATGGTGTGCAACCTGCTGTATGAGGACAAGGTGAACAGCTTCCCCTCCGGCGCGGGCTCCAGCTGGTGGCTGCCCTACTTAAACGCCGCCCAGAGCGTGGGCATTCTGGACAACACCACCATCGCCGCGGAGCGCTCCGCCGCCGGAGCCTGGAACGCCAAGATGGCCAACGCGGAGATCAACCGCTACGACATGGCCCAGATCATGATGAATGTGGCCGAAGAGGAGGGCTGGACCGCCGCCACCTCCAGCCAGATTTCCGCCGCCCAGAGCCAGATCGCCGACTGGAGCAGCATTCCCAGCAAGTACCAGAACGCGGTGGCCTCCGCCTACGCGAAAAAGTACCTGTCCGGCATGGACGACAAGGGCACGTTTTTGGGCACCGCCACCATGAACCGGGCCCAGGGCGCGGTGGTGCTGTGCAAGCTGTCTGACGAGAGCGAGGCGGAGCAGACCCCCACCTATACCAACACCACCAATCTGGTCAACGGCAAGATTCCCAATGCCACAAACGTGGCCGCCGCCCTGAACGCCCTGCGCATGGACTACCCCCAGAACGACAAGTGGAACATGAACCGGGCCTATGAATCCGTCCAGATGGGCACCAGCATCGGCAGCGAGGCCTTCGCCAACACCCTCAGCGACCGGGTGTTCGGCAATCTGAAGGCCCAGAAGCACACCAACGCCGCCGCGCTGAAGGTGGGCGACGTGGTGTATATGTCCAAAACCGGCCTGTACGGCGTGGTCACCGACGTGGACGACGAAATGTTTGACTATGTGGGGTGCAGCGAGACCGGCAACGTGACCTGGCGGGGCACCGGCTGGCTCAGCGACCTGGGCTCCAAGGACACCATCACCACCCGCTACGGCTCCACCACCAACGAAAACGCCCTGGCCAACGGCCAGTCCCCCACGGAGAGCAACGTCTCCCGGGCCCTGTGGAACCTGAACAGCAGCTATTATGACGGCAGCCTCTGGAGCGTAAACGAGAAGTACACCTCCAAGGTGATGGGTACCGGCTACGGCAGCCGGGGCCTGGCCTACTTCTTCAGCGACGAGGTGTTCGGCAGCCTGAAGATGGTGGAGCACTACCGGCCCAACGACCTGCGGGTGGGGGACGTGTTCCGCATGGGTAACCAGAATGACGACAACGCTTATGGCATTGTGGTGGATGTGAACAAAACCCAGGGCACCTTCCAGTACGCCAATGTCTACAACAACACCATTGAGTGGGACAACAGTGCCCGGATTACCGATTTGAACGGCTACCCCATCTACAGCCGCTATCCCAATACCACCCCCTCCAGCAACACCAGCAATACAAACGGCAAGCTGACCAACGGCACCGACGCCACCGACGCCAACGTGCGCAATCTGGTGTCCTCCCTCCAGTCCCAGTACCCGGCCAACACCTATGACTGGTCCCGGCATAACGCCTTTTCCACCTCCAACGGCCAGCTTCAGTACCGGTCCTCCGTGCTGGGCACCGGCTACAACAGCCAGGCCCTGGCCTACTACCTCAGCGACCAGATCTTCGGCACCCTGCCCCGGTCCCAGTACACCAACAACGGCCAGTACAACCTGCGGGTGGGCGACGTGGTGGTATTCGGCAATAATAACGCCGGTCTGGTGACCAGCGTGACCAACAACAACAGCTTTACCTGCACCACCCTGTACACCTCCCTCAGCGGCTGGAGCACCGCCACCGCCGGCTGGAGCCAGTCGGGCAATCTGTCCTTGTACAGCAGCGGTTCCGTCACCATCTACACCCGGTATCCCTCCAGCACAACCAGCAGCGGCAGCTATAACAACGCCGCCAGCGGCACCCTGGTCAACGGAGCGCAGCCCACGGAGAGCAACGCCAGCAGCCTGCTGAACAGCAAGGCCGCCGTGGGCAGCTACTGGGGGAACAATACCAGCTACCGCTCCAACATTCTGGGCCAGAGCTCCAGCACCAATCAGGCGTTCGTTTACCGGGCCAGCGACGAAGTGTTCGGCAACCTGCCCGCCACCACCTACAACTACAACAACCTGTACAGCTACACCCCCCGCATCGGCGACATCGTCCGGTTCAGCAGCAACGGGTTTAACAGCGGCGAGTACGGCATCCTCACCAGCAGCGGCAACAGTGCAAACGGGACCTTTAACTACCTGTCCCTGGATTCCTCCGGCTATGCCCGGACCGGCACCGGCCTGTACTCTGAGGTCAGCTTCATCCAGACCCGGTATCCCACCAACACCACCAGCAACACGACCCTGGCTAACAACCAGCCCGCCACAGAGAGCAATGTGACCTACCTCCTGAACACCCTGATGAGCCAGTTCCCCAACGGATATTCCTGGAACACCAATCCCGTGGCCTTTACCTATGCCTCCAGCGCCTTCAGCAGCGGCCAGAGCAGCAGTATGCGCTCCTTCGCCCACTATATCAGCGACCAGGTATTTGGTTATGGGAAAAATACCGCCCGGCAGAACAATGTCAGCAGCATCAAGGCGGGCGACCTGATTGAGACCAGTTCCATTTCCCTGATCCCCACCTATCAGATCGTTACCAGCGTCAACCGGACCAACAATACCTACACCTACGTTATGGTGGACAGTGTATCCGGCCTGGTAACCTGGCAATCCTACCCCATGTCCATCGCCATGCTGAACAGCACCGCGACCACCGTTTGGACCCGCTATTAAGTCAAACAAACAGGACCGCCAATCCAATCCGGTTGGCGGTCCTGTTTTTTCGTTTGGAATGATGTGAAAAGCCTTAACTGCGCTGCTCTACCGGGTCCTTGTCCCGGAACAGCAGCGAGATGCACCACACGGCAGACAGCCCCACCAGGGTGTAAATCACCCGGCTGATCATGCTGCCCGAACCGCCGCAGGCAAAGGCTACCAGGTCAAATTTGAACAGGCCCACACTGCCCCAGTTGAGTCCTCCGATGATAAGCAGGGTCAGGGCGATCTTGTCCATTACCATATCGGATCACCTCCTTGGAAAATGGGATTCCGGAGGTAGTATGCCCGGTTTCATCCCAAGCTATCCGGCCCAAAGCCGTGGGGAAGCAAATTCCGCAGGCTGGCCTCCATAAACTGCCCGTCCCCCCGGACCGCCAGCACCCGCAGGTCCGGCGCGAATTCATAGAGCATCTGCCGGCAGGCTCCGCAGGGCCAGCAGTAGTCCCCGCCCTGCCCGGCGATGGCGATGGCGGCAAAGCCGGAGGTGTACCCCTCGCTGACGGCCTTCACCAGGGCGGTGCGCTCCGCGCAGATGGTGGAGCCATAGGCGGCGTTTTCCACGTTGCAGCCGGTGAACACCCGGCCGTCCCCGCACAGCAGGGCGGCGCCTACCGGGAAGCGGGAGTAGGGTATGTAGGAAAATTTCTGCATTTCGACGGCTTTTGACACAAGCTCATGATCTGTCATGGGAAAAACTCCTTTCTGATAATGATACGGCCGCTTCTTTTCTGTATTGTAGCACAGGGCTGGAAAAGGCGCAAGCTTATACTATGTAGGGGCGGCCTCTGGCCGCCCGGCAGACGCTCCGGGGTTACATCCCAATGGCGTCGGTAAAGTTATCCACTGCCTGGGTGACGTGCTTGGCGGCCTTGTGGGCGCACCGGCGCATCTCCCGGCGGGAAGGAGCCATGGTCATCCCCAAAAGAGCCCCGGCCACCAGGCCGGTGGTCATGCCGCAGACAAATTTTCCGGCTCCGCAAGTGTCCTGATGCATCATAGTAAAGTCATCCTCCCTTTTTCGCGCGTGGAGCGCGTGTCGTTATTCTTCCCGAAATTTACGAAAAATACATTGCTAAATCTTGTTGTTTCCGCTATAATCAAAATGATATTTTATGTCTATTTCCGGAGGAAACACTATGAAGCTCTTAATCAAAAACGGCTCTGTCATCGACCCCGCCGGAGACGCCCTCTCCCGCATGGACCTGCTTATTGAAAACGGCAAAATTGCCCTGCTGGAGCAGGGGCTGGACGTGGAGGCCGACCGGACCATCGACGCTGCGGGCCTGATGGTGGCCCCGGGATTGGTGGATATGCACGTCCACCTGCGGGACCCGGGCTTTACATATAAAGAGGATATCCTGACCGGCACCGCCGCCGCCGCCCGGGGGGGAATTACCTCTCTGGTGTGCATGGCCAACACCAACCCCGTAACCGACAGCCCGGAGCAGATCCGCTATATCCTGGACCAGGCCCGCCAGGGCAGCGGGGTTCACGTCTATCCGGCGGGGGCGGTGTCTCTGGGGCTGAAGGGACTGGAGCTCACCGACGCAGAGGCCCTGAAAAAAGCCGGGGCGGCGGCCCTGTCCGACGACGGCTGCAATGTGGACAACGCGGACCTGATGCGGGACGCGCTGATCCGGGCCAGGGGACTGCATCTGCCCATCCTCTCCCACTGCGAGGACACGTCCATGGCGGGGAACCGGGCGCTGAACGAGGGCCGGGTATCCCGGCAGCTGTGGATGGAGGGCCGGCCGGCCATCGCGGAAGAAATTATGGTGATGCGGGACGCGATGCTGGCGGAGGAGACCGGCGCGGCAGTCCACATCTGCCATGTGTCCACGGCAAAATCCGTGTCCATCATTCGCTCCATGAAGAAAAAGGGGGTGTCCATCACCTGCGAGACCTGCCCCCAGTATTTTACGCTTACAGAGGACGAGATTCTCACCCAGGGCTCTCTGGCCCGGGTCAATCCCCCCCTGCGCACCCAGAAGGACGTGCACGGGATTGTCAGCGGCCTGCGGGACGGCACCATCGACGCCATCGCCACCGACCACGCCCCCCACTCCGCCGAGGAAAAGGCCCGTCCTCTGGCCAAGGCCCCCAGCGGCATGGTGGGGCTGGAGACCTCTCTGGCCCTGAGCCTCACCCACCTGTATCACACGGGCAAGCTGGAGCTGCCCGCCCTGATCCGGCGCATGACCTATAATCCCGCCAATATCCTCCATCTGCACCACAAGGGCCGGCTGGCCATCGGCGCCGACGGGGACGTGACCGTTTTTGATCCCAACGAAAGCTGGGTGATTGACCCGGAGCAGTTCGCCTCCAAGGGGCGTAACACCCCCTTTTCCGGGTGGACCGTAAAAGGGAGGGTAAAATATACGATAGCAGGAGGACGTGTGATTTACGAGGAGGGTTTATGAGAAAGTGGTTGTGTAAATCGGTCTATACCGCCCTGGTGATTGGATTTGTGACTGTGCAGCTGGCCTCCCTGGGAACAAACAGAGGAGGCTCTGTCTGGGCGCTGCTCCTGCTGTGCGGCGCCCAGCTCTGGCAGTCCGTCTGCACCCTGACCGGCTGGAATCCAGCCATGGATCAAAAATCCCAGTGGTATCGGAATTTCTACGGATGGTCTACCATTGTATTTTTGGCGCTTGTCGTTTTGCTTTTACTGGTCCCCGTGGACTGGAAGGTGAAGCTCTGGCTGCTGGCCGGGACGCTGATTGTGATGACTGTATTGCTCATATGGGCAGAACGGAAGGAAAAAGGGAGGAAATAATATGTCATTTGATGTTTTACAGGACAAGATCCGCAAACTGAAAAACCCCACCGTGGCCGGGCTGGACGCCCGCATCGAATATGTGCCGGAGCACATCCGCAGGGCGGCCTTCGAGGAGTACGGTGTGGGCCGCAGGGGGGCCGCGGAGGCCGTCTATCAGTTCAACGCGGGGCTGATCGACGCCCTGTGCGACGTCGTCCCCGCCGTAAAGCCTCAGTCCGCCTACTATGAAAACATGGGCTGGCAAGGCATGGAGGTGCTGGAGCGCACCATCGCCTATGCCAAGTCCAGGGGGCTGTTTGTCATTGCCGACGTGAAGCGGGGGGACATCGGCTCCACCGCCGCCGCCTATGCGGAGGGGTGGCTGTCCGGGGCGAAGATTCAGGGGGAGGTATTCCCGGCCTTTGACGCGGACTGCGTGACCCTCAACGGCTATATGGGCTCCGACTCCATTCTTCCCTTTTTGGAGGCCGCAAAGGCCCTGGACAAGTGCGTCTTTGTCCTGGTAAAAACCTCCAACCCCGGCTCCGGGGAGCTGCAGGACCTGATCGCCGGGGACCGGCAGATCTATCAGGCCATGGGCGATTTGACCCAGCGCATCGCCAAGGGCACCCAGGGCAAATACGGCTACACCATCGCCGGAGCGGTCACCGGGGCCACCTATCCCTCGGACATCCGGGCCCTGCGCAAGCGGCTGGAGCACACCTTCTTCCTGGTGCCCGGCTACGGGGCCCAGGGAGGAACGGCAGACGACGTGCGCTTTGCCTTCAACGAGTATGGCCACGGGGCGATTGTGAATTCCTCCCGGGGAATCATGTGTGCCTGGCAGAAAACCGGCGGGGACGGCCGCGACTTCGGCGAAGCGGCCCGGAACGCCGCCATCGCCATGCGGGAGGATTTGAAGCAGTTTGTAACCGTGGTATAAAAAAAGCGGCGTGACTCCGGTCACGCCGCTTTTTTATCTTGAGAATTCCGCCAGCCGGTCCAGGGACACAATGACCGCCGAGTTGGGCGGCGCGGTCAGGGCCGGGCGGTCGGTGACCTTCAGGGTTCCCTCAGCCTCCATAGTCAGGCTCTTGCCGGTATAGGGGTTGGAGCGCTGGAGGGACAGTTTCATCTCCGTCTGGCTCAAGGAGGATTCCACGCTCACCTGAACGCCGTCCGGGTCCGGGTAGGAGGCCCGCATGGTGTAGCCGTTTATGCCCTCTCTGCTCCCCTTCAGGACAAGGCTGTAGGTCCGGCCTCCCTGGCTGAAGCTGTTTACATAGCCCTCTTCCCGGCGCTCAAAGCCGCTGTCTCCAGCCAGGCGGTTATACAGGGCCAGCAGGTCCGCGCAGGTCATCTCCGCGTTGTCCAGGGGCAGGGCCTCCAGCTTGCTCCGGATCAGGTCCTCATAGGTCCCGTCGGTCTGCTCCGGGTCCACCCACTCCAGCAGGTCCCCATAGACCGATTCCCCGGGGGTCTGGGAATCGCTGCCGTACTCCATCTGATACCAGACGGTGGCCGCTCCCACTTCCGCCCCCTCCTCCATAAGCGATTTGGAATGGAAATAGTATGCGCCGGTTTGGGAATCCCCCCGGACCACCGCGTCGATGGCGCTGGGCAGGCCCGCCGCCCCGGAGCCGCTCAGGCGGATGGTCCCCTCCAGCTCGCTGCCGGTGCCGGTGGCATACATGGTAAAATTATCACAGGCCATCACCAGCTCGCCCTTGTTCTGGTCCACGGTAAAGCTCCCCTGGGTCTGCCAGCTCTGGGACTGAAACCTCTGGGTCCAGAGCTGATACTGCTCCATCAGCTCATAGGTCTCCTGATTGTTGGCCAGCAGGGCGTTCACATCGTCAATAATCACCGTCCGGCGCTGGGCGTCCCAGCCCACCCGGCAGTCCAGCGCCTCCGCCACGTAGCGGGCGGGAATATAGGTCCGGTTGGTCTCCGGGTCCAGGTAGGGGGCCACGTCGGTGGGGGTGGTCACCGCGTCACCGTCACGCAGCACGGTCACCTGCTTCTGGTCGATGGTGAAGGACACCGTTACCGTTCCCTTTGTGGCGCTGATGGTCCGGGTGGCGCTGTTCCAGTGGATGTCCTCATCGGCAAAGCCCAGGGCCAGGAACACCGACCGGAAGGGGATCATGGTCCGTCCCTGCACCAGCTTGGCGGGGGCGTCGGAGACCTCCATAGGTTCTCCGTTGATGACCACCGACGGGGACTCTCCCGCAGCCAGGGCCGGGGTGCACAGTACCACCGCGCACAACAGCGCGCAAATCAGCGGCGCAAACAGTTTTTTCATGACAGGGTGCTCCTTTCCGTCAGTCCTCCAGCATTCGGTAGCCGATGCCCAGCTCTGTGAGGATGTACTTGGGCTCGGAGGGGTTTTCCCGCAGCTTCCGGCGGATATTGGCCATATTGACCCGCAGGATCTGGTTGCTGCCGCTGCCCCCATAGGGGCCCCACACGTGCTCCAGGATAAAGTCGTAGGTGAGGACCTTACCCGCGTGGATGGACAGCAGCTCCAAAATTTTGAACTCGTTCTGGGTGAAGTGGATCTCCTCCTCCCCCAGTAAAACCTGGTGCCTGGTGATATCCACGGTCAAGTCCTTCACCTTATGGCAGTCCCGCTGAACCCCCATACTCAGCTTCAGCCGGTCCGCCCGGCGAAGGGTGGTGCGGATGCGGGCCAGCAGCTCCGGCACACCGAAGGGCTTTACCACATAGTCGTCCGCCCCCATGTCCAGGGCCTTCACCTTCTCCGACTCCCGGTCCCGGGCGGAGATTACAATCACCGGCACCTCACTGGGCAGGCCGCTGAGCTGGGACAGCACCTGGGTGCCGTCCATATCGGGCAGGCCCAAATCCAGCAGGACCAGATCCGGCTGATGGGAGAAGAACAGGGACAGTCCCTCCTTGCCGCTGGTGGCAGCGATTGCCTTATAGTCGCTGGCGTGGAGGGCGCGGCAGATGAAATTGCTGATGGTCCGCTCGTCCTCAATCACCAGTATCACGCGTTTTTCACTCATATTTGATCTCCTTGATGGGCAGGCCGAACCGGAACACCGCGCCCCCTTCACCGCCGTTCTCCGCCTCGAAAAAGCCCTCATGTATCTGGATGATGCTCTGGCACACGGACAGGCCGATCCCCATCCCCCGGGACTTGTCGTTGGACTGGGGCATGAACTGCCGCCCCTCCTGGATGGCCTGGAGCACATCCTCCGACAGCCCCCGTCCCTGGTCCAGAACCTCCACTACTGCCCAGTCCTCCCGGCGGTACAGCTTCAGACGGACGCTTTCCCGGTCTCCTGAGTGGCGGATGGCATTTTCCAGCAGATTGATAATCACCTGCTTCACCAGCATGGGGTCCATTTCCAGATAGAGGATATCGTCGGACAGCTCCAGGGATACCTGGCTGTCGGGAAAACGCCGGCGGATCGTCAATGCCGCGTCGCCGGCCACCTCCTCCAGCATCTCCGGCTGCTTGCTGATGGTCATGGTGCCATCCCGGATGCGGGTAACGGAGAGGATATTCTCCACCATGGCAATCAGGGAGTTTGCGTCGTTGCGGATGTCCTGAAGCAGGGAGATGCTCTTTTCCGAGTACATCTCCTCACTGCTCAGAAGCACCGTGGCCGCTCCGGAGATACCCGTCAAGGGGGTGCGCAGGTCGTGGGACACCGCCCGTAAAATGTTCCCCCGGATGGTCTCCCGGGCGGCTTCCAGCTGGATGGCGTTTTTTTCCGCATTCAGCCGCTCGTTGGCTTCATAGAGCTCCTTGGTGTTCTGCTCCCGGCGGGCGGCCTCCACAGCCTGATTCTTGGTGGTGGCGGTCAAGCCGCAGATAATAAAGGCAATCACCACCATGCTCACCATAGCCACTGGATAGCCTGCGTAGCTGAGGGAAAACTGGGCGTAGGGCTCCATAAAGAAGTAGTTGATGCAGAACGCCCCGAACAGGGAGGCCCCCACCCCATACACAAAGCTGTTTGTAAGCAGGGCGATGAACAGCACCGCCAGCACATAGACCAGGGCGGAGTTGTTTTCCGCACCGGTGTAGTCCAGCAGCATATCGCTGACCCAGAAGGCCACCGTCATAAAAAGGCCGGTGATAATCAGGTCCAGCAGAGGCCGGGGGAAGTACCGGCTGCTCTTGGTGAGCCAGATCAGAATCCGGTTCATACCTCTCGGCTCCCTTCCGCTCCCATTGGAACTTTTGCATCAATTATACCATACAACAAAAGGAACGTAAAGTCTGGAAGGGGAGAAAAGGCTCTGGAAAATAAAACCAGGAGCCCAAAGGGCTCCTGGCAGGTGAAACACAGGATCAGCCGCCGAACACCTTGATCATGAAGCCCGCCGCACAAGCGGAGCCGATCACGCCGGCCACGTTGGGACCCATGGCGTGCATGAGCAGGAAGTTGGAGGGATTCTCCTTCTGGCCCACGTTCTGAGACACGCGGGCGGCCATGGGCACCGCGGACACGCCGGCGGAGCCGATGAGGGGGTTGACCTTGCC
>Ga0073907_1002876_pt1 | contig 16110 bp, 7 predicted proteins | sample GluameincwithD2O_FD_65483 | JGI IMG/M metagenome (GOLD analysis project Ga0073907, IMG submission 65483) | Mouse cecum microbial communities from Vienna, Austria - Glucosamine amended microcosms incubated with D2O | ecosystem: Host-associated > Mammals > Digestive system > Large intestine > Cecum... | reverse complement strand
GCAGATAAAGAAAGACACCAAATATTTGTTGAGCCTGTTGGACTTGATACAAATGAAATGTATATACAAGGAATGAGCTCTTCACTTCCAGAAGATGTTCAAATAGCAATGTATAGAACACTTCCAGGATTAGAAAATGCAGAATTTACAAGACCAGCATATGCAATAGAATATGATTCAATAGAACCATCACAATTAAAGAGTTCTTTAGAATTAAAAGCCATAAGCGGAATGTTTTTTGCAGGACAAATAAATGGAACATCAGGATATGAAGAAGCTGCATGCCAAGGATTAATTGCAGGAATAAATGCAGCTCAAAAAATTAAAGGAAAAGCACCAGTTATACTTGATAGATCAGATGCATATATAGGTGTTTTAATAGATGATATTGTTACTAAAAGTACTCAAGAACCTTACAGAATGATGACTTCCAGAGCAGAATATAGATTGCTATTAAGACAAGATAATGCAGATTTAAGATTAACAGAAATTGGACATGAAGTAGGTTTGATATCAGAAGAAAGATATAATAAATTTTTATTAAAGAAAAATCAAATAGAAGAAGAAATAGACAGATTAAATTCTACGATTATTAAACCAACAGAAGAAACAAATAAATTTTTAAGAGAAAATGAAACTGCTGAAATATCAACAGGTATAAAACTTTCAGAATTATTAAAAAGAACGGAATTAACTTATGAGAAACTAAAAGAAATAGATATTAATAGACCAGAATTAGATAGACAAGTTAAAGAAGAAGTTGAAATAATGGTTAAATATGAAGGATATATTAATATGCAAAAAAAGCAAGTAGAAGGTTTTAAAAAATTAGAAAAAAAATTATTATCAGAAGAAATTGACTATAATGAAATAAAAGGATTAAGATTAGAAGCAAGACAAAAATTAAACAAATATAAACCATATTCAATAGGTCAAGCATCAAGAATATCAGGAGTTTCACCAGCAGATATATCAGTTTTATTAATATACTTAGAACAAAAAAATAGAAAAAAATAAGGAAGAAAATATGGAAAAACAAGAATTCAAAAATATATTTTTAGAAAACATAGATATAGAATTAACAGAAAAGCAAATAGATGATTTCTATAAATATATGCAGGGAATATTAGAATGGAATACAAAAATTAATCTTACAGCAATAACAGAAGAAAAAATGTTTATCGTGAAACATTTTGTCGATTCATTGACAATTAATAAGTATATAAAAGATTATAAAAGTTTAATTGATATAGGAACTGGGGCAGGTTTTCCAGGAATACCATTAAAAATTGTAAATTCAAATATGAAAATAACTGTTATTGATTCTATAAATAAGAAATTAAATGTTATAAGAGATTTGTCTAATAAAATTAATTTTAAAAATTTAGAAATTATACATACAAGAGCAGAGGATTTAGCTCAAGATAAAAAGTATAGAGAATCATATGATATAGCAACAACGAGAGCAGTTTCAAATCTTTCTACAATAGTTGAATATATGTTACCATTTGTTAAAGTTAATGGGTTAGCGATATGTATGAAAGGACCTAATTTTAAAGAAGAAGTAGAAGAAGCTAGAAAAGCAATTCAAATTTTAGGTGGAAAAATAGAAAAGATAGAATCTCTTAATGTAGGAAATGAACTAGAAAGAAATATAATTATTATAAAAAAAGTAAAAAATACACCAAACAAATATCCAAGAGGACAGTCAAAACCAGTAAAAGAGCCAATTAGATAAGATTGTTCCACAAAAAACAATATAAGGAATTATAATTTTATGAATAATAAAAATTATAATTCCTTTTTTCTTAAAACTCATTGACATATAGCAGAAATTTTTATATTATAATAGGGTAAAAAAGGAGGGATTTACTTTGGGTAGAGTGATTTCAATAGCAAATCAAAAAGGTGGAGTTGGAAAGACAACAACAGCAGTAAATATAAGTGCTATATTAGCAAAAAAAGGAAAAAAAGTAATGTTAATTGATGCAGATCCTCAGGGAAATGCTTCAAGTGGATTAGGTCTTGAAAAAGAAGTTGATAGTTCACTTTATGATGTATTAATAAATGATGTAGAAATTATTGATACATTACAAAATACAGCAATTAAGACATTAAAAGTATGTCCTTCTAATATGGATCTTGCAGGTGCTGAAGTTGAATTAGTTTCAGAAATGTCGAGAGAACAAAGATTAAAAGAAAAATTAGATGAAGTAAAAGAAAATTTTGACTTTATTATAATAGATTGTCCACCATCATTAGGATTAATAACTTTAAATGCATTTACTGCATCAGATTCAGTTTTGATTCCAGTACAGTGTGAATACTTTGCGCTAGAAGGATTAGGACAACTTTTAAATACAATTAATTTGGTTAAAAAACATCTAAATAAATCATTAGAAATAGAAGGTGCTGTACTTACAATGTATGACATGAGAACAAACTTATCAAATCAAGTTGTAAAAGAAGTTAAAAGGTATTTTGAAGATAAAGTATATAAAACTGTTATTCCTAGAAATATTAAACTTAGCGAGGCACCAAGCTTTGGAATGCCTATAACTCTTTATGATCCAAAATCAAAAGGTGCTAGAGCATATGAAAAATTAGCAAGAGAATTAGTTAAAAATACCGAAGAAAGATTAAAAGAAAGTAAGGAGGAATAAGAGATGGCTGTAAAGAAAACAGGATTAGGAAAAGGATTAGATGCATTATTTTCTACACCAATAATAGAAGAAACAGTTAATAATCAAGAAGAATTGGTTAAGAAATTAAAAATAAATGAGATTGAACCCAATAAAGAGCAAGCAAGAAAATTGTTTGATGAAGAAGCAATAGAAGATTTAGCATCATCTATTAAAGAATATGGAGTTATACAACCAATTATAGTAAGCAAAAAAGATAATTACTATGAGATAATTGCTGGAGAGAGAAGATGGAGAGCTTCAAAAAAAGCAGGATTATCAGAAATACCAGCTATTGTAAGAGATGATAATGATCAAAGAAATAAAGAAATATCTTTAATTGAAAATATACAAAGAGAAGATTTAAATCCTATTGAAAAAGCAAGAGGAATAAAGCAATTAATGGACGAATATAATCTAACACAACAGAAAGTTGCAGAAAAGCTTGGAAAAAGTAGAAGTAGTATAGCAAATACAGTAAGAATATTAAACTTAGATGAAAGAGTAATAAATTTAGCATTAGAGGGTAAACTAACAGAAGGTCATTGCAAATCTTTAATGGCAATTGATGATTCAGAAAGACAATATAAGATGGCTCAATACATAATAGAATCAGGAGATTCTGTTAGAGAAGCTGAAAAGAAAATGAAAGTAAGAAAAAAAGTAAGTAAGAAAAATGATAAATATATACCAATATATAGAGATATAGAGAATACATTTCAAGGTTTCTTTGGAACAAAAGTAAAATTAGATGCAGGAGAGAGAAAAGGTAAGATAATTATTCAATACTCATCAAATGATGATTTGGAGAGAATTTTAGGTTTAATAAAATAAGGATGTGGGATAATGGAAAATTTTGCAGAATTGCTAGAAAACCAAGGCTTTTTAAGGATTATGGTAATAACTAATTTTATATTAATAATATTAGTTATTGTTAACATAATACATGGGATTTATATAAATAGAAAATATATAAACTTTATGAAAAAGCTTGGAAATGGTAATAATATAGACGAAATGTTAAAAAAATATTTGTCAGATGTAAGAGAAATTAAAAAAGATAATTCAGAAATAAAAGCTTATTATACTCAGCTAGATAATAATATAGATTCTTGTATACAAAAAATTGGGTTAGTAAGATATAACGCATTTAAAGATGTAGGAAGCGATTTAAGCTTTGCAATTGCACTATTAGATAGAAATGATAATGGAGTTGTTTTAAATGGATTATATGGGTCTGAATCATCAAATATATTTGCAAAACCAATAAAAAGTGGAGTTTCAAAATATCAATTATCAGAAGAAGAAAAAGAAGCATTAGAGATTGCAGAACAAAGTAAAAATTTTATAGCAAAGCATAGGAAATGAAAAAAGAAATCAATTTGTTAATGATAAAAATTTAGCAAATTGATTTTTTTATTATAGAAAATTGTTCTGTAATTTCAATAATAAAAAAATATTATAAATAAAACATATAAAAGATAATAAAAAGGCACTTGAAAATGAAAAATAAAAGGATTTTTAAAATGATTAGTGAAATTATATGATAAAAAAAAATAAAGTGCTTAAATTTGATTTAAATAGGAAAAGTAGAAATTGAAAGGAAAATTAATGAATAAAAAATTTAAGATAAAGAAATTTTAATATAAAAAAATGTATTTTTTATGGGTGTGGAAAAAAATATTAAAAAAATATAAAAATAAAAATTTTTTTGAAAAAATAAAATATAAAAAATAAAAACTGGAAATTATTGGAAATAGTGAAGTATATGGTTTTTTATAGTAAATTAATTAAAAAAAGTAAAAATAGAGTAAAAAGGAAAAGAAAAAAATAAATGTAAAGAAAATTAAATAAAAATATCAATTTACGAAAATCAGTAATATCAATACTTCTGAGACTGTGGAAAAGATAATATAAAAAATAATAAAAAAATATTGAAAATTTAACTATAAAAAAATTTTTTATAACTCCAAAAATAAAAAAATTTTAATATTTTACGAGAAAAGTAAAATATTAGTGTTAATTTATATAAAATACAAGAATAAAAATAGTATATTTTTATAAAAAATAAGAAAAATAATTTTAATTTAAGAATAAATATGAATAAAAAAACATAGAATAAATATAAGATATATGTTATAAAAATCTTGATTTTTTAAGGAATATTGGCTGTGGATTCTTATGAATAGATGTGAATTTCTTATAAGAAATAGGAATTATAAAAAAGAAAAAAATATTAAAAAAATGACACAAAAACATATTAAAAAATTTTTTTTTTGATATGTTTTATGATAAAAATAGCATTAAAATAAAGAATTAATTAAAAAATATAAAATTATTATTGACAATGTAGTTAAAAATATGCTAATATATATGTGTTGTTAAAAACAGCAACCAATGGAGAGGTGGTCGAGTTGGTTTATGGCACCAGTCTTGAAAATTGGCGTAGGTTTGTAGCCTACCGTGGGTTCGAATCCCACCCTCTCCGCCAGTAAAACGGAAGCTGAACAAGCTTCCGCTTTTTTTATAATAATATTAATAACTTAAGCTTTTGGAGATTTACCCAAGTGGCTGAAGGGGACGGTTTGCTAAACCGTTAGGGTTTCGTAAGGGGCCGCGAGGGTTCAAATCCCTCAATCTCCGCCAAGAAGAAGATAACAAATAATGTTATCTTCTTTTTTTTGCAAAGTGAAATTTAGGGACGCTCTAAAAATTTCATTTTTATTGTGGAAAATGTGATTTACTATATTATTAATTAAAAATAATCAACAATTAAGAATACCTTAAACTAGGGCTATTCTTAATACAGAAAATAAAAAATAAAGCTAATTTAATAGTATAAAAAGTATGTGGATAATTTTTCAATTTTGTAAATTTATACATTTTTTTAATAAAAGTAAAATGTATAGATTTTGTAAAATAAAAAAATAAGAGATTTTTATTATAATTTTTTTTAGAAATATTTTATAAAAAAATTTAATTTATTTTTTCTAAAATTTTTTAATTTTTTATAAATTTAAAATAAATATAATAAAATTTGACGTATGAAAATAAAAAATAAGGCATTTTTATAAAATAATTAGATAAATTACTTTAATAAAACATTAAAAAGCTTGAAAAATAAAGCTTTTTTGAAAATGTCTAAATTTCAATAAAAAAATGAAAATTGATGCAAATATTTATATAAAATTTTAAAAAAAGCATTAATTTCTTAAAAAAATTAAGAAAAACTAAAAAAAGAAAAAATTTTCTGAATAATTTTTGACTATAAAACAATTGATATTTTATTTTCAATAACAAAATAAAGACTACTTTAAGTTAATAAAAGTCTTGGGACAAAAGAATAAATAGAAAATATAATTTTTTTAGAAACATATATAAATAATATTTTTGTTAACTAAAAAAGTGAAATTTTAAAAAAGAAAAAAATAAAAATGTAAAAAAAGAAAATAAAAATTTATAAAAAAATTTTGTATTTTTTTACTAAATTTTGCTTAAATTTAGTAAATTTATAAAAAAACAATTGCAAATTTATATATAATTTCATAAATTCAATGAAAAAGTATAAAATTTGTTTTTAAAATTGACGTAAGGAAGAAAATTTACTTCAAATAATAAAAGTATATTTTTTTCAAATTAACTCAATATTTATGTTTAATTTATTAAATTTATCTAATTAATAAGTTATAATTCAAATTTAAAATTGACAAAAAAACAACAATAAAAATAGTTGTATTTTTGGAAAAAAATAGAGACAAAATTACTAGGGTTAAAAGAATAAAATAAGTATTTAGAAATGCAGAAATATAATAATAAGTATAGAATATTACGTAAATTGAATTTGTTTAAAAAAATAATTGGAAAAATTTAAATATTTTTTGAAAATAAGAAAAAAAGAAAATCATAAAAGAACTAAAAAAAATAAAATTTATAAAAAAATTTTTTATAAAAAATAAAGTTTTGAAGGTAATTTTTTATACATTTTAAAAAATATTTTCCTAATTTTTAATCAAAATTAAGAAAATATTTTGAAATTTATGATTAAAATTAAAAAAATGCTGAAAAATAAGCATTTTTCTATAGGTTATCGAATAAATGAAAAAAATAGAAATATGGCGATTCTGATAAGAATTTCTAAGTAGCATATATGATTTTTATATTTAAAATATAGCATAAAAATAAGATAAAATTGTCATGCAAACAATTACGAAAGTAATCTAATTTTAGTGGTTAAAAATAGGCATAAAAATAGCAATAAATCTTTGGGAAATATGGAACATAGGAAAAAATATATATGGTACTTAATTTTCAATTTCTAAGCATAATTATGTTAAACTTTTGAGGAATAAAAAAGCATATGATCAGATAGGTTAATTAAGGTGAAAAAGATAGAATTTAAAAAAAGTATATTTGTTTTTTCTAAAAAAGTATAAATTTTTGGCCCGAAAAGTAAAGAAAAAATAATTTTTTTTTTAAAATTTGGTGCTATTTTTCTAAGATTTATATCTAGAAAATTTATAAATGATTGAAAATAAAGGATTTCATTAAAATTAGTGAAAATTTATAAGATTTAGAAGTAATGATGCCAAATGTTTATTTTTTTAAAGAAAAATAATTTTAATATTTGTGATAATGAAAAGCACTGCTAAAAAAATGCCCCCAAAATTGCTGTGAAAGCTCTAGGAAATAAAGAAATAGGAAGAAAATTTTTTAAATATATGTAAAAATTTAAAACTTCAGAATAAGGGTGTGGACAATTTTTTGAAAAAATTTTACATTTTTTAGTATAATTTCGAAAAAAATCGGAATGCAAATATTAGAGAAAAAACAGAAGAAATTTTTAAAAAATAGCTATTAAAAAAAAACAGCTCAAAAACAAGGAAAAAAATCGTATAAAACTATATAAATTATGAAAATAGTATTATAAAAAAGCAAAAAAATAATTATATTTTTAAAGAAAAAAATTTTCTTTTAGAAAAAAATAAAAGCTAAAATAGACAAAAAATAATAAAAAAATATCCGCGAAGTCATAGGAAATGAAGGATCACACAGATAATTTATAGATAAATTACAAAGATTTTTTATATCGGATAAAGTAAAAAATGTAAAAATTTAGAGTAAAGGAGTAAGCCAAAAAAATTTTTTAAAAAAACAATTTAATAAAAATATTTGAAGAAAATTGATAAAATTTTAAAAATTAATATAAAATGCCTATAAATCAATAATTTTTGCATTATAGAAATTGTTTAGAAAAGAATAAAGAAGAGAAATGTTAAAAAACAGTTTTTAAAAAGTAAAAAGAAAAATAAATTCTATAAAAAATAATTATCTTAAAAATATAAAAAAAAATACTTGAAAGCTTTGGGAATTAAGGAATATGAAATTTATTTTTATAGAATTTTAGAAATTGGAATTAAGAAATATAAAAATTTTCTATAAATTTTCTATTTTTTTTTGTATAAAAGAAAAAAATAAAATTTTTTGATTTCTAAAAAAATCCTACTAAATAATGTTTTTATATAAAAAAGAAAGTAAAAAGCCCTAAATATTAAGTTTTTTTGATGCAAAAGGATGAAATTTAGATAAAAATAATGATAAGAAACGGATTAGTTATATTTAAAAATTATAGAGAAAAAGTAAAATGATAAAAAAATGATGGAAAATAAATGAAAGAGAAAATATCAGTAAAGCTATGGGAAATCTAGAAGATAGAAGGTAATTTTTTGATAATAATGATAAGATTAGGAAGAAAAACTAATAAATTTTTATAAAAAATTATATATTAATAAAGAGCAGAATATAAAAAAATTTTTAAAAAAAGTTTTTTATATTTTTAAAAAGAACAAAATTTAATGTAAAAATTTTAAAAAAAACTTTAAAATCTCTGAAAGTAAAGTGATTAAGAGATAGTGATAAAAAAGTTTGAAAAAGAAATAAAATAATTATTAAAAATAGCTTTTAAAGAAAGATAAGAAAAATAAATTTTCTTATAAAAAAATAGATAAATAAATCAAAATAAAAGAATAAAAAAAGATGCGTAAACTACTAGGAAATAAGGAAATAAGCAGATATTTTTTTGAAAAAAGGTCATGAATTATTTTTTGATCTAAAAAATCTTAAAAAATTTTTTAAAAGTTTTAGAAAAAAATTTTTTTAATAGAAAGCATAATTCTTTAAAAAAATAACTAAAAATAGAAAAAATTTTTAATAATATGTCTTATAGTATATATAAATACTGTAAAATAGGGAAAAATAGTAATTTTAAAAAAATACGATAATAAGTTTTAAAAATTTTAAATTATACTTAAATTGTTAAACTAAAATAGAAAATCAATAAGTGTTAAAAAAATGATTTGAAAAAATACAAAAAAATAAATAAAAAAATCCTGGCAAAGTATTGGGAAATAAGAGAAAAGTAAAATTATTTTTGTAATTAATGGATTTAATTAATTTTATGTTGATAAAAAGTTTTTAAATTTATATAAATTTAAAAAAAAATATTTTCTCAAAAAGTTTAATTTTTAGGTTTTAGCAATTTATAAATATAAGAATACTAAAATAAAAAAATAGAAAATGATGAAGCTAAATAGTGATTCTCCTTGAAATATCAATGTTTTATAAAAAATAGATTAAATCTGAAAAAAAAGAGGATAAAATTTTATTTTCAGAAAATTTAAGAAAAATAATTTTGAAAACAAGTGGGTTTTAATATATGTTATTGTTTTAAAGACAATTGTAAATAAGGTGTTAAAAAAATAAATAAAAAAGATTGTTAAAAGCTTGGGATATATAAAAAGTTTGATATTTTAATTATGTATTTTTGAATATAAATAATAAATGACTTATGTAAAACTATATCAGAGATTTTTTTAATAGAAATAAGATGTTTTTTTCTTTTCAAAATTAAAAAAATTTTATTGGAATTTAATAAAAAAATAAAAATTAGTGTAAAAAAATACATTAAAAAAGTGTTTTTGATGTAAAATTTTAAAGGAGTTAATTAAAAAGTTCAATATATGGACTAAAATTTATAGAAAATCTTTTATATCTATATTTATTAAGTACTATAAGAATATATTCTTTTCAAAGTAAATCGACGCTTGAAAATGCAAAATAAGAGTTTTTACAATTTTTTACAACAAATATATAGAAAAGTAAATTAAAATCTATTAAATTTTATTCTCATAACATGCAATATTTTGATAGTGACTTTGCCAATAAATCAACAGTTACTTTTAGTGATAGAAAGGTAAAAAATAATGGCTTTAAATATAAAGGAAATAAAGGACTTAGCGTATTTATTAATATGTTTTTTCAGACATAAATTATGATTTAAAATAGAGAATTTTGATATAGAAAAAGGAGTAATTTTAATATTAAAAATTTGATTGATCTAAATATAAAAAAATAAAAATTTTAAAAATCTTAATCAAAATTCAGAAGAAATTTTAGCTAAAAATATATTAAAAATAAATTTTTACATGATTTAAATAGAAGATTTTATATCAAAATGCGGTAAAAGACTATAAATATGCAATTTTTTATAATTACTATAAATTTATATTTTGGTGTAGATAAAGCTAAATTTTATAAAAAATAGTTTAAAAATAAAAACATATGTTTTTTATATACTTTAGAATTGAGTTAAAGTTTAATTTTTATATTAGCAGAAAATTGTTATATTGACAATTGGGTATTGCTTATGTAGATGAAAGAAAAAGTTGTAGAATGTTTGAAAAATATTTGATATATGCATTGGGAAATAATAAGTACAAGATTTTAAGTGTTTTTGAAATATTAAGAAAAAAGTGAATTATTATGTTTATAAAAATGGCAACAATATTCACAGAAAATTATAGATTAATAGATAAAAATATAAGATAAAAATCAATATAAATTTTTAAAAAAAAGTGATAATATTTTTTCCTAAAATAAAAAATATTAGAATTATAGCAAAGAAAAATTGGTAAAAAAATTTTTGGAGACTCTACTAAAATATATTAAATCCTGAAACCCCTATAAAATAAAGAAAAGTTAAAATATGAAGAAAAAATTAATATTTTTATATTAGTGAAATCTTGTAAGAAAATATAAGAAAAGTAAATTTATATTTTGGAGAAAATTAGGTAAATCTTCATCCGAGATAATAAAAATAATAAATAAAAATTGCCAATAAAACAAACAAATTAAAAATCTAATATATATTAATAACGCATATAACCCTTGGGAAAAGTAAGTAGATAAATTTAAAAGTGAAAATAATCCGTAAATAAACAAATTATGTAAAAATAAACACTATAAAAATAATAAAGAAATAAATAATTAAATTATAAGAAAAAAAGGAAGAAAAATTAATTAAAAAATTTATTTTTCTAAAAAAGGAGAGAGGCAAATATCAAAAAATTATAGTTATTTATAAAAAATATGAAAATTTTATTAAATTTTTTCAAAAAAACAATTAAATTTAGAAAAAAATGAGTATTTTTTTATTTAGAAAAAAATAGTTAATTTTTCTATTTTTTTATCCACAAAATCCTATTTATACGATATTAAATTTATACACATTTAAAAAAAGTATTAAAAAACCCCAGTATATCAATGTTTTATACTGGGGATAAAATTGTTATATTAATTTAATTTGATTTTGAAGTAGTTTTTTCTTTTTCATCAACAATATTTTCAATTTCAATTGCTTTTTTTGATAGTTTCTTCTTTTTTAAGTTATCTTTAGCTACTGTAGTTAAAAGCTTAATTCTGTTTGTTTGGTTTGTTTCACTTGCTCCTGGATCATAATCAATAGGAGATATATTTGCATAAGGATATTTTTCTCTAATTGATTTTATAACACCTTTTCCAACAACGTGATTTGGAAGGCAAGCAAAAGGCTGTACACATACAATATTTGGAATATCATTTTCTATGTATTCAATCATTTCTGCAGTTAAAAACCATCCTTCACCAGTTTGATTTCCAATAGACAATATATCTTTTACTTTACTTTCAAGTTCAAAAATATCACATGGAGGCAAATAACCTTTTTCAGAAGTTGCTAAAGCTTTTTTCAAGTCTTTTTCTAACATTTCAATTAAAGAAATTACTGCACGGAAAATTTTGGCTTTAGCTTTATCAATATTTAATAATTTATTATTTGTTATTTTATGTGTTGCAATAAATTTTATAAATCCCATAAAATCTGGGGAAATAACTTCTGCTCCTTCTTTCTCTAAAACATCTATTACATGATTGTTACCAAAAGGATGATATTTTATTAATACTTCACCAACGATTCCAACTTTAGGTTTCTCAATTGAAGTGTTAAGTTCGATTGCTTCAAAATCGTTAACCATTTGATATATACTTTTCTTAAACTGATTATATGTAGATTTTGAGCAAAGTTCTTTACATTTTTCTAGCCATTTTTCATATAGCTTTTGAGATTCACCTTTGTTTACTTCATATGCTCTATTTTTTAATAATAGTTTTTGTAATAAATCACCATAGAAGATTGCTTTTACAAGATTTATTGCCATAGGTATTGTTATTTTAAATCCTGTGGATTTTTCCATACCAACAACGTTAAATGAGACAATTGGTACATTTCCAAATCCAGCATCTTTTAAAGCTTTTCTAATAAATCCAATATAGTTTGTTGCTCTACATCCACCACCTGTTTGTGACATTATAAGAGCTGTTTTATTAACATCATATTCGCCTGATTGTAATGCTTCTATAAATTGTCCAGTTGTTAATATAGAAGGATAGCATGCATCATTATTAACATATCTTAATCCAGTTTCAACAGTTTTTTCTGTACACTCTTTCAATAATTTCACATTATATCCAAGAGATTTAACAGCGGATTCTATTAATTCGAAATGAATAGGAATCATTTGAGGTATTAATATTGTATATCCTTCATTTTTCATTTCTTTAGTAAATGGAACTCTTTTTATTTCGTAATCTCCAAGTTTATGAGGTATATCGTTTTTATCATCAAGTTGTTCTTCAGCTTTTTGTGCAATACGCTTATTCATACTAGCAAGCAAAGATCTAATACGAATACGAATAGCACCTAAGTTGTTTATTTCGTCTATTTTAATTAATGTGTACATGTTATCATAGCTTTTTAAGATTTCTTCAACTTGATCTGTTGTAACAGCATCGACTCCACAACCAAAAGAGTTTAATTGTATCATTTCTAAGAAATCATGTTTTCCAACAAATTCTGCTGCAGCATATAATCTTGAGTGGAATACCCATTGATCAACAACACGTAAGTGATGACTAACACCATCCTTTGGTTCACAAATGCTATCTTCTGATAATACACATAAACCTAAACTTGTAATTAGTGTATCAATACCATGATTTACTTCAGGATCAACATGATATGGACGACCTGCTAAAACTATACCTCTTAAATTGTTTTCTTTAATATATTTAATTGTTTCTTTTCCTTTTTTACGTACATCATTTTTGAATTTTTGATATTCAGCTTCTGCTGCTTCTGCTGCTTCCAATAATTCTTTTTTAGTAAATTTATAATCTTTAAATTCTTCACATTCATATGCAACTTTTGCTAGATTTTTAACATTATCAATAGGTAAGAATGGATTTAAATATTTAATTTCAGAATTTTTTAATTCTTCAATATTGTTTTTTATAACTTCTGAATATGAGATAACAATAGGGCAGTTGTAGTGATTGTCTGAAGATTCATATTCTTTTCTATTATATGGAATACAAGGATAAAAGATTGTTTTTATACCTTGTTTTAATAAACTCATAACATGTCCATGTGCAAGTTTTGCTGGATAGCAAACAGATTCAGAAGGCATTGATTCCATTCCTTTTTCATATGTTTTTCTATTTGATTTTTCAGAAATTATAACTCTAAAACCTAATTTAGTAAGAAAAGTAAACCAAAAAGGGTAGTCCTCATACATGTTTAAAACCCTAGGGATACCAATTGTTCCACGTTTAGCATTTTCCTCAGAAAGTGGTTCATAGTTGAATAATCTTTCAAATTTATATTTATAAATGTTAGGTAAATCTTTCTTTTCTGAATTTTGATTTCCTGCGCCTTTTTCACATCTGTTTCCTGAAATAAATTTACTTCCATTTTCAAAAGTATTGATTGTTAATAAGCAATTATTTTCACAACCTTTACAACGAACATGAGAAATTTTTATATTTAACTTGTTTAATTCTTCTGTTTTTAATATTGTTGATCTGTGTGTCATATCAAGGTTTGCATGATACTGTTCTTGTGCTAAAAGAGCAACTCCATATGCTCCCATTAAACCAGCAATATCAGGTCTAACAACATTTCTGCCAACTATTAATTCAAAAGCTCTTAAAACAGCATCATTATAGAAAGTTCCGCCTTGTACAACAATATTTCTTCCTAATGTTTTTACGTCTCTAACTTTCATAACTTTTTGAATAGCATTTTTTATAATTGAATAAGAAAGACCACTTGAAATATCTCCAACAGAATATCCTTCTTTTTGAGCTTGCTTAATTTTTGAGTTCATAAATACAGTACATCTTGAACCTAAATCGACAGGTGCTTTAGATTTTAAAGCTTCTTCAACGAATTGTTCTATACTTAAATCTAAGCTTTTAGCAAATGTTTCTAAGAAAGAACCACATCCAGATGAACAGGCTTCATTTAGCATAATATTATCGATAGTACTATTTTTTAATTTTATGTATTTCATATCCTGTCCACCAATATCAATTATGCTAGTAACTTTTGGTAGAAATTTCTTTGCAGCAGTATAATGTGCTATTGTTTCGATTTCATTTAAATCAACATGCAATGCTGTTTGTATTAATTTTTCACCATACCCAGTTACACCACTATAACGAATAACAACTTTTTCAGGAAGAACTTTATATAATTCTTTAAGCATAGATATAACACTTTTTAAAGGATTTCCTTTATTATTTCCATATAATGAATATAAAAGAGCACCATCTTTATCAATTAAAACAACTTTTGTTGTTGTAGAACCAGCATCAATTCCTAAGAAAGCATCACCTTCATAAGTTTTTAAATCATTTCTTTTTACTTTATCTTTATCATGTCTTTCTTTAAATTCAGTAAAATCTGCATCTGTTTCAAATAAAGGATCTAAAGTGTTTCCTTCAGTAAACTTTGCATTTTTAAAAGATTTTAGACGTGATTTTAAATCTTTTGATGTTATAGAATCACTTTCAATTGATGAATAAGCAGCTCCAGTAGCCACTAAAAGATGAGCATTTTCAGGAATAATAACTTTTTCATCAGTTAAATTTAGAGTTTCTATAAATCTTTTTCTTAGTTCAGGAAGATAGTTTAAAGGTCCACCCAAAAATGCTACTTTTCCTTTTATAGGTCTACCTTGGGCTAAACCACTAATTGTTTGATTTACAACTGCTTGAAAAATGGAAGCTGAAATATCTTCTTTTCTTGCCCCTTCATTTAACAATGGTTGAATATCAGTTTTGGCAAAAACGCCACAACGTGAAGCAATAGGGTAGATAGTTTCATATGTTTTTGAAAGTTCATTTAATCCATTTGTATCAGTATTTAATAAAGATGCCATTTGATCTAAGAATGCACCTGTACCACCAGCACAAGTTCCATTCATTCTTTGTTCAATGAATTTATCAAAATATATTATTTTTGCATCTTCGCCACCAAGCTCTATTACAACATCAGTTTGTGGAATTATTTTTTCAACAGCAGATTTGCATGCAATAACTTCTTGAATAAAATTCACATTTAAAATTTTTGCAATGTCAAGAGCACCTGAACCTGTTAAAGACATTGTGAAAGTGTTATCTGGATAGTCTTTCACAAGTTTTGTTAAAACATTAAATAATGTACTTTTTGTATCTGAATAATGTCTTTCATAATTTGAATAAACAATATTTAACCCTTCATCTAAAATCACAATTTTAACAGTGGTTGATCCAATGTCTAATCCGACGTGTAATAATTTATTCATTTTTAATTCTCCTATTCGAAGCACTTAAAAGTGCATAATTTTTCACAAAATTTTAATAATCAATAGATACATTTTATAAGCTTTATCGAAATTTGTCAATGTTTATATTTTCCTTATTTCCGTATAGATTAAAATATTTTTATGAACTAAAAGTGAACTTTTAGTTTTGGTAAAAAAATAGAACAATTTGAAAATTCAAAATACTTGAATCCCATATTGTTCAAACGATTTTTCAACAAAAAATATATATAAAATAAAAAATAAATTCTAATGAGCAAGCAATAGAAATTAATATATGAGAAAAAATGTGTGGAAATTTAAGTAAATCAAGAAGTTCAGCTATAAAATATAAAATAATTCCAATCAAAATTAAAATAGGAATTTTATTAAATAATATAAGTGGAATTATTGATATTAAAAAACAAATAATT
>Ga0073907_1002862_pt1 | contig 16218 bp, 23 predicted proteins | sample GluameincwithD2O_FD_65483 | JGI IMG/M metagenome (GOLD analysis project Ga0073907, IMG submission 65483) | Mouse cecum microbial communities from Vienna, Austria - Glucosamine amended microcosms incubated with D2O | ecosystem: Host-associated > Mammals > Digestive system > Large intestine >... | reverse complement strand
TGAAGAAGTAAGAAGCATAGGAGAAACATTAATAGCATTGCGTGATGAAATCACAGAAGCTGAAGAACAACTTAAAGAGTTAGAAAAAAATGATAACAACGATGGTAATGATGATGGAGAAGGCGAAGGAGAAGGAAACAACAGAAGTAACAACAACGGAGCAAGTGAAGGAAGAAGTGCAAATGGATTTGATCCAAATGCAACACTAAATGTAGTTGGACAAGCAAGAATGAATAATAGAGGTCAAGAACCAGAAGATAGCGATGATACAAGAGCAACTATGGAATATAGACAAGCATTCATGAACTACATTCAAAGAGGAGAAATCAATAGAGATGTACTTCAATTTGAAGCAAGAGCAGATGCTACAGGAACTTCTAGTGATTTAGGAGTGTTAATTCCAACCACTATTATTCAAAAAATAATTACAGATGTTGAAAAAGTATATGGACAACTTTATTCAAGAGTATTAAAAACAAATCTTCAAGGTGGTGTTAAATATCCAGTTGGAAGCTTTAGTGCTACATTTAAGCGTATTACTGAAACTACAACAAGTGATAGACAAAAAGCTGGAGAAGTTTCTGGTTATGTTGAATTCTCATATAAAATTGGTGAAATTAGAATGGCTAGAACTTTATTGCAAACAGTATTAAGTGTTGCAGTATTTGAAGAGGAATTTGCAAAAGTAATAGTTAAAGCTTATGTCAAAGCAATGGATAAAGAAATTATGATTGGAGAAGATTCTAATAATGAATGTGTTGGTATTTTAACAGAAGCTAAAAAAACAAGCGGATCAAGAATACCAGCTTCAAATATAATTTCGTTTACTGCTGCTGAAATGGCTAATTGGAAAACATGGCAAGAAAAATTATTTGCTAAAATTCCATTAGCAATGAGAGGTTTAAATCCTGAATTTGCTATGACTTCAAATACTTATGAAGCTAACATCAAGACTTTAGCAGATGACAACAATAGACCAGTTTACAACGAAACATACAACCCAGTTGATGGTTCTGAGATTTCAAAATTCAAAGGAAAAAATGTCGCATTTGTTGAAGAAGATGTTTTGAAAAACTTTAACGATGCTGCAGATGGAGATTTCTTTGGAATGTATTGGGTTCCAGAAGAAGCATACGCAATTAATAGTAATATGGAATTTACAGTTGTTGATTACTTCGATCATGACAAAAATCAATATGTAAAGAAAGCTTTAGTAATAAATGATGGTAAGATTTTAGATCCAAAATACATCTATTTATTAAAGAAATCAACATCAACTACACCACAAGGGTAAAGGGGTGCTAAAGTATGAAATATAAATTAATTATTGATGCTGAAGAAATGCGAGATAAGTATGATAGCACAGTTCTTTATAAAAAAGGTGATGAATTAGTAACAGATGAAAAAGAAAGAGCTGATGATTTAGTGGCAAGAGGTTTAGCTCATATAGTAGACAATAAACAAGAAGAGGAAAAGCCAAAAAGAAAAACAGCCTCTAAAAAATAATGGAGGTGATTGATATGCTAGAGCAAGTAAAGAAACTTTTAGGAGTTACAGGAAAGTTTCAAGATGAAACTATAAGTGGATGGATAGATGAAATAAAACAATTAATGATAGATGGAGGAATTCCTTCATCTATTGTTAATGATGTTAAATCAGCTGGAGTAATTGCAAAAGGGATTGATGATTTATATTTTCAAAAAACTGATTTGTCAAATTACTTCTGGCAAAGAGCTACTCAGTTAGCATATAAAGATGGTGATAAAAAATGAGTAGTTTTACATTAAATATAACAAATCCAATTCCACTTGTTTTATTAGTTCCAACTTATAAAACAATTAGCGGAGTAAATAAACCAATCTATCCAACAGTAGAAGAAGCATCAAAAGATGATAATAATTTATTTTTTGGTAGTTTCAAAACATATGGTGGAACTGAGCGAGATGTAAATGGTGTCTATTCAATTGAAGATACTGCTAATATTGAAACTTGGTATAGACCAGATATAAAAGGAAACTGCAGAGTTGCTAGAGAAGATGGTGCAACCTATGACATTATAGGAGAACCTGAGAATATAAGTATGAGAAATCAATTTCTTAAATTCAAAGTTCGAAGAGTCAAAGGTGGTGCTTAAAATGAGTACAAAATTAAAGTTTGAATTTAATGGATTTGAAGATGTTATAAAACGATTGACAAATTTAGAAGGTGATGTAAAGGCTACGGCTGAAAAAGCATTAAAAGAATGTCATAGACAAGTCACCAATGATGCTTTACAAGCTATTAAACCACATAAAGATACAGGAGTAACTGAAAAATCGCTTTATACAGATGGAGAAGTAAAATGGACTGGAACACAAGCAAGTGTTCCAGTTGGTTTTAGTATTAGAAAAGGTGGTATTGCATCAATTATGTTGATGTATGGAACACCTAAAATTCCAAAAGATCAAAATTTATATAATGCACTTAGTCCTAAAAGTAAAAAACTAGAAAGCAAAGTAAAACAGATACAAGAAGATATATTTTATGAAGAAATAAGGAGGTTAAACGGATAAATATGAAAGATGAACTAATTAAAATATTGGAATCGTTTAATCTTCCAGTAATTCAACAAGGAACACTTAATAAAGAAGATCCATATCCAGAAAGTTTTTTTACATTTTGGAACAATGTTACATTAGATAACGAAATTTATGATAATAATGAAAATTCATATATTTGGGATTTCGATGTGAATTTTTATTCAAGTGATCCAAATCTAGTAAATACAAAATTACTAGAAGCTAAGAAGCTATTAAAACAAAATGGATTTATTGTTCATGGTAAGGGACACGATGTCGCAAGCGATGAACCAACTCATACAGGACGAGGAATAAATGTCTTGAAAATAGAAAAATAAGGAGGAATTTAATATGTCACTAAGTAAAAATTTAGGCGAAGTAGTAGAATACAGAGGAATTGAAGGACTAGTTGCAGCAGAGGTATTAAAAGATAATAATAACTCTGGCGAAGGTGAAGGATATGTGACAGGTGAAGTATTTTCAATAGCAGGTATAGCTGAACTTTCAAAATCAACTGAAAGTTCAAATGAAAGCAAATATTATGATAATATGCCAGCATTAGTAATTTCTTCAACTGGTGCAGATGAGGTAACTTGTACAGTATCTGCAATAGACCAAGAGGTTTTAGCTAAAATCACAGGTCAACAATATGATGCTGCAACAGGTACTTTAATTGAAGGAGAAAGAAAAACTAAATATTTTGCTATTGGTTATAAGACCAAAAAAACTAATGGTGATGAAATTTATGTATGGAGATACAAAGGAACATTTAACATTCCAGAAGCTACTCATGCAACAGAAAATGATGGAACAGATGCAAATGGTCAAGAAATTACATATACAGGAATTAACACAACACACAAATTTACTAAAACAAACAGTGGTGCAAAAGCAATCAATGTTGATTTAGGAAAAGATCTAGCTGATGTAACAGGATTTTTTGATAAAGTTACAACACCAGATGATTTGAAAGCAAAAACAACAACACCTGCAGGATAAAGCAGGTGTTTTATTTCGTGGAGGACAACGGGAATTCACGCTTTTACATATTGTTCCTTTCGTATGTAAATTACTCCACAATTATATTTTAGGGAGGATAAAGAAATGGAATTAAAATTAAATATTTATGAAAAGAAAAAAGTTATAAAAACTTATACTGCTGAAACTTATGATTTGATGTTTGGAACAGTTGAGGATTTAGTTGATCTTATTAATTTAGATAAATTAGAAACAGGAACTGATGCCGAAATAATCAGATTAGTAGGAAATGTAGTAATTAAAGGTATGGATATAATTAAACCACTTTTGAAAGAAATGTTTGAAGGTTTAACTGACGATGAATTAAAGCACACAAAAGTATCCGAGATTGCTACCGCATTAGTTGAAGTTGTTAAGTTTTCAATTTCTCAAATGACTAAAGGTGCAAATGGAAAAAAATAAGTGAGGGTGATAGAGATATCACCCTTTATCAAATATTTTTTGAATTGGAAATGTCAATATGTGATCGTTTTCCAAGTTTATCTCCATTTGATATTAGACAGAAAAAATTTCATGAAGTTTTTCTATTAGTTAGAAGATTAAATAGTTATAACGAAAAAGAAAAGAAACCTAAGAAAATCAGGAGACCAGCTGGTGATACATGGTTTTAATTGAAAAGGAGGTAGACAAATGGCAAAAGGTGAGGATATAACCACCAAATTTAAAGTCGATATATCCGACTTAAAAAAAGGTATAACAGAAGCAAATAAAAATATAAAACTTGCTAATGCAGAATTTAAGGCAGCGAGTGCTGGGATGGACGACTGGACAAAATCAAGCCAAGGTTTGAATGCCAAATTGAAACAATTAGGATCTGTATTAGTAGAAGAAAATAAAAAACTTACTAGTTATAAATCACAATTAAAAGAACTTGAAAAAGCAGAACAAGAAAATGGAAAAAGAGCTGATGAATTAAAATCAAAACTTCAACAATTATCAAGCCAAGGAGTTTCTAAAACCTCCGAACAATATAAAAAATATGAAAAAGCATTAAATGATATTGAAAAAGAGCAAATTGCTAATAAAGATGCTGCAGACAAATTAAAAGTAACAATTCTTAATCAACAAGCAACTGTAAATAAAACTGAAAAAGAAATGAGGCAGTATTCAACCGCGTTAGATGAAGTTGAAAAAAATTCAAAAGAGGTTGGAATTGCTAGTGGAGAAGCTCAAAAAGGTATTAAAGATGTTGGAAGCGAAAGTGAAAAGTCTGAAAGCAAAGTAGGTAATCTTGCGAAAGGTTTAGCAAAAGGACTAGCTACTGCAGCAGTTGCTGGTGCTACTATGGCAGCAGCAGGACTAGTAGCAATTACAAAGTCAGCTATTGCAAACTATTCAGAATATGAACAACTAGTAGGTGGTGTTGATACTCTATTCAAAGACAGTAGTAAGAAGGTTCAAGAGTATGCAAATAACGCATATAAAACTGCAGGAATGTCAGCAAATGAATATATGGAAACAGTTACAAGTTTCTCTGCTTCTTTATTACAAAGTTTAGGTGGAGATACAGATAAAGCTGCGAGCGTTGCTGATATGGCAATTACAGATATGTCTGACAACGCAAATAAAATGGGTACAGACATAGGAAGAATCCAAGATGCATATCAAGGTTTCGCTAAGCAAAATTACACTATGCTTGATAATTTAAAACTAGGTTATGGTGGTACAAAAACAGAAATGGAGCGTTTATTAAAAGATGCAACTGCTATTTCTGGTGTCAAGTATGATATATCAAATTTAAATGATGTATATCAAGCAATTCATGTAATTCAAGGAGAATTAGATATTACAGGAACTACTGCAAAAGAAGCAAGTACAACAATTCAAGGATCTATTTCATCAATGAAATCAGCTTGGACTAATTTAATAACAGGAATAGCTGATGAAAATGCTAATTTTGATGTTCTAATGGAAAACTTTATTGATAGTATTGGAACTGTATTTGCGAATCTACTACCTAAAATAACATTGGTAGTTGATAGTGTACTTTCGCTATTGAATGAATTAGTACCACAGATGGCAGATCTTATCAATAAAGTATTACCAGTTATAGTTGATGGGATTTTTAAATTACTGGAGGGAATTACTGAAGCATTACCAACAGTAGTTCAAACAGTTATAGATATAATTCCTCAAATAGTATCAGGATTATTGAATTCGTTACCATTACTAATAAAAGCTGGAATACAACTAATTGAAAGTATCCTTACAGGAATAGGACAGATGCTACCTGAAATTTTAGTTCAAATAATTGATATGATACCTAAAATAGTACAGCTACTAGTAGATGGAATTCCGCAGTTAATTAAAGGTGCAGTACAATTTTTTATGGCAATAATTCAAGCAATACCACAAATAGTTAAAGCGTTATATACTGCATTACCACAGATTATAGATAGTATAATTCAAGCATTGGTTGAAGGAATACCAGCTTTAATAGATGGAGCTTTACAACTTTTGATGGCAATTGTTGATGCGATTCCACAGATAATTCCAATCATAGTCGAAAATTTACCTAAAATAATAAATTCTATTGTAACAGGTTTAATTAAAGGGATTGATGCTATTATTAAAGGTGCAGTTCAATTGTTGATGGGAATTATACAAGCGATTCCTCAAATTATAAAAGCCTTAGTACCTCAAATTCCAACAATCGTTATGACAATAGTAAAAGTATTAATTGAAAATTTACCAACTTTAATTGATGGAGCAGTTCAATTATTTATGGGACTTGTTATGGCAATTCCACAAATATGCGTAGAACTTTTAAAGGCAATTCCACAGATAATTGTAGCAATATTCCAAGGACTATCTCAATTACCTGCACAATTGGGTCAGTTCTTTCAACGGAGTATGGCAGGGAATACAAAATATTTTTGCAAATGTAGGAAACTGGTTCAAAAATATATTCCAACAAGCATGGAACAATATTACAGGTATTTTTAATGGAATAGGACAATTCTTCCAACGGAGCATGGAATAGTGTAACAAGTATTTTTAGTAATATAGGTGGATGGTTTAGAGATAGATTTCAAGAAGCTTGGAATAATATAGTAAGTATATTTAGTGGAATAGGCAATTTCTTTGGTGGTTTATGGAATACAATCAAGGACAAATTTTCAAGTTTAGGAACAACAATAGGAGATGCAATAGGTGGAGCAGTAAAAGCAGGAATAAATGGAATTATAGGAATGATAGAAAATGTTATTAATAAAGGAATTGATATGATTAATGGTGCTATAAATTTAATTAATAACATACCTCGGAGTTAGTATAGGGAACTTTAGTAGAGTTAATCTTCCTCGACTTGAAAAAGGTGGTGTGCTTAAAAGAGGTGAAGTTGGATTACTAGAAGGAACAGGTGCTGAAGCGGTAGTTCCACTTGAAAGAAATAAGCATTGGATTAAAGCAGTAGCAAGTGAAATGAAAGATCAAATGAAAAATAATACATCTGGTATTAATAATGTAACTAATACAACTTCAAATGTTAATAATTTCACTCAAGTAATAAATGCTCCAAAACAACCGACCAGATTAGAATTATATAGGCAAACAAAAAATTTATTAAATTTAGTATCAACATAATGAAGGAGGAAAGGAAATGTTTACTTTAAAAGTCGAGAATGCTAAAGGATCAACTCTTGAACTTACAGATAACGAAGAAAATTACCAAGTAACAGATGTAAGCGGATTAAATCCACCAAATGCAAATATAAATACATCAAGTTATGCAAATGGTGATGGATCTTCATTTAATAGTTCAAGAATTCCTGATAGAGAAATAGTTATTACTGTTTATATTAATGGTGATATACAAAAAAATAGATTAGCATTATATAAACACTTTAGAAATAAGGAATGGTGCAAAATTTATTATAAAGATGATTTTAGAAATGTTTATATTGAAGGATATGTTAAGACACTTGAAGTACCAAGATTTGTTCAAAAAGAAGTAGCTCAAATTTCTATATTATGTCCAGATCCTTACTTTAAGGATATAAAAACAATAGTACAAAGTATTTCAAAAATCATAAAGAAGTTTACATTCCCTTTTTCTATAAATGAAAATGAACCAATTGCATTTTCTACTATTGACCTTGAAAAGATAACAAATGTCATAAATGATAGTGAGAGTGAAACTGGTTTGATTATTGATGTATTATTTATGGGAACAGTTAATAAACTAGAAATCCGTAATGTTGATACAGGAAAGAACTTTATTATTGATTATGAGTTTAGAAAAAAGGATAAATTAGTAATTAATTGTAATCGAGGAAACAAATCAGCAATTCTTACAAGAGATGCAGTTGAATATAATTTAATTCCTTATGTAAGGAAAGGATATACTTTTTTTCAATTAGGAATTGGAGATAATAATTTTAGTTTCTTAGCTGATGATGGTGAAAATGATATGCTAGTTGATATTCATTTTAATTATTATAAAGTATATTTAGGAGTTTAGTATTATATGGAAGATGTATGTTTATTAGATGAAGAATTAAATAGAAAACATATAATTGATACATATTCGAACATTATATGGGCAAACCGATATAATGAAGTTGGAGATTGTGAATTAGTTATTCCTGCTACTGAAGATAATTTTAATAAAGTAAAAGAATGTAAGTATATTTCTCGTACTGATGATGATATGGTTTGTGAAATTAAAAAAATCGAGATAAAAACAGATGAGGAAAACGGAAATCAGTTTATTATTACAGGTATTGATGTAAAAGAAATGTTAAATCAAAGAATAGTTGAAAAGCAAACCAATTTTAATGGTTTAGTAGAAGATTATATTAGAAAATTAATTATTGATTCTATTATTAATCCAACAAATCTAGACAGAAAGATCAAAAATTTCATACTTGATGATAAAGTGGGATTTACCGAAAAAATAAGAGAGCAAGTGACCTATGATTATGTTGGAGATAAAATACAAAATTTATGCAAACAATATGGTTGGGGATATAAAGTTACTGTTGATGATGGTAACTTTATTTTTTCATTGTATAAAGGTGAGGACAAAAGTGAATATGTTACTTTCTCAGAAAATTATGACAATATTTCAACTACAGATTATTCAAAAGATGATAGCAATATAAAGAATGTTGCATTGATAGCTGGAGAAGGAGAAGGAGTAGCGAGAGTAGTCACAAGTATTGGTGCAGAAAAAGGAATTAATAGACATGAATTGTATGTGGATGCTCGTGATGTTTCAAGTGAAATTGCTTACGATGAATTAGTAAGTAGTTATCCAAATGGTAAGGAAAAAGTCATAAATAATGTAATATATTATCAAGTTAATGGTGCAAATATTGCAATACTCACTAAAGATGATAAGGGAGAAATTACAAATGTCCAATTATGTAGGAATGTATATATTGAAAGTTTAAAAAATACAGGACACGAAAAAATGTCAGAACATAAATCTGTTACTTCTTTTGCTGGAGAAGTTATAGTTGGAGTAAATTATATATATAAACAGGATTACAATTTAGGAAGTATTGTCAGCATTGTTAATGAATACGGAATTTCTATTAAAGTAAGAATAAATGAAATACTAGAAAATCAAGATAATAATGGTTACAGTATGCAACCAACTTTTGAAAATGTAGAATAATGAAATAAGGAGGCGAAAGATGGAAAACGATGTTAAATATGAAGTAGAAGCAGGATTTTTTAATGCAATCAATCATGATAGGGAATATTCAGCAGAAGATATGAATAGACCATACAGAAAAATAATAAGTAATGGAGTTTTTGCAACACCAAAGGGAGAACCATCAACATACTTACAGATTTTTGCAGCAAGAGATGGAATGAATATAATTGTATCTACAGGTTATGCATTCATAGGAGACAAATGGTTCGAAAATCCAAGTGATTTGATGATAACTTTAACGCAAAACTCAGAAGTATTAACAAGAATTGATAGTATAATTGCACAAGTTGATAAAAGCCAACCTGAAAGAAAAGGAAACATTGTGTATAGAAAAGGATTAGCTTCAAGCAATCCAGTACATCCTACTTTGAATAATGATGATGATATAGCAGAATTTAGATTAGCTGATATTGTAATAAGTCCTTCATGTGTAGAAATAACACAAGATTTAATTACAGATTGCAGAGGAAGTAGTGAATGTCCATGGGTTACAAGTTTGATTTATCAAGTTGATACATCAACATTATATGCTCAATGGTATGCAGCATATCAGAAATATTATGAAGATCAAGAAGCGGAACATGATGCTTTCTTTACAAATTTTAAGAAAATGATGACAGATTTCTTTACAGAAGAGGAAACAAATTTCACAACATGGTTTGAATCGATGAAAAATCAATTGTCAGAAGATGCTGCAGGTAATTTACAACTTGAAATAGACGAGTTAAATGCTAAGCACAATAATTTGAAAGATCTTGTAATGGAAGCAATATCTCCAATAACAACAGAAGCTGGAGAAATACTAGCAACAGAAAATGGAGAATATATTGTAGCTGGTTTATAAGACAACTATATTGCAAAATAGTTATTTAAATTTAAAAAATATGTTATTTTATAGGAGGAAAAGATTATGATTAAGAAAATAACAGAATTAGTAGAAGCACAAGAATTAAAACAAGAAGATATTTTACCATTTGTTGATTCTGCAAATGGAGAGACTAAAAAAGTGCAAATTGATAAATTGCTAGATGCTATTATTCCTAAAAATGCAGGTGCTCATAATGGCATATATAGAGGAAAAGATATAACAAGTAAATTTTATGATGGAACTTTAAGTGAACAAATAGCAAATCAAACATTTGATGATATCTTCATAGGCGATTATATAATAGGAAAGGTAAGTAAAAGAAAATATTTAGTTGCAGATATTAACTATCGATTAAATATGGTAGATACTGAATGCAAGACACCACATATCTTAATGATTCCAGAAAGAATAATGGGAACTGCTAAGATGAATGATACTAATATTACTACTGGTGCTTATGTTGGTAGTAAAATGTATACAGAGTATTTAGCACCATTTAAAACCGTAATACAAAATGATTTTGAAACAAGTCATATAGTACAACATAAAAATCTTTTTGCAAATGCTGTAACAAATGGATATGAAAGTGCTGGTGGATGGTTTGATAGCACAATAGAATTAATGAATGAAATTATGGTATATGGTAGTAATATATTCCATAACATACAAAATGGTGCTAATCTTGCATATAATTATACAATGGACAAGCAACAATTATCATTATTCAGATTAAAACCTGACTTAACAGTAGCAAGAAATGATGCGGGAGATCGTTATTGGTACTGGTTAAGAGATGTCGTTTCTGCATCTAATTTCGCTGGTGTCAACGGCAACGGTTATGCCAGCTACGCCAGTGCGTCCGACTCTGGCGGTGTGCGTCCAGCTTTCCTAATCAAATAATCGAACATCAAGCTAGGGCTTGTCCCTAGCGGAATATAAAGGAAAGGAGATAATTTGATTAGCAATGTCAGAGATAAAAAAGAGCGAAAGAAGTGAAAGTAAATTACAGACAGTTCATAATGCATATAAGATAAGAACTGCAGTAACAAAACTTGCAGAAAATAACTTTTATTTTGATTTGAATAAAATTAACGATGTAGTAGAACAAAACACAAAAAACATAACAGATGAAAAGCTAAAAGAAAAAGCTAAAAAGAGAATATATCAGTATTTTAATAATCAAATATTAAGAATAACAGATAAAGTTATAAATTCTGCCTGTGAAATAAATGAACATTTAAGAATAGCAAATACAATATTTCCAACATATATGTCTGAATTTGAAGAAAGACGACTAGAACTAGATAAAGCAATGAGTTGTTGTAATGTTCTTCAAGATGAACTGCAATATGCAGGAGAATGTTTATATGCTGATCTAAATAGATTCACTTCTTTAGTTATAGAAGTTCAAAAAGAATTTAATATGATAAAAAAACTCAGACAAACTGACAATAGATTTCTAAAAGATATAAAACAATAAAATATAATTGGGGTAATCTTTATATGTCGTTTCTGCATCTAATTTCGCTAATGTCAACAACAACGGTAATGCCAACAACAACAGTGCGTCCAACTCTAACGGTGTGCGTCCAGATTTCACTACTATACAAATTTTTATATGGACTAAGTTTCCATTTGGTAATAGTATGGGAAAGGGAAAGGAAAGGTTGTCCCTTCAATTCGGTAAAAGAATCGATTGATAAATGCTAATCATTATGCAGTTAGTTACGACTATTACTGCTATAAAAGTGATTTTTATGAATAAATTTTATGATGCTAATCTAATTTATAATGCTGGGAAAAAAGCAATTGCTGGTGCTCCATTTAAATACAAGGCGCAGCTTTTTGAAATGAATCAGTTATTAGAAACTGCACAAATTCAAAAAGCAATGGTTGAAAAAACATACAGACCAACAAAGCGGAACAAAGTTTGTAATAAAAGAGCGAGGCAAGAAAAGAAATATTACAACAAATATAATGGTTGACAAGACAGTTAATCATTTACTTTGTGATGAAGTGTTAAGCCCAGCAATTTCTCCTTTTTTAATACACGATAATGGAGCTAGTCAAAAAAATAAAGGTGTAGCATTTAGTAGAAAAAGACTAGAAGCACACTTGCATAAATATTATAGAGAACATAAAAGTAATGATGGATATATTCTTCTAATGGATTTTAGTGGATATTATGCAAGCATTCCATATAAAAAATGCTTACTAGTTATGAACAATTTGTTAAGAAATGTGAATAATGAAGAAAGAGCAATGACAATGTGGATCCTACAGAATATATTTCAAGTTTTTAGCATTGAATCTAATAAAGATAGAGGAATCAATATAGGATCACAGCCAAGTCAAAACATCGGAATTGCATATCCAAGTAGAATTGATAATTATATAAAAATTGTTAAGGGATGTAAGTATTATGGAAGATATACAGATGATAGTTATATCATTCATGAAAGTAAAGAATTCTTAAATGAAGTGTTAGAAGGAGTGTTAAAAATTGCAGATAAATTGGAATTGATAATAAATCCTAAAAAAACACATATAGCAAAGCTATCACAAACATTTAAATTTTTACAATTAAAATATTCGCTAACAGAAACAGGTAGGATTATTAGAAGAATAAATCCAAAAGCAATAACTAGACAACGAAGAAAATTAAAAGCATATAGAAGGCTATTAGATAATAATAGGCTAACTTATAAAGAAATAGAGAATATTTTCAAAGGTTGGATGGCATCAAATTATAAGAATATGTCTCAACAACAAATAACAAATATGTCTCAATTATATTATGATTTATTTAAGGAGGTACCAAAATGGAAAAATCATGGAAAATTACGCTATCTGATGGAACAAAACTTGAAAACCTTGGACTAAATGGTAATAATTTTATATCAGAAGCAAAAATAACTGAAGATGATTTTAGAGGAAAATTATCAAAGGTAACTGTTGAAGGAAAAGACTTCAAGCAAGAATGTAATAATATGGAATTAGTCCAAATTGCTCATTATGAAGATGGATATTATTTCGTATTAAGAGAAATACCACAAGAAGAGCTAGACAAATTGAAAATGCAATCTGACATAGAATATATAGCAATGATGTCTGATATTGATATGGAGGAGGAAATGTAATTATGAGTAAAAATTATGAAAAAGTCAAAAAATATTATGATACTGGAGTTTGGAATCAAGCAAGAGTATATAATGCTGTTGGAAAATGGATAACACAAGAAGAGTATAAAGAAATAACTGGAGAAGAATACACCGAAACACCTTAATCTCCAAAAATCAAGTAATGAAAGTATATTAATGAAAAAATAAAGCGCCTTAAAATGCATTTTAGAGCGCTGTTTTTTTGCGTTTTTATAAAAAATTACAAGAGAGGAGGGGAACATATTGGTAACAATAATATGTGAAATTATTGGAGCACTTGCAATGATTATTGTTGCTTTTATATCAAGAAATACTAATAAAAAAGTAAACAAATTTACAGAAATTAAAGAAGAATTCAAATCAGAGATAAAAAAAGTATCTAATAAAATTGATAATAATGAAAAAGACTATTTAAGATTTCAAATTTTGAATTTTGCTGGAGATTTAAGAAATCGGAATAAAAAAGACAAGGCAAGAATTTGAAACAATATTTGTATTCCATGATAAATATGAGGAAATAATCAATGAATTAGATTTACACAATGGATATCTTGATAGTGAATTTGAGTACATAAAAGAAGAATATAAAAAAATATAGAAGGGAGGTAAAATATATGGTATTAACTAGTGAAATGATAATGGCTGTTGTAGCAGGAATTGTTACATATATATTTGGTATTATTGCAAAGAAATTTAACTGGATAGAGAGCAAATATATACCTATTCAAAATGCAATCATAGGTATGATAGCAGGAATGATTTGTTATATGTTAAAAGTTACAGAAGCGGATCTATTAACTTCAATAATTTATTGTATTATTGGTGCAATGGCATCTGGTGGAACTTATGATCTTACAAAAACTAATAAAGAATAAAACATTTATAAAATACTGGAAGAAAATAAAAATATCTTCCAGTATTAATTTTTTTATGAGGAGGTTTTCAAAATGGAAGAAAACGAAAAAGATGTTATTTTAACTCCAGAAATGGAAGAAGAATTATCAAACGGAAAGGAAAAAGGTGAATAATATGGGAACAATGTCAAAATTAGCACAAGGTGCTTATATTGCTCATTCTAATAATTATCAAAAAGGAAGAAGTGGATATAAAATTTGTAAATTTACTCCACATATTATGGCAGGAATTTTAACAGGAAAACAATGTGCAGTTAATATTTTTCAAAAGTCAAATAGATATGCATCAGCTAACTACTGCATAGGAAATGAAGGAGATATAGTATGTAATGTATATGAAGAAGATAGAGCTTATACATCAAGTTCAAGAAGTAACGACAACCAAGCCATTACTGTTGAGGTTTCAAACTGTGAAGTTGGTGGACAATGGAGGATATCTGATGCTGCTTGGAATTCTTTAGTAAAATTAGCAGTCGATGTTTGTACAAGATATAACTTTAGATTAGTATATGATGGGACACCAAATGGTTCATTAACAAGACACAATATGTTTGCAAATACAACTTGTCCTGGTACTTATCTACAAAGTAAATTCCAAGAACTAGCTAATACAGTTAATGCAATATTAGATGGAAAAGAAACATCATCTGCATCTACAACAGTAGCATCTAAAAAGTCAAATGAGCAAATTGCTGATGAAGTAATTGCAGGAAAATGGGGAAATGGATCTGATAGATTCAATAGATTAGCACAAGCAGGTTATGATGGAAATGCTATTCAAAGTATTGTAAATCAAAAATTAAGTGGATCAACTTCAGCACCAAAACCAAGTAAAAAATCTAATGAAACTATTGCACAAGAAGTAATAAATGGAGCTTGGGGAAATGGAGAAGATCGCAAGAGCAAATTAACTGCAGCAGGATACGACTATAACACAATCCAATCTATCGTAAACCAAAAATTAGGTGCAAAACCAACTGTATCAAATAAAAAATCAAATGAGCAAATTGCAAATGAAGTAATTGCAGGAAAATGGGGAAATGGTGACGACAGAAAAAATAGATTAACTGCAGCTGGATATGATTATAATTCAGTTCAAAAAATAGTTAACCAAAAATTGAAATAATTTAGGTATATAACTTGTTTACCTAGTCTAAAAAAACCGCTTAAATCGAAACCTCGTGCCTCGATTTTTTGCGGTTTTTTTTAATTTTTCTTCACTATTGCATATTATTTAATTTTTGTTGTATATTATAGAGTATATCGAATGCTTCTTTACAAGTGGTATTATTCAAATCAATATTTTGTATTTTTTTAATAATATTTATATAAGAAGTATTTTGATCCGAAGGTGTAGGAGTAACAAATTCAAATGCAATATTATTATTATTTAATAATAAAGAGTATTTTTCTTTTTGGGAGATAGGAAAACCACACTTTATTATTTCAGGGCTTAAATTTGTAAGTTTCAGACCAATAGCATTTGAAACTATTCTTGCATCTTCATTTAATATATTATAAAAGATACCAACTGGAAAAATATAAATTTTATCTGAATCTTTTTTCTTTAGTTCTTCATATTGTTTAATAAGTTTACTCATTTTTTCTTCTTTCCTTTCTTTCTAACTATAATTTCTCCGATTTCACAATCAAACAAATCACACATTTTTTCTAGAGTATCAAAGCGAATACTATTTGTTTCATTATTCATCATCCTACTAAGTGATTGATAACCTCCTTCCATATTTTTTACAAACCAATACTTTGATTTCTTTTGTTTTTTTAATAGTTCGTTTACTCTTATTTGTATCATTGCAATCACCTCCTTCTAATATAACTATTTTAGAAGAAAGTAGCAAAAATTTTAACTATTTGCAATTTGACTTAATTTCAAAATAACTATATTCCAAAGTAGATATTTGTGTTATAATATTTTCATAAAGATAGAAGAGGTGTGTATTATGGAAAACAAGGATATAGTAGAGATGTTAGATGCTATAGCTAATTATCTAAA
>Ga0073907_1002859_pt1 | contig 16222 bp, 16 predicted proteins | sample GluameincwithD2O_FD_65483 | JGI IMG/M metagenome (GOLD analysis project Ga0073907, IMG submission 65483) | Mouse cecum microbial communities from Vienna, Austria - Glucosamine amended microcosms incubated with D2O | ecosystem: Host-associated > Mammals > Digestive system > Large intestine >... | reverse complement strand
CGGAGACGTTGTGCCCGCATTATGAAAAGCTCCAACCCATCACCCAGGCCATCGACCAGGCAGATGTGCTGATTTTAGCCAGTCCGGTTTACGTCTACCACGCCACCGGAGCCATGAAGGCTCTGCTGGATCACTACGGCTACCGCTGGATGGTCCACCGGCCCCTGGCGGCGATGTTTCACAAGCAGGGGGTGTGCATCTCCACGGCGGCGGGTGCGGGAATGAAAACCACCAACCGGGATATGGCGGACAGCCTGTTTTTCTGGGGGGTGCCCCAAATCTACCGATACGGCGTGGCAGTACGGGAGACCTCCTATGAGGGTGTCAGTGATAAAATAAAAGCAAAAATCCACCGGAAAACCACAAAATTAGCCCAGAAGATCAAGCAAAAATATGGCCGCGTAAAACCAGGCATCAAGACAAGAGGTTTTTTTGCCCTTGTGCGGATGCTCCACAAAATAGGGTGGAACGAAGCGGATATTATTTATTGGAAGGAGAGGGGCTGGGAGGACAAGGCCCGCCCCTGGAAACAGATATGATTCAAATTTCACCAAAGGTACAGGCCCTGGGGGACCAGGCCCAGGGCGAACTGGCGGAGCAGTTTGCCCGCATTGACACTATTGCCCGGGAGAATACCCGCCGGGTGCTTTCTGCGTTTCAGGATTGCCGGGTCGCCGACGGAGATTTTGCCGGCACCACCGGCTACGGCTACGACGACACAGGCCGGGAGAAACTGGAGACCATGTACGCCCAGATCTTCGGGACGGAGGCGGCCCTGGTCCGCCAGCAGTTTGTCAACGGCACCCACGCCATCACCTGCGCCCTGTTTGGAGCACTGAAAGCGGGGGATGTGCTGGTGTCCGCCGTGGGTGCGCCCTACGACACACTGATGGGTGTTATTGGAGCAGTAGACAAGGGGCATGGTTCCCTGAAGGACTACGGAATTCAGTACCGTCAAGTGGAATTACTTGACAATCAACCGGACCTGGATGGTCTGGAGCAAGCGGTCTCTGACCCCAAGGTCAAGGCGGTTTTAATCCAGCGCTCCCGGGGCTATTCCACCCGAAGCTCCCTCTCTGTGGCGGAGATTGGTGAAATGTGCCGCCGGATCAAATCGGTCAACCCCAATGCGGCAATTTTAGTGGACAACTGCTATGGGGAGTTTGTGGAAACTCAGGAACCCACTCACGTTGGGGCGGATTTGGTGGTGGGTTCCCTGATTAAAAATCCCGGCGGGGGACTGGCACCCACCGGAGGCTACATCGCCGGACGGAGGGACTTGGTGGAGGGGGCCGCCATGCGGCTGTCCGCCCCGGGCATCGGGGGAGAGTGCGGCAGCACGTTAGGCCAAAATCGTCTGCTCTACCAGGGTCTGTTTCTGGCTCCCCATACCGTGGCCCAGGCCGTTAAAACCGCCGTGTTCGCCGCCCGGGTGATGGAGCTGCTGGGCTATGAAACCCAGCCTGCTTCTCAGGAGATCCGCCATGACATCATTCAAATGATCCATATGCGCGGGCCGGAGGCCCTGCAAAAGTTCTGCAAGGGTATCCAGATGGGGGCGCCGGTGGACTCCTACGTCACCCCGGAGCCCTGGGATATGCCTGGCTATGACTGTAAAGTAATAATGGCTGCGGGGGCCTTTATTCAAGGGGCTTCCATTGAACTGTCCGCCGATGCGCCCATGCGGGAGCCCTATACCGTCTACCTCCAGGGGGGATTGACCTACGAGTCAGGCCGGCTGGGGGTGCTGCTGGCGGTGCAGGAGCTGCTGGGGGAATAGTCCAACCTCTGCGGGGAATATCTTACCCTATATAGGGGGTGGGAAAATGCGCAGACGGCGGTTTCGAGAGCTGGACCCCTGGGTGGTTTCGCTTCTTGTGGGAATTGGGCTTGCCCTGCTGATCATTGCCCTGCTGGAGCGCCGGCTGCGCCCCATTGTGGAGACGGTGGCCCGGACCCAGGCTCAAAATGTGATTTCCCAGGCGGTGGAGCAGGAAATTTTTGAGGATTTGACCCGCCGGCAAATTGATTACAGCGATTTTGTCACCATCCAGCGGGGAGAGGACGGGGCCATTCGTGCCCTGACCACCAACATGGCCCAGATGAACCTGTTTCGAAGCCAGTTGACCGCCCGTCTGCTGGAGGTTTTGGAGGAAATCGACGTATCCCAAATTCAGATTCCTCTGGGCAGCCTGATTGATTTGGATGTATTGTGGGGCCGGGGCCCGTCGCTCGGAGTTCACGCTATGCGGGTAGGGACAGTGTCCGCCGAATTTTCCAGCCAGTTTGCCCAAGCGGGCATCAACCAGACCCGGCACAGCATTTTTCTGGAAATCCATGTCCCCCTTACTCTGATTCTCCCTGGGGGACAGGTGGAAACTACAGTGGAGACCCGGCTGTGCGTGGCGGAAACTGTCATTGTGGGCCAGGTGCCTGATACCTATTTACATCTTAACGAAAGAGAGAGCCCATATGGAAGTGCTGACGGATATCTGGCGGTATAGCAAGCAGATGCTCCCACTGGCGGCAGCGGCGCTGCTGGTGTTTTGGATGACGCGCTCGTGGAGACGGACCAACTCCAAACCGCGAGAGATACTGCTGGCCGTATTTGTAGCCTACTGTGCCGGTCTGGCCGCATTGACCCTGTTTCCAGCCAATTTTTGGACCTTCTCCGGCCAAACAAAGCTCTTCTCTCCCTGGGAAACGGCCCTGTCTAACCTGGCCCACCTGCCCCAAATGCTCACGCCCTTTCATGAGATCGGCCGGGTGCTGCGGCGTAGGACCTATTGGGGGATCTTCCTGCTGGCAGGCAACATCGCCATGTTCCTGCCCATCGGTTTTTTTCCCGCGCTCTTGTGGAAAAATTGGAAGTGGTGGAAGTCTCTTCTGGCGGGCTTCTGCGCCTCCTGTACCATTGAGTTTGTGCAGCTGTTCATCGGGCGCAGCACCGACGTTGATGATGTGATTCTAAACAGCGCCGGGGCCCTGGCGGGCTTTTTGTTGTGCTGGGTCTGCAAAAAATTACTGCCGGAAAAGATTTGGAGGTCCTTTTATGGATGAAAAACAGATCCTGGAAACCCTGCGCCGGGAATTGACCCAGGCAGGCTACGAATATTATGTGCTGGACGCCCCCACCATGTCTGATTACGACTATGACCACAAGCTCCGGACTCTGGAGGAGCTGGAGGCCGCCCATCCAGAGTGGGTCACTCCTGATTCGCCCACCCAGCGGGTGGGGGGCAAACCGCTGGAGAACTTTACTCAGGTCACCCACCGGGTCCCGCTGGAGTCCTTGCAGGATGTATTCAACTTTGAGGAGCTGCGGGATTTTGGGCAGCGGGTTCAGGGCGTGGTGGACAGCCCGGCGTATGTGGTGGAGCCCAAGGTGGACGGGCTGTCTGTGGCGCTGGAGTATGAAAACGGCCTGTTTGTCCGGGGAGCTACCCGGGGAGACGGCCGGATTGGGGAGGATGTGACGGAAAATCTGCGGACCATCCGGTCCATCCCACTGAAAATTCCCGACGGACCGCCCCGATTGATTGTCCGGGGAGAGGTATTTATGCCCAAAAAGGTGTTTCATGCCTTGAATGAGGAGCGGGAGCGCCGGGGAGAAGCTCTGTTTGCCAATCCCCGCAACGCCGCCGCTGGATCTCTGCGGCAGCTGGACCCGAAGGTCGCCGCCGCCCGCCGGCTGGATATTCTGGTATTCAATGTCCAATTTGCGGAGGGGGTGACCTTTCAAACCCACTGGGAAACATTGGAATACCTGAGCGCCAAGGGCTTTAAAGTGATTCCCCATGACAACTGCACCCGGATGGAGCAGGTCGAGACCCATATCGCCGCCATCGGGGAAACCCGGGAAACCTTCTCCTTCGACATTGACGGAGCAGTTGTAAAGCTGAATAACTTGTCAGACCGGGACCGGCTGGGCTCGACTGCCAAATTTCCCCGCTGGGCGGCGGCTTACAAATATCCCCCGGAGGTAAAACCCTCAAAAGTGACGGACATTGTGATTCAGGTGGGCCGGACCGGGGTGCTCACCCCCAAGGCGGTCGTGGAGCCGGTGTGTTTGGCAGGAACCACCGTGACCAACGCCACCCTCCACAACCAGGATTTCATCGCCGAGAAGGACATCCGTATCGGCGACACAGTTCTGGTGCGCAAGGCGGGGGAGATTATTCCGGAAATTCTCTCGGTAGACCTGGACAAACGCCCGGAGGGAACGGTTCCCTATGAATTTCCCAAAGTGTGCCCGGAATGCGGCGCACCGGTGGAACGGGACGAAGAGGGGGCCCACATCCGCTGCACCGGTGCGGAATGTCCCGCTCAGCTGCTGCGGACCCTGGCCCACTTTGCCAGCCGGGGGGCCATGGATATTGAGGGATTGGGCATTGCCGTAGTGGAAAATCTGGTAGGGGCCGGACTGGTGAAAACCCCCGGAGATCTGTACTTTTTGGATGCAGACCATGTGGCCAAGCTGGAGCGGCTGGGCAAGCGCTCCGCCCAGAAGCTGCTGGCGGCTATTGAGGGCTCCAAGAGCCGGGAGCTTTCCCGGCTGCTGTTCGCCTTTGGCATCCGGCAGGTGGGGGAGAAGGCGGCCAAGCTGCTGGCCCGGCGCTTCCACACCCTGGAGGCTCTGGAGGATGCCTCTTTAGAGGACCTGACCGATATTGACGACGTAGGTGAAGTCACCGCACAGAGCCTGCTGGACTGGCTGTCCCGCCCTCAGAGCAGGCATTTAATCGCCCGCTTGCGGGAGGCGGGGGTAAATATGACTGAGCCCGACCAGGGGGAGGATCAGCGCTTTGCCGGAAAGACCTTTGTGCTCACCGGAACCCTGGAACGGTTTACTCGGGACGAAGCCGCTGCCATGATTGAGGCCCGCGGGGGCAAGCCAGTGGGCTCCGTATCCAAAAAGACCACCTATGTGGTGGCGGGAGAGAGCGCCGGCTCCAAGCTGCGCAAGGCCCAGGAACTGGGAATCCCGGTCTTGACAGAGGACGAATTTCTGGATATGATGAACTGAACTGCCGCAGGCAGGGGAGAGAGAAATGAAAAAAGGATTTATTTGTGTTGCGGTCGCCACACTGATGTTCAGCTCCATGGAGGTGATGCTGAAGTTCATTGTGGGAGAGCTCAATGTGATTCAGCTGTCCCTGATCCGCTTTACCCTGGGGGGGATTTTCCTGCTTCCAATGGCGCTGAACACCCTGAAGAAGCGGGGAGAGCATTTGGAGCGAAAGGACCTGGCCTATCTGGCACTGTTGGGGTTTGTGGGGGTTACCGTGTCCATGCCCGTGTATCAGCTGGCTGTGTTTTACGCCGGTGCGTCAACCGTTAGTGTGCTCTACAGCTGCAATCCGATTTTTACAGCGGTGCTGGCCGTGTTCATGCTGGGGGAGCCTATGCGGAAAAATCATGTGGGAGCGCTTGTTCTGCAGCTATTGGGCAGTCTGATTATTATCAATCCATTCCATACAAAAATTGACTCTACAGGGCTGGCCCTGATTCTTGCCGCCACTTTCTTATTTTCCCTCTACGGTGTGATGGGAAAGCGTAAATGCGCACGATTCGGCGGCGTGGTGGTTACGTGCTTTGGCTTTTTGTTCGGCAGCGTCTTTTTATTGCTGATTATTCTGCTTACGCGTATCCCGGCCGCAGCGGCGCTGCTGACCCGGGTGGGGCTTGGGTCCTTTGCGAACATCCCCATGTTCGCCGGGCTCACGCTGTCCAATCTGCCCTGTGTGCTCTATGTGTCCCTGGGAGTGGCCGGTGTGGGCTTCTGCGCCTACTTTTTGGCGATGGAGTATCTAAGCGCCAGCGAAGCGTCCCTGGTCTATTTCTTCAAACCTGCCCTGGCCCCGTTTTTGGCCTGGCTGGTCCATGGGGAGTTCATTCCCGTTAATATGGTAGTGGGAATTGTGTGTATTTTAATTGGCGCACTGGTATCCACGCTGCCTGGAATTCTGGAAACAAGAAAACAACAAAAGGAGAGTTAAATATGTCTGTATCAAAAGTTTATTTCACCGATTTCCACACGGTACCCTTTGGCGACGGCCTGCCCGCCAAGCTGCAAAAGCTGCTGCGCAAGGCGGGGATCGAGCAGATAGATCTGGAAGGGAAATTTGCAGCCATCAAGCTCCACTTTGGGGAATTGGGGAATATCAGCTACTTACGGCCCAACTACGCCCGGGCGGTGGTAGATTTGGTGAAGGAGCTGGGAGGCAAGCCCTTCTTGACGGACTGCAACACCATGTACCCCGGCTCCCGGAAAAATGCCCTGGAGCATCTGGAGTGCGCCTGGCAGAACGGATTTACCCCTTTGACGGTGGGGTGTCCCATTTTAATCGGCGACGGCCTGAAGGGCACCGATGACGTGAATGTCCCGGTACGGGGCGGCGAGTACGTGAAAGAGGCGAAAATCGGTCGTGCCATTATGGATGCGGATGTGTTTATCAGTCTGACCCACTTCAAGGGCCATGAGATGACCGGCTTTGGCGGAACCATCAAAAATATCGGCATGGGCTGCGGCTCCCGGGCGGGCAAAACCGAGCAGCACAGCAGTGGAACGCCTGAGATTTCCGCCAACGCCTGCCGGGGATGCCGGAAGTGCCAGAAGGAGTGTGCCAACGGAGGGCTGGTCTTTGATGAGACCTCCAAAAAGATGACGGTGGACCCGGCCAACTGTGTGGGCTGTGGCCGGTGCCTGGGGGCCTGCAACTTTGACGCCATCAGCTTTGCTACCGACAATGCGGTGGAGGTTCTGAACCGCCGGATGGCGGAGTACACCAAAGCGGTGGTGGATGGTCGGCCTCAGTTCCACATCTCCCTGGTAGTGGATGTGTCCCCCAACTGCGACTGCCACGGGGAGAACGATGTGCCGATCCTGCCAAACCTGGGTATGTTTGCCTCGTTCGACCCTCTGGCATTGGACCAGGCCTGTGTGGATGCCTGCCTGAAAGCTTCTCCTCTGCCTGGAAGCCAACTGGCCCGGCACCTGGAGGACCCCAATTTCCATGACCATCACGACCATTTCACCAACTCCACCCCGGAATCTGAGTGGCGCTCCTGTCTGGAGCACGCGGAGAAAATCGGGCTGGGAAGCCGGGAATATGAGCTGATTACGGTGTAAAAAGGAAGTTCCACTTCTGGTTGCGGCGGTTCCGCTCAGATGTTGCAGACAGATTTCCTCTTGTTTGATACACTGGAGCTATGAAAGGAGGGCTGCACTATGACATTTGGAGAAAAGCTGTACCGGCTGCGAAAAGAGCGTAAGCTGAGTCAAGAGGCGCTGGCTTCGGAGCTGAATGTCTCACGGCAGGCGATCTCCCGCTGGGAGCTGGAGGAGGTGGTGCCGGACACCGCCAATGTACTGGCGATCAGCCGGATGTTTGGGGTCTCCACAGACTATTTGTTTCGGGACGACTGCGACAGTGAGAATGATACACCGGCGGTACAGTCCGCAGAAAAGAGCTTGAAGGAAAGGCAAATGATGGCAGGAGCGGGATTTTTTGCCCGATGCTTTGCTCTGGGGATTCCTGCCATCGTACATTCAAACTTACGGCAGGAGATCGAAATAAACTGGGTCATTTTAGGGGGGATGGCTCTGCTTAGCTGTGGAATTTTGTTCCGTCTGAACTGGGATTATTACACCACAACTACAAAACCGGCCCGGGTTTTGCTGGTTCCGGACATGATTTGTTTGGCGATTATCTGTATTCTGCCTAAAGCGCTGGATTGGGTGCCTTACGGCTATGGGCTTCTGATCAGCCAGCTGGCAATGGTTCCTTTTTTACTGCAAAGTGTGAAGATATTATGGCTGCATTATGGTTTGGGCTGGAGAGGGAAAATGTAGAAATGTTGCAGAAACGAATTTTTCTAAACCTGTTCTAAAACAGATCAAGGATTGTAAAAGCCCCCGGCATATGCCGAGGGGCTTTTGCGTTGGTAAACAATATTTTCTGGCGTATACCTACCTGGAGTGCTATGGAACGGAAAAGTTTCTGGAGGAATTGCGGCACCGCGGCACACAACTCAACCCCAAGTACAAATCACTGCTTGCCCAATACCGCCGGAAGTGATACAATAGGGGACAGCGAAAAAAAGGATATAGGCAGGTAAACAAAATAAAAATTTTGTTTACCTGAGGGGAGGGAAAACCTTGGATTACCGTACTGAGGCGCCGCCCATCCTGCGTGACTTCCTGGTTTATCACGAAACCATTCAGGCGCACTCAAAGAAAACTGTGGATGAATACTTTCTGGACCTGCGCAGTTTTTTCCGCTATTTGAAGCTGGAGCGCCGTCTGGTTCCGGCAGATACACCACTGGACCAGGTGTCTATTGCGGACGTGGATTTGGATCTGGTCCGCTCTGTGACCATCACCGATGTGTACGCCTATATGAGCTATCTGACCCGGGACCGGGCCAACCGGCCCAACAGCCCCGACACCGGCTACGGTCTGGCGGCCTCGTCCCGGGCTCGGAAAATTGCCACCATTCGCTCTTTTTATAAGTATCTGGCCAACAAGGCCAAACTGATTACCGAAAATCCTATGCAGGACCTGGATTCTCCCCGTCTGCGGAAATCTCTGCCCCACTACCTGGATCTGGAAGAAAGTCTGGAACTGCTGGACTCGGTGGACGGCAAAAATCAGAGCCGGGATTACTGTATTTTAACGCTTTTTCTTAACTGCGGACTGCGGATTTCAGAGCTTGTAGGATTAAACACAACGGATGTTCGAGGCGATCAGCTGCGCGTTCTGGGCAAGGGTAATAAAGAACGGATGCTCTACTTAAATGACGCCTGCCAATCCGCCCTAAGTGACTGGATGACTGAGCGCAGCGCCATGACGCTTCTGGACAAAAATGCTCTGTTTGTCACCCCTCAGAACCGCAAGCGGATTTCCAAGGCGGCGGTCCATAAGCTGGTGAAAAAGCACCTGTCCGCCGCCGGACTGGACACCACTCAATATTCCTCCCACAAGCTGCGCCATACAGCCGCTACTTTGATGCTGCAAAACGGCGTGGATGTGCGTACCTTGCAGGAGGTACTGGGCCATGACCATCTGAACACCACCCAGATTTATACCCACATCAGCAACGAAAATTTACAGGATGCCGCAAAAGCCAATCCCTTGGGGGCTGTCAAAAAGCGGGGCCGTCCGAAAAAAGAACAGGAGGAATAGAAATGAACGCATATCCATGGCTGGAGAAGCATTTGTCCCAAAAACCCGGTGCAATTCGGGACTATAAACTGGAATGGAAGTGGGACCGCTGGCAGGTCGGCGGCAAGCTGTTTGCCGCCCTGTGCACGCCGGGACCGGAGCACAAGGAGCACGCGGGGCGGACTATGGTCATTTTGAAGTGTGATCCGACGATGGCGGAGGGCTTCCGGGCACAGTACCCAGAGGTGGTTCCAGGCTTTTACAGTGACAAACGCCACTGGAATTCCATCTATCTGGACGGAAAAATACCCGACGAGGTACTGAAATCCATGATTGACCTGTCCTATAACCTGGTATTTGGAAAGTTAACCAAAAAGCTTCAGCGAGAGATTGCGGGTGAATAACGAATATGTATTATGTAAATTTAGTGGCTGGCCTCCTCACTCCCCTGTCGCTGCTGGCTGTCGGCATTTTTTGGAAGATAAAGCCCCCCCTCCGGGAGGGCTCCGGCCTTGCCTACCGGACCGCTTTGTCGGAGCGGAGCCAGGAGACCTGGGATTTCGCCCATACGCACATCAGCAAACTCTGGATCCGTTTGGGCGTTCTGTTAAGCCTGATTACCGTACTTTTGGTCCACTTTTGGGTCAAGGAGAGCTTTACCCTGCTCTTGTGGGTCCTGGCCGGTCAGATGGCATTTTTGTGTCTCTCCGCCTTTTTCGTCGATACCCTGCTGAGAACGGTTTTTGACGGGGACGGCCGTCGGCATTAAGGATAACTGCCTAAAATATGCAGTCCCCAGAGTTGGTGGAAAGGATAACTGCTTAACGGCCGGTAGTCCGCATCATCGGTATGGGCGGCTACCAGAATGTGGTCCAAGCCCCGTTTCTTCCCTACCTTTACTACCACGGGCATATGGCCCTGCGTTCCTTGGGCAAAGCGCAGGCGGACCAAATCTCCAGGCTGGAGCGCCTCTGGCCCCACCACCTGGGCCACCGGACCGGAAGTATCCTGTTTTCTTGTAAGAAATTGGAACAGATAAAATACCCCTGTCCAAGCTGGGCTCTTGTCATCTCCAGAACGGTAGTACCAGCCGAATGTGGGGGTATTGTTCATAATACCGGATCCGGCATAAAGACACTGAGACGCAAAATTGGTGCAGTCTCCCCCAATCAAGTCGTAGCTATAATATTGTGGATTGCGCCCCAGCGCCCACTGGTGCGCATAGTGTACCGCTTTGTCTCTGTCATATGGAATGAGCATAAAAAAATCCCTCCCCTGTTTCAGCTTATGCGGAACAAGGGAGGAATGTTTTTGTGTCTGGAGTCACATTTTCACGAATTCCAGTATAAGGTTCACGCAGGCATCCACATCCTTTAAATCCACCGTTTCCACCGGTGTGTGGATATACCGGCATGGAATTGAAATGCCGCCCGTACGCACGCCCAGTTGCGTCGTGTGGACTGCACCCGCGTCCGTTCCGCCATCGCGCATGATCTCCCGCTGGAACGAAATCCCTGTCGCCTTTGCCGCCTGCTCCAGTCTCCGAACCACCTCGGGATGACAGATTATGGAACGGTCCATAATCTTAATTGCCGCGCCCTTCCCCAACTGGACCGTTCCAGATTTTTCAGAACCAGGAGTGTCATCTGTATCTGTCACATCCACTGAAATACCCCATTCCGGGGCAATCCCATAGGCGGCAGTTTTTGCGCCGCGAAGCCCCACCTCCTCCTGAACTGTAAAAGCAAAGTAGAGATCATACATACTTTGCTCCAATTTCTCCAGGGCCAACAGCAAAACGGCACAGGAGACCCGATTATCCAGGTAAGGTGAAATCACTTTACTACGACTACAAAATGTGGGGCCATCATATACAGCGGTATCCCCTACCTGGACCATTGCCGCTGCCTCTTCCCTGCTTTTTACACCAATGTCAAAAAAGCATTCATCCAGCTTCAGTTTTTCAAACTCGGCCTTTTCCTCTTTTAGAAAGATACCCCGCACACCGTTTTTAAACCGAACCGGCGTAAAGACGGTCTCCTTGGGCGAAATTCCTCCCAGACGGCCACAGCGCAGATAGCCCTGCTCCTCAATGTGGGTTACAATAAAGCCAATACTGTCCATATGGGCGGTAAACAAAATCTTTTGGCCCTCTCCCCGCTTGTGCACAATTAGAGTTCCCAAGGTGTCAGTAAAAATGTCGTCTGCAAAGGGTCTCGCCAAGTTCTCAATAACGGCCCTTACCTCTGCCTCATCGCCGGAGGGACCATAGGCCCGGCAGAGCGTTTCGATTACACTATAAAGCTCCATTTTCTGCAATATCCTCCAAAAACAGCCGTGTCAGCGCCAGCATATGTGCAAAATCGGCTCTGCTCCCCACATTGGCCGGCGCATGGAGATAGCGGACCGCCGCCGAAATGGCCGCTACCCGTACCCCGGCCTTAGTCCGCTGGATGGCCCGGCTGTCGTTCCCCCCAGCGATATATTCTTTTGTCTGCCATGGAATGCGGTGTTCTTCCGCCAACCGGCGCAGACGCTCGAACATCTCGCGGTCATAGATGGTGCCTCCATCCATATAGGAGATAACCGGCCCCTTCCCTGGTGCGCAGACCCGGCGGTGGGACTCCGCTCCAGGCAGGTCCGCGGCAGTTGTGGTCTCCAGGACCAGAGCGATTTCTGGTGTTACCGCAAAGGCGGCGCCAAAAGCTCCCCGAGTCCCCACCTCTTCCTGAACAGTAAAGACAAACGTAACATCCAGGGGAAGTTCTTCCTCCAGCAGCTTGAGCATAACCGCGCAGCCGATCCGGTCATCAATGGCCTTGGCCTTGAACAAATCCTGGCCCAGTTTTTCGGGAGCGCCAACAAAAGCCCCGTAGGTGCCCAGGGGCACATCTATGCCTCCAGTATCCAGATAAAAGGACTCCGTTTTCGGAATTTTCTTCCGCTCGTCTTTACTGACAAGGTGAATTGCCTTACACCCTATCACCCCTGGGATTTTATCATTTCCCAGCACCACCGATTTGCCAATCGCAATCCGGCGATCCACTCCACCTACAAAATCGAACTTAAAAAAGCCGTCTTTTGCAGTACGGGTAACAATCAAGCCCACTTCGTCCATATGGGCACACAGCATCAACTTTTGTCCGGTGGATTTTTTGCCCTTTTTAAACACAATCAGATTGCCCAGACGGTCGGTCCGCACTTCATCCGCGTATTGCTCGGCCCGTTTCTGTAAAAAATCCCGGACCTCTCCCTCATTACCAGAAACACCGTTGAGACAGCAGAGCTCCGAAAGCAGGTTCAGCATCGTTCGCCCTCCTTTTCCACAAAAGCCGCCAGCAGGCGGGCCGTTTCCTCCAGGTCCCGGCGGTGGACGGTCTCAATGGGTGTGTGCATATAGCGCAGAGGCAGAGACAGCACAGCGGTGGCGATCCCCTCCCGGCTGATTTGCAGCGGCCATGCGTTGGTCCCGGAGCTGCCGGACATTACCTCCAGCTGGATTGGAATTTCCAACTCCCGGGCGCACCGTTCCACCTGCTTGACAAGTGCCTGAGAACAGTTCGGTCCCACTCCAAGCACAGGACCGCCAGACAGCGTAAAGGTTTTATCCTTGTCAGCGTCTGGGGTGTCTCCATGGGTCACATCAACCGCCACACATAGATCCGGGGCAATCCCATAGGCCGCAGTAATCGCGCCGGCGCTGCTGGTTTCCTCCTGAGTGGAGCCCAATACATACAAATCGACATACAGTTCCACCTTCTGAAGCCGCTCCAGCACATCCAGCAGCACTGCAAAACCGGCCCGGTCATCCAGGGCCTTGCCGCAGAAGAGCGCCTCACCGAAACGGGTACAGCCTCCCCGGCAGACCGCAGGGGTCCCGATGGGAAAGTTTTCCCTGGCCTCCTCCTGGCTGCACCCCACATCCAAATACAGCTTGTCGATGGTCAGTGCCTTTTCGGCCTCCTCGCTGCTCTGAAGGTGGGGGGGCATACAGGTCACAATCCCCAGGGCGGGAGGCTCTGTCAACAGCAACAGTTCTCGGTCCGGGAGCATTCGAGCGTCCACGCCGCCCAGAGAGGCGAAGCGCAAAAAGCCCTCCTCGTGGCCGGTGACAATGAACCCCACCTCGTCCAGATGGGCATCCAGCAGCAAGCGGGGCGCTCCCTCCTTGCCGCACCGGCGCACCCCTACCAGACTGCCCAGGCGAGTGGTATACACCTGATCCACCAGGGGACGCAGCAGCTCCGCTGCCCCCTGGACCGCCTGTGTCTCAAAGCCGCTGGGGCCAGACAGAGTGCACAGGCGGCTTAGTACGCGTTCGTAATCCAATGAAATTCCTCCGCTTTAAAAGTTTTGCACCAAATCCTTAAAGTGCTTACCCCGTTCCACAAAGTTTTTGAACTGGTCGAACGCGGCGCAGGCCGGCGAAAGGACCACATAATCCCCGGATTTCGCCCGCCTGCGGGCCTCCTTCACCGCCTGGTCGAAGCCCTCGGTCATAACAATTTCCGGATGGCCGGGACGGTAGGTCTCCGCCTGCTCCACCGCCTTGCGGATGGCCTGGGCGGTGGCCCCGTTGAGGACCAGAACCTGCACCCGGTCCACAATATCCAGCGCCAGATTTGTAAAGGGAATTTGCTTGTCATAGCCTCCGGCGATTAAAATCATGTCCCCAGGCGCCTCCGCAAAGGCGTGAAGGCAGGCTGCGGTTCGGCTGGGGCTGGTCCCGATGGAATCGTTATAGTAGGTAACCCCATCCAGCTCCCGGACCTTCTCAATCCGGTGCTCCACTCCCTGGAACTTGTCGGCCACCTCCCGGACCACAGGGTCCGGAACCAGGCCGTCCACAGCGGCGATGGCGGCCATATAATTTTCGATGTTGTGGACGCCTGGAATTCGGATGCGGTCCAGAGGCAGAACCTCCCGGCTCCCCTGGGTGTTGGTGAGCCAGATGGCCCCGTCCCGCAGATACACCCCCTGCTCCAGCCGTTCCTGCCGGCTGAACCAGACCACCCCAGCGGGGGCCAGCTCCGCCAGCGGGTGCAGCCGCTCACAGTCCCAGTTGAAAATGACACGGTCCCCTTCGCCCTGATGGCGGAAAATATTGGTTTTTGCCTGGGTATACTCCTCCATAGTGTGGTGATAATCCAAGTGGTTGGGGGCCAGATTGGTGAATACGGAGACATTGGGGCTTTGCTCCATCGTCATCAGCTGGAAAGAGGAAAGCTCCAGCACAGCCAGATCCTCCGGCTCCATATCCCCCACATCGGGCAGCAGGGGCTTGCCGATGTTGCCCCCCACGTAGACATTATACCCCGCAGCTTTCAAAAATTCCGTAATGATGGTTGTGGTGGTGGTCTTTCCGTCGCTGCCCGTCACAGCAAGAATCCGGCAGGGACAGGTACGGAAAAACAGCTCCATCTCACTGGTCAGCTCGCTCCCTTGCTCCACAGCCGCCTTCACCTGGGGGGTGTTGGGGCTCAGTCCCGGGGTGCGGAAGATCAAATCTTCGTGCAAATCCTCCAAATAGTCTTTTCCCAGAATCAGCGTTGCGCCCAGGCTCTCCAGTTCACCGGCCAGCTCCTCCGAGCGCTCCCGGGGCGCCTTGTCCCGAACCGTAACTTTGAGCCCGGCCCGCAGCAGCATCCGAATCAGCGGGGTGTTGCTTACTCCCATCCCGATTACCGTGATGGTCTTTTCATGCAGAGAATCCAAATACTCTTGAATGGCAGACATAGCCCGTCATCCCTCCTTATTTTTCAATCAAGTCATTTTAACACATCTTTGGAAAAAATTCAACGCTCTTACAGCCACACGGCCCAATCTCCATACCGGAAGGTTCCGCTCCCGTGATGGAGTTGTCCGTTTTCCTTCAATTCCCGGAAAGCGTTCCGCATTCGGAGCACGATTTCTGGTTCAATTTCCAGGGAGTGATGGGCGGGAAATATCCGTTTTGCCGGAAGTTCCGCTATTTTTTCCAGAGAATTGAGGTAAGCGGCTGGGTCGGTGGAGGGATAGTACGCAAACAATGTGTCTTTATAAACCAAATCTCCGGTGAACAGGTAGCCTCTCGCCTCTTCCCAGAAGCACATATGCCCCGGTGAGTGCCCTGGCGTATGGAGGACCTCCACTACCCGTCCGCCTAAATCTATGGTGTCACGGTCCTGCAAAACTCTGGTTGGTATCCCCTGAAATATCTCATAGGTACTGACATCGAAGCCCATTGGCAAATCACATCGGTCTGCCACCATGCTCTGAACAGTTTCCCGTGACAGCGGAAAGCCTCCGTTGAGCCAGTCCAGTTCCTCGCCGTGGGCATAGAAATCCGGGAAATACTTGTGGCCGCCCACATGGTCCCAGTGAATGTGGGTGGCCACAGCGGTAACTGGCTTGCAGGTGAGGTTCTGAACCTCGTCCTGGATTTTGCAGATTCCAAGGCCGGTATCAATCAGCAGGCTGCGCTCTGTTCCGTTCAAGAGATAGCAATGGGTCTCCTCCCAATGCCGGTATTCGCTGAGAACGTAGGTATCTGCATCAACCTGCTCAATAGTAAACCAATCGCTCATGTGCCAAAGCCTCTTTTCATTTACAAATTCACGGTTCTGATTATAGAACAAACTTCTGAGAAAATCAACACATTAAGAATCCATGAAAAATACCGCTTTTATCTTTACCAAGTGGCGGTTTTTGTGCTATACTGCATTCAAAGACAAATAAGGGAGCTGTTACCATGCCTACAAATGCCTACGAAAGTCCGCTGTCCTCCCGGTACGCCAGCGACGAAATGCTCTATCTCTTCTCCGCCGACAAAAAATTCACCACCTGGCGCAAGCTCTGGGTCGCGCTGGCCCGGGCTGAGATGGAACTGGGCCTGCCTGTAACCCAGGAGCAGGTGGACGAGATGGAGGCCCATTTAACGGACATCGACTATACATTAGCCGCCGAGATGGAAAAAAAGCTGCGCCACGACGTAATGGCCCATGTCCACACCTTCGGGACCGCCTGCCCCAAGGCCATGCCCATAATCCACCTGGGGGCCACCAGCTGCTACGTGGG